>Ga0137403_10002060_pt1 | contig 24967 bp, 27 predicted proteins | sample CZOMad2_1_16fung_FD_122057 | JGI IMG/M metagenome (GOLD analysis project Ga0137403, IMG submission 122057) | Vadose zone soil fungal communities from Angelo Coast Range Reserve, California, USA - CZOMad2_1_16fungal (Hybrid Assembly) | ecosystem: Environmental > Terrestrial > Soil > Vadose zone... | reverse complement strand
CCCTCGACGATCACCTTCTCGCCAGGCTTGACTCCTTCCTCGAGGATCCAGAGGTTGCCGACCCGCGGGCCGGGCTTGACGTTCCGGCTCTGGGCCTTGCTCTCGGCGCTCACCACCAGGACCGAGAACTGGCCCTGCAGCTCCTGAACCGCCCGTTGGGGGACGAGCAGCGCGTCCTTGCGGACCTCTTCCCTGTACCGGAGCTTTCCGTAGAGCCCGGGCCGAAGGATGCGCTTCGGATTGGGAAACGTCAGATCGGCGCGCAGCGTCCCGGTCTGGGGATCGACCGCGCGGTCCACGAAAAGCAGGCGCCCGCGCTCGGGATAGACGGCTCCGTCTGCGAGGACGAGCTGCGCGCCCGCGTCGTCCTGCGGCTGCGCGGCCCCACTGGCCGCCGCGTTCAGCCGATCGGCATAGCGGAGAAACAGCGCTTCGGGAATGTTCACGCTGACGCGGATCGGGTCGATCGAGGAGATCGTCGTCAGCAGCGTGGGCTCGCCCTTGCCGACGAGATCGCCGATCTTGCGCTGGGCCCGGCCGATCAGACCTGCAATGGGGGCGGTGACGCGCGTGTAGCCCAGGTCGAGAGTAGCCTTCTCCAAGCTGGCCTGCGCCGCGTCCACCTGCGCGCGCGCCGCGCTTTGCGCTGAGACGGCGTTGTCCAACTCGGCCTGGCTGACGGCGCGCTCCGCCGCGAGCGGCCGGTACCGGCCCACGTCCAGGTCGGCCTTCGACAACGCGGCGCGGTTCCGGGCGAGCTCGCCCTTCGCCTCCGCGATCTTTGCCCTGTAGGGCTGGTCGTCGATGGTGAAGAGGAGCTGTCCCTTCTGGACCTCGGAGCCTTCCCGGTAGTCGATCGATTTCAGATAACCCTCGACTCGCGCACGGATCTCGACGTCCTCGAGCCCGCGCACGGAGGCCGTCAACTCTCCTCCGATCGGCACGTCGCGCAAGGCCACTTCGACCACGGAGACTTCCGGCGCCGCCGCCTTGGGGGCCTCTTTCTTCGGCGCGCATGCCGCCGCCAGGACGGCTGCGAGGCCGGCGCAGACGATTGCTGGTGATGATGTCGAGGTGGTGCGGGCTAAGGGTCTCTTCGGCCGGGTCATGGGTGCCTCATCGGATCGTCCAGCTTGCTTCTTACGGAGCATCTCCGGCCAGCCCCAGACCGTGCGGCGGAGCCAGGCCGTACATGCAGGCGGGTGAAACTCGCTCCTGGAGCGAACCCTGAACAGCATGCCCCAGGCCGGGTTTCCCTCAGAGTGGACCTTGGTCCAACGATCCGTCAAGGCAGCAGGAGGAAACAAAGGGCCATGACCAACGTCGGGAACGCGGCGCCGAGGAAGAGGCCGACCGGCGAGATGCCCTCGGGGAAGTGGCGCGCCAGCGCCGCCTGGCCGGCGGGGTTCGGCGCATTGGCAATCACGGTCAGCCCCCCTCCGGCCACCGCGCCGGCCACGACGGCGTACCGCGCAGCTACGCTCAGCCCGGGAACGAGCGACGCGAGATAGGTGATTGCCGCGTTGTCGTTCACGGTCGTAAGCGCCATGGCACCGATGAAGAGTGGCAGCTCCTGAAGGCTGAGCACGGGCGCGATCCACCATTGTTGCAACGCTCCGTGCACGACCAGGCCGGCGAGGAAGAAGGCGACGAGGAGGGGCGCACGCAGGTCGAGGGGATCCTGGTACGGCGCCGTCGCAGCGTGGAACGCGAGGAAGAACAGGAACGCTCCCATGAAGACCGCGGGCGTGTGCGCCGCGTAGACGGTCAGGGCGAGAAAGCCGAGGTGCACGGCCGTGATCGACGACGGAACCCGTCGCTCCGGACCGTCCGGTACCGTCGAGGTCCGGGGCATGCTCGCCAGCTCGGGGCGGAAGAGGAACGCGAAGCCCGTGTTCGCGATTCCGATGCCCACGGCCGCCTTCCAGCCGAAGTGCGCCGCCATGAACCCGGTGTCCCAGCCGAACTTCGAGGCGACCATCAGGACCGGCGGGGCGGCGAAGTGCGTGAAGGTGCCGCCCACCGAGACGTTCACGAACAGGAGCCCCAGCGTAGCGTAACGGAGGCGGGGGCTGGTCCCCAGATCGAGGACGCGGCGCGACAGGAGCAGCGCGCAGATGATCATCGCGGCCGGCTCGGTGATGAAGGACCCGAGCATCGGTCCGACCGTGAGCGTGGAGAGCCACCAGGAGAAGGGCGTCCGGCCGCCAAGCGAGGCGAAGAGGCCCATCAGACGCTCGGCGATGAGGAGGATGGGCCGGGTGGAAGCGATCGCCATCACCACGAACACGAACATCGGCTCGGTGAAGTCCACCCCGCCGAGGAACGCCTCGGCCGAGCGCGGTCCCTTCAGCAGGCGGATGGCGATGAGTAGCGGGATGCACCAGATCCCGAACACCGCTTCCACCTCGCCCAGGAGGTGGAGCAGCTCGACCGCGAAGCTGTGCGCTCCCGGGCCGCGCTCCGTGTCCACCCTCCGGCGCAAGCGATGCGAGGCCTGCAGGAGCTTCGGCGCGGCGAACGTATGCAGGATCGCGAGGACGAAGATCGCGGTCGCGACGACGTTCATCGGCTCCTGCCGCGCCCTCCGGGCGAGCACGTCCAGCAGCGAGAGGCCCTCCTCTCCCGTGTACCGGTCCAGCGGTGGAGGGAAGGCGGCGTCCGCCGCCGGCGCCGCGACGATCGGGAGCGCGGGCAAGGCCCAGGCCGCCAGCAACACTGCGAGCCCCAGTGCGGCGGCAGCTCCTCGACCGCGCCGCCCCTCGGCTTGGCCATCCCGGCGCTGGTCGGAAGCGCTCCCCATCCAGCGCCATGCTCATCCCTTTTCCGAAGCAGTACATGGGCCCAAGGGCCAATATCGCCTCGACGACGGACGGCGCGAACACTTGCGCGGAGGCTTGCCATGCACCCACTGCTCATCCTTGCCTCGTTTCTCGCGCTCGCGCCCTCGCCGGCCGGCGCCACGCCTGCGAACAAGCGCGCCGAAGCCCGCGTCACGATGCGCACGCACATGTTCCGCGGAGCGTACGAGCCTCCGAAGAACCCGCAGCACGAAGAAATCTACCAGTTCCTCAAGCAGTCGCAGGTGCTCGAGAAGTTCTCCGACGGGCTCAGCGCCCTCCGGCTGCCCAGGCCGCTCCTGATCAAGTTCGCCGGCTGCGACGGAACGTCCAACGCCTGGTACGAGCCCACCGACGGCACGGTCACCTTTTGCTACGAGTACGTCGCCGAGATGAAGCAGGGTTCCGCCGGCTCCGACGCGGTCGGGATCCCGATCCAGGTTGCGTTCGAGGGCGCCGTGGTCTTCATCCTGCTCCACGAGACCTCCCACGCGGTCTTCGACCTGCTCAAGGTCCCCATCCTCGGCCGCGAAGAGGACGCCGCGGACAGCCTCGCCGCCTTCCTGCTGCTGCGCGCGGGCGAGGGAATCGCACGCCGGGTGCTGGGCGGCGCCGCGTGGATGTACCTGCACGACTCCAAGGGGCGCATGCCGGACGACAGCGACTTCTCCGACGTCCATGGCCTCGACTCGCAGCGGTTCTACAACGTCCTCTGCTTGGCGCATGGCAGCAATCCCGCATCGTTCAAGGGAATGGTTGAGAAAGGATACCTGCCCAAGGACCGCGCGGAAGGCTGCGTCGACGAGTTCCGCCAGGTCTCCTATGCCGTGAAGAAGCTCATCGACCCGAGCATGGACGCCCAGGTCTGGGCACGGACCAGGGCGGCGCACAAGGCGCGCTGGGAGGTACCAAAGGCGCCGCAAGCGGCAGAAACGCAATCCAGATGAGCGACTGGACGGCCCCGGCAAGAGGCGGCATCGGAGCGATGCTCGCCGTCGGAGTGGCGCTCCTGCCGGCGACCGGCCGCGCTTGGATCTACCCGGAGCATCGCGACATCGCGATCACCGCCATCGCCAAGCTGCCATCCGCAGACCGTGCGGCGCTCGATCGGCTCTGGGTCGGTGCGCGCGCCGCGATCCCTGGCCGGCTGTGCGAATCCCTGGACGCAGGCGATCAGGGAACCCGGCCGGGATGCATCGACTTCGCCGCCTGGGCGGCACTGGCGGGCGATCATTCTTGTAGCCCGCTCCACCTGACCCGCGACGTGCTGCCCGGCGAGTGGGTCCTGCGCGTCGCCGCGGTCGGGGCCGAGACGAAAGCTGCTTTGCAGAAGGCGGTCGGACGCGTCGCAACGCTCAATGCGGTCGCCACCTCCAACCTTGCGCTCCAGCGTGCGGATGCCGACTACGCAACGCGAGCGGGCGCGAACAACGCGCACTTCCTCCTGCCGCGGGTGGAGGGTGGCGGAACCGAGTACGTACGCGCGAGCATCGGCGCCGGCGCGCCGCTGAACGCAATGGGGCTCTATGTCCAGTACCACCTGGCCGCGCTCGCCGCCGCGGCGGCCCTCGCCTCGGATCCACCGTCGGACGAAAGCGCGCGGGCTGCACAGGCGCTCGACGTGCTTGCGCTGGAGGGCTACGCGCTGCACTGGCTCGAGGACGCCTTCTCGGCGGGCCACGTCGTCGGGACTTGGGGGAGCACCCCGTGGCGCAAGGGTACCCACGACTACTATTCCGAATTCGGGCTCGACACGGTGGACTGGACCGGGCACCGGATCACTGTCTTCGGCGACGCGAATCTGAAGCCGGCCGATCTCGACCGCGCTTCTGCCGCGGTGTCCCGCAGCTTGATGCAGCTCGTCCAAGCGCTTCGGCCCGGTGACGCGCTCGCCGCCGGCGCCGGTGGCTTCGGCCCGGGATTTTCAGCCATGTTCGCCTTCGATTCGTGCACCGAGGAACGCCAGCCGGCAAGCGAGGGAGGGCAACGTCTCCCGATCTCTTTTTGGGAGGGAGTCTCGACGACGCCGGTACCCGGCCGGGGGCAAGGCGAGGTCCACCTTCCGCGCTTTCGCGACGAGTTGGGGCCGTTCGGCGGCGTCTTCGCCTCCATCGCGGGCGGCCCTGCCTGGGGCGGCCCGGGCGGTTCCGGCACGCGGGGAGCCGGATCCATTTCAGTCGGGGCGCGCGTTGGTTTCGGAATGGAAGGAGTGACCGGCTCGGTGGGGACCGGGCTGGCCTTCGCCGAGGTCGGGCTGGAGATGGCTACCTCGCAGCTCGACCGCTGTGAAGGTTCGTCGTGCAGCGGGCTGGGCAGCACGAGCCTGTTTCCCCGTGTGCCCGCGCGGACAGGACTCCGGCTCGGGCTTCGCGTTCCGTTCTGGCTCATCCCCGGCGACATTCTCCTCCTGGGGCCGGTGCTGCTGCTGGCCTCACCCTTTTTGGCGTCGAAAGTCGGCGTAGCTGCGGCGAGCGGCGGGTTCATCCCCTACGAGCGGAGCTTGCGCACCGGCGCCGGCATTTTCCAGGTCGTGCTCGGGCGCGAGGTGCAAGCCACGCTGTACGGCTACCTGGGCGACAGCACGATTCCACTGCTCGTGACACCCGTGGCCGAAACGCCCAGCGGACCCCAGTACGGCGTGCTTGCCTTGAAGAGCGTGGCCCTCGCGTTCCCGGTCGTCGAGTGGACCCCCTTCCGCACGTTCGCGACGCAGATCGCGTTCAGCCTGCAGTTCCAGCTCGGGTTCGGCGTGGAGCTTCCGCTCTCGAAGCAGGTCTTGTACCCGACGGGTCAGACCGCCCCGGCCGTGCCTCCCTCCTGGAGCGTGTTCCTGCGCCTGCAGTCGGATGGACGGTATTTCTTCGGCTCACGAGAGGACCTGCAGCCGCCGCGGGGGTGAGACGCTCCGACGAGGGGAGTCGGCACAAGGTCCAATTTCCGGGGGTGATCCTGCCGTGGCACACAGACAACCAGAGTTTGCACGAGCAGTTCACCTGGACAGGGGAGGTCCAAATGACCATTCGACGCTGGCTTTTGCTCGCTGCAATCGGCATCGCGGGATGCGACTACGGAACGCCCGAGGAGGTGGTCCTTGGGGTGCCGGTCTACACGCAGGCGGCTCCCGGCTCCGACTTCACCCCCTTGCGAACGTACTATCTGGATCCGAGCGTCGAGGCCTACGAGGATGGCGTCCAGAAGCCCTCCGTGACGCTCCCCAGCTCCGTCGCTACGACGATTTCCGGCCAGATGCAAGCGCTCGGGTACACGGCCGCGACCCAACCGACGGCCGAAGTCGGACTGAGACTCGCCTGGGAGAAGACCACCTACGTGTACTACAGCGGCGGCTACTGCTCGATCTATTGGGGTTATTACGGCTGCTGGCCCACCTGGGGATACGCGGGAAGCTACACCACCGGCACCACGATAATGGTGATGGTGGATCTAAGGACGAACCCGCCGCCCGGGGGAACGCGTCCGGTCCTCTGGGTGACCGCGCTCTACGGAGTGCTGCTGATCTCAACGCCCGAGACCGGTGCCCCCGCTCTGAACCAGGGCCTCATCCGCGCTTTCGACCAATCACCGTATCTGCGGACCTCCGCAGCTCCCTGAGGAGACACCATGACCCGCTCCTACGCCACCGCCGCGCTTGCCGCCCTTCTCCTCGCCGCCTGGCCCGCCTCCGCGCAATACGATACCGGCGGTTGGACCGATTACCGGCCCTCGAAGACCCTGTTCAACATGGGCTGGCAGATGTCGCAACCCATCGGCAACTTCAACAACAACTACATCACGGGCACCAGCTTCCGCGGATTCACCTTCGACTGGCGGTCGATCCTCGGGAAGAGCTTCTCCGCCGGCGTCCGGTTCAACTGGAACCGCTACAGCAACAGCCTCTCCAACCTCGTGACCACAGCGCCGTCGGGCGGGACCCTGACCGGGCCGGCATACCGCTACGCCGACCAATTCGCCGTGTCGGCCATCGGCCACTACTACTTCGACAGAGGCGGCGACAACTTCCTGCTTCCGTACCTGGGCCTGGGCCTGGGCGGCGTCTGGAGCAGCTCGTACCAGGCGATGGCCGATCTGGCACTGTCGCAGAGCGGCTTCTTCTTCATCGCCACGCCGGAGATAGGCCTGATGATCAACATCGCCAAAGGCGCGACCACGGCCAACCTGAACCTGGGGTTCGGTTACAACTTCACGACCATCAGCTTCCGGAACGTTTCCAACGCGCAGTCCATCTTCGAGACTGTGGCGCTCACCTTCGCCTACTGACCATCCCAGGAGCAGCATCATGAAGATCGCCAGACTAGCAGCCGTGCTCGGCATCGCGGTCGCCAGCGCCTACACGGCGCGCGCGGATGACCAGCTGCCGTCGTTCTCAGCATCCAAGACTTCCACGGTGACCTCAACCGTCAAGTCGGTCGACCAGAAGACGCGGATGGTCACGCTCGTGAACCAGGATGGCGAGGTCACGTTCAAGGCGGACAAACGCGTCAAGAACCTGAAGCAGGTGCACCCCGGAGACACCCTCACCGCAACCGTCACCGAATCGCTCAGCGCGCGCGTCCTCAAGCCGGGTGAAGCGATCCCGGTGGCGTCGGAGGGCTCGACCACCGCCAGCGCCCCGCTCGGCGCCAAGCCAGCGGGCTACACCGCGACCGAGGTTTTGGTGGTGGCCACCATCTCGGCCATCGACAAGAACAAGATGGTGGTCACGCTGACGGGACCCAAGGGAAACTCCTTCCCCGTCCAGGTGAAGAACAAGGACAACCTCAACAAGATCAAGATCGGCGACAACGTGGAGATCCACGCCACCGAGACGATGGCGATCGCAGTCACCGCGCCCAAGAAGAAGTGAACGGGATTCTTCGATGCGGCCTTCAGGAGTAGAACCACTGCGGCTGCGCTTGACCAACCAAGAGGTGCATCGTGGATCGTGCAAGTGGAATGCTGACGTTCGCTCTGGCGCTCGCGGCCTGCTCGTCCATGAAGGTGCAGACCGAGTACGACCGCACCGCTGACTTCAAGGGCTACCGCACCTATGCATGGCTCCTCCAGCAGCCTGGTCCGGAGCAGGCGCCGGAGGCTCGCGACCCCAGGATACGGGAAGCGGTTTTCAAGGGCGTCGATCAGGCGCTGGCCTCGAAAGGGATGACCCGGGTGACGCCCGACCAGTCTCCGGAGCTGCTGGTCGCAGTTCATGGCTGGGCCCTCAATCGTATCGACGTGCAAGCGTACGGCTACAGCTACGCGGCCACACCCTACGGGTTCTATCCGACCATGGCCACGCCCGCGGTGTCCGTGAGGCAGTACAAGGACGGTACCTTGATCATCGACCTGGTCGACGCGCGGTCGAAACAGATGGTCTGGCGAGGAACAGCCACCGACACCTTCAACCCGGGCATGGAAGCCCAGAAGGCTGCGGAAGCTGTTTCGAAGACGCTGGCGGAGTACCCGCCGCCCAAGTGACCGGACGCGCTCAGCGCGTCATCAGCACGATGGCAAGGACCGGGGCGATCGCACCGAGCATGTACAGCGTGACTCCTGGCAGCCAGACCTTGATCTCACTCAACATGAAGCAGAGCCTTAGCGAGCCAGGCTGAAGGTGTTCAAGGCCCCGAGGTGCGTCGGGCATGCCCTCGTGTGGGGATCGGTGGGACCGTCAAGACCCGTGCAACTCGTCCTCGGCGAGAAGGAGCAGCTCGCTCTCGATGCCGACCGGGTCTTCCGGCGACCCGTTGAGCAAGCGCGCGGCGCGCTCGTCGCGGACCATCGAGAGCAAGCGCCGCTTCTCGCGTTCCAGGCGAACGACCTCGAAAGCAAAGTGCATGATCGTGCGCAGGTCGGAGTCGTTCCACGGCTTGCGGATGAAGCGGTAGACCTCGCTCTCGTTGATCGAGCGCACGGCGGTGTCCGGATCCTTGTCGGCGGTGATGATGATCCGGACCACGTGGGGGTGGCGCACCCGGACCAGCTTGAGCAGGTCGATCCCGGAAAGCTCGGGCATGTGGTGGTCGCTGATGACCAGGTCGATGGCGTTGTCCTGGAGCAGCTCGAGCGCATGGCGGCCGTTGTCGGTGGCCATCACGGTGTACCCGGAGCGTTCCAGCACCTGCGTGAGCGCGCGGCGGACCGCGGCCTCGTCGTCCACGACCAGGATGGTCCGCTGCGCGAGGAGGTCAGTCGCCATCCCTTCGAGAGCTACAGAAGAACGGCGGTGACCACAACGGAGCCCCCCTGCCGCAAGGTGGGCGGAGGCCCTACGTCGTCCGCGTCGACCGCCTGCGGCGTTGGCCTCGTTGCCTCGCGACCGGTTCGTGAGGAAAACGCGCCTCGATGGTGGTTCCCTCACCAGGCGCCGAGTGGATTTCCAGGGTGCCTCCCACCTTCAGGCGGCGATCGCCGAGCGGACGGCTCCCAGGATCTCGTCGAGATCGCACGGCTTCTCCAGGGCCGCCTGGAAGGTCAGCCCCTCCACCTCGGCGAGACAGAGCCGCATCTGCGCGGACACCAGGACTACCGGAGTACGGCTCAGCTCGGGATCACCCCGGATCTTCCGGAGCACTTCAGCTCCGTTCATGCGCGGCAACGCGAAGTCGAGCAGGACCAGGTCGGGCCGATGCTTGCGGACCTGCGCGAGGCCCTCGGCGCCGTCGGCCGCCCCCCGGACGTCGAAGCCTTCCAACGAGAGGCAGGTCATGTACAGCTCGCGCGTGTCCTCGTGGTCTTCGACGACCAGGACGCTGGGGGGGGCTGGCATCCGCGCTGTATCACTCGATTTCGGTCGGGCTGCAACTCTTCTGACCGAGATCCGGGGCCGGAGATCCGGCGAAGTCGATCCGGAGGTGGTACACGAACGGCATGGTGAGCGAAAAAGAACGGCGCGTCGCCCTGTTCATCGACTTCGAGAACCTGGTCACCAACACGGGGATCAGCCCGGCCACGTTCGACCTGCAACCTGCGATGGACCGGCTACTGGAGAAGGGCAAGGTGGTGTTCAGGCGCGCATATTGCGACTGGTCCCGGTTCCGCGAAGCCACTCGCCGTTTGCACGACTTCGGAGTGGAGCTGATCGACGTGCCGCCCTCGACGCGCGCCGGGAAGAACGGGGCGGACATGCGGCTGGTCATCGACGCGCTCGAGCTCTGCTACGCCCGCGAGCACATCGACACGTTCGCGATCGCGTCCGGCGACAGCGATTTCTGTCCGCTCGCCTACAAGCTGCGCGAGAACAACCGCGTGCTGATTGGCCTCGGCGTCAAGGAGGCCACCTCTCCCCTGTTCATGAAGGCTTGCGACGAGTTCATCTATCTGAAACCGCCGGGCAAGGCGAAGCCGGCAAGCCGCGCGGAGCGCGCCCCCGCAGCCGCGGCGCGAAAGTCTCGACCTCCGAGCGTGGGCCGCGAGATTCCGCCGATCGCGCGCGAGGTCGTCTCCAGCCTGCTCGCGCGGGCGACGGGACCGCTGAACCCCTCGTTGATCAAGGAAACCATCGTTCGCAAGGAACCCGACTTCGACGAGCGGGAGCAGGGTTTCTCGACGTTCATGCGCCTGCTCCAGGAGATGGAGCGGCAAGGCCTGCTCAAGCGCCAGCAGCTCAATGGCCGTCAGTGGTACGTGTTGCCGCCCGATGCCGCTCCGTCCACTCCGGAAGCCCCGCACGAGAGCAGCGATGCGTCGTCCGAAGGGTCCTGAAGGCGCGGTTCACCGCGCCAGGACCACGGCGACACTGCCGCCCCGCAGCCTTCGGGCCTTCATGCACCGCAGTCCGCAGCCCGCAGCGATGTCGCGGAGCCGGTCCGACGTATAGAGGCGGACCCGCACACCCTGCATCTTCCGGACGAGCGCGTATCCGATTCCCACCACCGAGGGCGCGGCCGCAGAGACGACGGCGCGGCCACCCGGCGCGAGGTGCCGTCGAATGGCGTGCAACCCCGCTCCGGCATCCTCCACGAAGTCCAGGACCCCGCAGCAAATGACCAGGTCGAAGGCACGGTCCAGCACCAGCGACTCCAGCCGCGCGTGCACTTGCTCGTCGAGCCACGGACCAGCGAGGGCGAGCATCGCCCTCGACGCGTCCACGCCGCAGAGGCTCGCGACGCGCGGGCGAAGGAGCGCCGCCAGCCTGCCGGCGCCGCAGCCGATGTCGAGCACGGAATCGGTGGACCGGGGGTCCGCGAGCTCGATGACCGCATTCCGCTGGCTGGCGAGTACGGGCTCACGCAGGCCGTGTGGCCGGGAGGAGAGGTACCTTCCAGCCGTACGGCCGTAGAACTCGACGGCGCGCTCTACGTTTCCCATCGAGACCTGCGTTCGTTCGATGACGACCCTGGAACGTGCCAGACTACGCCGCCCGCCCGGCTCGGGGAAGCGCCGGGGCCGCCTGTTGGCCGCGGGGCCCTGCTCAGGCTTTGGCGGCGTCCTTCGCGGCCGACTTCGCGAGCGCGGCGAGCTGCTTCGCTTTGGGCAGCTTGCGATGCTCCTCGCACATGAACCGGAACCGCGGACCCTTCGATCTGTTCTTGCAGCCCGGGTAGCGGCAGCGCATGTCCAACTTGCGACCGCGCAACTTGCTCGTTCCTGCACCGTCGCGCGGTCTTCCGCGGGGCAGCGCGGCCGTGATGCGGTCGGCGAAAAGCTGGGCAAAGCGGTCAACGAGCGCGTCGAATGGATGTGAAGAGCGTCTGGCCATTCAGCAACTATGCTGTTTCCGGGGTAACGCGCAAGCGGGCGCCTGCAATAGCAACCTTCCCGGCTTGGGCGCATCATGCCTCTTCGAGGAGAGGACCATGGCTGCCTTCCGCAAGCCTTCCGACGCAGAGTTGAAGAAACAACTGACGCCCGAGCAGTACCAGGTGACTCAACACGAGGGTACCGAGGCGCCGTTCCGCAATGCATACTGGAACAAACACGAACCGGGGATCTATGTGGACGTCGTATCCGGCGAGCCACTGTTCAGCTCGCTGGACAAGTTCGACTCGGGAACCGGTTGGCCTAGCTTCACCAGACCCCTCGAGGCGGAGGCCGTCAACACCAGGACCGACCGCTCGCTGTTCTCCACCCGCACCGAAGTCCGCTCGCGGCTCGCGGATTCCCACCTCGGCCACGTCTTCGACGACGGGCCGGCGCCCGACGGCCTGCGGTACTGCATGAACTCGGCTTCGCTGCGCTTCGTGCCGGTGGCAAGACTGGAAGCGGAGGGGTACGGCGAGTATCTCCCCCTCTTCGAGGAGGCGGAGTCGAAGTAGATCTCAGGGCAAGGCGTAGGGCGCAATGGTCTGCAACCGCGCATCGTCGACCGCCCCGCCCATCGTGAAGTGGTAGAGCACCTGGTAGCGGTCGCCCGCGAGCCCGAAGAGCTGGTGGGTGGCGTCGTCGAAGAAGCAACCGATCCCGGTCGCGCGGATGCCCGACGCCTCCGCCTCCAGGTAGAGCACCTGGCCGATGACGCCGGTCTCCCAGTGGAGCCGGCGATAGAACCAAGGGCCACGTTGCTCGAGCGGCGCGCGGAACTCGGCGAGCATCGCTACCGCGAACGCGCCATCGGCCGCGATCTCCTGACCGCAGCTGGTCCGCCGTGCGGCAGCGCGCGCATCGCCTGCCTCGAGAAGGAAGAGCGGCAGCGAGACCGGGCAGCGAGGAGGCGGCAACCAGAGGAACCTCGGGTCGAGCGCCGCGCGAAGCGTCTCCTCGCGGGACGGATCGCGGAGGAGCGCGTAAAGGCCCGGCTCTACCCCCTCGACCCTGTGAACGAAGAGAAGCAGGTCGATGCGGGGGCGCCAGGGCACGGCGGTGAACGGCACCTGGCCCGCGCCGGGCATCGCCTTGAGCAGGATCTGGTAGAAGGCGTCACGGGTGATCCCGGTACGGCCGTCGAGCGCCACGGCGCTGCGGCGCTGCTGGATGATCCGGCGCAAGGGCAGCGGCGAGTCGCCAGCCGTGAGCGATCGGTTGTCGAATTGGAACCGCTCCAGGAAGGCATCGCTCGGTGCCGCCTGCCGGGTGGCACGCGCCACCTCGTCGATCGCCGGCCAGGAGTGGTGGTCCTTGCTCAGGCGGTTGGGCATGCCGTTCCACTTCGTGGACGCGAGCTCCACGAGAAGCGGCGGTGGCAGCGCCAAGGCCGACCCCTCCTGGGACCGGATGCGGGACGGCGGCGGCGCAACGACCAGCAAGCACTCGGGGTGCTCCGCTTCGGCGCCGCGCTGATCGCCGACGCCGAGCAGCACCGTCAGCTCCCGGTCTGGGACCTCGCAGAGCCGCGCCTCCCAGCCCAGCCCCGCGGCAGCCACGGCCAGCGCCCCGACGGCGTGTCCAGCGTCATGCTGGCAGTAGCGAAAGGCGCGCTCGCCGTACTTCCACGACTCGCGCCAGTGGATCGAGGTCAGCCCGGCCAGCAGCGCGCCCGCGGGCAATATCGCGGAGAGGTACGCCCAGGCGACTTCGCTCAATTCAGCCCGCAGTTCGAGGGCGTGCTCGCGCGGCGCATAGTGGTAGACGGCGGGCCGCGGGTGCAGCCCGGCCACGGGACCCGCTACCAGGTAGCCCTCGGTCGGGTGCAGATTGCCGCTCGACGGGTTCACCCGCAGCGACCAGCGCGAGCCGCCGGCCTCCTTCCAGGCCGAGAGCGCAAGCGAATCGTGCAGGAGCTGCGAGACGGTGCGGCGATCGAGCACCGCTGGCGGGACGCGGCCGGCGAAGAAGGCCGGCTCGTACCGCGGCTCGTCGCCCACCGGCACGAGGTCGAGCGGGAGGAGCGGCGCGCCCGGGAAGCGCCGGAACGGGTCGGGCTGCGTCGCCCAATCGAGGTAGCCGAGAGCGCGCGCGTAGCGGCCGGGAAAATGCTTGGTGCGCTGGTGGTAGTCGAGCACCGTTTCCAGGCTGGTCCGCGGCGAATCCACGGCGACAGGCTAGCGCGTTGACGGAAACAGCGCAGGTCACGCGCCTGCAGGGGCCGATGCAGATCGAGGAGAGCAATGCTCGAACAGGCCGGTTATGCTCTCTGTGGGTCCGCTGTCTTGCGCGGCCACGTTCCTCATCGACGGCCCCACCCATGCCGGAGCGAGCGGCGGCCGAGGACATCGTCCCCGGCGAGGCACGAACATGGCCGACCTGTTCTCGATTTCATCTTTGGTGACGCTCGAGCTGTTCATCTTCGTCTGCGTGGCGCTCTTGTGGATGCGCCCGCGGCCCGTGGTCGCGAGGGGCAGGCGATGAGCGCCGGAGTGCTCAGAGCCCGGCCGATGCTGCTGGTGGCCGCCGCGCTTTTCGTTGCCTGGGGACTCGGCTTCAACATGCCGGACGCCGAGTCCGGCGGCATCCACCTGCTGCTGATCGCCGCCGTCGGCGTCGCACTCGCTGCCTTCACGCTGGCCCGGCAGCTCCCCAGCGGTCGAGCAGCAGTCGCCGGGCCTTGACGGCCATCCCTCGGCCGCGGGCACAATCAATCGTGAATCTCCGCAACGAGCTCCTCGGGAGGCGGCGTTCCGGCGGGCTCGAGGATGCACAACCGGTATTGCCGCAGCCGCCGCGCGGCGCCGCCACTGCGCGCCACCAGGCATTGCTCGCCTTCGATGCGCCAGGAAAGCGGCCGGGGCCTGACATTGCGGGTGACGTGCTTTCCGCCAACCGCGCCATAGCTGGCTCGGAAACCGTCGGCGACAGTGAAGACGCCGTCGCGCGGAAAGTCAGCAGGCACGTCGGCGGTCGGCGTATCGCGTGGGCGACTTGATCGATCCCCGCTGACCACGTCGCGGAGGGCGATCGCTGTCATGGCTCGGTCCATGCTCCCCCTTGTCCGCCTGCGGTGAGGCACTCCAGCGTGTCCGGCGGAAGCCAGGCGTTTGAAGGAAAGCGGACCTGGTGAGGGTAAGGCCGGCCGTCATTGAAAGCTCGCGAAAGGGCCGGGCAGGACCGAATGGAAGGCGTTACGATCGACGACGCCCGATCGGAGGACCACTTGGAGCCGACCCAGCTGCACGAAGCGGATTTGAAGAATGACCTCCTGTTGCTCGATCGGCTCCTGGGTGATACGCGTGTCCGCTACCGCCAACGGAAAACGAAGTTTGCTTCTTCGGAACAGCTGATCGACGTTGACCTCGAGATTTGCGATGCGCTGAAAAGGCCGCTCTCGCCGCAGCTGCAGCTCGATGTGCGCCGCCTCACGGCGCGCCTGCGCGCGCTCGATCCGCACTGACAGAGCCAGCGGACCCAAGGATGGCCGGCCGGGTGCGGAGATGCGCACCTGTGGAGGCCTCTGGATACTTTTCCAAGGGCCTTCTACGATGTGGGGATGGACCGCGGTCTCCTGGCCGCGACGCTCGATCCGGAGCGCTTGCGGAATGCGCGGAAGCTGCTCGCGCTGCGAGCGGCGCTGACCTTCGCGTTTCTCGCGCTGAGCGTCGTCCTGGCATTCGCCGCGGATGTGCCGGGCGCCCGCGCGCGCCTGCCGATTCTCGCCGCCTATTGCGCAGTCTCGGTCGCCCTCTACGCCGCAAGCCTCCGGCGACCCGGGATCTGCCGCCACTCGTGGCTGGCCATCGCCCTCCTCGACATTCCTGTCGTGTTCCTCTTCCAGCGGGCTGCAATGCGGACGGTCCCCGATCACGCCGCCCTGGTGGCCGCGATGACTGTCGCCATCTACCTGCTGTTGGTCATGGCGGCGCAGCTCGCGCTTCGGCGCAGCTATCTGGTGGTCACCGCGGTGACCGGCTACGCGCTGCTCCTGGTGTTGCTCGCCGCTGTTCCCGCGGTGCCTTGGACGGTATGGTTCGACGCGCTCATCCTCGCCGCCGGCGCCACCCTGATCGGAAGCCATCTCTCCAAGCGGCACGTCGCGCTGCTGGAGAAGGTGACCCAGGAGCACCAAGAGGTCTTGACCTTGAATGAGGGCCTCGAGGAGAAGGTCGCCGAACGCACCGCACAGCTCGAGAGCACGGTGCGCGAGCTTCGCGCAGCGCAGGCGCAGGTCGTCCACGCGGAGAAGATGGCGTCGATCGGCCGCCTGGCCGCCGGCATCGCGCACGAGATCAACAATCCGATCAATTTCATCGCGAACTCGCTTGCGCCTATCGAGGCCACCTTTGCGGACGTCCGGGCCGTCCTGGCGCTGCACGATTCAGGAGAGCATGGCGAGGCAGCGCGGGAGGTGGAGCGGCGCAGCCTTCCCGAAGCTGTCGCGGAGGTCGACGAGGTCCTGCGCACCTTGCGCAACGGCGTCCAGCGCAGCCGCGAGATCGTGGCCGGTCTCACGATCTTCGCCCGTCAGGACGAGGGGGAACCGTTCCGCGAAGAGGACGTGGGCCAGCTTCTCGATTCCGCGGTGGGGCTGCTGCGGTACGAGATCGATCCCCGGATCGAGGTCGTCAGGCGCTATTGCCCCGATGGCCGGTTCCGCTGCTACCCGGGGGCTATCGTGCAGCTCTTCGTGAACCTCCTCAGCAACGCCGTACAAGCGATCGAGGGGCGTGGAACGATCACGATTACCACTGCGCGCGAGCCCCGCGCACTCACGGTCTCCGTCGAGGATACGGGATCGGGGATCGCTCCCGATGCGATGTCCAAGATTTTCGAGCCGTTCTTCACCACCCGCGAAGTCGGGCACGGCACCGGCCTGGGTCTCTCCATCGCTCACGGGATCGTGGAGCGACACCGGGGGTCCATCCGGGTGAAGAGCACGATGCCGGCCGGGACTCGCTTCGACATCATGCTTCCGTTGCAGGTCGATTGAGAGGCAACATGGGCGGGACCGACATCGACTTTTCCCGGTATCCCGTACTGGCGGTGGACGACGAGCCGGACAACCTCGACGTCATCCGCTATTCGTTCAAGCGGTCCCATCCGCTCCTGTTTGCGCGGAGCGGCGCCGAAGCGCTGAAGCTGCTCGAGGAGCATCAGATTGCGGTGATCGTGTCCGACCAGCGGATGCCGGCGATGAGCGGGCTGGAGCTGCTCGGGCGAGCGGGGAAAGCGCGCCCCGATGCGGTGGGCGTTCTGCTCACCGCCTACGGCGACGTCCCGATGCTGTCGCAGGCGATCAATTCGGGACTGGTCTATCGGTACGTGCAGAAGCCCTTCGAAGCGGCCGACCTGGGCGGCGCGATCAGGCAGGCGGTGGAGCGGCACCACCTGGTGGTGGAGAACCGGCGACTGGTCGAAAGGCTTGCGCGGCACAATGAGTACCTCAAGCGCGAGGAAAGCGCGGCATGGAACGAAGGCCAGATCGTCGGACAAGCGCCGGCCCTCGCGGCGGCGTTGGAGCTGGTGCACCGGGTAGCCCCGACCACGGCGACGGTCCTGCTGCGCGGCGAAAGCGGCACCGGCAAGGAGCTGGTCGCCCGCATGATCCACTCGCTCAGCCCGCGAGCGGAGCGCCCTTTCGTGCGCGTGAGCTGCGCTGCGCTTGCCACCAGCGTGCTGGAGAGCGAGCTGTTCGGGCACGAGCGGGGTTCATTCACCGGGGCGGTGTCGCGCAGGAGCGGGCGTTTCGAGCTCGCCAACGAGGGGACGCTCTTTCTCGACGAAGTCGGCGACATGTCCGCCGAGGTCCAGGTGAAGCTGCTGCGCGTCCTCCAGGAGCGGGAGTTCGAGCGGGTGGGCGGCACCGAGACCGTACGGGTGGACGTGCGCGTGATCTCCGCCACCAACCGCGACCTCGAGGCCGCGATGGGGTCAGGGACATTCCGGGAGGACCTGTTCTATCGGCTCAACGTCTTTCCCATTCGCATTCCGCCGCTCCGGGATCGCCCAGGCGACGTGGAGCGGCTCGCGGGCCACTTCCGTGCACGCTTCGTCGCCGCCCTCGGTCGAAACGTGTCCGGGCTTTCCCATGGCGCGGTCGAGAAGCTGCGCGGATATGGCTGGCCGGGGAACGTCCGCGAGCTCGAGAACGTGATGGAGCGGGCGGTGATCCTGGCGCGCGGAACGGAAATCTCCGCCGCCGACCTCGATTTCGGCGAGCGCCCGGCGCCGGTCAACCACCCTCCGCGCGAGCTCGATGACGCGCTCGAGGAGATGGAGCGCAAGCGACTCGTCGACTCTCTCGAGACGCACCACGGGCACAAGGCAGACGTCGCCCGCGATCTGGGCATCAACCGGTCGACCCTTTATTACCGGCTTCGCAAGTATGGAATCCACTGACCTCCCTCAAGACCGGAACTGCCAGACCAGGAACCCGTGCAACTGGACGCCGAAGAGCCGGAACCGCCTTTGCGGCGGAGCCGCGTACGTGAGGAGCTGGAAGATGTCGGCAAGCACCCGCTCGTTTTCGAGGAAGTAGTCGTGCCGCAAGCGGCTGTCGTCCACGGCGGTCACGTCGACAGTGTCCATGCCGTTCACCAGGACCAATCCAGACCCGGAGTCCCCGGCGCGCGGGTGAGCGAGCAGCCACCCTGAAATCCGCAAGGCGAGATCCGAGGCCGTGTACAAGGTGACCCGCTCCGCCAACGCGAGCACAGGAGGCATGAGCTGACGGAAGACCTCCGCGTCCACGTCGGGCGCGGCAAAGATGATCTGCCCGAAACGAGGCGGCGGCCCCTCGCGCCGCTGGACGGCGAGACCGTGGAGCGCGGACAGGATCGGACGACCCCCCATGCTGTGCGCAAAGAGGTGGATAGGGGCGCCGTTTGCGCCCGAGGCGAGAGTATCGAGGAAGTGTACGAGGTGAGGTGTCGTCCAGTCGGCGTTTTTCAAGTCGGCCAGGTAGGACCACCGGCTTCCGCGCGATGGCCAGCTGTAGACGACGATCACACCCTCGAAGTGGACGTCGTTCTTGAGCTGCGCAGCCCAGAGCGCGGCCTCGTCAAATCCGAAGTGGTAGCCGTGGATGAACACGAGGATCTCCTTGACCGGCGCCCAGGCGAGCGCATTGCCCACGGATCGCGCGAACTCCTCCTCGGATTTCGCGAGGGCGCCGGCGAGGTAGACCGGGTCCGGTGACGAGCACGCGCGGCGCTCGATGGTGGGCGGGGTAACGCCCAGGCGCTGTGTGGTCGGAAGCTTCACGGGAAAAACGCCGAACGACAGCAGACCCCCACGCTCCCCTCCGAACTGCACCTGCGGCGACCTGATGGGACCTGCGCTGCAGGGCTCGGCCGGGGGCGAATGCATCCTCCGGTCGGTCGCGTAGAAGACGTCGATCTGTGGTCCCACTGCTCCTTCCCGCCACGAAGCCGCGCTCGCGGCGCACCCCGAAGCCACGATCGCGCTCAGCAGCGGCGCGGTGCTCATCGACCGAAGGTGAGCTCTGGCTGGAGTGTGTGTCGGCATCGCTCGCTCGCTGCCTGGCGAATTGCACGGCGCGCGCCATGCACCGGTGAGTCCCATGGATGGAGAGGCGAACCGATGTTCGATGAGCTTTTCGACGCAAACGTCAGCTTCCTGCCAGACTCCGCTTCCCAGAGCCGGTGGGCTGACGCGAGGGACCACTGCTGCCGGATCCCTTCTGGCATGTCGCCTGCTTCTGCTCACGGTCCAGGGGAGGTCCAATGATGCGGAAGGTACATGGCCGGGCTGTAGCAACAGTGGGAATCGCGGCCGCGGTCCTGGGTGGCTGCGTTGCTTTCAGCGCCTCACGCTCCGAGAATTGGACCGGCCGCGAGCGCAGTGCGAAGCGGAGGCGCGAGCTGCAACGTCGAAAGCGGCGGCTTCTTCAACATCCAGAGCGATGGCTGGTTCGAGCCCTTCTCTGCGCGCCGGCCCATCCGCGACGAGCATCGCGTCTACTATTGGTACGGTTCTCGCACGAGCGGATTCAACGCATATCTGTTGGTTGGATTCGCGAACCGCTGCACCACGACCACCGACGAGCTCCTGGTGCTCGTCGACACGCAGACCGATCGTGTGGAGGACGTGTTTTTCCACGAGGGCGACTGACTCCAGTCACCAGTCCGTCGCCTTGACGTAACCGAACGTTGGCCGACGAGAAGTGACAGGCACATCTAGCATGCGCCGGCCTCGAGGACTTCCCATTCAAGGAGGAGAGCATGAATCGTCGAACCGTATGGACTTTCGTCGCCGCAGGCATTGCAGCGAGCGTAACAGCAGCTGTTGCACAGTCACGATCGTCAGGACCGTCGATTACGGGCGTGCCGGTGCCCAACCCCAAAGCCGTCGGCTACGCGCCGGCATCGCAGCTCTCGACGGAGCTCCGCCAGACCATGGTGGCGCAAGGCTCGATGACGCTCGAAAACCCGCAGGGGATCGTCGGCTGGTACGGCTACGAGAATGACACGCCGAGCCCGGACAACCCGGCAGCGACCCAGATGGTCCCGACGGCCGTGATTCCGGTCGAGGCGCAGAAGACTGAGCCGGACAAGAACACCTACCTGGTGCTGAGGAACCAGAAAGGCGCCGACCGCGAGTACGACTACGGAACGCACTTCCTCTTCCAGGGCCACGAGCTTGCCGTGACGGTGGCGGGCGCCAAGCAGGGCTACATCACGCGGATCAACCTCGACGCCGACACGACGCACCGCGTGACGCTCATGGCGACCCACGACACCACGGGCAATCCAATCGCGACCATCGACGGCTCGACCTGGGACCCGTTCGCGCAACGCCTGCTGTTCACCACCGAGAGCGCGAGCGCTCCGACCTACGCGGCCACCGTGACCTTCCCGTCCGAGGTCGAGGACGTGTCCGGCGCGCTCGGCCGGGGCGGCTACGAGGGCATCCAGAACGACTCGCGCGGCAACCTCTGGATCGCCGAGGACATCGGGGGATCGAACAAGCAGGGAACAACCGCACGGCAGCCGAACAGCTACATCTATCGGTACGTGCCGAAGCAGCCGGGCGATCTCCACAATGGGAAGCTGCAGGTCCTGCAGGTCATGAATGCGGGGCATCCGGTCACGTTCGAATCGCAGGCCACGGTCCTCGCTCCGGATCAGGTCGCGCTGCGCACGTACGGACAATCCTTCGACACCAGTTGGGTGACCATCCACGACACGGCCGTCCAAGGCAACGCGCCCTTCAATGCCAACGCGCTTGCGAAGCTGGCGCAGGGCACTCCTTTCAAGCGGCCGGAAAACGGGGTCTTCCGGCCCGGCACCGGTTTCCGCGAGTTCTACTTCGACGAGACCGGCGACACGAACGCCACCAGCCCCGAGAACGGTGACCCAGTGACGGGCGCGGGCGGCGCCGGTGGCTGGACGTCGATCTTCAAGCTCGTGCAGCGCGATCCGTCGGCGGACCAGGGCACGCTCTCGCTCTTCTACGAGGGCAACCGGTCGGTGGCGGGCCTGGACAACATCCAGTTCCTCTCGCGAGATCAGTTGTTGGCGGTCGAGGACGCGGGAGACACGCTGCACAGCCAGCGCAAGGCCCTGGATTCGGGCTATGTCTTCGACGTCACCCTCGACTACTCGCGTGGAGCGCAGCCGATCCGCTGGCTCGCCGAGGGACGCGATCCGTCCGCGACGATCGACTCGGCAATCGGCGGGGCGGGCAAGAACGACGGCGACAACGAGATCACCGGCGCGCACGTCTCGGACGGCGATCCGTCGATCCACGGGATCCTCGGCGCGAAGGTCCCAAGCGTGTGGCATGGCGGCTGGCGCTGGTTCTGGACCCAGCAGCACGGCGACAATTTCACCTGGGAAGTCCTCCCTGCCTCGCGGGGCGGCGAGGGGGAAGGCGAAGAACGGGAGAGGAGCAGGAACTGACCGCTCCTACTTCGCCGTTGCGATCAGATCGTCGAATTGGATGATCGAGTCCGCCTTCGTCCAGACGCCGAATTTTCCCGCCTGGGCGAAGGTGGAGTCGTGGGCGTCGATGACCTTCCGTCCGTCGTAGAAGACGTCGATGTGGTCGCCGATCATCTCGATGGCCAGGTCGTGCACGATCTCCGCGATGGGCCGCAGCGCCGCGTCGGTGATCTCGAACCGGGCCAGCAGCACCTCGAACGTGCACAGCTCGCCCTGGTGCGTGTACTCGCGGTCGAACATGTCGAACCGTAGCTCGCGGGGTTGGTGCCGGTACTCCCGGGTCGCCACGAACCGGAACCTGGCGTCGGGATCGATTGCGCTTCCAATTCGACGCGGCGCTCATCGCTCAGCTGCCCCTTGCGAGGCAGGACGCGGGCGAGCTCACGGGCCTCCCCGGCGATCTCCTGGTAATCCGCGTCGCGCGCAGCCCGGAACATCTCCTTGAGCTGCTCGTCGGAGAGCCCTTCGACCAGGCGCGCCTCGACCAGCGAGGCGTCTCCACCCCCTTCGACGATCTCACGCAGGACCCAGTTGAAGTCCTCGAGGGCCTGGTCGCTGGAGGGCAGCGCGTAGACGGAGTTCTTGATCCCGACCGCGCCGAGGCGCTGGAGCCTGCGCCAGATCTTCACCCGGAAGTAGCTGGGCTTCGGCGGGATCTGGTGGATGAGGAGCAGCCAGCCCGGCATGGGCAGGATCTATAGAACAGTCGTATCTTATGTCAAGATGACTTGAGTCAGTTGTATCTTGGAATCCATCCGCTTAGGATGGCCGGCCGATGGATCCGCGCGGCGCCACCTCCACTCCCACCTCGCAGACGGTGCCCTGTACGATGCGGGTGGTCGAGCAGCGCCGCTGGATCTCCCGTCAGGACTACGTCGAGGGCCTTGCGCTAGCGCAACTGGCGCCCGGACCGCTCGCGGCGCAACTCGCCATCTACCTGGGGTGGGTCCGCGCCCGCGTCCTTGGCGCGACGCTCGTCAGCATCGCTTTCATCGCCCCGTCGCTCGCGATGGTGCTGGCGCTTTCCGTCCTCTACGTAGCCTACGGCGGCCTTCCCTGGATGCAGGGGGTCTTCTACGGCATCGGCGCGGCCGTCATCGCCGTCATCGCCCGCAGCGCGTTCAAGCTGGTGAGGATGACGCTGGCCCGTGATTTCCTGCTCTGGGGAACGTTCCTGGTCAGCGCGGTGGTGACGGCCTGGACGGAGCAGGAGGTGCTCTGGATCTTCCTGGCCTCGGGGGTCGCCGTGATGCTGGTGCGCACGCCGTTTCCGCGCGCGGGCGCCGCGGCCATCCTGGTGCCACCGCCCTTTCTGCTCGCCGGTCTGGGCGCACCCGCGACGGTTCCGGTCCTCCTGAAGATCCTCTGGTTCTTCACGATCGCCGGCTCCGTGGTGTGCCTGGTCAAGGCGCGCAAGGTGCCTGAGCCGGTGCTGATGCTCGCCGCAGGCGCCGTCGGCCTGATCCTGCGCGGCGGGAGCGTCCGATGAACAGACTCTTGTTGGTCAGCAACTCGACCCAGTACGGCCGCGGCTATCTGGACCACGTGGACTCCGAGCTGCGGAGCTTGATCGGCCGTGCGAAACGCGTGCTCTTCGCGCCGTTCGCCCTGTTCGACCGGGAGGCTTACGTTGCCAAGGCTCGCACCCGGTTCCAGGCAATGGGATACGAGCTCGAAGCTCTCGGCCGCCGCGATCAGCTCGAGGGAGCCGAGGCGCTGTTCGTCGGAGGCGGAAATACCTTCCGGCTGCTGAAGGCGCTGCAGGACCTGGAGCTCCTCGCGCCGATTCGTCGCGGGGTCGCGGAGGGCATGCCCTACGTGGGCTCCAGCGCCGGGTCCATCGTCGCCGGACCGACACTGAAGACGACCAAGGACATGCCCATCGTCCAGCCACGATCCTTCGAAGCGCTGGCGTTGGTCGATTTCCAGGTCAGCCCGCATTACCTCGATCCGGATCCGGCATCGGTGCACATGGGCGAGACGCAGGAGGAGCGCATCCTCCAGTTCCTCGAAGAGAACGACGCGGCGGTCGTCGGGCTCAGGGAGGGTGGCTGGATCCGCGTCGAGGGGAGCACGGCCACGCTCGGCGGATCGCCGCCGGCTCGCGTCTTCGCGAGGGGCCGGGCGCCGCTCGAGGTGAAGTCGGGCGAAGTGCTTCCGGGAGGGTCGCGGTGACCGCGCTGCTGCTGCGGCGGAGCGAGGTAGCCGAGCTGCTGACGTTGGACGAGTGCATCGCCGCTGTCGAGGAGGCCTTCCGTCTGCGCGGGCTGGGCAGGTTGCCGCCCTCCGCGATTCTCGGAGTTCCGGTGCCCGGCGGAGGCTTTCACGTCAAGGCCGCGCTGCTGCCTGGACCGCGCAGCTCCTTCGCTGCCAAAGTGAACGGCAATTTCCCGGACAATCCGCGCCGATCCGGTTTGCCCGCCATCCAGGGTTTGATCGTGCTCTGCGACGGCGAAAACGGCCGGCCCCTGGCCGTGATGGACTCCATCGAGATCACCATCCTCCGCACCGGCGCCGCTACCGCGGTGGCGGCGAAGTACCTGGCCCGCCCTGCGTCGCGCGTCGCGACCATCTGTGGATGCGGCATCCAGGGACGCGTGCAGCTCCGCGCCATCGCCCGCGTCCTGCAACTCGAGCGCGTGTTCGCCTTCGACGCGGACGAGCGCCGCGCCCGGGAGCTGGCGGAGGAATTGTCGCCCGAGCTGCGCCTTTCGATTGCAGCGGTGACCGACCTGGCGCAGGCCGTCTCCCGAAGCGACGTGTGCGTAACCTGCACTCCGTCGCGAGCCCCTCTGGTTCGGCCCGAGGACGTCCGGCCGGGGACCTTCATCGCCGCGGTCGGCGCGGACAGCCCCGAGAAACAGGAGCTGGAGCCGGCGATCCTCGCGTCGGCCAAGGTGGTGGTCGACGTCCTGGAACAGTGCGCGGCCATCGGTGAGCTGCACCATGCGTTGAACGCCGGGCTGATGCAGCGCGCAGGCGTCCACGCCGAGCTCGCCGAGGTGGTGTCGGGTTCGAAGCCCGGGCGCACGTCCGACCAGGAGGTCGTGGTCTTCGACAGCACGGGAACGGCCCTCCAGGACGTGGCAGCCGCGGTGGCCGTCCATGAGAAGGCCGTCCGCTCGGGAACCGGCAAGACCATCGATTTCGCTCTTTGACCGGCCGCGCTGAAGCTGCCGGCCGCCTGCCTGTCCGTCACTCTGCGTTCCGATCGCCCAATGCCCATCGTTCGTTCAGTGAGCTTCAGGACTCGAACCCTGCCGTTGTGCGCCCTGCTCTTCTCCCTGCCGACCTGGGGCGTGGCGCTGCGGTATCCGCAGGCCGACCTGCACGGCTTCCCTTCGATGAGCGACCAGAGCGGCAAGCTCATCGCCGACGGCGAGCTCACCCAGAAGCTCGAGGGCGACCGGCTCGTGGTGC
>Ga0137403_10002058_pt1 | contig 24999 bp, 23 predicted proteins | sample CZOMad2_1_16fung_FD_122057 | JGI IMG/M metagenome (GOLD analysis project Ga0137403, IMG submission 122057) | Vadose zone soil fungal communities from Angelo Coast Range Reserve, California, USA - CZOMad2_1_16fungal (Hybrid Assembly) | ecosystem: Environmental > Terrestrial > Soil > Vadose zone... | reverse complement strand
GGTGCGCGATAGAGGGTTCGAACCTCTGACCCCTACCGTGTCAAGGTAGTGCTCTACCACTGAGCTAACCGCGCATGAATCAGAAGTGATAAGTGATCGGTGATCAGTGATCAGTCAAGACCCACCGCTGATCACCGTTCAATGATCACAGATCACTCATGTCGCGCTACTTCATCACTGGACAACTTCGGCCGTCCGAACGACTGTTGCGGCCTCGTGAGTGCACTATTTTTCAAGCGCTTCCTGAAGCGTCCATTTCAGATCGCCTCGATCGTTCCCAGCTCTAAAGCGATGGTGGAACGGGTGGCTAGTAAGATGGATTTCAGCCAACCTCGGGTGGTTGCCGAATACGGTCCGGGTGAAGGCGTGCACTCACGCGAGATCGCACGACGAATGAGTTCCGATTCGCATTTGCTTCTGTTCGAACTGGATCCGGCCTTCGCGCGCGATTTGGAACGGCAATTCGCAGGTGATCGACGCGTTAATGTTATTCACGCGGACGCCGCCACTCTACCAGATGAGCTGAAGCGGCGCGGCTTCGCCCAGTGCGATTACATCCTTTCGGGTATTCCATTCAGCATTCTCAAGATTGAAAAGAAACGGGCGCTTCTTCAGAAGACCCATGACGCGCTCGCGGCGGGTGGCAGTTTCATCATCTACCAAGTCACTAATGAGTTGAAGCAGCACGCAACGCTGTTTGAGCACGGCGAATCGGAATATTTCCTGCAAAATATCCCGCCGATGTTCATCACTGTTTTCCATAAATCGCCATCGCCGCATGCCCGCGGACGACGGACTCCTGTCCGGAAAAGTGTTTCCAGACTGGTTGGCGTTGGAGCAGACGGTTCTGCATGACCGAGAAGCCGACGCGGATCGAAAAAGATTCGATGGGCGAGATGTCGCTTCCGGGAGACGCACTGCATGGCGCCTCAACGCATCGCGCGGTGCTCAATTTTCCGGTGAGCGGCTACCGGTTTTCGCGACCATTCATTCGCGCTTTGGGCGTCATCAAATGGGCGGCCGCACAGGCCAATCACGATCTGGGACTGTTGGATGCTGAACGCGCAGCGTTGATCGTGCAGGCGGCCGAAGAAGTCGCGGAGGGAAAACTCGACGATCATTTTCCGCTCGATATTTTTCAGACCGGCTCTGGCACGAGCACAAACACGAATGCAAACGAAGTGATCGCTAACCGGTGCGCGCAGCTTGCGGGAAAAGCGATCGGGTCGCGCGAGCATGTTCATCCAAACGATCACGTCAACATGGGACAATCCAGCAACGACGTGATTCCGTCGGCCATTCACATCAGCGCCGCCGAAGAGTTGAAGAATCATCTGATCCCGACCCTGGAAAAATTGCACGGCGCGCTTGAAACCAAGGCGAGAGAATTCTGGGACATCGTCAAGATCGGTCGGACACATTTAATGGACGCAACGCCCATCCGCCTAGGTCAGGAATTTTCCGGCTACGCGGAGCAAGTTGCTTACGCCAAACAGCGCGCGCAAAAATCGATCGAGGTCTTGCGTGAGCTGGCGCTTGGCGGAACGGCAGTCGGCACGGGACTGAACCGGCATATCGATCTTCCGAAAAAAATGTTGCGGCACCTGGAGCAGCGCACCGGCATCGAGTTTTACGAGGCAAAAAATCATTTCGAAGCGCAGGGCGGGAAGGATTCAGTTGTCGAAGCGAGCGGGCACCTTAAAACAATCGCGGTCAGCCTGTTTAAGATCGCCAACGACATTCGCTGGCTCGGCAGCGGTCCGCGCGGCGGCATTGGCGAGATCCAGCTTCCCGCTACGCAACCTGGTAGTTCGATCATGCCGGGAAAAGTGAATCCGGTCATGTGCGAATCGCTGATGATGGTGTGTGCACAGGTGATCGGCAACGACACGACCATTACCTGGGCCGGCGCGAACGGAAATTTTGAGCTCAACGTCATGATGCCTGTGATGGCGCACGATCTTCTCGAATCGATCCGGCTGCTGGCAAACGTGGTCGACGTTTTCTGTGAGAAATGTGTGCGCGGTATCGTGGCAAACGAACAGCGCTGCCGCGAGTTGGTGGAGCTTTCCCCGGCAATGGTGACCAGTCTCGCGCCAAAGATTGGTTACGATCGCGCCGCCGAAATTGCAAAGGAGAGTGCGAAAACCGGACGCACGGTTCGCGAAATTGCACGGGAGAAAAAGGTTTTGCCGGAAAAGGAACTCGAGCGCGCGTTGGACCCGATCAATATGACCGAGCCGGGCGGAACTGGCGCAGAGTGACCTGCCTGGCACTCGCGGTGGCGTGCTGCGATAAAACGATCGACGTGACCTTTGGAGCTTTCAAAGCGGCGACATGTCGCCGCACTCCAAAATGCTGCTAAGCTCGATCTATGGTTGCGAAGCTCGAAGGGCCGCAGTTTTCAGGCGGAGCCAACATTGCGATTAAGTGTCCCAGCCACACCTATGAACAAACGGTTGCGTTCTATCGTGATACGCTGGGGTTGCCTTTACTCGAGGAGGAAAAGGACGGCTGCATATTCCAATTCGGCCCGAACCGGCTTTGGATCGATAGCGTGCCGAACCTGAGCCATCCAGATATCTGGTTGGAATTGGAAACTAATGATACCGAGGCAGCCGCGTCATTCTTGAAAGTGCACGGCATCGCAAGACGCGACGAAGTCGAGCAATTAACTCAGGATTTTAACGGCTTCTTCATCTCCGCGCCAAATGGCGTCATCCATCTCGTGGTTGGTCCCGAGGAAGGGTAAGGCAGAGTGGGCTGAAAATATTCTCGCGAATCACGCCGATTGATCGCTGGCAACACGTCTGCGCCAGCGTCCCACCCATGTGCTCCATCCGTAGAAACCGAGCGGCTCTAACGAACCTAGCGCGACTAGTGCATCTACATCGGCCCGGCTCGGGGTAATCTTTTCGTTGGAATCCGCGCCGTAATAATCGTCAATCACCATCCAACAATCGTCGGTAAACGTGTTGCGGTAGCACTCGATGTCGCGCCGTTTAGCGGCATCAGCGTCCAAGATTAAAAGACCAATTTTATCCGGGGCCAATCTTTCATGGACTGCTCGGATTGTTGCCGCGTCAAAGGAACGACCCTTGATAAGAGTAACCATTTCCGAAATGTGCTGCCGGGCGAGATTTCGTTCCAAGTCGCGCAAGATATTCCGCGTGCCAAGCCGCTTGTGTTTCACGCTTCCGCCAGGTTCGATTGTGATCAGCTTCTTGTTGTGACCTGAATCACGCACGCCGAACGCCGCGGCAATGGTTGCGCCACCGACGAAGGCACCGATCTCGAGAATGTGTCCAGAGCAAATCTTTGCGAAGTGATAAATGAGAATCAACACATCCAGATGCAACATGGAATATTTATTGCGGATTTTCAGCAGCTCGGAGTGAATCGGCTCGTGCCGATATTCCATCAGCGTGTGCATGAGGCTGAGGCTGTCGCTGTAACCCGTCTCGTCCTCCTCCTCGTTCTCGTCTTCGAATGCTTCTTCGGGCGGTTCTTCCCGAACGCGCGAGGACGAGGACGAATCAAACAGGGCGACGAGCTTCGTGAGTATCGAAGCAATGCGGGGCAGCATTTCCTTGCCTTCCTCGATCTCCTGTTTCGTACAGGCGCTTTTCGCGACCAGCGCATCCAAGCAAGCTGCGCATTCAGTCACTGAACCGCGTGCATCATCGAAAAACTTTGCTCGCGTTTGCCGCTGGCGCCGTCCATTGCCTTCAGCTGTATTTAGCAACGAGGAGAGACTGGCCCGGTCAAGTTGATCCGAAACTTCAGCGATTCGAGCATCGGTCGGACGTTGCTTGATCTTTGCCAGTAGTCCCGTCACCCATTCGATAAAACGAAGCTCCAGCTGATAAACATCAAGCTTGTCGTGATCAAAATATGTCCTCATTCTTTAACTCCTACTCGTACTCGTCCTCCTCCTCGTCCTCGATGTTTCCGCCGATTCGTTCGAGGACGAGAATGAGGACGATGCCGAGCGCCGCGGACAATGTCGACCCATCATGACGAGGTCGCGGTCCATGCCATCGATCTGCGCGACGCCAGGTAAAAATCCCCAGCGCTCGAAGCCGAGACGCTCAAACAATTTCAAACTCGGTTCGTTATGCCCAAAGATCAGACCGACCAGAGCTGTGACGCCCAGTGATGGCGCGCGGGCGATTGCCTCCTCCAACAATCGCTGCCCTACGCCGCGACGTCGGAATTTTTCGTCGACGTAAACACTGATCTCGGCCGTACCGCGATAGGCACAGCGCGGCAGGAATTTTTTGAAATCGAGCCAGCCAATCACGCTGCCACCTGATTCCGCGACCCAGAACGGATATTGTTCCGGCGAATGTTCGCGGAACGACGGCAAACGCGCTTCGACCGAGGTGGGCTCAAGCTCGGCTGTGACCATGCGCGTTGGTACAGTGGCGTTGTAAATCTCGACAATCGCCGGCAGGTCGGCCTCAACAGCATCGCGGATGATCATTTCGTACGAAATATATTTTCCCACTGCCAGGACAAGTAACTCAGCGCAGTCGGTTTTCGGTTCACGGCTTACGTTTCTTAACGGGGCTTCGCTTAGCGGCGGGTGGGCTCGTGGGCGTGAGCGTGGAATTAGCTGGCGCGGTCGCTACTGGGCTGGCAGTGGGAAATGCAAACGTCGGCGACGCCGTGGACGAAGAAGACGGTGTCGCAGACGGGAGCAAAGGAGTGGGAGTCGGACTGGGAGTTGGTGAAGGCAAGATGATATTTTCCCAGTGATGCAACGGTACGCTTGCACCGCCAATCTCTTTCACCAGCGTTTCGCAGCGCGCCTGAAGTTTTTCCAAATCCGGTGGACCAGTTTCCTTTTCTGCCGTTCCAGGAAAGATCACGTAGCTCACCTTCAGATCGCTCACCGGCCGATTATACGGCGTCGCAAGCGCATTAATCTCTTTTGCGATGCGCAGTGACGCCTCTCCGACTTTATTGTTCGGCCCGACATCGCCGACGATAGCTGGATAAATTGAATCTCCGAAAATGACGAGCGCATAATCGCCGGGCTTAACCGGGTCACCACTGTGCGTAAATGCGCCAGGCACTACGATAAAAGGGTCGGTCGCGCCGATGAGAAAGCTGTATTTTTTCAGCGTGCCGACTTCGGCACGCAATTCGGCAATGGTATTACGCAGCTCGCGCTTGCGCACAGGAGTTGTACTTGCAAGTGCATACTCATCTTCTGCGTGTTTCAAGGCTGCTTCGATCGGGGCGAGATACGGATTAGGCGCGGCCGTTTTCTTTAGCCAGCGATAGCTGGTTGACGGTTTGAAATTAGTCGGGGCGCCCGTTCCAGCGGGCAGCCGATCAGCATCAGAGCCGTCCGCGTCCACGTCCATATCTGCCTGAAGCAGGAGCGCTTTTCGATGCGTTTGGGGGTGCTGCATTTGCAGAACAGTTTGGCAATCGAAAAAGTTATGGCGTGACAGAAGCAGATCCAGACGCGTGAGGTTTTCGCGCAGCATTCTGACTTTTGTGTCATAAAGCTGAGCGTAAAGCGGCGAAACCGGCTCGGCAGGCAACATCGATGCCAAGCCGGGCAATAACGTTGGTAAATTCGGACTGACCTTGGCCAGCTCCTCGATCGTTTTGTTCGGAAAAGGCACGCGTGCTTGTAGTCTCAGATCGAGCGCGTAGCTGTCCGGTTGGGTGCGCTCGGTCGCGGCATCGGCACCCGGAATCGTCTCGACCGTCGAGTGAAGTGTAATTCCGTTAAATAGCTTGCCAGTGTCCAATTTTCCTGTGATCACCGGCGGCCGTGTCGCCGTCGGTTCCGGCGTTGGCGTGGATGGTAGCTCAGTAGGCACGACGCGTTGCAGTCGCTCGAGCGAGATCCAGCGGTAAACAATCGCGGCGAAAAGTGCGCCGAAAATGACGAGCACCAGCCGCCGCCATGTCCGAAGGCGAATTCTTCCCACGCGATTACTTTTTTACCCAGGCGACGATGACCGCAATGATGCCGATCACGCTGAGGACCGACATCATTCCCGCAGGCATCACTCTTCCGGTTCGCAGAAATTTGGGAACGAACTGTGCAGCAAGCAAAAGCGATACAACAAGCGCAGTCGCCAACCCAATCGCGCGATGTTCGGGCAACAGAAACGCAGCGACGAGCAATAACACCCCAGTAATTGAGCCAGCAATGATCGACGCCATGCTGCCTGCTTTTACATATCCGACAATCCCGCCAGCGATCGTCAAAGCGCCGAAAACAATAAAATAAATTTTGGTTGCTTCCATTGATTTGCGGCTGGCGCATTCGTAAGCCAACAGCTCTGCGCTGTCCAGTCGCCTTGTAGCCGGGGTCGGTGACCCCGGCTTAATCATAGAACCCAAGCTTCGCACACCGGGATCACCGATCCCGCCTACAGCGAACATTGGCTGGCGTCATTGTAGAATTCGATCTGCCGCCCCCCAAGCCGACGTATTACGCGCCAGCCGTGACTCTTCGCAAACTCACTGATCTCCGCGTCCGACATTTCTCGAAGAACTCGCAGCTCCGCAGGCTGGGTGACGACGTACTCAGATTGCTGTGATAGTACTTTCGCAGTTTTTGCGGCCAGAGCTGCCAGATCCGGGTGCATGAAGTTGCCTGTTTAGCGATCTATTGCACGGCTTGCGTTTGGCGAATTTCTCTTTGCCGGCAGCGGTGGCGGGCGCTTCGGTTTCCGATTCAACCGCGGTCCAAGAGAGCGATGCGCTTTACGGCTCGGCGAAGGTCCGCGTGCGTTTGGTTTTTCCATGTTGATCTAAGCGGTCGTAGAAGCGCTTGTGTCAAAGCCTAAACCTGGCCTGTAACCACGAACGCTGCTACAACAATCGCGGCTCACTGGCGCGGCCGCACCGGGCGGCTAGATTCTGCAAATGGATTCGGAAACGATCGAGCTACGCGGGCATATTATCGATTCTCTGATTTTGCCAAAAGTGTTGGATCAAATCCTGACCCACGGCGCGAACTTCAAGATTACTGAGATCAACATCGGCAAAAAACGGGCGGACCAAAGTTTTGCTCGAATTGAGGTGTCTGCTGAGACAGGCGAGGCGCTTGATGAGCTGATCCTGCGTCTTCGCCAGCAGGGCGCCGAGGTGATGGAGCGCGCAAATGCGCAAGTCGCCGTCGCCCCAGCTGACGGAGTTTTTCCGCGCGATTTTTACGTGACAACGAATCAGCAAACGTTCGTGCGCTTCGACGGCAAGGAGATCGAAGTGCGCCCCGCAATCATCAACAGCGCAATTGCGCTTGATCGAAAAAACAGCACTGCACGAGCCGTTAAGTTTTTCGATGTCAATCAGGGCGATGAGATCGTTGTTGGGCATCAGGGGGTCCGCGTTGTGCCGGTCCAGCGTGCGGCCACGCATACTGACCTTTTTCAGTTCATTAACACCACAGTTGACGCCGACGAACCAAAGTCGGCGATCATTCGCGGAATCGGTGACGAATTGCGACGCGCGCGCGCAGCGGAAGGGAAAATCGCAATTGTCGTCGGACCAGCAATCGTACGGACCGGCGCCGACCGGCATTTGCTCCGACTGATTGAAGCCGGGTATGTCGACCGTCTTTTTGCTGGACACTTGTTTGCGGCCTACGACGTGGAGCGCGCGTTGTTCGGGACGTCGTTGGGAATGAATCCAGACCTTGCCTTCGCGCGAGGCGGACACGAGAACTATCTGCGGGCCATTAACACAATTCGCGAAGCGGGCGGGATCGCCGAGGCGGTGCAGCAAAAGATCCTGACCGGCGGCATTCTCCACGCCTGCGTCCATCATGAAGTTGATATCGTGCTCACGGGTGGAATTCGGGACGAGGGACCGATGCCCGGCGTAACAACGGACATGATCGAAGCTCAAAAAACCATGCGAACGAAGCTCGCTGACGTGACCCATGTAATATTGCTCGCGACAGTCCGGCATTCGCTCGCAGTCGCCAGCATGTTGGCGACTGATGTAAAAACGGTTTGTGTCGATATTGATCCTCCGGCCGTGGAAAGAGCGATCGAACACCAGCCCTTGCAGTCAATCGGCCTCGTCACAGACGTAGAACCATTTCTTCGTGAGCTCGCCGATTGTCTTGCAGAAGCCAGTTAGAATTTTCATGTCAACGCCTCATCAACAACTGGACAATCCGGGCTTTCGGGGCTGGCCGCATAGGCACGTTGTTGTAGCCGCCTCGCTGTGTCGAGGCGCTCACTGCGTTGCCACCAACACGGCGACACAGCGCCGTGGCTACAACCGCGGGTGCGTCGGTGTTCGGTAGTTGTCATCGTTATGCGCGAGCTGCTTCTTTGTCCACCGGATTATTACGCGATCGAATATGAGATCAATCCGTGGATGAGCCGCGCCCGCGGCGCCGAGGCGGCGCTCGCAAAAAACCAATGGGAACAATTACACGCGACTCTCTCAACGTTGGATTGCAAGGTTCATTTGATTGAGCCACGGCCGGGACTGCCAGATATGGTTTTCACGGCCAACGCCGGACTCACCGTTGACCACAACTTCATCCCCAGCAATTTCCGCCACAAAGAACGCGCAGGTGAGCAGCCGTTTTTCGCTGAATGGATGAAACAACGCGGTTACCAGGTGAATTGGCTGCCGGAAAATCTTTATTTCGAGGGCGAAGGCGATGCGCTCTTCGGCGGTGACGTGCTCTTTTGCGGTTACAAATTTCGATCCGATATTCAATCGCATCGCGCCGTGGCAGACATGCTTGGCTGTCTCGTCATCTCGGTGGAACTGGTTGATCCGCGCTTTTATCACCTTGATACCTGCTTTTGCCCGGTACCCGATGGCGGCGCGTTTTGGTCCCCATCGGCGTTCGATGAGTACGGCCAGCGCGCAATCCGCGAACATGTCACCGATTTGATCGACGTCGCACCCGAAGAGGCGATGCACTTTTCGTGTAATGCTGTCGTTATTGAGCATGACATTGTGCTGCCCGAAGGCGCGCCGCAGCTCGTGACCAAGCTGCAACATCGCGGTTACCACTGCCACGAGTTGCCGATGAGCGAATTCATCAAAGCCGGCGGCGCCTGCAAATGCCTGACCATGTTCATGCCGCAAAGAGAGGCAGTTGATGGTAGGGACGGACCGCGGGACCATCTGTGAAGTTCGGTGCGCGCGGCGATCGCGTCCTACCTTTCACGTCTTGCTCGAAGCGCCTCTTCGATTTTTCCGAGCGGCAAGCAATTCATCACTTCCTCTTTGGTGAGCCAGCCTTTTCGCGCGATCCCAATGCCGAACCACAAATCCTGCAAACGCTCGGTGCGATGAGCGTCGGGGTTGATTACACATTTAACACCTTTTTGTTTGGCCAACGGCCACCAGCGCCAGTCTAAGTCGAGCCGCTTTGGCGCCGCGTTGAGCTCAATCCATGTGCCGGTGCGCGCCGCCATGTCGAGGATCGCGGGGATATCGATCTGGTAAGGCTCGCGTTTTAACAACAGTCGGCCGGTGGGATGCGCGAGCATCGTAACAAACCGGTTCTCCATCGCGCGGATCACGCGCGCTGTCATTTCCGCTTCGCTCAAATTGAACACGGAATGCACGGACGCGATGACGTAATCGAGCTGTGACAGGACTTCATCAGGCAAATCGAGCGATCCATCCCGCAAAATATCGCATTCAACTCCGGCAAACACACGAAAGCCATGCAGCTTTTTGTTCAACCTTCGAATCTCTACGATCTGCGAGGACAGTTTTGTTTCGTCGATCCCGTGTGCCTGGATCGAGCTGCGGCTGTGATCCGCGATGCCGAGATACTCCAATCCCAGCGCCTGCGCAGCTTCGGCCATTTCTTCGATCGAGTTGTGTCCGTCGCTCGCAGTGGTGTGACAATGAAATGTGCCGCGTAAGTTTTCCTTCTCTATCAACTTCGGCAGAGAATGTTTTTCGGCAGCTTGGAATTCGCCCCAATTTTCGCGCAGTTCCGGCGGGATAAAATCGAGATCGACAGCCTTATAAAGTTCGGCTTCATCGTGCACTTCGGGAATCTTCTTCACCGGTTTTTTCTCTCTCGCTTTCGAACCGACTGGAATCGGGGCAAGGCGATACTCGTTCAGCGTCCAGCCCCTCTGAAGCGCGCGACTGCGCAGCTCGATGTTGTGTTCCTTGTTTCCCGTGAAGTAAGCGAGCGCGAATGGATATTCTACGGTGCTCACGACCCGCAGATCACACTGCACTCCGGAACCGAGCCGCACACTCGACTTCGTCGGTCCTTGCGCGATGACTGATTCGACCAAAGGATGCGAAACGAAGAATTTCATGATTGCTTCGGATTGGTTTGTCGCCACCAACAAATCCAGATCGTGCAAAATCTCCTTTCGGCGCCGATAGCTGCCGGCAATATCCACCTGTAACGCGCTGGTATGCGCTGCCAGATCGGCGCGTAACGTTTCTGCTTCAGCCGCGACTTGCCCGAATTGGAACGACCCAGCATGCGCCGCGCGTTTTGCGATTGCATCGCAGAGCTTTTGCTGCGTGGCTTGACCAAAACCCGGCAATTCAGCGACGCGGCCGTTCTCACACGCTTTCTGCAATTGTTCGATCGAGCTGATCCCGAGTTTATCGTGAAGAGCTTTTATTTTCTTAGCCCCAAGCCCGGACAATGAGAACAATTCCAGAATTCCCGACGGAAATTCCGCAGTCAATTCTTCGAGGTATTTCAGCGATCCGGTACTAGCCAGTTCCTTGATCTTCAGCGCGATGCTTTTTCCGATTCCCGGAATTTTGGCTACAGCTTCTTCATCCTGAAAATTGGAAATGTTGCCGCCAAACGTTTCAATCGCGCGAGCTGCATTAGTGTAAGCTCGGATCTTGAACGGGTTCTCTCCCTTCAATTCCAGCAGCATCGCAATCCGCTCCAAAACGCCCGCGATTTGCTCCTTGGTCATCACCAAAACCGTTAACCGGAATTGCGCTGCCGTCGACGAACAAGCGCTGGCGGGACTCTGACGCGAGTCCGCGCACAATTGCATCACATCCGACCACGCTGCTGATAGAATTTGTACCGATCGATAATCGACTCGACGTACTTTCGCGTTCCGGGAAAATCGATGTTTTGAACGAACTTCCCCACCGATATCTCAGTCTCGCCGTTTCCGCTCCAGCGCTGGGCGCGACTGGCGCCGGCATTGTACTCTGCCAACGCGAAAGGGAGCGGATCGGGCTCATGTTTCCAGTGTTCGACCGCGCGATGCAAATACCATGTGCCCGCCTCCAGATTCGTTTTCGGATCGAAAAGCTGATCGACATAGAAATCGGCGATCTTATTTTCATGGGCCCATTCGTTGGCCGCTCTTTCGCTCACTTGCATGAGGCCGCGCTCGCCATGGCTGCCATGTTTTTTCGGATCGAATCGGCTTTCACGCCACACGACTGCTTTCACCAGCATGGGATCGAGGTGATGTTCGACGGCTACAGCTCGAATGAGACGGTCGTATTGTCGAAATCGCGCTGGGCTCATCCATTCGTAAAAGGTGTAAATCGGCTCTCCCGATAACAGTGCGAAGTAAGCAAACGCTGCAGCAAGCGCCAGCATTACGCACAGGGCCAGTTTCAAGAAGAATCGTATCACTTCGGCATCAAATCTCGTGCTCCTGCCCGCCGGGGCAATTAAATTACCCACACGTCTCCATGGCAAAAGCCAATTACGTTCGTGTCATCATTGATCGGGCGATCCATCGCGAACTCGATTATGCCGTTCCCGAAAGCCTGACCGAACGAGTCGGGGTCGGTTCGCGGGTACGCGTGCCGTTTCGCGACAAGTCCGCGCTCGCGACAGTTGTCGCCGTTCCGGAACAGAGCGAAGCCAAGGGCATTAGGCTGATCGAAGCAATTATCGGCGAAGCACCAGCCTTGACCGAGCAGTTGCTCGAACTGGCGCGCTGGATCGGCACCTATTATTGCTCTCCCATCGAAACCGTGATGCGCAGCATGCTGCCGCAGGTGATTCGCCGCGCCGAAGTCGGATGGAAGAAACAGTTGTTCATTCAGCCTGCACGTAAAATTGACAAGGATGAGCTCGACAAATTGCGAAGGCGAGCGCCGCGGCAGGCGGAACTTGTCGAAGCGATCTCGAAACTGAAAACGCCGATGCGCGCGGTGGAGCTTCTGCGGCAAACATCACTCGATAACCAGACGTTGCGCGCGCTGGTTAAACGCGGCCTCGTGGAGGTGCGTGAGGAAGCTGTGGTTCGTGACCCGCATGCGGATGAGCAGTTCATCGCAACTTCGAATCTCGTTTTAAACCTGGAGCAATCGACGGCGCTGAAAGAAATAACGCAAGCGCTCGATTCGCCTGAGAACGCGAGGCCAATTTTGGTTCACGGTGTGACTGGCTCCGGCAAAACGGAAATTTATTTGCAGGCAATCCGAGGAACGCTTGATCGCGGACGCACCGCCATCGTTCTCGTCCCCGAGATTTCACTAACGCCGCAGACGGTAGAACGTTTCAAGGGCCGGTTTGCCCACGGGCAGGACGCTGTTGCGGTGTTGCACAGCCATTTATCCGAAGGCGAACGGCATGATGAATGGCACAAAATTCATTCTGGCCGCGCCCGCATCGTGATCGGCGCGCGCAGCGCGGTGTTCGCGCCACTAAGAAATCTCGGACTCATCGTTGTCGATGAAGAACACGAAACGACCTACAAACAGGAGGAAGCACCTCGCTATCATGCCCGTGACGTCGCAGTTGTGCGCGCGAAGATCGAGAAATGCGTAGTGGTTCTGGGAAGCGCCACACCATCACTCGAGAGCTATCACAACGCTGCGATTGGAAAGTATCAGCTCGTGAATCTTACCCAGCGTGTGGATGAAAAGCAGATGCCGCTAATGCGCATTGTCGATCTTCGTCAGGAACGACGGAAAGAAAAAAAAGCCGCGATTCTGTCAGAAAAATTGTCGCAGGCGATTGCCGATCGCCTAGAAAAACGCGAGCAGACGATTTTGTTTCTCAACCGCCGCGGCTTTTCCACGTCGCTGCTTTGCAGCAATTGCGGCGAGGCGCGCAATTGTCCGAATTGCAGTGTAGCGCTCACATTTCACCGCTATCCGGCGGTGGCCGGGCGATTGAGCTGTCATTTATGCGGACACACCGCCGCCGTCCCAAAGAAATGTCCGGCGTGCGGAAAAGACGCGCTCATTTACGCGGGGTTCGGCACAGAGAAGGTCGAGTCAACCGTGGCGCAAATCTTCCCAAAAGCAGTGGTGCGTCGCATGGACGCCGATTCGATGACGCGCAAGGACGCTTACCGCGAAACTTTAAGAAATTTTCGCACCGGCAAGATCGACATTCTTGTCGGCACCCAAATGATCGCAAAAGGTCTGCATTTTCCGAACGTCACGCTTGTCGGAATCATCAACGCCGATCTCGCACTGCATCTGCCCGACTTTCGCGCGGGCGAACGCACCTTCCAGCTTCTCACTCAGGTCGCCGGACGCGCCGGACGCGGCGAAACGTCCGGCGAAGTTTTCGTGCAAACTTACACGCCGTTTAGTCCCTCGATTCAGTTTGCCCGGCATCATGATTTCGCCGGCTATTTCCAACAGGAACTCGAATTTCGCGAGCGCTGCGATTTCCCGCCGTTCAAACACGCGATCCTGATCACGGTCCGTTCCGCACATGAAGGTCGCGCAAAATTATCAGCTGAAACGTTAAAGCGCCGTTTGAAAGAAGCGCTACCAGAAGAATTCATCTTGGGTGATGCGACACCTGCGCCGCTGGAAAAACTACAAGGTCAGTTCCGTTTTCACATCCTGATGCGCGGCGAAGCCATCATGCGCCTCAGCCGCCTCGTTCGGGAAACACTCGACAAACTCCCATTCCCCGAAGACGTCACCGTCACCATCGACGTCGATCCGTATCAGTTACTGTAGGTTGGGCAAGATACGGCCATATTCCGAGGCTTTACCGCGCATCTCGAAGTAGTGGTACGCTTCGAGAGCGACTTCGCTGATGGCGCGCTCGGCGGCTTTCTCGTCGCGGTCGTAAGCGGTCATCACACTGATAGCGAACGGCCGGTTCTGCGCATAAACGATACCTGAATCATTCCGCACAGCTTCCAACTCTCCAGGCTTGTTAGCTACTTGAACATTTGCGGGAAGAGAGCACGGAATGTAACCCGGCTTCAATGTCGATAGCTGTTTGATGAACGCCGCGGTAGATTCTTTGTTTAATATCTTCCCTATGTAGATGGTTTCCAAAAGCCGGACCATTTCCTGCGGGGTTGCGACATTCTCTTCACCGCGTCGGGCGGCTGCGATGTCCATCATTTTTCGACGCAACATAGTTTTCGACAATCCCAGGCCGCGCAGCATTGCGTTTACCTTGTCTCTGCCTACGAGGTCGTAGAGAATATTGGCAGCGGCGTTATCGCTCACGGTGACCATGAATTGAGCGAGGTCGCGGTTTGTTACGCGCGTCACACGGGGAGTGAGACCACCCATGATCCGGCTGTCTTCGACCAAATCTTTGGGATCGAAGGTGTAACGTCATTCAACTTCGCTTTCCCTTTAGCTCCTGCGCGGGCTTGCTCGTCCTGACGGTACAATTCCAGCAGAATCGCGAGTTTGATCGAGCTCGCAGCGGGAAAAACACGATCGGCATTCTGCAAAAGAATCCGACCATCTGTGAGATCGAGAATGGCCACACCAATCACGCCATCGAGTCGATCGGCGCTTTCTTCAACACGCGTCTCGAGCTTTTTCCAAAGCAAATCGCTGCCGGTGTCGTGCGGAATCGCCTCGGATTTTTGTTGGCCGAATGCAGTGGCACCCAATGCAAGTGCAAGACAAAATCCAGCGAGCTTCATTGTGATTGATTTTGCCCGGAGCACGACTATCGAGTCGAGAGCGAAACCATCGAAATTTAAAGACGGCAACAACGGTAATCCGGGGAGCATAGGCCGGCTGGCCTGCCCTTTTCGCCAGCTTGCCGAAACGCCTCAGTGGGTGTGCGTATGTCACGAGCGGTTGCCAAACTTACTCGTGTGCCCGGCGAGCCACCGGCCACTGCACGCGAGCCGCGTGCGCTCCCCAGAACTTCGCATGCGCCCGCTCGCTTTTTCAGCGACGGCCTAGAGTGCCCTTGACCGCGATCTCTGAAATTCTCAAAATTCGAGCCTTCCATCTGCAACCACCCCGCTCATGAAAAAACTGTTCCTCGCAATTCTTTTGCTGGCACCACTGACGCCGTTTTGCGCCCAATCACAACAAAACAGCGGCACGCTAGCCGGGTTTCTTTCCAAACAAGGCCTTGCCAGTGCAAAACTGGAGCGACGCTTTGGCAATCATTTGTTGGTTCCTGTCTCCATCAACAATCGGCCAGCTGCGCTGATGATTGACACTGGATCGCCTAACACAGCCGTTGACGCCAATAGCGTGAATACATTCGGTCTGACTGTGGAAAAGACTGGCGCGAACGTGGGTGGTTTGTTTGGCCGGAGCTGGGAACGCTTTGGCACCAGCAAAGTAAAAAGCATCGCGATGGGCAATTGCACGCTGACAAACGTACCGGTGGCGATCGCAGATTTTTCCGGTTTCAACCGAAACCACAGCGGTCCCGCTACAGGATCGCATATTGCCGATTCCAAGGCTCCGGCGCATATCAATGGTCTCCTTGGCGCAAACGAAATGATGAAGTTCGGGATGATCGTCGATTGCACTCGCCAGATGCTTTACGTGAATCCAAGCGGACGCAGTTCCGCGGTGAGCCAAAACCTTGCTAGTTTCCTGGCGGACCGCGGATTTACGAGAATCCCAATACGCCTCAATGCCAACCATCATTTCGACGTTGAAGGAGCGCTCAATGGACATGCGACTCGATTCATCGTGGATACTGGCTCAGCGAATACACTCATCGACACGCAAGTAGCAGTGCGATCTGGCGCTGGTGTAACCGCTTTGGCTGGGTTCGGCTCTGCTGGCGCTGGCGGCTTGGTTGAAGGAGTAAATCGGACAGGCGTGAAAGAGCTGGCGATCGGCAATTTCAAACTTGCGAATACCGAGGTGGTAGTAGCTCATGTGTCGGGTGACATACTGCTCTCGAAATCTGCGGCCGAATCGAATGCGGGTGTTCTGGGTGCCGAGTATCTTTCATCAAATTTTGCTGTTATTGATATGGGCGGCATGGCGCTCTACCTCCGCCACCCCGATATTCGCTGAGAACGGCCCGGTTCTACTCAACACAAATGATTGAAGGCGGCGCGAGCAGGCTCACTATTCGGCTTCGACAATGCCACTGCGCGTTTAGCGCTTGACCATTTTCGGAACAGTCGCTTTGGCGAGGCTCGTGAATGCGGCGACTGCGCTGTTTGCTGCTGAATCGCTGAGTCGCAACAGGCCGATATCCACCCCGAGCTTCTTCCCCTGCAAACGGATGGCCCTCAATTTCAGATTTTCTCGGCCGCGCAATGCGATCTTTGGCATCAAGGCGGCGGCTCGCAATGGACCAAGTGAGCGCAGAAGAGTTTCAATAGCATTGATCTCAGCAATCACGTGGGGACGGACCTGATGCTTTCGACAAATTTCATCCGTCATCCTGCGCATCACAAACGTGTCCGGCAGCTGGAGCAGGCGTTGCTGGTGCAACTTTGAAAAATGAACCATCCGCCGATTCGCCCATGGGTGCTTTTGGGCAACGATCAAGGTGAATTCATCGGTGCAGAGACGTTCGTAGCGCAAGTTTGGAGAGTGGCGGGTCAGAAAACCCAGGCCAACGTCCATTCGGCCTTCTTCGAGTGCGGTCTCGATTTCGGTGGAAGAGATTTCTTCAACCGTGATGCTGATCGCTGGATGATCGGCGGTAAAAGAGCCGAGGAGTTGCGGGACGAGCGGCACATTCAGCACCGGGATAACACCCAAATGCAATGCGCCGCGTAATTCTCCAGGTTCGCTGTGCAGTTCCTGGAGAAAATTCTCCAACTGATGAAGGACAGCGCGGGCGTGCTCTTGGAAAATTAGACCCCGTGGGGTAAGCAAAATCCGCTTCCCACGGCGCTGAAAAAGAGGCACACGAAGAGCCGCTTCCAAATCCCGCATTTGCTGTGACACACTCGGTTGCGAAATTCCCAGCCGGTCAGCCGCCCGGCTGAAGTTTCCCGCTTCGGCGACCGCAAGAAAATAGCGGAGGTGGCGGATGTCCAAAGGCTCCGTCATGGAAAAGGAATATTGTGTGGCGAGCTCGCCAAATGCAATCAGGAGCTTGACCCCGAAAGCGTTCGAGGTTGATTGCGGGCCAAGATTCTGCTTCCATAGGCAAAACTTATCGGGCTATTTTCAAAACCTCTGAAAGGAAGACATTGACTTCAAAGCTTATCACCGCCCTTTCGCTGGCCGTTCTGCTGATGGCGGGCTGCAATAAAAAGTCCGGTTCCACCGTTCGGAATTCAAACAAAGTCCGTGTCGGTTACATCGGTCTGACCTGCGAGGCCCCGATTTACGCCGCTTACGAGAAGGGGTTTTTCAGGGAAGAGGGACTCGAGCCCGAACTGGTGAAGTGCAATTGGGCAACTTATAAAGACGCACTGGCGCTTGGCAGCTACGATATAACTCACCATCTCGTGATGTACTTCCTCAAACCGATCGAACAGGGTTTAGATGTACGATTTCTCGCCGGAATCCACCGCGGATGTCTGCGCGTCCAGGCGGGCGTGAAAACGAATATTCATACGATTGAGGATCTGAAGGGAAAGCGAATCGGTGTGCCAGGAATGGGCACGCCCCCCTTCGTTTTCGCAAATCGTGTCTTCGGAACGCACGGGATCGATGCCGGGAAAGATATCACTTGGAAAGTTTATCCGGCAGGTGAATTAGGTCTGGCGATCGACAAAGGCGAAGTGGACGCCGTCTGCAACGCTGAACCAATCGGGAGCCTGCTAATTGCGGAGGGGAAAGTAAGAAACATCGCCGATCAGATAATGGATGCGCCTTACAAAGACGAGTATTGTTGCGAGGTGATCGCGAATGGCAGATGGGTGGACGCTAATCCCGACACCGCGGCCAGAGCAACGCGTGCTCTCTTGAAAGGCGCCAAATGGGTCGAAACCAACCCGAGGGCTGCGGCGATCATGGCGGTGGAGAAAAAATATCTTGCCTCAACGCCCGAATTGAACACCGCCGCGCTCGCGCGTTTGCGCTACATACCAAGCGTCCACATGGCTGAGGAGTCGGTTCACACTGCCGGCCGGGAGATGAAAGTCGCCAAAATGCTTTCTCCTGAGACCGATACTGAAGCGCTCGCCAAACGCGCCTTCATGCATCTCGACGGCGTTACCGACGAATGGATTAAGACCTTGGAGGTAGAAAAGGTCGCCGGAGGACAGGTTTCACCCGACGACGACATCCGGCTAATCGCGGAATTGGTCCGGCAAGACACGGGAGATTCGTGCTGCCGAAGAAAAATGTTCGATCAGCCGGACCAAGACCCTCCGAATCTGGCCGACCCTGACGCTCCGTGCCGCGAGACAAATGCGATGGCTGCTAAGCAGTAACCCCAGCCGCCGCGCGAACGCAGTTAACTTTCGTGCGAACACAGCTGAAGAATAGCGGCGGGGATCGGCTTGAGGGCGGATCGCCGTTGCCTTGGCCGATGCAGCTGGCTGTTCCGGCCGCAGCTTTGGTTACATTCGGAATTCACTTGCTGTTTTCAAAAAAAGCGCCACCGCTCGAGACACATTCGTACATGTTGCTGTTTTGGGAAATTCTCGGCGTCTCAATTGTTCTCGCAACCGCACAACGTTTCTGGATTACGTTACGCCAATGGATGCGGCACATGTGGCCCATTTTTACGGCCGCAATCCTGCTAATTGGTGTTTGGGACGTGATCACGTTGGGCTTTCACTTGCTTCCGCTGCCGTACTTTCCCGGACCCGCGGCGGTTTTGCGCAGTTTGATTAGCGACCGCGCGCTTTTGCTCGATAGCACCTGGCACTCGCTCGCCTTGCTCTTGAGCGGGTACACGCTCGGCGTGATCGTCGGACTTGTCAGCGGGGTGTGCATCGGCTGGTCGACTTCGGTGCGCTATTGGGGAATGCCGCTGCTCAAAGTTGTCGGGCCGATTCCAGCCACAGCATGGATCCCTCTTGCGATGGTAGTGTCGCCTTCGGGAATCGTCTCCGCGGCCGGATTAATCGCGCTCGCGGTTTGGTTCCCGGTCACCATGTTAACCGCGTCCGGCATTTCCAATACTCGCGCGTCCTACCTTGACGTTGCTCGCACTCTCGGTGCCGGACGCACTTATCTTATTTTTCGGGTGGCCATTCCGGCAGCGGTTCCGAACATTTTTATAGGTTTGTTCATGGGACTCGGCGCGTCTTTTCTCACGTTAGTGGTGGCGGAATCCGTCGGGGTGAAATCCGGGCTTGGCTGGTACGTGAGCTGGGCGCAAGGCTGGGCCGAATACGGCAAAGTCTATGCCGCACTTGTCATTATGGCGGTGTTCTTCTCGACCGTCATGACGTTGCTGTTCAAACTGCGCGATCGAGTACTTGTTTGGCAGAAGGGAACGATCAAATGGTAATGACGAATGTCGCAGCCGCGTCAGCGCTTCGCGTTCACAATCTCCGCAAAAGTTTTGAGGTCCCGGACGCGCCGGGCACAACTCGCCTCGTGCTCGACGCCATTTCGTTTTCTATCGCCGCTGGCGAGCTCGTGTCGCTAGTCGGACCGAGCGGTTGCGGAAAATCCACATTGCTTCGACTCATCGCTGGTCTCGATGTTCCTGATGCCGGCGAACTAATGGTAGGCGAACAGAGAATCGTTGGGCCGAGCGCCGAGCGCGGTCTTGTTTTTCAAGATCCAAATCTGTTTCCGTGGTTAACCGTGCGTCGCAATATCGAAGCGGGCCTGGTTGCACGCGGCGTTCTCCACGAAAAGCGCCACGAAGTAGATGACTTTATGCGCTTGGTTGGCTTGGAAGCGTTCGCCAGCGCCTATCCCCATCATCTATCGGGCGGCATGTCGCAGCGCGTCGCACTCGCACGCGCGCTGATTAACCATCCCAAAGTGCTTCTGCTCGATGAACCACTCGGCGCGCTCGACGCCTTCACTCGAATGCGAATGCAGGATGAAGTGCTGCGCCTGTGGGAAAATCGCCGTACGACGATGCTTCTCGTCACGCACGACATCGATGAAGCTATCTACATGAGCGATCGCATCCTCATCATGACTCCGGCGCCTGGGCGGATCGATCGCGAGATTGATATCGACCTCGCGCGACCACGTGATCGCACTAGCGATTCGTTTCTACGCTTCCGGAGCGAGATTCTCGAACATTTGCATTTCGCCGGAAAAACTGCTGCCTGAGTCTCAACCTAACGATCGGCTCTCTCCGTCAAATGCCTTTAGTTCCGTTGGTTGGAAAATCTAGAAGGGGTTGCCGCTCGACACGAACTGCGTGATGTCGAAGCTGGCGATCCTAAACGGTGCAGGCGGGCAGGTTGCACCCGAAGCTCCCTGAACATCCTGGACTGCCGCAATCAGGAAGACCTTGCCGTCATTCCTTGGCGGAAACCATTTCGGGTGCTGAACATTCCACCCTCATGGCGTGCAAGACGGAGTGGCTATAGGTGCCTGACCCAGATTGGACGCGTTAGAAGGCCCTGCTCCTGAGACGAATGCCGTCACGTCGAAGGTGGCGAGCCTGTACGGTCCCATTGTATTCGCCTGCACGGCGGCAATCAACAAGACTCTGCCGTCCTGCCTTGGTGGAAACCACTTCGCGTGCTGAACATTCAAACTGCAATCGGTTGTTTGCATGGGCGGCCTCAGACCTCTCGCATCCTGAATAAAAAGAGCGTATGTGGCGCCGCCGATGTTATCGCAGGTCCGATTGGATTCAAAGACAAACCAGTTGCCATCGGGCGACCACCATCCTGCGCGTGCTTGAAATTTCTGCAGAAACCCTCCGCCTCTCGGCGCCCGATGATCCAGCGGTGCCACTCTTGGCCGTCCGGGAGTTCTTTCCGTCACCCAGACATAATTGAGATCCTGGTTGTAATAGCTGCTGTCTCCTATCCACTGACCGGCAAATGCAACCAGGTTTGGATTCACTTGATTGACGCTCGGGAACCCTGCCCAGACCAGGTCATTTGCCAGCCGAGGAACGACCACCTGACCCGTAAAGGCGTCGATTTCCGCAGTAACATGTGTTCCACCGACGTCCACAGCAAGATGCTGACAATCCGGATACCATGATGGGTAGACCATCCCTGCGCTGCCAGGCACGAAACTCGGAAGAACGCTGGCGCTGGGAGTGGGGCTGGCATCCACTCTGTATATGCCATCATTATTGCTGAATGCTATTGGACCGCTTGTGAACCCGCCTCCAGATCTGTTCCAGCACCAATCGGGTCGAGTTGAGGGAAAGTTGTTTGTCAAAGCATAAACGTCATTGGTCGAAAGATCTAGCACATATAGCTGCACATTGTTCGGATGGGAGACAGGATTTCTTTCGAAAACGACCTCTGTCCCTTCAGCATTAACGACAGAGCGATAATCGTTGACGTCCGGGTTCGGGCACAGCAAATAGTGCGGCTCGACGAACGAAGAGGGATTTGTGCTTTGTTCGCGCGAAGCGCTGGCGTGTTGATCAGACCGGTTCTGCGTCGGAATAGGCTGGCTGCCTTGTGCAAAGCAGAGTGATGCGGACGCGAGTAAGACGAAGCTAATTTGTTTCATGTAAGCGGTTGTCATATTCGTTGCTTTCATTTTGTTTCTAGCTGGAGCCGGCAGTCGGATTCGAACCGACGACCTACTGATTACAAACCCCGCGAGAAATCGGGAGTTTGTCATAATTTCCTAGGAGATTACGGAGTTCGACAGCCTTCCGCAACCTTCAATATCCTTCGCAATTCGGCGATAACGGCAGTATTTGGCGGTGAATTGACGCGCTGAGCGGACCGGCCAATTGCAATGCGCTTCAAGAAATCAGCGATTGCTCTTCCAACGCGAACCGATAAGAACCTCCCATCCGCGAAGCGAGCACGGCCAAGGTGGAGCGCAGCGAAGCGAGCAATACCTTTACGGCGCGCAGCGAGCGATACAATCGAAGGCCCTCGGTCGGCCCGATGGAAAGTTGTGCGTTCTCCGGGCAATCCCAGAACAGATGATGATCGATTGCAGATGGGCTGGTAAACGGAGGCCACCCAAGCGGACAAATTTGACCAGCACTACCTCTAATTCTCCTCCCTCGTGGTTAAGCTTGTCGACAGTAGTTGACATCCGGTAAGCTAAAGGGCGCGGAAGCGTCCGATCTTTGGGAGAATAGGGCAAATCGGCGATGCACGCTTATGCAAATCGGCGATGCACGCTTATGAAACCGATACCTGGAACCCTGCAAGAAGGGGGCGCGTCGTTCATGTGAACAAAAAGCTCGGCGTTGCTCACCGCCGCGCGCGAGTTACAAGAGCCTTCGCCGGATGGCCAGTATATCAGCTATTGGCAAACCCCTTGGGCCGAGGTCCACACCGAGAAAGCGATTCCGGTAAACCTGGATGGCGAGCCGATGCAGTTTTCGAGTGTCCGATATGAAGCGGTACCGAGAGCGATTCGCCTTATTGTTCCGCCGCATTGTCCGTTGTTATCGGCGCAACCGTAAGGGCGTGTGGCAAAGAAACGTCGTCGACACCACTCCCGCTGATCACACGGGGACGACCCGACGGGCATCCCGATTATTCTATCCTCGGCTGATTTGAGGGCCAGACTAGCCGCGATGAACCGGAGCGGATATAATTTTCCCAACTATTAGCCTGCGAACATGCTTTTCCGATTGCCTGTTCCCCGAATGGACAACGTTATTCGGACATGATTCGGATGATGAGACAAGAGCCATGACGTCGAGCCGCAACGCGTGGTGGAAAAGAGCGATTCCTGCCGCTGAGTGGTTGCGGGGTTATCAGCGCAGTTGGTTTCGGCTGGATTTTGCAGCTGGCATTACCCTTGCGGCTTATCTGCTGCCCGCTGCATTAGGTGATGCGTCTCTTGCCAACCTACCGCCAGAAACAGGCCTTTATGCTTGTTTGTTCGGCAGCCTTGTCTTCTGGATCTTTTGCGGTTCGCGCTACACCGCCGTTTCCGTTACATCCGCCATCTCACTGGTCATCGGCACGTCGCTTGGCGAGATTACCGGCGGCAATACGATGCGCTTTGGCGCGCTCGCGGCTGGCACGGCGTTGCTCGTCTCGTTCATCGCCTTCATTGCGTGGCTCGCGAAAGCCGGAGTCTTGGTCCATTTCATCTCAGAAAGTGTGATGACCGGGTTCAAATGCGGTGTGGCGCTTTTTCTAGCCAGCACACAATTGCCGAAGCTTTTCGGATTTCATGGCGCGCATGGAAGCTTTTGGGGAAACACCGGTTTCTTCTTCAAACACCTCAACGAGACGAATTCGACATCATTCTTAATCGGAGGCATTGCGCTCGGGCTGCTTATCCTTGGAAAGATTTTTCTCAAACACAAACCGGTCGCGCTCTTCGTTGTAATTGGAGGCATTATTGCTGCATCCGCGCTTTCTTTGGAGGCGCGCGGCGTGAAACTCATTGGCACCGTGCCGCAGGGATTACCGCCGCTGAAAGTTCCTTCTCTTTACTGGCGTGATCTGAACCAATTGCTTCCACTAGCCCTGGCTTGCTTTCTTCTAGGTGCGGTCGAAACGGCCGCGATCGGACGAATGTTCGCCGCGAAGCACGGCGGACGATTCGATGCTAACCAGGAAAATCTAGCCCTCGCAGCGTCGAACCTGTTCGCTGGACTCGGTGGCGGCTTGCCAGTGAGCGGCGGCACATCGCAGTCGCTCGTCAATGAAGAAGGCGGTGCGAAGACACCGCTCTCCACCGCCCTCGCTGCGGTTTTTATCCTCGTGGTCGTGCTCTTTTTCTCCCATCTATTGAGCGCGTTGCCTCAACCCGTGCTCGCTGCCGTGGTTTTGGTGGCGATCGCGGGTTTGCTGAATCTTTCAACGTTGAAAGAACTTTGGCTTAACGATCGTTCTGAGTTTGTGGTTGCGATGGCAGCATTCGCCGGCGTGCTCACCTTCGGTTTGCTGCGGGGTGTAATGCTCGGCGCTTTGATTTCACTTGTGCAATTGGTGCGCGTTTCGTCTCGTCCCCACGTTGCTCTTCTCGGACGAATTCGCGGCACACGGCGTTTCTCGGATCGCGACCGGCATGAAGACAACGAACTGATTCCAAACGTAATGATTTTCCGGCCTGAATCGGCCCTCATTTATTTTAACGTAGACAATGTTTGCGATGCGATCCTGAGCCGTGTTCGTGTCGAGGCCCCACCGCCAAAACTCGTGGTACTCGATCTTTCAGCTGCACCGATCGTTGACATGCAGAGTGCACACACGCTCGCTAGCATGGCGGATGAACTGACCGCCATGAGAATTCAATTCCACGCTGTTGAACCGCGTTCGTCAGTGCGCGATCGCCTCCGCCGGGAAGGCGTTGATATCAAATTGGGCGGTATAGACCGCTTCACGACGGTGGCCGATATGATCGACCACTTTCTGGGCGAGATCGAGCGGTCAGCTGTGATCAAATCCTCGCTTTAGATCTACTGACTATTTCGCAACGAGTAGAACCCGTTAGCCGATCGCACTGGAAACTTGTCAGTGAGGGCCTGCCGCGATCGCTTCTTTCATCAGCTGCCGACCTCCCTGCGACAATGGCCCTATGCCGCTCCCGGGCAGATACCACAAGCCTTTATCTACGTCGCGGCAATAAAGAAAAATGACACCTTCGCCCGCGTCCGAGTGGTGAAAAGTCCCGCCGGGATTTTCCTCGATTAACGAAAGGAACGTTTGCCGCCACGGCCGATCAGGCGAATCGAAGATTTTTTCACCAAGTTTCTTGAGTTCTTCAACGCTGATGATTCGAATCGATTTCGTGATGGCTTTCCGCCGCTCGTTGTCGATGGCGTCAACGTCCTCAAATTTTTCAAATGCCATGGGACTCCTTTATTAGATGGATTCC
>Ga0137403_10002057_pt1 | contig 25001 bp, 17 predicted proteins | sample CZOMad2_1_16fung_FD_122057 | JGI IMG/M metagenome (GOLD analysis project Ga0137403, IMG submission 122057) | Vadose zone soil fungal communities from Angelo Coast Range Reserve, California, USA - CZOMad2_1_16fungal (Hybrid Assembly) | ecosystem: Environmental > Terrestrial > Soil > Vadose zone... | reverse complement strand
GCTGTGTATGGCGAGCAGGGACCCCAGATCGCCGGCTGGTTCGATCGGTACGAGCCGCGCTGGGCCGAGGGGCTCCATCTACTGGAGGCGGTCGTCCGGTCGCCGTGGGCGCTCGCCACCCTGCTCGAAGCGGCCGGGCCGGGGGCGGAGGAGCAGGTCGGTAGAATCCGCGCCCGCCGGCAGGCGGGGTAAGGTCCGAGCGGGGGCCGGGCAGGCACGGGGGCTCGGCCCCTACCTGCCCGGCCCTCGCCGGTCGCCGAGGGATCGTGTCTCCGGACGCAAAGCCGGCGTTCCGGACGCAAAGAGGGTCCACCGGACGCAAAGAGCCGCGAATGGACGCAAATCGGCGAGAAAGAGGCGCAAAAACAGCCCTGACCGGACGCAAAGGGCGGCGGAACGGACGCAAAAGACCGCCGCGAGCCCGCTGCGGAGCCGCGACCGGACGCAAAATCCTCGGGACCGGACGCAAATTCCTGGGGAGCGGACGCAAATTCCCGGGAGCGGACGCTGAGAAGCGCTCCCCGGACGCTGGGAAGCCGGACCGGACGCTCGATTTCGCGGCTTCGGACGCAAAGTGCGGCTTCCGGACGGTCGGGAAGCCTTTCCCGGAGGGCGAGAACCGCTCCCGAGCGTCCGGAGAACCCTTCTCAGCGTCCGGAGCACGAAATTTTGTGTCCGCTCCCGGCTCCCCAGCGTCCGGTCTCAACTCTTCAGCGTCCGGGAACAAGAATTCAGCGTCCGTTCCCGGTTCGCCAGCGTCCGGTGGCGGGATCGAGCGCGCTCAAATCCAGCTTCGCGAAGCAGCAAGGTTGCAGCCGGATTCATCTCCGGGCGGGGCCGGGCCTTCCTCGACAGCCTCCTGCCCGGTCCGCTCGGAGCCAAAGTTGGCGCCTTCGGTCTATCCTCTCTCCAATGACCCCCAAGGCCGACCGGACGGACGCCCTGCTCTGGCTTGCCGGGCTGCTCCTCCTCGCGCTCGTGCCGGTCGGCCGGGTGTCGGGGGACGGTCTCGGCTATGCGCTGAGCTTCGCCGCCGGGACCTGGCGCCTCAATCCCAATCATCTGCTCTTCGAACCGGCCGGCGCGGCCTGGCAGGCGCTCCTCTCGGCGCTCGGCTTGACCCGGCCGGTCGTCGATCAGGAGAAGCTCCTGAGCCTTCTAGCGGGGGCGGTCGGCGCCGCGCTCTTCCGCTTCGAGGTGGCCCGGCGTCTCGCCGAGCGGCGCTGGGGGGCGAATTACGCCACGGCTGGGCTGGTGCTCGGCTCGGCCTACCTGCGGCTCCTCGTCGACGACGAGTTCCACATGATCCAGATGCCGTGCCTCGTCGGCTTCGCGATCGCCGTGCTGCGCTACCTCGAACGGCCGCGGTTCACCCGCGCTCTCGTCGCCGGCGCCCTGGCCGGTCTCGCCGCCCTCTGCTTCGTTTCGAATCTTCTCCTGGGAGTCCTGGCGGCCGTCGGGCTTGGCGTCTGGCATCTCACCCGTGGGGAGCGCGGTCCGGCGCTCCGCGCCGTCGCGGGGACCCTGGCCGGTCTCCTGGGGGTGGCAGCCCTGGGGTTCGGCGCCGGCTGGGGCCTGGCGCGCCCGGGCCGCCCGTTCCTCGCCTGGCTGCTCCACTACTCGGGGGGCAACGTGCAGGCGCGGCTCGGCCTGGTCTATGGTACTCACTTCACGCCCGACGGCCTGGCCTCAGCGGTGGTGCACACGCTCTATGGCGCGGCCAGCGCCGTCGTCGACCTGGCCCCGGCGGTCGTCGCCGTCCGCGACGAGGGGGAGCCTGGCCGGGCCGTCCCGGTCGTCCTCGCCTTACTTCTGGCTACGGCGGCGCTCGGCGGCGGTCTGTGGAACGCCTGGCGGCACCGCGGGGAGCCGGAGGCGCGCGCCACTCTCCTCCTCCAGGCGATCGGTTGGCCCGCGGTGCTCGGCTTCGGCATTTACTGGAACGACGCCTCGGCCGAGTTCTTCCTGCCGCTCGCGGTGCTCCTGGGAGCTCTGGCGGCCCGGCTGCCGGACCGGCCGGGGAGGGCCGCCGTCGTCTTCGGTCTGGCCGGCGGTCTGGCCCTCGCCTGGAATGCCGGGGACGTCGTCACCCGCTTCGTCCTCTATCCACGGGCCGAGCAGACCGCGGCCCTGGTGCGCGCGGTCGACGGCGCCGGCCTGGTCGTGGTGCCGGGGATCGACGATGCCTCGATCCTCCTGACTCTCGCCGCCGTCCCCGGGAATCGGGCGCCGGCCGAAAGCCTCGGCCTGACCGACCTGGCGCTGGCGCTGCCCGAGGAGCGCGGCCTGGAACGCCTCGCCGCCGCCGTGGAGCGCACCCTCGCCGGCGGCCGGCGGGTGGACCTCGTCGACCTCTACGACGTCCCCCCCTTCCAGTTCCCCTGGAAGTTCCTGCGCCAGCTCGGCTATACGCCGGAGGCGGTGCGGCAGACCCTCGACCGCTTCGGGGTGGACCGGGAGCCCCGCCGGGCCGGAGCGTTTCAGGTGCGTTCGATCCGCCCGCGGCGATAGAATCGGCGCGACGGCACAGCCTGCCAACAAGGAGAACGGATGCCCATCGCCCCCGCCCGCGTCGCGTGGTACGTCACCGGCCGGTTTTACGAGAACGAGCAACAGCAGATCCAGGACCTCGGCTACTTCCTCCACCTGGCGGGGGTCGAGGGGCAGCTCTTCAAGGACGGCGGTCTCCCAGGGGAGGCCACGGCCCTCTTCACCTTCCGCTCGGCGCCTTTCACGGCGCAGACGATCGCCAACGGCGACATCGCCATCGGCCTCGACGCGGTGGGGGAATTCAGTCTCTACTTCAACCCGGAGGCCGGCGCCTCGTTCGAGGACCCCGACTCCTTCTCGCGCGGCCGGCGCATCGCCACCTTCAAGCGGGCGAGCGTGGTCGTGGGACAGACGATCTCGTCGCCCGTCCTGGGCGGCCTCGCGATCGGCACCAACGTCTTCTCCGCGGACTTGGTCGACAGCGTGCCCTTCGAGCTCGGCGGCTACTGGTACAACCTGCGCGACCTCCTGACCCACGGCATCACCCAGTGGGGGACCGCGAGCGAGACCCCGCTCGCCGTCTTTCCCCCCTACCAGCGGATCGTGGCCTTCACCGGCACGGCGATCGCCGCCGGGGGATGACGGGGAAGACGCCATGCCGAACCGCTCCGCCTCGCGTTCCGCCCTCTCGGCTCTTCTTCTCCTCGGGCTGGCCTGCCGCTCCGCCGTGCCGCCATCCCGGCCGTCGGCCGCGCGTTCCGCGACTCGGTCCGCCGCGTCGCCGGTCGAGCTCCCCAGCCGCTACGAGGAGGGCCGCTGGTACGTCGCGCCGGTCACGACCGAGGGGGAGACGCTGCTCTTCTACACCGACTCGGGCGGCGGGACGAACCTGCTTTTCGCTCCCGTGGCGGAGCGCCTGAAGCTGCCGCGGGAGCCGGTCGAGATGGACGGCCAGAAGGGGGAGGTCACCGCCTTCCCCGCGATGCGGCCCGGCGCGTCGATCCCCCTCCCCTCGCCGGAGAGTCCGTTGGGCAGCAAGCTCCTCGTCGTGCCGTACGAGGGCGAGGTCCGGAGGATGGCGCCGCCGGATGTCTCCGGCTTCCCGCGGTCCACCGGGTTCCTCGGGCAGTGGTGGCTCGCCGACAAGGTCTGGACCTTCGACTACCCCGGCCGCCACCTTCTCCTGCGGTCGCCGGGCGACCTCCCCGCGGTGGCTCCCGAGCACCGGGTCCCGCTCGGCTTCCAGACCGGACCGGACGGCCGGCGCACCTCGCAGTTCGCACGCCTCCAGGCGGAGATCTCCGGCGAGGTCCTGGATTTCCTCTTCGACACCGGCGCCACCACCTTCCTGACCGACGCCGCGCTGAAGGCGCTGAACGACGGGCGGCCGAGCGAGCGGGCGGCGAGCTTCGTCACCGCCTCGTCCTTCCTCCGCTGGCACCGGGAGCACCCCGACTGGCGGGTGATCGAAGAGGCCGAGAAGGGATCGAACGAGGCGATGATCGAGGTCCCCGTCGTCCGGATCGGCGGCTATACCGTCGGTCCCGTCTGGTTCACCCGCCGCCCGGACCGCAATTTCCACGTCTACATGTTCCAGTGGATGGACAAGCCGGTCGAGGGCGCCCTGGGCGGCTCGGCGCTCCAGTCCCTGCGGGTGACGATCGACTACCCCCACGCCGTCGCCGTGTTCGAGAAGCCCTGACAGGCTTGGTGTATAATGCCGAATCAGCATTAGTCTATAAGCACTGATTCCGGACTGTTACGCCTCCGGAGGGCGGATTCGATGAGACGAAGTTGGCTCCTGGCCCTGTGCGGGCTCCTCGCACCGCTCGCGTCGTTCGCGGCCGCCGGCGGCGTGGTCAACGCCTACGTGCCGCTGGCGACCAACCTGCCGCTCGGCGCCGCCCGCTATCGCACCCTGCTCATCGCCACCAATACCGGCGGCAGCCCGGCCTCGCTCGGCGTCGCCTTCCTCGCCGGCGGCACCGACGGCGGCACGGTCCCCCCGCAGCCGGCCTCCTTCGCCATCCCTCCCGGTTCGACCCTGCGCCTCTACGACTCGGTGCCGGCCGGCGCGCGCGGCCTGTTCGAGCTCAGCGGGCCGCCGGAGATCGTGGTCAGCGCCCGCGTCGAGGCCCTGGCCGCGAACGGCAACCTCCTGGCGAGCGCCGAGGTGCCGGTCGTCTCGGCGGGCGGGGCGATCGCCGCGGGTCAGCACGTCGAGCTCCTCGGCCTCGAGCAGTCGGCCGGGGGGGCGGGGAGCGACTTCGGGCTCTTGAACCTGGGGGCGAGCCCGGCCCACTGCACGGTGACGGCCTACCGCGCCGACGGCAGCCGGATCACCAATCCCGTCAACCTGACGATCTTCGCCCGCTCGGCGGCCGATTTCACCGGCGCCCTGCCGCGTCTCGGCCAGACCGCCATCAAGGACACCCGCTTCGACGTCACCTGCGACCAGATGTTCGGCACCTACGCCCTGGTCTACCGCTCGGGAGGGCCGGAGACCGTGGTCCTCGGCCCGGCGGCGCGGATGGACGGCACCCTCACCCCCGACGACGACGGCAGCTTCCACTTCGACCTCCCCGGCCAGTTCGCCGACGGCACGACCTACGCCGCCTACGACCTGCCGATCGGCGACGGAGTGCAGTACGGCCGCGCCCGGGTCGAGTTCGACCTCTACCTGAATCGCTGGCACCCGCCGTTCCCGGGGAACCCCAACTACGAGACGGTGGCGAGCTTCCGGCGTTCCGCCACCAAGCGGCCGGACCGCATCCTCTACTGGGGGCTGATCCTGAAGGGGAGCGGCGACTTCCGCACTCTCCTCGATATCGGTCCGCCGCCGGGCGTCACCGAGGGGACGACGGTGAAGAGCGGCAAGGGTCCCTGGCAGGAGCGGACCACCTATCACGTGGTCCTCGACTACGACGTCGAAGCCGGCAGCCTCGTCTTTGAGGCCTACCAGGCGGGGCAGCTCGTGCAGCGGCTGACCGGTACGCCCAATAACTCCGACATCTCGAACCTCGGGAACCAGCTGGTTCGGGTCGACTTCAGCGCCCCCGGGGTGGGCGACGGCGCCTACTTCCCGACCACCGGCTGGCTGTACTCGAACCTCGCCGTCACCCTGACCCCGCGCCGCCGCTGAAGCGATGACCTTGACTCAGGAGCCCTGAAGCCGATGCGCCACCGCCTCCTCTCCGCGTTCCTCCTCGCCGCGGCGATTCTCCCGCCCGCCGCCCCGGTCGTCGCCGGCGATCTCCTCCTGCCGCTCTCTGGCGGCGTCGCGGCCGACGGGACCACCTACGCGACGCGGGTCTGGGTCACCAACACCGGGGCTTCGACCCGGCGCCTGACCGTGACCTTCATCGCCCCCGGCGCCGACGGCACCCGGGCCGCGACCGGCCCCTCGATCTCGGTCGGCCCCGGGGCCACGACCCTCGCCACCGGCCTCGCCCCCGCGGGGCAGAGCGGGCTGCTGCTCCTGAGCGGCGCCCCCCAGCTCATGGTCAGCTCGCGGCTGGAGGCCACCGGGAAGGACGGCGCCTTGCGCGCCGCCGTCGCCGCTCCCTGGGTGAGCGGCCATCAGCTCGCCGCGGCCGGCCGGACGCTCCAGCTGCACGGGATGAGCAACAAGCAGGGCGGCCTGATCACCGATCTCTATCTGATCAACGCCGCGCGCCAAACGGCCCAGTGCAGCCTCGACGCCTTCCGCTTCGACGGCAGCCGGATCGCCGCCACCCTCCACCTCACCCTGCCGGCCCTCTCGGTCCGCGTCTTCGAGCGCGCCCTCGACACCCTGGGCGCCACCAACGTCGACGAGACCCGCTTCGCCCTCTCCTGCGACCAGTCCTTCTACGCCTACGCCCGGGTCTACAAGCCAGGGAGCGGGGAGCTCAACCTGATGACCCCCTCGCCGGCCCTCGGGCACCAGGTGACCGCGGCGGCGGCGCGGAACTGAGAGCCGGCGGGCCGGACCCCGAGGAGGGAGGGCTTGACGCCAGCCCCTCCTCTCCTCTCGACCGACCGCCTCATCGTCAAGCTGATTCTCGGCCGGCGCTTCCGGTTCGGCCGCTAGTAGTCTGTCAGCCTAGGCCGAGCGGAGGACTCGCCAGGACTTTGCGCGGTTCATCCAAGATCTCCTCGACCATCAGTATCCTGAGGCCGAGAGTATTCTGCAGCGCCAGTGTCTGGATCGGCGGATTGCCACCCCCGAGCTTCTGCAGCAAGATATCGCGGGAAAAATGTGCCCGGATAGACAGCTCGACGCCAGGATAGAGAGCTGGACGCCAAAGATAGAGAACTTTGGGCTCGGATAGACTATCGGGCCGCAGGATAGAGAACTTTCGGCCCGACATAGAGAGCTGAGCGCCAGGATAGAGGGGTTCTGGCAAAAGATAGACCATCGGGACGCCCGATACTCTATCCGGCCGCCCGATAGTCTATCGGGGCGTCCGATTGTCTATCCGGGCGCCGGATTGGACGATTCTGGCTCCCGATGGGGGACTCCGAGCGCTGGATCGGGAGCTGGCTCCTGTCGAAGACCAGCCAAGCGCCGTCAATTCTAGCGTGACAGACCACTAGCCTTCCACCCGCTTCGCCCGCACCGGACCGGCCGGAGTGGTCGCCACCAGGTCGGTGCCCTCGAAGGTGAGGCGGACGATCGAGCCGGTGCGGACGTCGAAGTTGGCGAAGGCGCCGTCGGCCTGGGGGACGAAGAGGATGGCCGGCGGGGCGTCCAGGAAGCGGGTGTTCTCGATCCCCATGCCGCTCCACAGGTACTCCGCGATCTTCGTCCCCTTCTCGAAGCTCAGCCGGGCGTAGGTGTAGGGGTGGCCGCCGTAGGAGCCGTTCCCCAGGACGGTGGCGCCCTGCCAGGCGCCGAGCTTCTGCTGCCAGGGGGCGAGGGCCGCCCGGGCCTCCGCCTCGGCCTTCGGGGTCGGCAGGCTGCGCAGCTTGGCGAGCGGCCCGGCGTCGCCGGCGCGGAGTGCGGTCAGCATCTCGCCGATCTTCTGCTCGCGCGCCGCCATGGTGTCGCGCTCCTCGTCGTCCTGGGCGCCGAGGAGGAGGGGGAAGGCCTGCGGCCCCAGGGCGGTGATCGCCAGGCGGCCGGTGTCGCCGGTATTTCCAGACGGTACGCTCACCTGCAGCCGGTCCCCCGAGGTAAGGGCGTAGACGCCGGCCAGCTTGGCGATGCGAGCGAGGAGGGCCGGATCGGCAGGGGCGGCGGCCGGCGGCTCGGGGTCGGGGAGGCCGAAGACCCGGCTCTCGATGTGCGGGGCGACCGGGATCGCCGAGTAGTCGGTGCTGTTCGAGGAGAGGATAATCACCACAGAGGCATCCAGGTAGCGGCGGAAGTCGGAGTCGAAGACCAGGTTGCCGCCGATGTGCGACACCTGGCGGCCCCCCTTGGGTCCCTCCTCGATCGACCAGCCGTAGCCGTAGCTGGCGTGCGCCGCCCGCCCCTGCGAGACCTGGGGAGCGATGTACTTCGCCCGCTCGGTCGCGTTCAGGACCTGGTTGCCCTGGAGCGCCTGGTGCCAGCGATAGAGGTCGCCGGTGGTCGAGAGGATGCCGCCGTTGCCGCGCAGGTACCAGTAGGGGCCGTCCGCCGCCCAGGGGTGGTCGAGCGGCGTCCCCCAGTCGCCCTCGGGGGTGTAGCCGTGGGCAACGTCCTCGCGGTCAGGGACGTGGAATCCGGTGTGGCGCATGCCGGCCGGCTCCCAGAGGTGCTCCTTCAGGTACTGCTCGTAGGGCTTGCCGGAGACGATCTCGACCACCGCCGCGAGCAGGCTGTAGCCGACGTTCGAGTACCAGAACCGCTTGCCCGGCGCGCGGACGAGCGACGCGGCCAGGGCCCGCTCCACCATCTCCTTCCGGGAGACCGGGTCGTACTCGCCGCCGAGGACGTCCACCAGGCCCGAGGTGTGGGTGAGGAGCATGTGGAGGGTGATCGGCGCCTTGTCCTCGGGGACCGGCCCCAGGAACTTGCCGATCGGGTCCTCCACCTTGAGCCGGCCCTCCTGCTCGAGCTTCAGGATGGCGGCGGCGGTGAACTGCTTGGAGATCGAGGCGATGTCGAACATCGTCCCGGCGGTGTAGGGGCGGCCGTGCTCGCGGTCGGCCAGGCCATAGCCCTTGTCGAGGACCACCTTGCCGCCCATGGCGACCAGGGCCGAGCCGGAGAAGCCGAAGGCCTCCAGGCGGGAGAGATAGCGGTCGAGCGCCTCGCCCTGCGGTCCGTGCACCTCGCCGCGCCCGGCCGGGCGCTCCGGCTGGCAGGCCGCGGCGTAGGGGAGAACGAGCAGGACCATACCGACCACCACCGCGGCTCTCGGCGCGCGTTGCAGGCTCCAACCGGGCTTTTGCTTCATCCTTGTCGCATCCTCCTGCCCCTCCCGGGGGCTTGCGGACCTATCTTGGCATATCTTGGCGACCGGCCCGGTCCCCGGTGCGCCGCCGTCTACAGCTCCCGCAGGCGGGGGACGGCGGCGAGGCCCCGGCGGTCGCGAACGTCCACCGGAACGGGCGAGCCGCCGGGCTCGAAGCGATAGCGCAGGCCGGTCACCGGGCCGACGGCGGTGAGGCCGATGTCGCCCACGAGCTCGAACTCGACGGTCCCGCGGAGCTCCCGCGCGGTTGAACCGGCCGGTGCCTCAGGAAACGCCGGGCTCGCCGGGGCTCCCCACTGCTGTCTCTCTTTGCCGCAACACGACATGGTGGTTCTCCTTGTCAGGGTCTTCGAAGTAGAGGGCCGGCGCGACGCCGGTCCCGGAGGCGGTGAAACGTTCGAGCAGGATCGCGGCTCCCGAGAGGGCCGGCCAGAGGAGGAGGCGTTCGCGCCACCCTGTGCCGAGGACCGCGGCGAGCGGAGCGGCGATCCAGACGCTCAGGCAGTAGAAACAGTCGAGCAGGTCGCCCCAGAACCCGGTCCCCGCGTTGCGGCGGAGCCGGGCGAGGAGGTGCCACGGTCCATCCTCGGCGCGCAGCAGGTGGGTGAGGCGCCAGGCGGCGAGGCTGCTGACCAGAAATTCGTACAGACGCATGCTCCGTGCCTCCAGGCGAGAGCGGAAAAAGGCCGGGCCTGCCGCCCTGCGGCGGCAGACCCGGGTGGCAGGCGCTCAGACGGTGACCATGAAGCTCAGCTCGCTCAGGTTCTGGTGCGGATCGCCGCCGTTGCAGCTGACGATCGTCCGCTTGTAGGCCCGCAGCTCCAACTGGTAGCAGCAGGGCTCGGTGAAGACCTTGTGCAGGTCGGGGATGGTGAGCCGGATCGCGCCGCCGGCCCAGTAGGGACGGACGGCACCCTGGGCGACCGCCTGGGCGTAGGCCGGTCCCACCTGGAGCGCCGGCGGTGCCGAGGCGGGGACCGGGCTCGGCGTCAGGACGGCTCCCGGAGCGGTGAGGAGGTTGACGAAGAGGCTGTTGCCGTAGGTGGCGATGAGCGAGTAGGCGTCGAGATGCCGATCCGGGTCGTAGGCCACGAAGTCGATCACCAGGGGGCCGCCCTTGGTGGCGTCGATCTGCGCGCAGGCCTTCGCCTCGACGCCGTTGATGTGCACGGCGACGATCTCGGTCGAGGGCTCGGTCGTGCAGAGGTGGACGGTGTTGCTCGGGCAGACCGGATTGACGAAGCGGTTGTCGATCGTCAGGATGATGCCGTTCTGGTTCTTGGTGGAGCAGAGCGGCAGGATGACCTCGTTGACCAGCTTGCTGCCCGACAGCGTGTAGCCCTTGGCGCGCAGGCGGTAGGTGCCGTCGGCGAAGTTGTTCTCCGTCAGCCAGTAAAAGAGGGTGAAGTAGTCGCTCGTCATCCAGTAGCGCTGGACGTTCCAGGCCGGGACGGGGTGGGTGCTCTCATAGTGCTGCCGGGTCTCGATCACCAGGCGACCGTCGATGGTGGTGAACGGGAAGCCGATCCAGTCGAATTGGCTGGGCGGCGTCCAGGCGAGGCGGGAGAAGCCGCCGTCGGCCGCCGCCGGCATGTCGTTCCAGCTCGCCCCGCCGTCGGTCGACCACTGGAACAGGTAGTAGTCCACCCCACCGGTCAATCCGTCGATCCGCACCGCGCCGCCGAACGGGCGATCCTGGCTTCCCGGATAGGCATAGCCGGCGAGCGCGGAGTAGGGCTGCGGCGGGGGGGCGGGCGGGTTGTCGCCGATCGAGTTGACCGGGATGCCGCAGGCGTCCATCACCAGCGCGCAGGTCTCGTGCGGGTCGCTCGGGTGGATCGGCCGGCAGCACGCCTTGTCGTTCGCGGTCAGGGTGACGTTCAGGTTGGTCGGGATGTCGAAGCGGGTGTTCCAGACGGTCTCGTTGACGATCACCGTTCCCGGCACGTTGCAGTCCTGGGTGACGCGGAAGATGATGTCCGGCGAGCAGTCGAACCAGGGCTGCCAGGGGAACCAGGGCCAGAGGCGGAGGCGCTCGACCGCCGGCGGTGCGGCGATCCGCTTGGCCAGCTGCGGCTGGAGGCCCGCCAGGATCTCCGGCTGGAGGACCTCCGCCCGGGCGAGGGGGCTCGCGGTGGCGGCGGGCACCGGCTGGCCGGGCGTCTTCGCCTGCAGGAGAGCGTTGAACGACTGGAGGCTCGGGCGGGGGCTGGGGAGGGCCAGCCCGCGCAGCTGCGGGTCGCGTTCCAGGACCGGGGTGATGGCTTCGGCGAGAACCGTCTCGAGCCGCCAGATGCGACGGCTCCACCACCACCAGGGGAGGAAGCCGCAGCACCAGCGGAAGGTGATCGTGAACTGCCCGTTGGCGTCCGTCGTGACGGTCGGCCCGACCTGCTGGAGGCTGCTCCACCACCACCAGAAGTCGACGTCGAAGGCCTGAACCCGGGCGCCCGGAACCGGCTGGCCGTTGGCGCAGACGACGCGGCCGTGGATGGTGAAGGTGCGGCACCAGAGGAGCCAGTGTGCCCAGTAATGGGGGGTGATCGCGAGCTCTCTCAACACCGTCGCCTGCGTCCATTCGTGGGCGGACACGGCCGTCGTCAGCGTCTGCAAGCCGAAGAGCTCCTCGTCCGTGGCGTCCGCCGGACCCACGGCCACCTGCACGGTGCCCGGCGGCTTGGCGAAGGGGAACGTGGCGACGGGCTTGGCTCCCTTGCCGCCGGTACCGCCGAGAGTGACGATCTGCGACGCCAGGGCGCCGTTCCCGTCCTTGGTGACGACCTTGATTTTGCTGTCGGGCTTCAGGTCCTTGATCTGTGAGGCGTCCAGGGCGACTTGCAGCTGCAAGGGTTTCTCGGGCATGAGGCGCGTTCCTTTCGCGAAGGGGGGAGGATTCCCGTGGAGGGAAAGACGAACGGCAGCCGCAAAACCCCTCACGCCCTGGTTCGAAGTCATCCGGATGCTCTCTCCTGACACCTCCCCTGACACGGCTGACACCCCTGACACCCCTCTGACACCCCGTTGCCGACGATCTCGGTCAGAAGCATAAACCACGTCTTCACAAGCACTTACCGCCTCCACTCCACTGGCCCCGGGCTTGCTCTGGTCGGGATCGCACATCCGGACCCGAGCTTACGGTTCCGTCAGAGGAGGAGAGATGAACAGGAAATCGGTCCTTACAGTCCTGCTGGCCTTCGCGCTCGGGGCCGCGTTCGGCGTCGGCCGGGCCGCGGCCCGCCTGACCCCGTCGTCGGACTTGCTGCTGCCGTCCTTCGAGGTCGACCTCGCCGGCCAGGGGATGACGACGCTTTTGGGCGTGACCAACGCCCTCGACCAGCCGGTCCAGGCCCTGGCCACGGTCTATACCAACTGGGGCATCCCGGTGCTCCAGGTGTCGCTGGCCTTCGATCCCCACCAGGTGCGGACGGTCAATCTGCACGACTGGATCGTCCTCGGTCAGCTCCCCGACGGCCCCCTGGGCGCCGAGCCGCTGGCGCATGTCCAGGCCGCCCTCGCGGGGGAGCGGTCGCCCCGGGACGGCCTCTTCTACTCGACCCTCGAAGCACCCGACCATGCCATGGGCTACGTCGTCATCCGTATCCAGGGGGGGACGGACCGTCCGGCCGCCCTGTTCGGCGACTTCTTCACCATGGGTCCCGGCCAGGCGGCCGCCTCGGGCGATACGCTGGTCGACATCCGTCCTTCGACCAGCTGCTCCGACCTCTGCTCCCGACACGCCCTGCGGTTCCTGTCCGGCGCCGCTTTCAGCAACGGCACCCAGATGGTGATCTGGACTTCGCGCAGCGGCCAGCCCGAGCCGAGCTCTGACTATCCGGCCGGCGCCCTGGTGACCGCCCACGCCCGGCTCTACGACGAGGCCGGCCACCTGATGGCCGAGCACGACCTGGCGCTCCTGCCGATGGAGATTGTCAACCTGAGCGAGCTCGCGCCGCCCACGCCCTTCGGCTGGGTGGATTTAGAGGTCGGCACCGGTTCCTTCATCGGCGTCCGCTACAGTGGCAAGACGACCGACTCCGTCGCCTTCCAGTCGGCCTGCCTGCCGGACGGGTTCAATTCGTCGGTGCCCGGCCTGTCGATCAGCAAGATCACGAACGGCTATCATTCCGGCACCGGGCCGGGTCCCACCCTCGCCATGGGGAGCCCGGTGACCTGGAGCTACGTGGTGCGCAACACCGGCCAGGTCCCCTTGACTGGGGTCACGGTCAGCGACGACCAGAAGGTCGCCGTGCAGTGCCCGAAGACCACCCTCGACCCCTTGGAGCAGATGATCTGCACCGGCAAGGGGACGGCGGTGGCCTGCCAGTACAAGAACATCGGCACGGTCCTCGCCACCCCGCCCTCGGGGCCGGTGATCGAGGCCCAGGACGCCTCCTACTACTACGGCGATCCGGCGGCCGCGCTCACCCTCGTCCTCTCGACCAACGGCCAGCACGCCACGGCTCCCCCGGGGAGCGAGATCCCGGCAGGCAGCCGGGTGACCTGGACCTACCTGGTGACCAACACCGGCAAGTCGACGCTCACCGGCGTGGCGATCACCGACGATCACGGCGTTGCCGTCTCCTGCCCGCGGTCGAGCCTCGCCGCCGGCGCCTCGATGACCTGCACGGCGAGCGGCACCGCGGTCGCCGGGCAATACGCCAACATGGGCACGGTGACCGGCCAGCCGCCCTGCGGTCCGTCCGTCCAGGCCCAGGACCACGGCTACTACCACACCCCCCGCACGCCGGGCATCTGCCTCGTCAAGTCGACCAACGGCCAGTCCGTGGCCGGCCCGCCGGGACCGCAGCTCCCCGTCGGTTCGCGGGTGAGCTGGACCTACCTGGTCACCAACTGCGGCCAGGTGAGCCTGTCGAACGTCCACGTCACCGACAATCGGGGCGTCGCCGTCACCTGCCCCAAGTCGACCCTGGTGACCGGCGAGGTGATGACCTGCACCGGCTACGGCACGGCCACGGCCTGCCAGTACAGCAACGTCGGCACCGCCTCCGGAACCCCGCCCACCGGCGCGGCGGTCACGGCGCAGGACCAGAGCTGGTATTTCGGTACCTCCAACCCGGCGCTCCAGATCAAGAAGTCGATCAACGGCCAGCACGTCACCGCGGCCCCCGGCCCGACGCTCACCGTCGGCGCGGCGGTCACCTGGACCTACGGGGTGACCAACAGCGGGGACGTGGCGCTCACCAACGTCGCCGTGACCGACGACCAGCACGTCGCGGTCAGCTGCCCGAAGTCGACTCTGGCGGCCGGCGAGACGATGACCTGCACCGGCAGCGGCACGGCGATCTCCGGGCAGTACCACAACGTCGGCATGGCGACCGGGCAGCCGCCCTGCGGCTCAGCGGTCAGCGCCAACGATTCCAGCTGGTACTACGGCCAGTCGCCCCAGCCGCCGGGCATCTCGATCAAGAAGTACACCAACGGCCAATACGTGACCTGCGCCCCGGGTCCCCACCTGGCGGTGGGCGGGGCGGTGACCTGGACCTACAAGGTCACCAATACCGGGCAGGTGACGCTGTCCAACGTCCATGTGACGGACAACCGCGGGGTCGCGGTGACCTGCCCGAAATCGACCCTGGTGGCCGGGGAGGCGATGACCTGCACCGGTTCCGGGACGGCCACGGCCTGCCAGTACAACAACACCGGCACGGCCACCGGGACCTCGCCCACCGGGGCGACGGCGACGGCGACGGATCAGAGCTGGTACTACGGCAACGTCAACCCGGCGATCCAGATCAAGAAGAACACCAACGGCCAGCACGTCACCGCGGCCCCCGGCCCGACGATCGCGGTGGGTGGGGCGGTGACCTGGACCTACGTGGTGACCAACAGCGGTGACGTGGCCCTGTCGAACGTCGTGGTCAGCGACGACCATCACGTGTCGGTGAGCTGCCCGAAGAGCACGCTCCAGCCCGGGGAGACGATGACCTGCACCGGCAGCGGCACGGCGGTTGCGGGGCAGTACCACAACGTCGGCACGGCGACCGGGCAGCCGCCCTGCGGCTCGGCGGTCAGCGCGTCCGACTCCAGCTGGTACTACGGCCAGTCGACGCCCCCGCCACCCCCGCCCAGCATCGCGATCAAGAAGTACACCAACGGCCAGTACGTGACCTGCGCCCCCGGCCCGACGCTGACGGTGGGCTCGGCGGTGACCTGGACCTATACGGTCACCAACAACGGGCAGGTCAGCCTGACCAACGTGCAGGTGACGGACAACCGGGGGGTCGCGGTGACCTGCCCGAAGTCGACCCTGGCGGTGGGAGAATCGATGACCTGCACCGGCTCCGGCACGGCGGTGGCCGGCCAGTACAGCAACACCGGTACGACGACCGGGACCTCGCCCTCGGGCACCACGGCCTCGGCGCACGATGACAGCTGGTACTACGGCCAGGCCCAGCAGCAGAGCCAGGGCTGCTCCCCCGGCTACTGGAAGAACCACCCCTCCGCCTGGTCGGCCACCGGCTACTCGACCGGCCAGATCGTCTCGAACGTCTTCCACGAGGCGACGCGCTTCCCGAGCCTCGGCTCCTCGACCCTCCTCCAGGCGCTCTCCTTCCAGGGCGGCTCGGGGCTCGACGGGGCGGCGCAGACCCTGCTGCGGGCCGCGGTGGCGGCCCTGCTGAACGCCGCCGACTCCCACCTCAACTACCCGCGCCAACCCTCGGCGGTGATCTCCTCCGTCAACTCCAGCCTGTCGAGCGGCGACCGCAACAACATGCAGACCCTCGCCTCGCAGCTCGACACCGACAACAACCTGAGCTGCCCGCTCTACTGACCGCTCGCCGGCCCGGCCCGCCGGGCTCCCGCCTCGGAAGCGCTCCCCGTTCCCCCGGGGAGCGCTTCTTTCTTGGTTTAAACTCTCTCTCGATGACCCAGAGCGACAGTGGCACGCGGCAGGTCGCGGTGGCGGGCTGGCTGCAGCACGCGGAGCGGCGAAGGCGTGGGCGGACCCGGCTGCCGGCGCTGACCCTCCTCGCCCATCCCGACCCCGCCCGGGCGGGCGAGCGCACCGTGCTCGCCCCGCTCGCCGCCGGCAAGGAAGTGCTGCTGTCGCGCACCCAGCCGGGTTTCGCCCTCCCCGGCGAGACCGCCTTCCGCGCTCTAGAGGACCCCTGGATCAGCCGCACCCCGCTGCGCCTCTCCCCGCGCGAGGCGGGGGGCGTCCGCCTGGTGGTGGGGGAGAGCCCGCTCCAGGTGATCGCCGACGGGGTGCCGGTGACCGGCTCTTGCGAGATCCCGGGGTCCGAGATCGAACGCGGGGTGGTCCTCGAGCTGGCCGGCCGGGTCGCCCTGCTCCTCCACTCGGTGGTCGAAGGGGAGGGCGCGAGCCTGGAGACCCCGCACTTCGACCTCGTCGGCGAGAGCGACGGCATCGCCCGCGTGCGCCGCGAGATCGCGCAGGTCGCCGACCTCGACGTGCCGGTCCTCCTGCGCGGCGAGACGGGGACGGGCAAAGAGCTGGTGGCCCAGGCCCTCCACCGCGCCAGCCGGCGCCGGGCCGCGGCCTTCCTCTCGGTCAACCTGGCGGCGGTCCCGGCCTTCCTCGCCGCCTCCGAGCTGTTCGGCGCCGCCCGCGGCGCCTATACCGGCGCCGTCTCGGGCCACACCGGCTACTTCGAGCGGGCGCAGGGCGGCACCTTTTTTCTGGACGAGATCGGCGACGCGCCCGTGGAGGTCCAGGTGAGCCTCCTGCGCGCCCTGGAGAGCGGCGAGATCCAGCGCGTCGGCAGCGCCGTCACCACCCGGGTCGACGTCCGGCTGATCGCCGGCACCGACGCCGACCTCGAACGGGCGATCGCCGACGGCCGCTTTCGCCCCGCCCTCTTCCATCGACTGGCCGGCTACGAGATCGCCCTCCCGCCCCTGCGCGAGCGGCGCGACGACTTCGGCCTCCTCCTCTTCCACTTCCTGCGCCAGGAGCTCCAGGAGATCGGCGAGGAGCGGCGGCTCCTGGCGCCGGAGCCCGGGGGCCAGCCCTGGATGCCGGCCTCGCTGGTGGCCCGGCTGGCGCGCTGCGATTGGCCCGGCAACGTCCGCCAGCTGCGCAACGTGGCGCGCCAGCTGGCGATCGAGAGCCGCGGCGCCTCGGTGGTGCGGGTCGGCCCGCAGGTCGAGAAGCTGCTGCGCGAGCCGCCGTCAATATCGCCAATATCGCCGATCACCCCACCCATCCCGGCGGCCTCGCCGGTCGCGGCGCCGGCCCCGCTGCCGCCGCTGCCGCCAATCACGGCGCGCCCGCGCAACCCGGCGGCCGCCTATCGCAGCCCCGCCGAGGTCAGCGAGGCCGAGCTGCTCGACGCCCTGCGTGCCTGCCGGTGGGAGGTCAAGCCGGCGGCCGTCCGGCTCGGCATCTCGCGCCCCTCGCTCTACCTTTTGATCGAGCGCTGCCCGGGGCTCCGCAAGGCCTCCGATCTCGGCCGCACCGAGATCCTCGAATGCCGGGCCCGCTGCGGCGGCGACCTGGGGGCTGTGGCCGCCGAGCTCGAAGTGTCGCGAAGCGGCCTCCTGCAGCGCATGCGGCGGCTGGGGATCGACTGAAGGAGACGCCCTGGCGGTGGTGGTTTGCGACAAGGCCTGGGGTCGCGGCTGGGCGTCTACGGACGCGCCAGGCCGCCGAGATAGCGGGCGAGCTCCCGCGGCAGGTTCCGCGTATCGATCGGCTTCGTGATGTAGCCGTCGCAACCCGCCTCGCGGGCCTTCTGCTCGTCCCCCCGCATGGCATAGGCGGTGAGCGCCAGGATGACGATGTCCCGGGTGGCGGGATCGGCCTTGAGCTGCCGGGTGAGGGTCAGGCCGTCCATGCCCGGGAGCTGGAGGTCCATCAGGATGATCCGCGGCCGGAACCGCTGCAGGATGGTCAGCGCCTCCTCGGCGTCCGCCGCGCAGCGCACGTCGTAGCCCTCCGAGGAGAGCAGCACCCGGACGAGCTTCAGGTTCGCGGGGTTGTCGTCGACGATCACGATCGGCTCACCCAAGAGCTTCCTCCTTGTCCGCCGGCTCCGGCAGCCGGTACGGCCCCGGCGCGAAACTCCGCAGCTCGTGGAGCAGCGCGCGGTGACCGCCCTCGACCTTCCCGACGACCCCCTGGGTCAGGATCTCCAGGCGCTGCCGCGTCTCGGCCGTGAGCGCGGCACCGTTCCAGACGATCACCCCCTTCCGGCGACCGGCCGGAGTGTGGCGGAGGCGCTCGAGGAACCCGAAACCGTCGAGGCCGGGAAGGAGGAGGTCGAGGACGACGACGGGGTGGGTGGCTCCGCCGGAGCCATTGGACGGGACCTCCGGCTCCGCCGGAGAGACGACCCGGTAGCCCGCCGGTTCGAGGTTCTTGCGCACCAGCTCGAGAGTGGTGGGATCGCCGTCGACGACGAGCAGCGGCTGGAGCGCCTGGACGGCCCCGGATACTTCGCCGGCGCGCTTCAGGGAGGCGAGGAGCTCCCAGGCGGCGACCGGCTTGGTCAGGAAGTCGTGCACCGGGGAGCCCGTCGCGAGCTTCTCCGCCACCACCGTCGAGACCAGGATCGGCACGTCCTGGTTCATGCCCGCGGTGTGAATCGCGCGCAGCAGGCTGAGGCCGTTGGTGTCGGGCAGCAGCAGGTCGAGGCTGATGGCGTCGAAGGTCTGCCGGCGGCAGAGCTCGAGCGCCTCGGCGCCGGTCATCGCGGTCACCACCGCGAACCCGGCCCTCTCCAGCAGGTCGACGAGCCAGGCCCGGTCCTTGGCGTCGTCCTCGACGACCAGGACGACCAGCGCGTCGACCTCGGGCGCCGGCTCTGGCGGTGGCGGCGGCGCGACCTCCGGCGCCGGCCGGGCCACCTGGGGCAGGGTGGCGAAGAAGAGGCTGCCCTGGCCGGGGGTGCTCCGCACTCCCACCCGTCCGCCCTGGGCCTCGACGATCCGCTTGGTCAGGGCGAGCCCCAGGCCGGTTCCCGCGTACTTCTTCGCCACCCCGAGGTCGAGCTGCTGAAACTCCAGGAAGAGCCGTCCCAGGTCCTCGGAGCGGATCCCGATGCCGGTGTCCTCCACCTCCAGGCGGAAGGCGTCCTCCTCCATGGCCAGGATGCGGATCATGACGCGGCCGCCCTCGGGCGTGAACTTCAAGGCGTTCGAGAGATAGTTGTAGAGCACCTGCTTGAGCTTCGCCGGATCGGTCACCACCTGGCCGATCGTCGGGTCGACCTCCGAGGTGACGGCGATCCGCTTGGAGGCCGCCAGGCTGCGCAGGACGTCCCGGACCTCCCCGACGGTCCCCGCCAGGTCGACCGGCTCCGGCCGGAAGTCGGTCTTGCCGGCCTCGATTTTCGACAGGTCGAGCACATCGTTGATCAGCCGCAGGAGGTGCCGCGAGCTGGTCAGGATGTCGGCCAGATACTCCTTCTGGTCGAAGAGGACCGGGCCGACCCGGCCGTCGTGGAGCAGCTCCGCGAAGCCGATGATGGCGTTGAGCGGTGTTCGCAGCTCGTGCGACATGTTGGCCAGGAACTCGCTCTTCAGCCGGCTCGCCTCCTGCAGGCTGTGGCGCCGCTGCTCCTCCAGGCGCTTCCTCTCGGTGATGTCACGGATGGAGCTCGACACCAGCACACCGTCCTCGGTCTCCAGGGCGGCGAGGCTGATCTCGACAGGGAACTCCGTCCCGTCCTTGCGCCGCCCGAAGAGCTCCAGGCCGGTGCCCATGGCGCGGAACCGCGGTTCCGAAAAGAAACCTTTCCGGTGCCCGGGGTGACTGCCGCGGAAGCGCTCCGGCATCAGCATCTCGATGCGCTGCCCGAGGATCTCCTCCCGCGCATAGCCGAAGAGGCGCTCGGTCTGCGCGTTGGCGAGGACGATCTGGCCGTCCTCGTTGACGATGACGACGGCATCCGGCGCCGACTCCAGGAGGCCGCGGAACTTGGCCTCCTCCCGCTTGCGGTCGCTGACGTCGCGGACCGTCATCGTGGCGAAGGTGCCCTCGGGGATCTCCATGGGGGAGAGGCTGATTTCGGCCGGAAACTCGCCGCCTTCCTTGCGCCGCCCGTAGAGATCGAGGCCGTGGCTCAAGGGGGGGCACGAGTCGGCGAAGTGTTTGCTCCGCACGAGCTCCTCGACCGGCCGTCCCAGGAGCTCCTCGCGCGAGTACTCGAAGAACCTCTCGGCCTGGCAGTTGACGAGGACGATCCGCCCGTCCTGGTTGAGCATCAGCAGGGCGTCGGGCGTCGCCTCGACGAGGTCGCGGAACTTCCCCTCGAGCATCTTCGACTGCCGCATGTAGATGAGGTCGGTCGCATCCCGCAGGTTGGCCGCGACGAGGACGCCGCCCTGCGCCGGGCGCACCAGCCGGAAGGAGATGCTGACGAAGAAGGCGGGACCGTTCTTCCGGCGGAGGGTGCACTCGAAGGCCACCGAGCCCATCTCCAGGCTCTTCTTGAGCTGCCGGCGGGCCTCCTCGGCCTGCTCGGGGCGGGCGATCAGCTCGAAAAAGGAGTGGTGGAGGACGTCTTCACACGGATAGCCGCAGAGCGCCTCGGCTCCGGCGTCCCACGAGAGGATTTCCCCCTCGGGATTGAGAGCGACGACAGCGCCAAGGAAATCCCCCAGCACGGCGCTGTCGAATGGGGAGTCATCGGCGGACATCGTCGGCTCCTCTGGACAGGGTTACGTTTAGGAATTTTAACACGTCCTGCGCAGAGAGTCCATCTTCAACTACTGGCTCCTGAAGAAACCCGGGGAAGGAGGAGCGGCGGAGAGCCGCTGCCGTGCTAGGGTTTTCTTCGAATGCTGTTCAACAGCCTCCGCTTCCTCTTCTTCTTCCTGCCCGCCGTCTACTTCGTCTTCTGGCGGCTGCGGACCCGGCAGCAGCGCTACGTCTGGCTCACCCTCGCCGGCTATGTCTTCTATGGCAGCTGGAACTACAAGTTCTGCGCCCTGATGGCCTTCTCGACCCTGGTGAGCTACGGCGCCGGGCTGGGGATGCTCCGCTGGCAGACGCCGCGCCTGCGTACGCTCTGCCTGGTGCTGCCGATCACCGTCGACCTCCTGCTCCTCGGCTTCTTCAAGTATTTCAATTTCGGCCTCCGCACCGTCTCGGCGGTGGCGGGCTGGCTCCATCACCCGGTCGCCGTCCATCCCCTGGCCATCCTCCTGCCGGTCGGCATCTCCTTCTACACTTTCCACACGATCACCTACATCGTCGACAGCTACCGCCGGACGATCACCCCGACGCGGAATTTCTTCGAGCTCGCCTGTTACGTCTGCCTCTTCCCGCAGCTGGTGGCGGGACCCATCGTGCGTTTCCGCCAGATCGAGGGCGACCTCGAAAACTTGGGGCAGGCCGACCGCGTCCGCGACTTGAATCGCGGCTGGTCGTTTTTCGCCCTCGGCCTGATGAAGAAGGTCCTCCTCGCCGACAGCCTCGCCGCGGTCCTCAACCCCGCGCTCTTAGGCTACGCCCACCTCTCGACGCTCGACACCTGGCTCTGTGTCCTCGGCTACACCTACCAGCTCTACTTCGACTTCTCGGGCTACAGCGACATGGCGGTCGGCCTGGGGCTCCTCTTCGGCCTGCGCCTGCCGCAGAACTTCGACTCGCCGTACCAGGCGGTCGACATCGCGGATTTCTGGCGGCGCTGGCACATCTCGCTCTCCACCTGCCTGCGCGACTACCTCTACATCCCCCTGGGCGGCAACCGCCAAGGAGCGGGGAAGACCTACCGCAACCTGATGATCACCATGCTCCTGGGCGGCCTCTGGCACGGCGCCAGCTGGACCTTCGTCGTCTGGGGCGGTTACCACGGGGTCCTGCTCAGCCTGCATCGCCTCTACGCCGGCGCCTGGGAGCGGCTGCACGTGCGCCTGCGGCGCGCCGTCACCTTCTTCGCCGTCGTCTTCGGCTGGGTCTTCTTCCGCGCCACCGACTTTTCCATGGCGGCGGGGATGCTCCAGCGGATGTTCACCCCGCACGCGGGGCCGGCCCTGCCCGGCACGGCGGGGCTTCTCGTCGCCCTCGCCGTCGCCATCGGCATCGCCCACTTCGCCCCCAACACCTGGGAGCTCGAGCACCGCTGGGGGCCGGCCTGGACGGGCGCCTTCGCCGTGGGCTACGCGCTCTGCCTGGCGATCCTTGCCGGAGGGACGGCCTCCCCGTTCCTCTACTTCCAGTTCTGACCGCCGGTGGAACGCATGGAGCGGCGCTGGTGGCAGGTCGGGACTCTCCTCCCTATGCTGATGGTCGTCGCCCTTGCCGCCGATCTCGCCAGCCGGTTCCTGCCGCTCGACCTCGTCGCCTTCCGGGTCTGGGAGCCGGCGCTGCAGATCGCTCCCGGCGCCCCCGGCCCCTTCGAACCGGGCAAGGTGGTGACGAAGCGGCGGGCCTATGGCGATCTCACGGCCATCGGGAACTACCGGCGGCTGCGCGAGTACCACGACGAGTCCTTTCACGTCGACCGGCTGGGCTTCCGCAATGCCTGCGACGTCGACCACACCGTCTACGCGGGGATCGTCACCGGCGACTCCTTCGCGGTGGGTCATGCCGAGCCCGAGCCGGCGACGCTCTCCGGCCGGCTGAGCCTTCTCGCCGGCGCCCGGTTCTACAACGCGGGCGCCTCGCTCCTCCCCGGACCGCCCTTACCGGACGTGATGGCCTCCCTGGCCGCGACGCTGCGGATTCACCGGGGCCTCGTGGTCTACGAGCTGCTCGAACGGGGGACGCGCTTCCCGCCGCTTCCCCAGGTCGACTCCCCGGTCGCCCCGTACCCGCCCGTCCCGCCGGACCGCTCCTTCGGTCGCTGGCTCCAGGGCGTCGCGCGCCGCTTCGCCCCCACGGTCGAATCGCCGCTCCGCGTCGCCGGCGTCCGGCTGGTGAAATGGCTCGAAAACGACTCCTTGCGACCAAACGCCCACGCGCGCGCCGCGGCCCACCGGCAGCTTCCGAACGGCGACGAGATGCTCTTCCTTCCCCGGGATCTCGCCCCTCTCGGCGCCGGCGAGGTCCCACCGCTCGCCGCGGCGTGGAGCAGCTATCTGGCCTGGTATGCCGGGAAGCTTCGAGGGCAGGGACTGCGATTCGTGGTCCTTCTCGTCCCCGACAAGTACACGGTCTATGGACCGCTGACGCCGAACGAAGCGCCGAAGTCCGAGGGGGGCCGGCTGCTCGCCGCCATTGAGGACCGTCTCCGCTCCGCCGGCGTGCCGGTGGTGAACGTCACCGCTCTCTTCCGGGCGCGCGCCGCCGAGGCCCTCTCCCGGCACGAGTACCTCTACTGGCGGGACGACACGCACTGGAACGCGCGGGGCATCGAGCTGGCGGCGGACGCCGTCTGGCGGGAGGTCCGCTAGACGCTACCGGCTGCCGGCGGCGAAGGTGTTGCAGCGGTTGATGTCCCCGGACTCGAATCCGATCTTGAACCAGCTCACCCGCTGGGCGGAGGAGCCGTGCGTCCAGCTCTCGGGGTGCACCGTGCCGGAGGCCATGCGCTGCAGGCGGTCGTCGCCGACCGCCGCGGCGGCGCGCAGCCCCGACTCGACGTCCCCCTGCTCGAGGAGGTTGCGCTGGGCGGTCGAGTGTCCCCAGACCCCGGCCAGGCAGTCGGCCTGCAGCTCGAGCCGGACCGACAGCGCGTTGGCCTGCGCCGGGCGGGACGCCTGGAGACGGCGGACCTGGTTGTCGATGCCGAGGAGATACTGGACGTGGTGGCCGATCTCATGGGCGAGGACGTAGGCCTCGGCGAACTCCCCCGGCGCGCCGAAGCGGTCCTGGAGCTCGCGGTAGAACCCGAGGTCGATGTAGACCTTCTGGTCGGCCGGGCAGTAGAAAGGGCCGGTGGCCGTCTCGGCCTCGCCGCAGCCGGAGCGGGTCTCGTCGGTGAAGAGGACGAGCTTGGCGTGCCGGTAGGGATGATCCGTGTTGGCGAGCGCCTGGGTCCAGGTGTTCTGGACGTCGTCGAGCACGAAGGAGACAAGCTTCACCATGCGGTCGTCCGCCGCCGCGCCGCCGGCCGGCCGGGGAGCGGGGCCGGGAACCGGCACCGGCTGGCGGGTGTCCGTACCGCCGCCCAGAAGGGCGAAGAAGTTGCGCCGAAACAGGAGGGACAGGACCGCCACGAGGATGAACCCGCCGATCCCGAGATGCCGCGGGCCGAACGAGAACCCGCCACCCCCTCCATCGCCACCACCACCGCCCTCGTCCCGCCGGTCCTCGATGTCGGGGCTCTCTTCACCTGGGGTCCAGCGCATAGGGTCTCCCTCCTCGTGGCGGGAGTCTAGCAAAGGTGCGCTTGCCGTGCCGCCGGGGCTGACGCCGCGCTGACACGGTGCAACGGCTCGGCGCCGGACGCTGGAAAGCCGCGACCGGACGCTGACCTCGTGTTCCCGGACGCTGGGGAGTCGGGAGCGGACGCTGGGGAGTTGAGACCGGACGCTGGAGAACCGGGAGCGGACGCAAAATTCCGTGTTCCGGACGCTGGGAAGGGTCCTCCGGACGCTCGGGAGCAGTTCTCGCCCTCCGGGAAGGCCTTCCCGACCGTCCGGGAGCCGCGCCCAGCGTCCGAAGCCGCGAAATCGAGCGTCCGGTCCGGTTTCCCAGCGTCCGGTCCCGAGGATTCAGCGTCCGGTCCCGAGGATTTTGCGTCCGCTCCCCAGGATTTTGCGTCCATTCGCCGCTCCTAGCGTCCGGTCAAGTCTATTTTTGCGCCTCTTTCTCGCCGATTTGCGTCCGTTCGCGGCTCTTTGCGTCCGGTGGAGCGTCTTTGCGTCCGGAACGCCGGCTTTGCGTCCGGAGACCCGATCCCCCGGCGCCAACTTTGGCTCAGGGGAGGGGCGGTGGGTCCCTCCCCCCTGGGAGGGGGAGGGTTGGATCAGGGGGGAGGTCAGGAGGGGGGCGTTCCGCTCGGGTACAGCCTCCAACTCTCGCAGCACGCAGCCGTCCCGAGGCCGGGCAGGTAGGGGCCGAGCCCCTGTGCCTGCCCGGCCCCCGATCGGACCTTACCCCGCCTGCCGCCGGGCACGGATTCTGCCGACCTGCTCCTCGGCGCCTGGCCCGGCCGCTTCGAGCAGCGTGGCGAGCGCCCACGGCGAGCGGACGACCGCCTCCAGCAGGTGGAGCCCCTCGGCCCAGCGCGGCTCGTACCGATCGAACCA
>Ga0137403_10002056_pt1 | contig 25017 bp, 24 predicted proteins | sample CZOMad2_1_16fung_FD_122057 | JGI IMG/M metagenome (GOLD analysis project Ga0137403, IMG submission 122057) | Vadose zone soil fungal communities from Angelo Coast Range Reserve, California, USA - CZOMad2_1_16fungal (Hybrid Assembly) | ecosystem: Environmental > Terrestrial > Soil > Vadose zone... | reverse complement strand
CGATAAAATAATACTGGATTGGTATTGTATTCAGCTGTTGGGCCCGTTTGGGTGGGCGAAAGAAGCGATGTTCAGACTCAACAAATTGACGGATTACGGCATTGTGCTGATGGCCCATGTGGCCCGTAGCCCGGAAGAAACGCCGCATACAGCCCGCAGTCTGGCCAAAGAGACCAAGTTGCCCCTCCCGACGGTCGGCAAGCTGTTGCGGCAGCTTTCTGAGCACCGGCTGTTGAGTTCCCATCGCGGGGTGAACGGCGGATACAATCTGGCCCGCGAAGCCCGGTCCATTACCGTGGCGGAGATCATTCTGGCCCTGGAAGGCCCAATTGGCTTCACCGAATGCAGCGTGATCAAGGGGCTATGCAACATGGAACAGTCATGCGCCATTATGAGCAACTCGCAGATTATCGGCGTCGCTCTGCGCGACGCGCTGGAGCACGTGACACTGTCCGACCTGAATCATGAAATGGCACATCACGAGCGCAAGCACGATCACGAATTAGTTGCATCCATTAAACCCGCGACCAGCGTTGCGGAAGGAGTGAGATGAGTAGCACAGTCAATCAGATTAATGACCTGACACAGCAGGAATACAAATGGGGATTTATTACCTCCATCGATGAAGACCGTCTGCCTCCTGGGCTGAATGAAGACGTCGTCCGCGCTATCTCCCTCAAGAAGGGCGAGCCGGAGTTCATGATGGAGTGGCGGCTCAAGGCGTATCGCTATTGGGCAACGCTGGAGCAGAAACATGCAGAACCCACGTGGGCCAACGTAAAGTATCCACCCATTGATTATCAGGCGCTCTCCTATTACTCGGCGCCCAAGCAGAAGAAAGAACTGAAAAGCCTGGACGAAGTCGATCCCGAAATTTTAGATACCTATGCCAAGCTGGGCATTCCGTTGCACGAGCAGAAACTGCTCGCAGGTGTGGCGGTCGACGCCGTGTTTGACAGCGTCTCCGTGGCCACCACATTCAAGGCCAAGCTGGCCGAAGCGGGCGTGATCTTCTGCTCGTTCTCTGAAGCCGTGAAGAACCACCCGGATTTGGTCAAAAAGTATCTTGGGTCCGTGGTTCCTTATACCGACAACTTCTTTGCCGCGCTGAACGCCGCGGTCTTCAGCGACGGATCATTCGTCTATGTGCCCAAGGGCGTTCGCTGTCCCATGGAGCTTTCCACCTACTTCCGCATTAACGCGCAGAACACCGGACAGTTTGAACGCACGCTGATCATCGCCGACGAAGGCGCTTCTGTCAGCTATCTGGAAGGTTGTACCGCGCCGATTCGCGATGAGAACCAGCTCCACGCCGCCGTGGTCGAGTTGATCACGCACGACAATGCGACGATCAAGTATTCGACCGTCCAGAACTGGTATCCCGGCGACAAGGAAGGCAAAGGCGGAATCTACAACTTTGTTACCAAGCGCGGCAAGGCACTGGGCAAGAACTCCAAGATTTCATGGACGCAGGTTGAAACCGGATCGGCCATCACCTGGAAATACCCGAGCTGCATTCTTCAGGGTGACAACTCCGTGGGCGAGTTTTACTCCGTGGCGTTGACCAACAATTATCAGCAGGCCGATACCGGCACCAAGATGATCCACATCGGCAAAAACACCAAGAGCACAGTGGTGTCCAAGGGCATCTCCGCCGGCCACGGACAGAATACGTATCGCGGCATGATCAAGATCCTGAAAGGCGCAACCGGCGCCCGCAATTACACGCAGTGCGATTCGCTGCTGATCGGTGACAAGTGCGGCGCCCACACCTTTCCGTATATCGAGGTCAAGAACGCCAGCGCCCGCATGGAGCATGAAGCGTCGACTTCGAAGATCGGCGAAGACCAGATTTTCTATCTGCAGCAGCGCGGTATTTCCAAGGAAGAGGCCGTCAGCATGATCATTAACGGATTCTGTAAGGCAGTCTTCAAAGAGCTGCCCATGGAGTTTGCCGTGGAAGCGCAGAAATTACTCAGCATCAGTCTTGAGGGGAGTGTTGGATAAACGATGAGTCTGCTCGAAATCAAAAATCTGCATGCCAGTGTGAATGGCAACGAAATTCTGAAGGGCATCGACCTGACCGTGAATCCCGGCGAGGTGCATTCCATCATGGGGCCGAACGGATCCGGCAAAAGCACGCTGGCGCAGGTGCTGGCACGCCGCGAAAGCTACATTGTTACCGCGGGCTCGATCACTTTTGACGATAAAGACCTGCTGGAAATGAAGGCCGAAGATGCCGCTTGTGAAGGCCTGTTCATGGCTTTTCAGTATCCGGTGGAAATCCCTGGCATCAGCAATGCGTATTTCTTGCGCGCGGCATTGAACGCGGTCCTGAAGTATCGAGGACAGGATGAAATGGACGCGATCGATTTTCTCCCGCTGCTCAAAGAAAAGATGCGCATGCTGGAAATGGACGAGCGTTTCCTGAATCGTCCGGTGAACGAAGGGTTTTCCGGCGGCGAGAAGAAACGCAATGAAATTGTGCAGATGGCCGTGCTAGAACCGAAGCTGGCGGTGCTGGATGAAACCGATTCCGGTCTCGACATTGACGCGCTGAAGATTGTGGCCAAAGGCGTGAACGCCATGCGCAACAAGAATCGCGCCATGGTGCTGGTAACACATTACCAGCGGCTGCTCGACTACATTGTGCCAGACTTTGTCCACGTTCTTGTTAACGGACGCATCGTGAAATCCGGCGGCCCGGAACTGGCGCTGGAACTGGAAGAGAAGGGTTACAGCTGGACCGAAGCTGAGTTAGCTGGAAAGCGGTAATGACTGGATCAAGAGGAATCACCTTGGCAACGCATTCGGAGAATGGCGACTTGAGTGGGTGGAGCAAGGCTTTAGCCTTGCGGTTAGATTTCGTGGCTTTAAGCCACTGCGGTTCACCATCAGCGGCTGAAGCCGATATCAGGGGCAGCTTGGCCGCAGGCCTTAAGGCCTGCTCCACCCGGTCTTCCTGAGACGAAATTCTAGAGGATTTATCTATCGTGATTACAGCAACCCAGGCACCAGAAAAATATCTGGAGATTTTCGATCACTTCAGCAATCGCGCGGCGGCCCAGCCCCGCTGGCTGCAATCGCTTCGGCAGGAGGCTTTTGCCCGTTTTTCCGAAACCGGTTTTCCCACCACGCACGACGAAGACTGGCGCTTCACTAACGTCGCGACTGTGGCGAACATGCCCTTCGAGCCGGCTGGCCCCGAAAATGCGAGCAGGGAACAGCTGGAACCGTTCGGCGCGTCGCAATTTGCTTCTTATCTGGTATTCATCAACGGACTGTTTTCGCAAGAACTCTCAACGGTTGCGGCGCTGCCCAAAGGCGTGACCGTCGGCAGCCTGGCTGCGGAGCTCAAGAATGATCCAGCGCACGTTGAACAGCATCTCGGACGGTACCTGAATACCCAGCGCGATGCTTTTGCTGCGCTCAATACTGCATTTATTCAAGACGGCGTTTATGTTTATGTCCCGCGCGGCGTCCTCGTCGAACAGCCAATTTATGTGTTGTTTGTGACGGTTCCCGCCGCTGCGCCCACAATGAACCATCCCCGCAACCTGATTGTCGCGGAAGAGAGCAGCCAGGTCACGGTTGTCGAAGATTACGTTTCGCTGGGCGAAGGCGCCACATTCTCCAACGCCGCTACCGAGTTGGTCGCCGGCGACAATGCCAACGTGTCGCACTACATGATCGTGCGTGAAGGCGATCAAGCTTACAATTTTTCCACTCTGCGCATCCAGCAGGGCCGCAACGCCAACGTGGCCACGCATTCTCTGCTTTTGAGCGGAGCGCTGGTTCGCAACAATGTTCATCCGGTCATGGCAGGCGAGGGAAGCGAATGCCTGATAAATGGCCTGTTCATGGCCAATGGCTGCCAGCACATGGACAATTACATGCTGGTGGAGCATGCCAGCCCGCATTGCGACAGCCGTCAGTTTTATAACGGGATTTTGAACGGGCAGTCGCACGGCGTATTTCACGGGCGCATCATCGTACATAAAGATGCGCAGAAGACTGACGCTAAGCAGACCAACCGCAATCTGTTGCTGTCTGACGATGCGCAAATCGATACCAAGCCTCAGCTTGAGATTTACGCTGACGACGTGAAGTGCACGCACGGCGCGACTATCGGCCAGTTCGATGAGAATGCGCTGTTCTATCTGCGTTCCCGCGGCCTTGCCGAAGCTGCGGCGCGCCACGTTCTTCTGCTGGCGTTTGCAAATGAATGCCTGGACCGCATGAACTCGCCACAGATTCGCGAACACCTGGAAAAGCTGGTGGTGGCTGGCATGCCTGAAGCCGCCATATTTGCCGGCCCACGCTCCACTAAGGGGGCGGAACGCAATTGGGAGGAAGTGGGATGAGTACAGTCGTCAAAATTCCCGAAAAAATTCATGTCGCCTCAGACTACGACGTAAAGAAAATCCGCGAAGATTTCCCCATTCTGCATCAGGACGTGCACGGCAAACCGCTGGTTTATCTGGATAACGCTGCCACCACGCAGAAGCCCCTGGCCGTGATTGAGGCGATCGAGAATTACTATCGTCGTGATAATTCCAACATCCATCGCGGTGTGCATACGCTTTCCGAGCGCGCGACTGAAGCTTATGAAAAGGTTCGCGTGGCCGCGCAGAAGTTCCTGAACGCAGCAGATCATAAAGAAATTATCTTTGTGCGCGGCACCACGGAAGCCATCAATCTCGTGGCCCAGAGTTATGGCCGTAAGAACGTCGGCAGTGGCGATGAAGTCCTGATCACCGCCATGGAGCACCACTCCAATATTGTGCCTTGGCAGCTGCTTTGCGATGAGAAGGGCGCGCGCCTTCGCGTTGCGCCCATCAATGATCGGGGAGAACTGGTGCTGGACGAATTTGAAAAGCTGCTGGGTCCGAAGACGAAGTTCGTCGCCGTCGCCCATTTATCCAACGCTTTGGGTACTCTGAATCCCGTGCGAGAGCTGATCCGTATGGCGCACGCGCGCAACATTCACGTTTTAGTGGACGGAGCGCAGGCTGCTCCGCGCATGCAGGTGGATGTGCAGGCCCTGGACTGCGATTTCTATGCGCTTTCCGGCCACAAAATCTATGGCCCTACCGGGATTGGCATTCTCTACGGTAAGACCAGGTTGCTGGAAGCCATGCCGCCGTATCAGGGCGGCGGTGACATGATTGCTTCCGTTACCTTCGAGAAAACTGTTTACAACCGGCTGCCCTATAAGTTTGAAGCCGGCACGCCGAATATCGCTGACACCATCGGGCTGGGCGCTGCGTTCGAATATCTGAACAATCTGGGGCTGGACCAGATCGAGCAGCACGAGGCTGACCTGCTTGCCTACGCCACGAAATCCGTGGAATCAATTCCCGGCGTGCGGCTGGTCGGCACGGCAAAAGAGAAAGCGGGCGTACTCTCTTTTGTCATGGATGAGATTCACCCTCATGACATTGGCACCATCCTTGACACTGAGGGCATTGCTGTTAGAACCGGACATCACTGTGCCCAGCCCGTAATGCAGCGCTTTGGCATTCCCGCCACCGCCCGCGCGTCTTTTGGGCTATACAACACGCGCGAAGAGGTCGACGCGCTGGTAAATGGAATCCGCAAGGTGCAAGAGGTGCTGGGCTAATGTCTGACGTTCGCGAGCTGCGCGATCTTTACCAGGAAGTAATTCTTGAGCACAGCAAGAAGCCCAAGAACTTCCGCGTGCTTGAGAGCGCCAACCACAAGGCGGAGGGTTTCAATCCGCTGTGTGGCGACCATTTCACGGTCTATGTGGACGTGAAGGACGGGGCCATCAGCGACATAGGATTTCAGGGCAGCGGCTGCGCTATTTCCAAGGCTTCAGCGTCTATGATGACGCAGTTGCTCAAAGGCAAAACCGAGACTGAAGCGGAAGGCATCTTTACCAGGTTTCACGACCTGGTAACCGGTCATACTGGCGGCGACGGGCAGGACCTGGGAAAGCTGGCGGTTTTCGCCGGTGTTTCAGAATTTCCCCTTCGGGTAAAGTGCGCGACGCTGGCCTGGCATGCGCTGCGAGCGGCGCTTAATGGCGATCAGGAAGCTGTCTCAACCGAGTAGAAGTTATGGCATCCAACGAACAAACCGAGCTGTCACGTGAAGTTGACGCCACGCAGATTCCCAGCGGGATTCCTCATCGTCTTTCTGCCGGAACCAGGGTGCGCCTGATGCAGGCCCTCGGCGGCAGTTATACGGTAATGACGGACATCGGATATATGGTCAGGGTCGATGCCAAAGATGCCGACGCGCTCGGGCTGACAGCCACGCAATCTGCCGTCGATGCTCCGCAGGAGTTCAGCGAAAAGCTGGTTTGGGACAAACTGCGCACTGTCTATGATCCGGAGATCCCGGTCAACGTAGTGGACCTCGGGCTTATTTATGATTGCCATATCGCCCCTGTCCCCGAGGGAAATAAAATTGACATCAAAATGACGATGACAGCCCCGGGCTGCGGCATGGCGGATGTTCTGAAGTCAGATATCCAGCGCAAAATTTCGGATTTGCCTACTGTGAAGGAACTAAACGTTGAAGTAGTATTTGAGCCGCCGTGGCATCCCGGCAAAATGAGCGAGGCCGCTCGGCTGCAATTGGGGCTGGACCTGGAAAGTTCGCCTTTCCCCATGCATTGAAGTAGCGGGAGAACGTGCTATATCCCCACTCGCTCCCCCGCTTCTCCTTCCCTGCTTGAACCAACTCCATAGCTGGGCCTAACAGAAGTCGATGAATTTCAAAAACACCGTTTTCCCAATGCTGGAAAGCGCGTGCTTCTAACGAAATTCGAAAAGCGTGGCCGCTACTAATATAGTGGCTGCCAGAATCAGAATAAATATATCTCTCGTTGAATTGACCCAAGCTTTTGTTAGAAAGTCTAAAAGTCTCATGCAAAATGCCTGCCGTAGGAGGCGCTTCCTGGGATGATATAAACACAATATAATCAATAGCTTGGCTGGCTTTGCGGCTGCCGGTAATTCCGCTTTTAGCCCCCAATTCTGTTTAGATTGTTACTCTGCCGGTTGGAGTGTTATAGTCGCCCCAGTCGCCGCACTCAGGCGACCGGGGCCTGTTTCTAGGCGCCGCCAGCGAAGACCTATGCCGCGCCAGATGCCAAAAATTGTGCTCGTCTTGATCGTGCTGATGGCCGTGTTCTCGCCATTTATGCAGTTCGATAGCCTGGACGACTTTCCAATCGGCACTGGCGACATTGAAATGCACCTCATTTCGGTGCTGTTTGAGACGGGAATGTTCTTTGTGTTCGCTGGCATCCTCCAGCTCTTCCCGAAACTTCTATGTACGAATGTCCGGCCGCCCGCCGTGAGTTTTTCCGGCTTCAGCCGTGACGTTGCTCCAGAGCAATCAGCTTTCTTCTGCTTTGCCCTCCCTCTCCGTATTTGATTCTTTCCATTCCCGAAGTGTGTCCGTAAACCAGAGTTCCCTTTACCAGTGAACTCGTAAACATTTTTTCTTACGGGCGCAGTTATTTGGTGGAGCGCTTTGCTTTGCTCCAGCCTCAACCAGATGGAACGTTCGAATCAAAGACAGGAAATGGAAATGAAACCCTCAGAAGTGTACGCATCCGCCGCAACCGCAATTATTGCGGGACAGCCGGCACTCCTTAATGAACCCGATATCGAACAGTGTTTTTGTAACGATGGCGCCGAGATGGGCGAAGATGAATGGCTTGTGCAGGGCTGCATTCAGGGCGATCCCAAAGCCTGGGAAGACCTCATCGATAAATACAAGCGCCTTATCTTCTCCATCCCGATCAAGTACGGCGCATCATCCACTGATGCCGCTGATGTTTTTCAATCGGTATGTATTGAAGTGATGAACTGCCTGCCGCAATTAAAAAATGTGCAGTCGCTGCGCTCCTGGCTGATTACAGTCACTATCCGTCAGTCCTACCGTTGGAAGAAAAAGCAATCCGTTCACGTTGAACTGGATGCCATGGAGCCTGAGGTAGCGGAAGGGCTTGCCTCCACGCCTCCAGTGGAGACGCTCGCGCAGCTTGAAGAGGAGCAGATTGTCCGGGATGTGGTTGCCAAGCTGGAACCCCGGCACCGTGAGTTGGTCCAGCTCCTTTTCTTTGAACAGCCACCGCTGCCATATGCCGAAGTGGCCAGGCGTATGGGACTAGCCACAGGATCCATTGGGTTCATTCGCGGGCGTTGTCTGGACAAGTTGCGCAAGGCGCTGGTGGAGTACGGCTTCAACGGGTAGGGAAATGAGCGGAATGCGCGACAGTCCAGCGGGCTGTTGCGCTTTAAAGCCGTGGATGGATTTTCTGGGTCGTCAGGTCGCGCCGGTACAGTTCCAGTGGATCGATGTGAGATAGCTGATCAGAGACCACATCTTCTTGTATGACCCTTTGCGAGAACATTGATACCAGGAAATGAAGGTCTTCCAGATTGAATGGTTTGGCGATGAAATCATTGGCGCCCTCGAGATAAGCTGCCTTGATCTGATCGGGATGATTCTTTTCCATGAGAAGCATGATGTAAGGCTGTGCTTTCAGATTCACGGAGCGTATCCAACGGCAAGCAGCGATCCCGGTCATCCTTGGTAAGTCCCAGTCGAGGATACAGAGATCTACTTGATGCGCCAGCAATGCGGCGCACGCCTGTTTTCCATCAGACGCGGCGATTACGTCAAACCCCCAGCACTCCAGCAGGGCTTTTTTGGCCTGGCAGAAGACTGAATCCGCTCCCCCGATAAGCACTTTCAGCTTTCTCATCGCTTGCCCCCGTGAGATACCTTAGAATGCAGCTGTTTTAAAATCCCGGCGCGTGGCGGTCGTCGCCCGTCTTGCGCCATAGGGAACATTGCTAATGCAAAACAGGTCGTCAGGGTTAGGGAAGGCGATGCCGCTCGCGGCGTTGGTCCGGTAAACCCCCAACACTACTTTCAAATGAAGGATTTCCCGATCCAGTCCTGAGGGGACCCCATTTCTTTTGCCGTCACTCATGGCGGCTTTCAGATAATGAATGTCCTGTTCTATCGCTGCAGCCGCTTCGAGCCATTTCTGATTGTCATCCATGGTGCCCTGTCTCCAAACCAGTGAATTACTTACTTGATGTCACGTGCAATAATTACCCAAAATTTTCGTAATACTAAGACGATTGGGCTTCCTTCCCGGTAAGGCAACAAGCCACTTATTTTCAACTATTTAGAGGCTATTTTCATGACTCGAACTTTGATTTCCCCCGTCACCTTATAAGAGTGAAAAGCGGCTCTGGAAATATAGCCTGTGCAAGCTTTGGGCCGTTAACTGATTGATTTCTCCCGCTTTGAAAAAGTGTGGGAAATTCTAATGAAAAGCGTAAGCGATGGAAATGCTTCCGCGCGCATCATTGGACGGCGCCACGGGAACGAATTCTGAATTGCACACGTAATCGCGCGCGGGTTTTATGCCCGGGTAAAGTCGATGTATCCACGCTGAGGGTCGGCGCTAATCAGCTTGACGCGCAGCCTGTCTCCCACATCTGCGCCCTGGCCATGGACCAGTAAACCTTCCACATGCGGCTTGAGTACCCGGACAAAAGTTCCCTTTGGGGTAGCGCCGGTGACAATGGCGTCAAATACCTGGCCGATGCGGCTGCTCATGCTCACGGCGGCAATGCGCTTCGACATCCCGCGCTCAACTTTTCGCGCTGCGTCTTCTTTCACTGTGCAATTTGTAGCAGTAGCGGAAAGCTCGTCATCTGCGTACGGGCTTTTCTGCCGGCCAAGCACAGACTTGATCAACCGCTGTGTGACGATATCGGCATAACGCCGGTTGGGAGCGGTGGAGTGCGTGTAATCCTGGACGGCCAGGCCAAAGTGTCCGGGTGAGGGCTGCCCTGGCCGCTCCAGAACGTATTCCCCCGGGCCCATCAATTTGATTACTGCCAATGACAGATCGGCGAAATGGTCGGGATCGGCGGCTTTGCGCGTTTGCAAAAAGTCATTGAGCGCTTTGGAATCGGCAACGGCGGGAAGCTTGCCGCCCTGCTGCGCCGCCAGCGCTACAATGCGGTCCCATCGTTCCGGCGTCTTCACTACGCGCCGGATGGAAGAAATCCCGGCTTCTTCCAGAGTGCGTGCCACCACGCCGTTGGCGGCGATCATAAAATCTTCAATCAACTCCGTAGCGCGGTTCTTCTCCTGCTTTTGCAGATCAACAATCTCATTGTTGAGGATCACCGGATGAACTTCTGCAGTCTCAATATTCAGCGCGCCATGGCGATAGCGTTCATTCTTGAGTGCCTGCGCTACCTCGTCCTGCAATTTGAGTTGTGCCTGCAGTTCGGGCGATGCAGCCACCTTGGCGGGCGCCGGCCCGGTTCCTTCCAGCCACGCACCCACAGAGGGATATGCAAGCTGCGCCTTATTGATCACCAGCGCGGGATAGATCTGGTGCTTGCTCACCTGTCCGTTGCTGTCGACGACAAACTCCGTGACCATGCTCAGCTTTCCATCCACTTCAAGCAGGGAAGTGGTGCCGGTAGAAAGTTCTTCGGGCAGCATGGGAAAGTTGCGTACGCCGGTGTAGACCGTGCACGTTTCCTTGCCTGCATGCAGGTCAATAGGCGAGCCCTTCGGCACGAAGGAATCCACGTCCGCGATTCCCACCAGTATTTTGGTCGTGCCGTCCGGCAGCTTTTCCGCATACTCAATCTGGTCAAGATCGCGCGAGGTGTCATTGTCGATCGACGACCAGAGCAGTTTGCGCAGGTCCTGGACATTTGCTGGCGCTGCCTGCGGCGGCTTGCTCTTGATTTCAGCCAGCTGTTGCGCGACCGCTGGAGGAAATTCCGGCTCAAAACCATTTTGCAGCATCAATTGTTTCGCCGCGGCCTGAAGATCAAAGTGGGAGGGATTGGGATTATTCATAGATAAAAGGAAAGCAGAAAAGCTTAACACGGCAGACGCCTACGAATGTTGATATGCATCTGCCTGGTTCCAGCAGTGCAAAAACAAAGGCTGCCAGCTGTGGCAGCCCTTCTGATTCGTTATGGTTGATGTTATCGCGTAAAAGTTCCCACGAACGCGCTACGCTTGTCATGCAGCGTCCATGAAGTGTTCAGGTCTTTGCCGCGATATTCGTCGGTCATGGCCACGGCGGGCATGGTGTGGGCGGTCTGCGTCAATGGTTTGTAGAACGTGTCTTCGTTGCCGCAGAGATGGTCGTTGTCGCCGATGGCACGGGTTTCCACCGTCACCACATCGCCGGCCTGCAAGCGGGCGCGCGTGCTGTGTTCGCCCTGTGCTACTTCCATGTCGATGGTCGTATCGACCACTCGGACCACATGACGCAGCAGCTCGCCGCCCATTTCCTGGGCAAAATTGATTAGCGCCTGGCGCTGCTCCGGCGTGGCTTGCCGGTCAACCAGCAGCACGGATTTTGCCGGATATGGCTTGCCATAAGGATCGCCCAGCGTGGCCTGCGCCTTGATGGCGCCGACGATGGTCAAGCCATTGAGCGATATGCCGTCCCACTTGCCTTCGCCAATGTGCCAGGCGACGATTGCTTCCTGGCCCGCGGTATTCATCTCGCCATTGGCAAAGCACTGCCCGACATAAACATCGGCACTGCGGGTCTCAAGGTATTGGCCTTTTATCTGTGGTGTAAGGCTGTTCGGGGGAGCGGGAGGCTGAGCGCAAACTCCCGCAGCGGAAAAAACCACGGCAAACACAACCATGAATGCAAACATTCGACGCATAAGAAAACTCCAAACTCTATATCTATTGTAAGCCGCCACTGCGGGACTGAATACGGATTTCAGTAAAGGGCCTAAACACGTATGCCCTGGATGGCTTCTTTACAAAATTCGCATTGGGGAATACTTATTTGCTTCCCCAGATTACCGACATATTGTAGATTAGTCGCACCCCCCGAAAGATTCATTCGTCCCGGACAAGCAGCCTTCAACGCTGGCATTAGGTCCGATCGAAACCAAGAGGAGATACTACGATGCGTTTCGAACCATTGATGAGTTTCGTCGTCATGGCTGTGAGTTTTACCGGCGCCGCATTTGGCCAGCAAACCCAACCCGCCACCGTGGAACCGGTGAAGGCTACAACCACAGAACCAGCGCGCCCTTCCACTCCAACATCGGCGCCCAGCGACAAACTCGTCCTGAAAGACGGAAGTGACGTTAAATTGAAATTTGCAGAATCCGTGAGTTCAAAAACCGCCAATGAGGGCGACACAGTCAATCTGTTATTGGATGAAGATTTGAAGGTGGGTAGCGTCGTGGTTGCCAAAGCAGGGTCTAAAGCTGTTGGTACGGTTACGCATGCCAAAAAGGCCGGGATGATGGGCAAGGCCGGCGAACTCAACATGCGCCTTGAATATTTGAAGGTGGGCGATGAGCGGGTCAAGATTCGGGGGAGCAAAGGTAAAGAAGGCGAAGGCAAGGAAGGTACTGCCGTAGCATTGACTGTTTTGTTTGGGCCGCTAGGCCTTATCAAGCATGGAAAAAATGTTGACGTGAAAGAAGGTACGCCATTAACAGCGTTTCTGGACCAGGATTACACCATACCAGCAGCCAAATAACGCCACCACGCAACCTAGAAAAAATGGCTGGAGTAGAAAATCAATTCTATTTCAGCCATTCGTATTTTAGTTAGCCGCTTGCCTGCTACTTGCTCGCCCCGCAATGGCAGCCACGTTCGCCTGAGCAGCAATTTCCCGGTTCGGCCAGTTTGCCATCCGGTCCAATGCAGGTCTGGGTCATGGCGCACCAGAATAGTCCGTCGCCGGAGCGGGGAACCGTAGGATCAGGCGCGGACCATATGTACTGGCTCTTCCAATGCAACGCGGAGCACAGCCCCGCGCGGTCAGTATTGAATCTTTCAGGTACGTTGCTCATGCTGCGCCTCCTGTGGGCGACCCGGCCGCCGCCAGAATGGCCCGCTTCACCGCTACCCGGGCCAAGTGGATTTTGTGGGCGTTGTGCCCCAGGCTCTTGGCTTTGGCCACCGCAGCCTGCGCGGCTTGATCTGCCGTGGCCTGCGTGACTGCCTTGCCTTGGAGCACCTGCGCAGCTTCCAGGGAAACCCAGGGAATCGGCGCGACGTGCCCCATCACAATGCGGGCGCTTTGGACCGTGCTGGCAGTCATCGTCAAGGCGACAGCGGCGGTGGCGTAAGGCCAATCAAAAGCTTCTTTCTGCCGGACTTCGTAGTGTGCCGCGCGAACCCCAGGGGCCGGCGGCACTATTACGTGGGAAACGAATTCGTCAGGCCGTAGATCGTGTTCGCGTTCCTGCTCGGTCTTGGGGATGACAAAAAACTTCTCAACCGGAACTTCTCGCGCGCCGCGCGGCCCGACGATCCGGACCTTCGCGTTATAGGCAATCAGGACTGGAGCAATGGTTGACGGGCTCACGAAGAACGCCGGGCCGTCATTGCCGAGAATGGCGTGGTAGCGATTGTCGCCCTGAAGGACCAGTGACTTGCCATCTTTCTGCGCCAGCAAACCGTGCCCTGCACGGAAATACCAGCAGCGTGGCCGCTGGCAAAGGTTGCCGCCGATGGTGGCCACGTTGCGTATCTGCGGGCTGGCAGCGTCACCTGCCGCGGCGGCCAGCATAGGAAAATTATGCTGTGCCAGCGATGCCGCGCTGATTCTATCCAGGGTCGCCAGCGCGCCCAGGCGGAGCGTACCATGGTCGGTGCTGATGGCATGCAGCCCTTCCACGGTCTTAATGTTTACCAGCCGTTTCGGCGTGGTGATCTCATCTTTCATCAGGGAGAGCAGATCACTGCCGCCGGCCAGAATTTCTACTTCGCCCCAGCTCCTGCCGAGCAGGGCAGGCACCTGGTCTGGGGTAGTGGGAGAGGCGTAATCAAACGGTCGCATTGCTGCCTCCTTTCGGATTGAGGGCGTTCACCACGCGATCGGGAGTGATGGGCAGGAACGGGACCCGCACGCCGATAGCGTTGGCCACGGCATTGCCGATCGCTGCCATGGGTCCAACGGTCGGCGGTTCGCCCAGGCCAATTGGCCCGCGTTCGTCGTAGCCCTTGCCGGTCATCATGTGCACCACAAGTTCGCCGACATCGCCATAGCCGGCGAGCCGGTAGAAATCCATGTTCGGATTCAGCATATGGCCAAGGTTGTTGTCCATGATTTTTTCTTCGTAGAGCGTGGTCGCGATCCCCATAATCATGGCGCCGTAAACCTGGCTTTCAGCCGTTTTCATGCTGATGATGAGGCCGCAATCCTGCACGCAGACCATCTTGTTCATTTTCACGACGCCCGTTTCTGTGTCGACGGAAACGTCGGCCATCACCGCGCCGCCCACGCCGCTGGAGATCAGATCACCCGGGCCAGGATTTTTGCCCAGCGCCTGAATGGGCTGTGTGCCGAGTCTGGCGCAGGCATCTTTCCAACTCAAGCTGCGTGAGGGCGCGGACTTTACGCGAATGCTTCCGCCCACGGCTTCCAGATCGCCAGGCTGAGCGTTGAGCGCGGATGCAACTTTGGCGAAAAGCTGTTCGCGGGCGTCAATGGCTGCACGCCGCGTAGACGAACTCACGCCGCCAATCGTCGTGCTGCCGCCGGATCCGCCTGACTTTGGATATTGATTGTCACCGATCTTCAGTTCCATCTGGTTCAGCGCCAAGCCCAGAGTGTCACCGGCAACAATCAGGATGGCCGTGCGTGTTCCTACGCCGAGGTCCTGCGTACCCATCTGGATCTCAACCGAACCGGTGGGATAAATGGTTAGAGAACAATTGCTCTCGTGACCGCGTCCGCCCCAGGTGTGGATGGCCAATCCCAGGCCGCGCTTCGTTGTGCCAGAACCTTGTCTGCGCGGATGCCAGTTCTGCTTCCAGCCGATGAGGTCAGCCGCAATCATCAGCTCATCGCGGTATGTATCGGCGCGATGGTATGTGTCTTCTGATGGCGCCGTCAAAGCAATATTCTTGAGCATCAATTGCAGAGGGTCCATGCCGATTTTAGCGGCGCAATCTTCGATGGCGGACATGGTGATGAGGCACCCCTGCGGATGATTGGGCGCGCGCCACGCTCGCGCCGGCCCGATGTTGGTGGCTATGGCCGTGTGCTGCTTGCGCTGGTTGGGAATGTTTACGACATAAGGCATCGGCGGAGCGCCGCCTCCGCCCGGACCACCTGTGCCCCAAGAGTCGGATTGCCACGCGGTGAGCGTTCCATCTTTTTTTGCGCCGACTTTCACTTTCGCAAACGCTGACGGGCGACAGCCGGCAAGAATCAACTCGGCATCGCGCTCCAGCATCACGCGTACCGGCTTGCCACCTGCTTTCTTTGAAACCTGCGCGGTGTAAGCGCCCCAGCGATCAATGCCAAACTTGCTGCCGAAGCCTCCGCCCACGTGGTCCTGATGCACGTGCACATTTGCCTCAGGAATTTTCAGAGCCTGCGCATACTGTCCGGCCAATCCGGAAACATTTTGTGTGGAGATGTGCGAGAAAAGATGATCACTGTCAGTCCATTCGGCAATGGAGCCATGGCTTTCCAGGCAGCAATGGGTGATTACCGGGCAACCATAAACGCCTTCGGAAACAACTTCAGCCTCTTTGAATGCCGCGTCGGGATCGCCCTTGACCTGCTCGGTCTCTTTCTTAAAAGGCGAATTGTTGGGCTGTGGTTCTTTCACCGGAGCAGCCTGCAACACCTTGATCACGTCATCGCTGACTTCGTTGTCTTTCAGCCGTTTCTCTAGTTCGGGCGACAACTTGAATGCCAGACCGCGCTTTTTCACGGCGGCAATCACCTGGTCATCGGGAACATCAGAGTTAAACATCTGGCCAAGGTCCCGCTGCGTGAGTGGGCCTGTGCTCTCCGCAACATTCTGCGGTTGGGTAAAGTCGTCCACGAAATGGGGAAGAGGCTGGTACTCAACTTTTATGGCGCGTGCCGCGTCGGCTGCGGTGGGTTCGTCGATGGCGGCCACCACTGCAATGTCGTCACTGGCCCAGTGAATCTCACTGCCTGCGTCCTGAATGATGAAGACGCCTTTTACGCCCGGCATCTTCTCCGCGGCGGACGTATCCACGCTCACAACCTTGGCATGGGCATGCGGGCAGCGCACGACTTTTCCGTAAAGCATGCCCGGCCGATGCAGGTCATACGTGTACTTGGCACGCCCGGAAACTTTATCCGGACCATCGACACGGGAGATGCGCTTGCCAATCAGCGTCCGCTGTTCTTCTGCGGGCCATCCATACTTGGTATTGTCGTCAGCCATGGATCAGGCTCCTTTCGTTTTGGCCGCCTGCAACACGGCGGCGCGCATTCCGGCATAGGTCCCGCAACGGCAGAAGTTTCCGCCCAGGCCATGCTTGATCTGCTCCGGCGTGGGGTTGGGATGCTGGTCCAGGAACGCTTTGGTGGCTACAACGAAGCCCGGCGTACAGAATCCGCACTGCTGTGCGTCGTTGTCGATAAACGCCTGCTGAATGGGATGAAGACGGACCGGCTCGCCCAGCCCTTCCACAGTAGTGATCTGCGCGCTTTGCGCGTCGATGGCAAGAACCGAGCACGAATACACGGCTTTTCCATCCAGCAACACGGTGCAGGCGCCGCAGGTGCCGCGATCGCAGACACGCTTGGCGCCCGTGAGTTCAAACTGATCGCGCAGGGCGTCCAGCAACGTGACGCGCGGCTCAAGCTGTGCGCTGAGCTTCTTGCCATTCACATTCAGCGATACGGGGACTTTGCCCGGCCCCTGAACGTGTGGGCTGTCATCGAGGGCAAAGGCGCTGACCTGTGTAACGAGCGGAACGGCCGCGGAGACGCCGGAGATTTTCAGGAAGTCGCGTCTGGAAACACCCGGGCTGGAGGATGATGGTTTGGATTTTTCAGGCGTGTCGTTTTTATCTTGCTTTTCAGGCTTTTCAGGCAGATCGTCCACAGGATGCCTCCGTGACATTGCAGATCAGAATGACAGCAAGTTGCGAAAACGAAATTGTAACTCTCCGGCGTTGTGCGTGTCTTGTCTTGCGAATTGGACTGCGGAGCAGAAGAATCGTGAGTAATACCGTTTCGGGAATGTTAAAAGAAATTCAAGACAGCAAGATGGCTGGGACGAGTTGCGCGTGACCGTCTATACTTCCGGATTCGAGAAACCACCGATGACCAAAACCGTTATAGCTGCACTCTTTTTATACACAGCCGTGAACCTTGCCGCAGCACAGCAGCAGCAGGGTAAGTCTGATGTCTGTCCGCGCGAGGCGACCGATTTCACTGCCATTCAGCAGCGCGCTGATGCCAATGATCCCGCCGCTCAAGCTGCATTGGCTTCCTGCTACGACCTGGGAATGCATGTGCAGCCAAACGGAAAAGAATCCATCCGCTGGCTAACGCAAGCAGCGAACCAGGGGTACGCTCCGGCCGAGTACGAGTTGGGGAGGATTTACCTTTACGGTCGGGGCATAGAGGCTGATTATGCGCAGGCGTTGCTTTGGGAGCGAAAAGCAGCTGAGCAGGGCGATCCGCGCGCCCAGAGGGACCTTGCCTTCATGTATGAACGCGGTTTTGGTGTTTCCGCCGATCCGGCGCAAGCAGCAGAGTGGAACCGAAAAGCCGCGCTGCAGGGCCATCCGGCAGCGCAGCTGGAACTGGCACGGAAGCTTGCCCGTATGCCTGACTGTGCGCAGGCCAAGCACTGGTACAAAGAAGCATCTGCCGTTGGGGAACCCGCGGCAATGTACGAACTAGGAATGCTTTATTTGAACGCGAAGTGCGGCGTGGATCGAAATCAGGCGTTTATATGGCTAACGCTCGGTGGAAGGCATGGATCGGAAGAAAGTAAGACGGAATCAGCGCAATTGGGACGTGGGCTGCCGCCGGCGCAGAAAAAGCATGACCTGCTGATCGTTGAACAATGGATCAAGGCGCACCCCAATGTTGGAAAAGGCAAGAACGAAGAAGAAGAGGAGGAGCGCTAAGCTCCTCCTCTAAAAGTCCAACTTTATTGTTAGGTTAGAACCAGCCCTGGCCGTTCGGGTTCAGCGCCGCCTCGGCGAAAGCCCTTGTGGCTGCCGCGCTATGGTTGTCAGCATTTTCATGGAACGGCACTACCACATAGTGAATTTCGCCGGCTTCCAGGTTGACGAAGTTGTGGTAGGCCGCGTAATCGACCCCGCCTTGATGCCCGCCCAGGGTTGACTGAATACCCGGAGCGAGGAAGATCACAAAGACGGTCCCCGGTGTCGGCGCAGGAACGGCCTTGCTTTTCAGCAGGTCTGAGAGCCTCTGCTGAATGGTTAGATCGTTCACCTTGCTTTGGCTGAGATCGCTGAAATCTTCGACTTGCGGCGCAGCATGCAGCGTCTTGATGCTGTGCTGTTTTAGCTCCGCAACATGCGCATTCCCGACGGATGCCGTAACGTCCAGCAGGGAGCTTTCCCGCGACCGAAATTGTTGATTCCCCCAGCCTGCACCCAGAAAAATGCTGACTTGCTGGGTTGAGGCCAGGACCGGGCCACCGTGAAATGTTTTTGGACCGGCCACGGAAAAGTCAGCCGGAACGATCTGGGCTTTGCCGCCGTCATCGTCAAAAACAAAGTTGGGCTCCGCCGGACGGTCCACTGTAGCCTGTTGTTGTGCGGCCAGAACGCAGGTCACCGTGCCGCAAAGCAATAAAATCCCAAGCGCAAATTTTTTCATAAGCTCTCTCCTATTGCGTTACGTTCAGGTTCACGTCGTCCAGCACAAATGACGTTTGCAGCGTGGAATCCTCCACGCCTTTAAAGAAGATCTGGATAGTCTGCCCCTTGAAGCTGAGCAGATTAAATGACTTCTGCGAATATCCGCTGGCTTTATTCAGGTTGGAATAAGTGGCCAGGGTTGAAAGCACGGTACCTGAAGAGTTCCGTATCTGCACCGTCAACGTATCGAAAGCGGTGGTGGTGCTGGTCTCAGCGCTGTCAATGTGCAGGAAGAAAGTCAGCGTTGCCGCCGTGGCGCCGGCTGGGATCGTTACCTGTTGCAGAGCCGTGTCCGTGTGCGTGGTGCCATAGCCATCCAGCCATGCGTCCCAGGTTCCGGCGTGGGGCGGTTCACTAGTAGAGTTGTTGATTACGCCGGCAGTCACGGTCCAGGGCGCGGGGCTTGTGGAACCATTCTCAAATCCCGGATTGCCGAGGATTTGAGTGGTGGTGCCGCCCGAGGAAATCGTCAGCGAGATGGTAGTGGTGTGGGAAATTCCACCGCCGCTGGCGTTTACGGTAATCGTGGATGTGCCCACGGTAGCCGTGCTGCTGGCACTGAAGGTCAGCGTAGAACTGCCGGAACCAGGAGCAGCGATTGATGTGGGATTAAAAGCGGCCGTCACGCCGGCGGGAAGTCCGCTGGCCGAAAGCGAAACGGCAGAGTTGAAGCTGCCCGAGACGCTGGTGGAGATCGAGCTTGTTCCCGTGCCTCCGGCCGCAACCGAGACGCTTGCAGGCGATGCGCTCAGCGTAAAGTCAGGCGTCGCTGTGGCAGAAACGGTCAAAGAAACCGTTGTGCTGTGAGAAATGCCGCCGCCGCTGGCATTGATCGTTACGGTTGACGTGCCGATCGTAGCCGTGCTGCTAGCGCTGAACGTCAGGGTGGAACTGCCAGAGCCCGGCGCGGCAATCGAGGTTGGACTAAAAGAAGCGGTCACGCCTGCGGGCAATCCAGTGGCCGAAAGTGAAACGGCGGAGTTGAAGCCGCCCGAAACCGTAGTGGAAACGGTCGTCGTTTTGCTTCCACCTTGCGCCACGGACACCGTGGTTGGCGAAGCGGTCAAAGCGAAATCCGGGGTCTGCGTGCCGGGGTTGAAAATAACGTCCAGTACCGGGTGCAGTTCAATTCCGTTGGGCGCGACGCCGGTCTGCCCGTGCAGAAAGTCAAACATGCCCACGCCTTTGATCTGGACCGGAATGTTGGCCGTCTGAAAACTAGTGGTAGCCGTGAACCTGGCATTAAATTCGGAACGGGCATTTTGAATGCCCGCAAAGAAAGGGCTGCCTGCGCCGACACAGGTGGGTGACGGAATCTCAACAATCATCGTAAGCCCGCCGGCATCCTGAAGCACGAGATGATAGTCAGAATCGCTTTCCAGTTTGTAGAGCGTGAGCGTGGCGTTGAGAATCCACTCGGTGGTTTCCCACGGCGACACCCGGTTATTGGCCGGGATGGGGTTCGGCGCGGCCGGCGCCCGCAATGCTGCGATGGTTGTGTTGGTGGGAGAGTTCAGGTTGACAAGGCCAGCATCGGGATCAGTCCCGGTTTTAACTGACCAGCGCTCCACGCCGCATTGGGCGAAAAGCGATGTTGGAACAACCAGCAGGAGTACAGCCAACAACAAACGACTACGGCGCAGATGTTGCTTCATCCAGCCTCCAGGTTCGTTTCGGGGCCCGTTGAACTACGAGGAATAATAGTTGCTGCGAGCGGAAAGAATATAAACAATTCGTTAAATCTTGTGGAAAACGAAGTCCCGAAATGGGACACAGCAGGAATTAGAGTTCTTTTTTATTTTTCTGCGAAGACGCACTTCGTTCAGAGAGATTGCGGCGGCCCGAAAACCGCAAGCTGGCAAATGTGGGGTTATGCAAGCTCGCTGGCCAACGGAAAAATCACTCGTCACTCTTGTTTTCATTGAAAAGAAATGTGGGTTCCAGATGAGGCGCTTGCGTGTTGTGGCGATCCAGGGTGCCTGATTAGTTCTGTTCCTGGTCGAACCATTCTTTACAATCGAACCGTGCAGAAGCAAACTATACCTGCTACTCTGCTGTTTTCAGGAGCCTTTTATGGCAGGCGTTTATACCAGGACCTTGTTAGGCAGTGGCCTGATATTTATGTTGGCTGCGGGAATGAAGCCGCAGGCGTCAACTCCCGGCGCATCGAACCAGACGCCTGAAACGGCGTCCCCAGCTGTCGTTCCAGCCCAGGCCAAAGAACAAAAGCCGACGCCAGTTTATGAGTCCGCTACGGTGCTCAAGAGCATTACCCGTCTGGTGGTGGTGGATGTGGTAGCTACAAACAGAAACGGCGCCATTACTGATCTCAAGCAAGATGACTTCACCATATTGGAAGATGGGAAAGAGCAGAAGATTCGCGTGTTCAACTTTCAGCAACCACACGCAAATGCCCCTGCGGCGATGGCAGTATCCAAGCCTCCGGACAATGTTTACAGCAATGCGGCCCGTTTTAGCGCCAGCAGCGCGCTCAACATCCTGCTGCTCGACGCGTTGAATACAAATCTTCCTCACCAGGCTTACGTACGTGACCAGATGATTCGCTATCTGGAAAAAATGCCGGAAGGCCAGCCCGTGGCCGTTTACATCCTGAGCACCAAGCTGACGCTGCTGCAGGATTTCACTGACGATCCCGCCGTATTGAAAAAAGTTGCCCGGGAAATCAAGAGCAATATGTCGCCATTGCTGGACAATCCCACAGGCGGCCCGGATACGGAGCTTCTACCCGCGGGCCTGGCTGATTCCGGGATGGTGCCCGCGCAAATGCTCAACGCCATGCAGAGCTTCGAGCAGGAGAGAATTGCGTTTCAGACAGACCTGCGGATCACCTACACCATCAATGCTCTCAACTCCATTGCGCGGTCGCTCTCCGGCTATCCCGGCCGTAAGAATCTGATTTGGATATCCGAGGCTTTTCCTCTGACTATCGATCCCAACATGGAACTGACGGGCGATACCTTTGCCGGGACGCGCAACTACGGGCTGCAGATCGCCGCGGCCGCGGATTCCCTGATCGACGCTCAAATCGCCATGTATCCGATTGACGCGCGGGGACTGGTGCCTCCATCTATGTTCGATGCCGCCAACACCGGCCGGGACAGTTTTGGCCGTTCCATGTCACGTCCTGGCCGGATGGCAACGGCCATCAGTGCTGAGTCCGCGCAACTGCAGAATGTGCACGGAACCATGCAGGAAATGGCGGACCGCACCGGTGGCAGGGCGTTTTACAACACCAACGGTATTGATGCGGCTATCCGCAAGAGCATTGAAGATGGGTCCACGTATTACACACTCGCCTATTACCCAGAGAACAAAAACTGGAATGGGAAGTTTCGCAAGATCCACGTGAAGGTGAACCGGTCCGGCGTGACGTTGCGTTACCGCCTGGGCTATTTCGCTGTGGACCCCACGTTGTTTGCCGAGAAGAACCAGAAAGAGCAGGATTCTGCTTTTGCGCTGGCGCTTAGCTCCGATTCGCCCATGGCCACCGGCCTTCCGTTTAATGCGCTGGTGCTTCCGCCTGCCGAAGCCACACCTAAAACTGTACGGGTAAATTTTGGCGTGGACCCCCATGCCATCAGCTTTGAGAAGTTGCCGGATGGACTGCAATACGCCACGCTGGAGTGCACCATCCAGGCATTTTCAGCGAAAGGCAAGCTTGTGCGCGGCATAGCTACAACCGTGAAGGCCGCGCTGAAGCCGGACACGTTTTCCAAGGTGATGCAAGATACGTTTCCCTGCCAGCAGGCCATCGATCTGGAACCCGGCAATTATTATTTGCGCCTTGGTGTGCGCGATACCCGCACGGGCCTGATCGGCACTACCAATGCCAAAGTGGCCGTGGCTGCCGCTGCGCCTGCCAAGCCATAGCTGCTTCGAGAACAGTGCACAATTGAGTGACGCTGGCAGAAACTTTAGTTTCCGCCGACTTTCCGTATTCGTTCGACGCCAAGCCCAGTCTCAATAGCGCCAAATGCGGCTTCCGTGCTGTTCTAACGGCATCAATCGAACCGCGGAGTTCCCGATCATGTAACAGTAACGTCACCACAGTAACTTGTTGGCGTAATCCTCGCACCGATATCGTGAAAGAGTCAGGCTTGCACATTGAAGCTGCTGCCGGACGAGGAGATCGCCATGGCCACCGGAGATATCACGTTTGTGAAATGCCCCCGCGGGGATTCATTTCCGGTGCGCAAGACGGCCAGCCTTTCGGCGGGTCATCAGCAGATTATCTGTCCCAGATGCGGCCACGATTTTGACGTAACGATGGAAGAAACCGTGGAGCGGCTTTCACCCGAACCAAGACTGGTATTGGCGCTGGCCCGTTAAAAGTAAGCTGCGCTAGCACACGCCACGCGGTTACTGTTCTTCCGCTTCTTCCTGCAAAGCCGTCAGCAGTTCGTCATCAACGTGCCAGTTCTTCAGAACCTTGATTGCAATCCCCACACCGAACCCGGCCCTGATCAGCCCGCGAAAGATCCGCGCCGTTTCTTTGTCATTTGCAGGCTTCTTCAATCGTTTGCGTTTCAGGTAGGCCCGCGCCAAATCTTCTTCATTGACCGCGGCGTAGGTTTCTTCGACTACCTTTTCGATCACGTCGGCATGCACGCCTTTCACTTTCAGGTCAGTAATTACGCGGCGCCGGCCGAACTTCTCGTTGTCGCGGCGAAAACTGGAGTAGGCTGCGGCGTAGCTCGTGTCGTTCAGGTATTTCTGATCTTTCAAACGCAGGATCACCATCTCAACCAGCAGATGGCCGCGCTCATCTTTGGGAACGCGTTGCCGCATCAACCGCTTCAACTCGGCGACCGTTCGCATGCGCCGCCCCAGAGCCCTCACGGCGTAGTCATAGAGCGCGTTCTCGTCGACGATTTCTTTGGGGCGCTTGAAGGGCACGAGGGAAGCATAACAAAATGCTTTACCGCGGATTGGCGCGGATGAACGCGGATTTGTCGGCAGAAGGAAGCCCCTCGGCTAGACTTCTTGTTCCGATCAGTGTCATCCGTGTTAATCAGTGGTGAGATTTTGGGTCTTTCGATCACCCGATCTCGCACTTCGATTCGCCTCACGCCCTGGCCACAAACTCCCGCGTCTCCGTGGACACCTTCACCTTCTCACCCTCTTTAATAAAAAGAGGCACGCGGATTTCCAGGCCGGTTTCCAGCGTCGCAGGCTTGGTCACGTTGCCGCCGGACGAATCGCCGCGCACGCCAGGCTCCGTTTGCGCGATCGTCAACTCCACATGCGGAGGCAGCTGCAAGCCGATGGGATTGCCGTTGTACTTGTGCACCTGGATGATCAGGCCTTCGCCAAGAAAATCCTGCGCGTCGCCAATCATCTCCTGCCGCAGGGTCAGAGTCTCAAAGCTCTCCTGGTCCATGAAGTAAAAACCGTCCGCGTCGCTATATAAGAAAGATGCCGGAACCATTTCCAGGTCGGGCTCCTTGAACTTGTCGCTGGCCTTGAACGTTTTGTCAAAGACGGCGCGGGTAAGCAGATTACGCATCTTCAGGCGGACCAGCGTCTGGCCGCCGCGGGCGGTTGGAGTGTTCACCTCCACGTCAAGGCAGTGGAAGGGCGTGCCGTCCAGTTCGAAAAACATTTTGCGCTTGATGTCGATGGCATCAATCAGTGCGGCCATGGGTCCCTTCGGGGCGTGATGTTATGGTGGAGCAAACGAACGCTTGTAGGATATCAGGAGGAAATGTTTCTCCTAAAATCCGGCCCGACACTTGTGGGCGAAAAAGGGAAAGGGATACCGTATCGATTCCCACCCTTTCCGCAAAAGGCGCGGAAAGGATCGGCACCCGGCGGGTCGGGAAACGCGTTCCCCCGACTCTTGCATCTCCGCTATTAAACAGCTAAACCAGTTCTGAGTGTTGTATATGGTTCGCCACTCCGCCAAGAAATTCACACCGTCCCCTCTCCTCCTCCTCGAAAAACGTATATGGAAAAATGAACAACCTCGGTCAACTCATGTTTGGAGCCTCTACAGCTTCCAATGGCGTCACCATGGTTTATGCGGTCGTGTAGGGCTATGCTATCGTAGGCGTCCGCACAATTTTCAAGGCGCAAGAATGACAACTTACATCTCAGCGGCCACGCGAAATACGCCTGTCGAAAATGAAGGAGACAATTATGAAAATCGTAGTGATCGGCGGTACTGGACTCATTGGATCAAGGCTCGTCAACAAGTTACGTGAGCACGGACACGAGGCGGTAGCGGCAGCACCCAACACAGGGGTCAACACTCTCACGGGCGAGGGACTGGCCGAAGTGCTGAAAGGTGCTTCGGTA
>Ga0137403_10002054_pt1 | contig 25030 bp, 19 predicted proteins | sample CZOMad2_1_16fung_FD_122057 | JGI IMG/M metagenome (GOLD analysis project Ga0137403, IMG submission 122057) | Vadose zone soil fungal communities from Angelo Coast Range Reserve, California, USA - CZOMad2_1_16fungal (Hybrid Assembly) | ecosystem: Environmental > Terrestrial > Soil > Vadose zone... | reverse complement strand
GTTGAGCCCGGCAGGCGAAGGAGGAGCCTCTCCTTCGCCTGCCCTGTCCGCTTTCGGAACGCTCCTTTCCCGGCGCCGGACACCGTAGCTTCCTCTCCCTCCACTCTCATCCTTCAGGATCAACGGTTTACGATGTGGCACGGGGCTTGCCCTCCAGGCGGGGTGACCGTCCTTACCGGGGAGAGATGAGAATGCTGCTCGACGACATCCGCTATGCCGCCCGAACGCTTCGCAAGAGCCCCAGCTTCACCGCCGTGGCCGTCCTCACCCTGGCGCTGGGGATCGGCGCCAACACCGCCATCTGGAGCCTCGTCCATGCCGTGCTCCTCTCGCCGCTCCCCTTCCCCGGCGCCGACCGGGTGGTGAAGCTCAGCGAGACCGTGCGGCGGGAGGGGTTGGAGCGGCGTTCCGCCTCCTACCCGGACTTCCTCGACTGGCGCCGGGAGGCGCGCTCGTTCTCTCGGATCGCCGCCTGGTCGAACACTACCTTCACCCTGACCGGCGGGGAGGAGCCCGAGCGGGTGGAGGGGGAGATGGTGTCGGCCAGCTACTTCCCGCTCCTCGGGGCGAGAGCCGTCCGCGGCCGCACCTTCCGGCCGGAGGAGGACACGACGCCCGGCGCTCACCCGGTGGCGATGATCGGCCACGACTTCTGGCAGCGGCACTTCGCCGGCCGACCGGGGGCGGTGGGGAGCCACCTGCTGCTCAACGGCCACGACTTCACCGTCGTCGGCGTCCTTCCCGCCGGCTTCCGTGGCCTGGACGACGATACCGACGTCTTCATCCCCATGGCGATGATGGGGATGTCGGTGCCGGCGTCCTACGCCGACCGCCGGGGGAGCCGCTGGCTCGACGTCGTCGCGCGCCTGGCGCCGGGGGTGACCGTGGAGGGGGCGCAGGCGGAGCTCGACGGCCTGACGGCGCGCCTGGCGCGCGCCTATCCGGACTCGAACCAGGACTACGGCGGTCTCGTCCTCCCGCTCCGCGAGGAGATCGTGGGCGGCTTCCGGCCGGTCCTCCTCGTCCTCCTCGGAGCGGTCGGGTTCGTCCTCTTGATCGCCTGTGCCAACGTCGCCAACCTCATGCTGGCCCGCGCCGCGGCGCGGCAGCGGGAGACGGCGATCCGCGCCGCGCTCGGCGCCGGCCGCGGCCGCCTCGTCCGCCAGCTGCTGACCGAGAGTCTGCTCCTCGCCCTGGCCGGCGGGCTCCTCGGGCTGCTCGTGGCCGTGTGGACGAGGGACCTGCTCACCGGCTGGAGCCCGATCAGCCTGCCGAGCTTCGCCCATGCCGGCCTCGACGGACCGGTCCTCGCCTTCGCCTTCGGCGTCGCCGTCGGCACCGGCCTGCTGATGGGCCTGGCGCCGGCTCTGCAGATCTCCTTCCGGGGAGTGGGCGAGGCGCTCAAGGAGGGGGGGCGGGGGATGGGCGGCGGCGGCGCCCGGCGCAGCCGGCTGCGCCGCGGGCTGGTGATGGCCGAGGTGGCGCTCTCGCTCCTCCTCCTCGTCGGCGCCGGCCTGATGATCCAGAGCTTCCGGCACCTCCAGGCGATCGACCCCGGCTTCCGTCAGGACCACCTGCTCACCGTGCGGGTGGCGCTGCCGGCCGAGAGGTACGCGGGAGAGAAGGCATGGGCGCTGGGCGAGCGGCTGCTCGCCCGCGTGCGGGCCCTCCCCGGCGTCACCGCCGCCGCCCTCGCCTCGGACATGCCGCTCGAGGACAACACCTCCGCCTTCATCGTCACCGCCGAGGGGCGGGCGGTCGAGACCGGCGACCGCGGCTTCCGGGTCTACTTCCACGCCGTGAGCCCCGGCTTCCTGCCGACCCTCGGCGCCCGTCTTCTGCGCGGCCGTGACCTCGCCGCCACGGACCTCCCCGGCAGCCCGGCCGTGGCAGTGATCAGCGAGAAGCTGGCGCGACGGGCCTGGCCTGGCGAGGACCCCATCGGCCGGCGCCTCCGCATGGGGCGGAAAGGCGACGATTGGTTGACCGTCGTGGGAGTGGCCGCGGACCTCCGCTACCGGCGGCTGGTGGCCGATCCGCAGATCTCCCCCGAGGACCCCGATCTCTATCTGCCGCTCGCCCAGAAGCCGGCCGCAGACCTCGGGCTCCTGGTGCGCACGGCCGCCTCCCCTGGGGCCCTCGCCACGACCCTGCGGCGGGAGCTCACCGCCCTCGACCGCAATATTCCTCTCTACGCCATGGCGCCCATGGAGGAGCTGGCCGCCGCCCAGACCGCCCGCTCGCGGGTCAGCGCCTTCCTCATGGGGGCCTTCGGGGCGCTCGCCCTGCTCCTCGCCGGGCTCGGAGTCTACGGCGTCATCAGCTACTCGGTCGCCCAGCGCGGCCACGAGATCGGCGTGCGGATGGCCCTCGGGGCGCGCCGCGGGGAGGTCTTCCGGCTGGTCCTCGCCCAGGCCCTCGGGCTGACCGCGATCGGAATGGCCCTGGGGCTCGCCGGAGCGCTGGCGCTCACCCGCCTCCTCGCCGGCCAGCTCTACGGCCTCTCGCCCAATGACCCCTCGACCTACGCCGCCGTCGCCCTGCTGCTCGCCGGCGCCGCCCTCGCCGCCGGCTGGCTGCCGGCCCATCGCGCCACCCGGGTCGATCCGCTGGTGGCGCTGCGCCATGATTGAGAGGAGAGGGAGATGACGAACCTGCTCGACGACTTGCGCTACAGCCTGCGCCGCCTGGCGGCGAGCCCGGGCTTCACCGCCCTGGCCGGCCTCACCCTGGCCCTGGGGATCGGCGCCAACTCGGCCCTCTGGAGCGTCGTCTCCGGGGTGCTCCTCGCCCCCTTGCCGCTCCCGGAGCCCGGGCGGCTGGTGGTGATCTGGGAGACCCGGCGCGACCAGCGCGGCTCGGCGACCGCCCCGGACTTCCTCGACTGGCAACGGCAGGCCCGCGCGTTCTCCGGCTTCGGCGCCACGACCTCGACCAGCGTCAACCTGACCGGCCGCGGCGAGCCCGAGCGGCTGCCCGCGGCGCGGGTCTCCGCCGGCTGGTTCCCCACCCTGGGCGTCAGGCCCAAGCTCGGTCGCGGCTTCACCGCCGAGGAGGACCGGGAGGGCGGCCCGCGCGCCGTGCTGCTCTCGGACGGCCTCTGGCGGCGGCGTTTTGGCGCCGATCCCGGGATCGTCGGCCGGACGGTCGAGGCGAACGGCCTGGCCTCTATGGTGGTGGGGGTGATGCCGGCCACCGCCGTCCTCCCCCGGTCCGCCGAGCGCGCCGAAGAGCTCTGGCTCCCCTTGGCCCTCACCCGGGGCGAAATAGAATCGACGGGGAGTCACTTCCTGACCGTCGTCGGCCGCCTGGCGCCCGGGACCTCGACCACCGCGGCGGCGGCCGAGATGCGGGGGATCGCCGCCGGGATCTCCCGCCTGCGGCCGCAGTCGAACACCGGCCTCTCGGTCGCCCTCGTCGACTTGAAGGACGCGCTCGTGGGGGAGGTCAAGATGCCGCTCCTCCTCCTCCTCGGCGCCGTCGGCTTCGTGCTCTTGATCGCCTGCGCCAACGTCGCCAACCTCCTCCTCGCCCGCTCGGCCGCCCGGCAGCGGGAGATCGCCGTCCGCGCCGCCCTGGGCGCCGGGCGCGGGCGCCTGGTGCGCCAGCTGCTGACCGAGAGCCTCGCCCTGGCCGTGGCCGGCGGCGCTGCCGGGCTGCTCCTCGCCGCCTGGAGCTCCGACCTCCTGCGCACCCTCCTGCCCGCCAACCTGCCCCGCCGCGCCGCCATCGGGATCGACGGCCGGGTGCTCGCCTTCACCTTGGCACTCACCCTGCTGACCGGCCTGCTCTTCGGCGTCGCCCCGTCGCTCGCCGCCACCCGGCGCGACCTCCAGGCGGCGCTCGCCGAGGCGAGCCGGGGCTCGGCCGGGCCGGGGCGCCAGCGCCTGTGGGGCGCCCTGGTGGTCGCCGAAGTGGCCCTGGCGGTGGTCCTCCTCGCCGGCTCCGGGCTCCTCCTGCGCAGCTTCTTCACCCTCACCCAGGTCGATCCCGGGTTCGACGGCCGCGGGCTCCTCACCCTGCGCGTCGCGGCGCCTTCAGCGCGCTATGGCACGCCGGAGTCGGCGGTGGCTCTCTACGACCAGCTGCTCTCCCGGGTGCAGGCCCTGCCCGGCGTGCGCTCCGCCACCGCCATCTCGGATCTCCCCCTGGCCGACGGCGGAGAGAGCCTCTCCATCTTCTTCCTCGGCCGCCCCACGCCGCGGGTCGAGGACGTTCCCAGCGTCTTCGCCCGCCTGGTGAGCCCGGCGGCGCTCGGCACCTTCGGCATTCCCCTCCTCCGCGGCCGCGACCTGACTCCGGCCGACCGCCAGGGCGCGCTCCGGGTCGGCTTGGTGAATTCGACCGCCGCCCGCCGCTTCTGGCCCGGCGAGGACCCGCTGGGGAAGCAGATCACCCTGGACGACGGCGACCCGCGGCCGCTCACCGTCGTCGGCATCGCCGGGGACGTCCGCCACTTCGGGCTGGGCTCGGCGACGCGGCCGGAGCTCTATTTCCCCTACGCCCAGGCGCCGGCGCTCCAGTGGACCTGGCTCGAACGGTCCATGACCCTGGTCGTGCGGGTGGCGGGGGAGGGGGAGGCGGCCGCCGCCGGGCTGAGCGCCGGGGTGCGCGGCGCCGTGGCCGCGGTCGACCGCGACCTCCCGGTCTACCGGGTCGCCACCATGGGCGAGGTGCGCGCCCGCTCGCTCGCCGGGGAGCGGGTCTACATGCTGCTCCTCTCGCTCTTCGCCGCCCTGGCCCTGCTCCTCGCCGCGGTCGGGGTCTACGGCGTCATCGCCTTCGCCGTGACCCGGCGGACGCGGGAGATCGGCATCCGCATCGCCCTCGGCGCCCGCGAGGGGCGGGTCCTCGGGCTCGTCCTGGGGCAGGGGATGGCGCCGGTCGCCGCCGGCGCCGTCTTAGGGCTCGCTGCGGCCGCCGGCCTCACCCGGCTCCTCTCCCGCCTCCTCTACGGGGTGGCCCCGGTCGATCCGGGCACCTTCGCCGCCGCCGCCCTGCTCCTCGCCGGAGTGGCGTTCGCCGCCAGCTGGCTGCCGGCCCGCCGGGCCGCCCGGATCGATCCGGTGGTCGCCTTACGGATGGAGTGAGAGACCATGAGCCCGCTCGCCGAAGACCTCCGCTTCGCCTGCCGCACCCTGCTGCGCCGCCGGGCCACGAGCCTCGCCGCCGTCGCCGCCCTGGGGCTCGCCCTGGGCGCGGTCGGCGTCGTCTGGAGCGCCGTGGACGCGGTGCTCCTCCGGCCCCTGCCGCTCTCCGGCGCCGACCGTCTGGCGGTCGTCTGGAACCGCTTCACCCATGCCGGGTTCGATCGCCTCGCGGTCTCCCCGGCGGAGTTCGCCGACTACCTGGAAGCCGCGCAGCGATCGGAGGGGTCGGAGAGCGGCATGGCCGGGCTCGCCGCCCTGGCCGACCAGAACGTCAACCTGACCGGGCGCGACGAGCCGGAGCGGGTCGCCGCCTACGTCGTCTCGCCGGACCTCTTCCGCCTGCTCGGCGTGGCGCCGGCCCTGGGGCGGGACTTCCTGCCGGAGGAGGGGAGAGCGGGGCAGGACCAGGTGGTCCTCCTGGCGCACGACCTCTGGCAGCGCCGCTTCGGCGGCGACCCCGGCGTGGTGGGGAGAGCGGTCGAGCTGAACGCCAGACCGTACACCGTCGTCGGTGTCCTGCCGCCCGGCATCCGCTTCCCGGACGCCCCGGGGCTCCTCTATCCGGAGCGCGCCGAGCTCTGGCTGCCTTGCGCCTGGGAGACGCGCCGGAGCGAGCCGCGCGGCGACCAGTACCTGCGCGCCGTGACCCTTCTCAAGCCGGGCGTCGGCCTGCCGCGGGTGCAGGCCGAGCTCGACGGTCTGGCCCGTAGGTGGAGCCGCCAGTACCCCGACAGCTACCCGGCGGACAGTGGCTTTCGCCCCGTGGTCGTGCCGCTCGCCGAGGAGTACGTGGGCGCGGTGCGGCCGGCCCTCCTCGTGCTCGCCGGCGCCGTCGCCCTGGTCCTTCTGATCGCCTGCGCCAACGTCTCGAACCTCCTCCTGGTGGGCGCCGCCTCCCGCCGCCGCGAGCTCGCCGTGCGCCAGGCCCTGGGGGCGGGGCGCTCCCGCCTGGCCTGGACCCTCCTCGCCGAGAGCCTGCTCCTCGCCCTGGCCGGCGGCGCCCTGGGCCTCCTCCTCACCACCTGGGGCGTCGACCTCCTGGTCCGTTTCGCGCCGCCGAGCGTCCCCCGCCTCGACCAGGCCGGAGTCGACGGCCGGCTCCTCCTCTGCCTCCTCGCGGCCTCCGGCCTCGCCGGCCTCCTCTGCGGTCTCGCCCCGGCTCTCCAGGGTTCGCGTCCGGGGGAGCTCGAGCCGGCCCTGCGGGAGGGGACGCGGAGCGGCGGCTCGCGCTCGGGCGGACGACTGCGCGGCGTGCTGGTCGCCGCCGAGCTCGCCCTGGCGCTTCCCCTCCTGGTCGGCGCCGGTCTCCTCCTCCAGAGCTTCGTGCGCCTGACCGCGGTCGATCCCGGGTTCCGCGGCGAGCGGGTGCTCACCTTCCAACTCGCCCTGCCGGCCGCTTCCTACCCCGGACCGGCCGAGCGGTCGGCCTTCTACGCCCAGCTCCTGGAGCGCCTGCGGGCGCTGCCCGGGGTCACCGCGGCCGGGGCGGTCCAGCCGCTGCCGCTCTCGGGGGACGCCTGGGGGGCCTCCTTCGTCGTCGAGGGCCGGCCGGTGCGGCCCGGCGAGAGTGAGCCGCACGCCGAGTACGCGGTCGCCACCCCCGGCTACTTCCAGGCCCTCGGCATCCCCCTCCTCGCCGGCCGCTCCTTCGATCCGCACGACGGCGAGGGGCCGGCCGGGATGCGCGGACCCGGCGTGGTGATCGTGGACGAGGCCCTGGCCCGGCGCTACTGGCCGGGGAGGGACCCGCTCGGCCGGCGGCTCCACCTCGCCGGCCAGCCCGACGGAGTCGGGTCGACCGTGGTCGGGGTGGTGCGCCACGTGCACAGCAACGCCCTCGCCGCCGAGGGGGAGCCGCAGATCTACCTCCCCTTCGCCCAAAGCCCGCGCTCGACCCTCTCCTTCGTACTGCGCGCGGCGGGCGATCCCCTCCGCCTCGCCCCCCTGGTTCGGGCGAGCGTGCGCGAGCTCGACCGCAACCTGCCGCTCGCCCGCCTCACCCCGATGTCCGACCTCCTGGCGCGCGCCGCCGCGCGCCCCCGTTTCAACTTCCTGCTCCTCGCCCTCTTCGCCGGCTCCGCCCTCCTCCTCGCCGCCCTAGGGATCTATGGAGTCACCTCCTACGCCGTGGCGCAGCGGACCCATGAGATCGGCGTCCGCATGGCCCTCGGGGCGAAGCGCGGCGACGTGGTGGCCCTGGTGGTGGGGCAGGGGATGGGGCTGGCCCTCGCCGGCGTGGGGCTGGGCCTCCTCGCCGCCCTCGCCCTGTCGCGTCTCCTCTCCGGCCTGCTCTTCGGCGTCGCGGCGACCGACCCTCTGACCTACACCGCCCTCGCCCTCCTCCTCGCCGGGGTCGCCTTCGCCGCCTGCTGGCTCCCGGCGCAGCGGGCGGCGGCCCTCGATCCGGTGGCGGCGCTCGAAGAGGGGGTGGGGTAGGGGGCATAGACGCTAACTTACCCAGCGGGGGGGGAGGGACCCGATAGGCAGCTTCCTCTACGCGCCCTACCTCACCGGCTTTTTCAGAGCAGCGCTGGCGTCTCGCCGGCCGGATAGCGATGAACGGCAAGAGCCGGCGAGGACGCCAGCGCTCCCAGGGAGACACCTCGCCGGAAAGTCGGGCCCACTCGCGGCGCCGCTCGGTGAGGCAACTCGCCTGCGAGTGGGGGGACCCGGCAGCCGCGGGCCGTGCCCCTGGCTTCCAGCTCCCTGCTTCCTTGTTCGATCTCCCTGCTTCTGTCCTGGGTTGCCTTGCTTCTGTCCCCAGTTGCCCTGCTTCTGTCCTCGGTTGCCCTACTTCGGTCCTCGGTTGCCCTATCTCTGTCCCCGGTTGCCCCATTTCTTTTTCTGATGGCCCTACTTCTGCTCTCGGTTGCCCTGCTTCGGTCGTGAATCCCCCTCCTTCTCCTCAGAATCCCCCCACTTCTGATTCCCAGCTCCCCATTTCTCGCGCCGGAGCTCCTGCTCGGCGCCCAAGCTGCCCATTTCTTCCTTCGAGCTCCCCTCTTCTGGCGCCGAGCTCCCTCATCGGGCTGTGGCGCTGCCAAATCCGTCGACACCGCCCCGGCGGGTCGGATCTTCGGGGCGATCCCAACGCCCAGCGCCCGCTACCGCGTCCCTCCCGGCCCTCTCTACAGCCAAAGTTAGCGCCTATGGGGGTAGGGGGAGAGAGGGACCGGGACACGTGCCGGAATCGACCGCTCCACTCCAGGATAGAGAGCTCGGCGCCAAAGATAGGGAACTCTGGGGCCGGATAGCCGATCCTGGCGCAGGATAGAGAGCTTTCGGCCAAATATAGAGAGCTGAGCGCCCCGATAGAGGGGTTCTGCCGCCCGATAGTCTATCGGAGCGCCCGATCGTCTATCGGGGCGTCCGATAGACTATCCTGGCCTCCGATCGTCTATCCAGGCGCCCGACTCGTCGATCCTGGCACCCAATAGACGACCCTGGCGCGTGGGCTGGAAACGCGTTGCTCCGCTTCTTCCGCCTCGCTCGGATAGAGTACCGGCAGGTGCAGCGCACAGAGGGGAGATCGTTTGATGCAAGCCGCAGTGGACAGAGCTCCTCGGCCACCCGTCGTGCTCGTGCTGCGCAGCCTCGCCGCCGTCGTCGGGGGTTATCTGATCTTTGCCCTCTCCGCCGTGGCCCTCTTCGCGCTGAGCGGCCGCGCCCCGCACGCGCCCCAGCCCCTGTGGTTCGTCGTGGCCGCCACCGTCTACGGGATGGGCTTCGCCGGCCTGGGTGGATTCGTCGCGGCCCGGGTGGCTCCGGCACGTCCCCTTCTGCACGCCGCGACTGTCGCTGTCGTGTTGGCGCTGGGAGCCACGGTGTCTATTCTTACCAGCCCCGAAACGAGCGCCACGTGGTCTCAATGGACCGCGCTCGCCCTGATGGCCCCCAGCGCCTATGTCGGTGGCCGACTCGCGGCCCGTGCTCAGGGTGCATAGGCGCTAACACATGGGCTCGAGCGGGTGCTGACGAAGCCGCTCAGCCGCAACAAGGCGTTGCTCGGTCTCTGGTGCCTTCGGCCTTTACTCTAAGCTGGATTGGCAGGTCGTTCAGGGCGCTTACCGACACTCGGTTCCAGTCGCTCTCGCAAGGTCTCTGCCAGCGCTGCCATACCAAAAGCGCCTGCGGAGTAATCGGGCACAGTCTCCACCAGGGTAGCGCCAAGCTTCTTCGCCAGGGACTCAATGTTCTTAGCCATCATTCCTCCTCGACCGGGAAGCGGATCTCCAGAGAGTCGCGATCAATCACGATGTCGACAGCTCCTTGCTGCCCTCCAGAGCGGCGAGAACGTCCTCACGCTCGAGATCATCGTAGTCCGCCAGGATCTCCTCGATGGTCATGCCGGCGCTCAGCAGTTCCAGGATGACTTCGACCGGATACCGCAGATGGCGGATGCAGGGCTTGCCGTGGCAGATGTCGGGGTCGATCGTAATGCGTTCGAGCAGTGCCTCGGCGGTCATGGGTGAGTCCCCCGATAAGAGTGTACCTCAGCGGCCTGGATCGGCCGGCTGCTGAGCTCGGATAGCGATAGCAGTGTCGACCTCGGCGAGTGCCGGCTGACCTACGGGATGGGCCTCGAGGAGATCCTTGACCCGACCACTCCATATCTCCCGCTCGGCAAGATCTCCCCCGCCAGGAGAAGCCGGATTCATCCGGCGCAACGCATAGCCCGGAGATTCATCTCCGGCGGAGCTCCGCAGGAGATGAACCTCCAATCCCAGGTTTCGGCCACACGGCCGCCGCCTCCCTGACACCCGGCAAGAAACGGCAAAGTACCATACGCCGCCTGCCGGTCTGGCCGAGTAGAACACACCCTCTATGATCTAAGATCTACCGTCAAGGAGATCGGGGCGAGCGGCGAGCGCGACGCGAAAGCCCCGATTCCCGACCTCGACCCCCGGGCCCCCGTGGCTCCGGCAGGCCGCGCGCACAACGTCCGCATCATTCCAGTAGCTGCCACCTCGAAGCACGCGCCCGCCGCCGCCGGGGGTCTCGGAGGCGGCAGGGTCGACTTCGACGGCCGAAGGGTCGAGGACCACGCCTTCCTCACGCCCTTGGTAGTCTTCCGTCCAGGGGCTGAGCGTCCATTCCCACACGTTGCCGTGGACATCGTAGAGGCCCCAGGGGTTGGCCGGTTTCTCGCCCACCCGGTGGATGTGGCCACCGGCGTTGGCGACATACCAGCCGACTCGGGCGAGGTCCTCCTCGGCATCGTCGCTCCAGTACCGGCTCTCCGTCCCCGCCCGGCAGGCGTACTCCCACTCCTCCTCGGTCGCCAGCCGCGCGCCGTGCGCCCAGGGGAAGACCGACGACAGCCAGCGGCAGAAGGAGACCGCCTCGTACCAGGTGACGTCGACCACCGTGTGGTAAGCGAGGTCCTCGTCTGCTTCCCCTTCCCAGGTCGCGAACGGGTGATCCGGGTCGAAGGCCGCATACTGCGCCTGCGTGACCGGGACCACGGCGAGGCGGAAGGCGCGCGCGATCGTCACCTGGTGACGGGGGCGTTCGTCGGCGTCGCCACCTTCCTCTTCCGCGGTGCTCCCCATCCAGAACCTGCCGGCGGGGATCTCCCGCCAGAGCGGCACCCGGCCATCGAGCGGCGTCTCGATCCCATGGAACAGCTCCTCCCGCGGCGATGGGATGTGGTCGTAGAGGCGGCCACGCAGAGCGGCCACCTCCCGGGCGTGCTCCGGCGAGCGGCGGGCGACCTCCTGAACCGCCTGGTCGAGGAAGAAGAGGTCGTTGCCGTTGCGAGTCCGGCGGCGAAGTTGGTCGAGGAGAGCGAGCGCCCGCCGCGGCTCGCCCACCAGCTCGGGGAGCCGGCCGTAGACCTCCCGCCGCTCCTCCCACTTCTCGCTCAAGGCCAGGACGTCGCGCACGGTTTCGTCCTGGAGGCTCTGGGCCGTCGCCAGGGCGCGCAGGCCGAGCGGGCGGTTCTCGGCAACCAGGACGCGCACCAGCGCGTCCGGGGCGTCGACCTGGCCGACCAGGAGGGCGAACGGCTCGGCCCAGCGGCTCTGGTCCTCCTCAGCGGTAATCACCCGGGCGCGGTCGATGAGGGCCATCCGCCCCTCTCCTCGATACTCCTCGGCCAGGCCCTCGGCGGTCAGCGCCTCGCGGAAGGTCCGGTGCCAGAAGCGCCAGTCGGCGTCCGGACCGTCGTGAGGACCGAGGATGCCGGTCCGCTCGGCGACCTCATCGAAGAACGGCCGCAGCCCCTGGCGCCAGCGCGGCACGCGCTCCAGGGCATCGCAGATCTCTTTGGCTTCGGGCTGGTAGAGCCGCTCCTCCAGCCGGTTCCGCGGTTCGGCGTCGCGGTTGTCGACGGTCATCGAGAAGGCGAGGTGGCGCAAAGCTCGCCGGACCGCCTCAGGCCGGTCGATCGGACCTTCCTGGAGGCGGTGCTTGCCCTCCAGGAGGAGCTCGAAGACCTGGTTATAAAGCTGGGTGCGGTTGCGGTCCGGCGCCGTCCCCTGCTCGAAGAGGAGCGCCATCAGGGTGAGGTACAGGGGATTACTGGCGAGCTCCGACAGCTCCGGACCGCCCAAAGAGGCGAGCGCTTCGCCGGCCCGGGCGTCGTTCGGCTCTCCCGTCGTGCGGCCGAACCAGCGGGCGAGGAACTCCCGTCGGCGCTCGCCGTCCAGGGGGAGCAGGGTAAGCTCGCGGAAGGCGCTCCCGGGAGAGCGGTAGCCAATCGGCCGGCTGGTGACGACGAGCGGCGAGGCCGGCCAGGTGGCGGCGAGGTCGCGCAGGAGCGCCTCGGCGTGCTCGTGCTCCTCGCGGGGCACTTCATCCAGGCCATCTAGGAGCACGAGGAGGCGTCCCTGCTGACCCTCCCGGTCGAGGACGGCCTTCAAGCCCTGGGCCGGGTGGCCGGCGAGCTCCAGGCGGCGGACGACCCGGTCGAGCAGCGGCCGGCCCTTCCGGATCAGGCGGGGGAGCGACTCGTAGAGGGGCACCCAGGGGCGGTCCTCCTGTCGTGCCAGGGAGGCCGACAGGTGGCGGAGAAGTGTCGTCTTGCCGGCCCCCGGATCGCCCAGCACCACCCAGCGACCGGTCACCCAGGGATGGGCGGCGCGGTCCAGCGCGAGCAGGTCGCGCAGGCCGAGCGGGCGGACCAGCCGCTCGGCGCCGGGCTCGGGCACGGCGGCGCGGAGGGTGTCGGCGCGGAGCTCCAGCTGGACGTAGACCCGGTCGAGCAACTCCATCTCCGCCTGGCGCTGGAAGTAGGGGGCCAGCCGCTCGTGGTCGGCGGCGACCTGGCGGAGCCAGAGGGCGAGGAGCCCGCGGTCCGGTCCCTGCTGCCGGAGGGCGCGCAGCTCCTCGGAGAGCGGCAGGAGCGCGGCGACTTGGTCCGGCTCGTCCTCGCTGAGGTTCTCCGCCAGGGTCTCGACAATGCGGAGAGCGGCGGCGACCGGGTCTTCGGCCTTTGTCGCCCAGACCAGCGCGGCCGAGGCGGCACAGGCTGCGGAGGGTTGGTTGTCGAGCCTCTGGGAGAGTCCGAGCCAGGTGGTGACGGCGGTCCGATCCCGGTTTCTTCACCAGGAAGGGTGCGAGCCAGGTGATGAGGCGGGTGCGCAAGCGGGCCGGCAGACCGGGATCGGGCGGGGCTGGAATCTCAAGGCCGGCAGGAAGAGGTGGAAGGTTGCGCCGGTCCGGCTGCCCCAGAAGACCGCCGAGCAACTCCTGGAGCCCGCGGCGATACTTCGCCGCGGCGGCCTCCTGGAAGTCCACGTGCTGGATCGGCGTGAGAAACGGCGGCAGCGGCGTCTCGACCAGCTGGACGAGATGGAGCTTGCCATCCCGCCAGTCCCTTCGGGTGGCGAGGAAGCTCTCCCACTCGTCGGCGACCCGCGGCGAGGCGAGAGCCTCCGGGGTGACGACGAGGATCAGCTGATCGGCCCGATCCAGCCCGGCCTGGAGTTGCCCCACCCAGGAGCGGCCGCTCGCCAGGTCAACATCGTCGAGGAATACCTTCCCCGGCCGGCCGGCAGCGGCAAGGCCGGCCTCCAGGTTGCGCTGGAGGATCTGCACCCAGGGCTGGTAGCGATGGGCGTAGCTGAGGAACGCCGCGTAGCGGTCGGGCATGTGCCGCAATGATAACGTAGCGTCGAGCGGCGCTTCACCCGACCTGGCCCTTCGGCGGCAGGGCAAGGCTCTCAGGGTCGTGCGGGGACTTGCGCTCGCCGTCGAGCAGAGCCTGCCAGTCTTGGTCAGTGAGCTCGCGGAACTCACCGCGGTCGAAGGGACCGAAGATCTGATCGTAGGCCTCTTGCGAGAGGCGCTCGCGTTCTCGGGCCTCGACGACGGACAGGCGGCGATACTCCTTCGGTTTGCGACTTTAATTACCCAGCATTTTGAGGATGTGCCTGGCCAGGCGGTCCTTGACTTCTCGATGCCGAGGTACCGGCTGCGAGATCCCGGTGCTCGGATTACGGTACCAATCGTGCTTAGCCCCGTGGCGAATCAGTATCCCGCCGAGCCTCTCGATCGCCTTGACCAGCTCGGCGCGTTTCACGCTACTTCCAACTCGCCGACCTTCCGGATCCCGGGGATCTCCCCACTCGTGATGTCCTGAAAGAGGTCCTTCAAGTGTACCTTGAGATCTTCGAGGGTCTCACCCTGGGTCCAATAGTCCGGATACTCCTGGAGATACCCGAGCCAGGCTCCCTCTTCTTCCCAGTAGACGATATTGACTCTTTGCATTCCAGAAACCTCTCGGGACCAGGCACGGTATAGCCCTACTACCGCTTCAATCGTCCCAATCTTCGCACAAAACTGGGTGAGATGTGGAAGGCGACGAGGGCGAGATCGCCGGGAGCGAGGACCGATGTGAGAGGATCGTCCACCGATCGCTCCGGAGGGTCTCCCATGCCGTGGACGAAGGGTTCGGGTCGCTCAGCGACCGTCGCCGCCGCGCTCGCCGGCGTCCTGCTCCTCGCCGCCCGTCCCGCGCACCGGCCGGCTCCGGCCGACCTGGTGCTCAAGAACGGTGCCGTCTATACCGTGGACGCGGCACGGCGTTGGGCCGGCGCCGTGGCCATCCGCTCGGGGCGGATCGTCTATGTAGGGGAGGAGGATGGGCTCGGCGCCTTCGTCGGCCCGCGCACCCGGGTCGTCGACCTGGCGGGGAAGATGGTCCTCCCCGGTTTCCACGACTCCCACGTCCACCTGGTGGAGGGTGGGGTCGGCCTGGGCGAATGCTACCTGACCGATGGGATGGGCAAGGAGGAGATCCTCGCCACGGTCAAGAAGTATGCCGCGGATCACCCCGGCGAGCCCTGGGTCCGGGGGGGCGGCTGGCCGCTGCCGGCCTTTCCCGGCGCCAACCCGGGGAGGGAGCTGCTCGACGCCACCGTCCCCGACCGGCCGGTCTTCCTCCGATCCCTATATCAAGGAGCTGACCGTCCCGATTCTCGGCGAGGAGCGTTCGCGCCGGCTCTATCCCCTGGGGAGCATCGCGCGAACGGGCGCGGCGATGGCCTGCGGCAGCGACTGGGACGTGACCTCGATGAACCCGCTGGAGGCCATCCAGGTGGCGGTCACCCGGCGTGATCCCACGGCAGGGCCGGGACCCGCCTGGCAGCCGGAGGAGCTCGTCGATCTCTCCACGATGCTCGCCTGCTACACCATGGGCGGCGCCTACGCCAGCTTCTCCGAGGGGAAGACCGGCTCGATCGAGACCGGCAAGGCGGCGGACTTGGCCGTCCTCGACCGCAACCTCTTCGCCGTGCCGAAAGAGGAGATCGCCAAGGCCCGGGTGCTCTGGACCCTCCTCGCCGGCCGGGAGGTGTACCGCGATCCCGCCTTCGTGCGAGCGGAGGGTAAGCTACACTCTCCAGGATAGGCTTGGCGTGAGGAGGGACCCGATGCGCCTACTCGATCTCCGGCAGGACCTCCGCTACACCCTGCGCCAGATGGCGGAGGCCCCGGCGTTCACCGCCGTCGCCGTCCTCACCCTGGCGCTCGCCATCGGTGCCAACACGGCGATTTTCAGCGTCGTCAACGCGGTCCTCCTGCGGCCGCTGCCGTATCCCCACTCCGACCGGCTGGTCGTGCTCTGGGGGGCGCGGGGCGAGCAGCAGCAGTTCCTCCTCTCGGTCCCCGATTTCGCGGACTGGCGTTCGCAGAACCACACTTTCGACGACATGGGGATCGTCCGCACCCAGAGCGTGAACTTGACCGGGACCGGCTCGCCCGACCGCCTGATCGGCAGCTTCGTGACCGCGAGCACCCTCGACCTCTTCGGCGCGCGGACCGCGCGCGGGCGGCTCTTCTCGCCCGCCGAGACCGCCGTGGGCACCGGGCAGCCGGTGGCGGTGCTCTCCGACGCGACCTGGCGCAACCGCTTCGGCGCCGATCCGCGCATCGTCGGCCGGACGCTGGTGCTGAACGGCCGGCCGCACGTGGTGATCGGGGTCACCGCGCGGGACTTCCGCGATCCCTACGGCCCGGCCGAGGTCTGGCTGCCGATCACCTCGGCTCCCGCCCCGAGCTGGCTGACGCGCGAGGACCCGGAGGTCTGGGCCATCGGGCGCCTGAAGCCTGGAGTCTCGGTCGAAACGGCGCAGCGCGACCTCGCCGCCATCGCGGCGGAGCTCGCCGCCCTCTACCCGGCGACCAACGCCGGGGCCGGCGCCACGGTGATCGGTCTCCAGGACTCCCTGGTGGGGAACCTGCGGCGCTTCCTCGTCCTCGTGCTCGCCTTCGTCGCCCTCGTGCTGCTCATCGCCTGTGCCAACGTGGCCAACCTGCAGCTGGCGCGCGCCACCGCGCGACGAGGGGAGATGCAGCTCCGGGCGGCGCTCGGCGCCGGCCGCTTCCGCCTGCTGCGCCAGCTGCTCACCGAGAGCCTCGTCCTGGCGGCGATGGGCGGCGCCTCGGGGGTGGTCCTCGCGCGGTGGGCGATCCGGGTCCTGGTCGCCGCGGTGCCCGGCGGGCTGCCGGTCTTCGGCGACTCCCAGGAGATCGGGCTCGATCCGCGGGTCCTCGCCTTCTCGGCCGCGGTCACCCTCCTCGCCGGTCTGCTCTTCGGCGCCGCGCCGGCCCTCCACCTCGCGGGCGGCCGGCTCGCCGGCTCGCTCCAGGCCCGCTCGGCCGACGGGGCGACGGGGCGCGGGCTCGCGCTCCACAACACCTTCGTGGCGGCCGAGATCGCCCTCTCGATCGTCCTCCTGGCCGGTGCCGGTCTCCTCACCCGCAGCCTCCTGGAGCTCCGGCGCGTCGCTCCCGGCTACACCGCGGAAGGGGTGCTGACCGCGGAGTTCCGGCTTCCCGGCACCAAGTACCGCACGCCGGAGGAGATCCGCCAGTTCATGGGCCAGGCTCTCTCCGCTCTCCGCGCCACCCCCGGCATCCGTTCGGCGGCGCTGGTCCAGGCCGTCCCGCTCTCCGGCAACTGGGGCCGCTCGGCGTATCTGCCGGAAGGGGCGGCGGTACCTGCCGGCCAGGAGCCGGAGACCCAGGTCAACGTGGCGAGCGAGGGCCTCTTCCGCACCTTGGAGATCCCGCTCCTCGCCGGGCGCGACTTCGACGGCGGCGACCGCGCCGGAGCGCTGCCGGTCGCCATCGTCAACCCCGAGCTGGCGCGGCGGGCCTGGCCGCACGGCTCGGCGGCCTCAGCGGTCTCCGCGGTCGGCCGGCGGCTCAAGCTCCTGGGGCCGCCCGACGAGTGGGTGACGGTGGTGGGGGTGGCGGGTACGGTCAAGCAGCGGACCCTGGGGGAGCCGGCCGCGGCGCAGCTCTACCGGCCGCTCCCGCAGTCGCCGGGGATCTTCACCAGCGTCGTGGCGCGGACCGCGGGCGACCCGGAGACCTACGCCGGAGCGCTGCGCGCCGCCATCGGGTCGGTCGATCCCGACCAGCCGGTCTGGAAGGTCCGCTCTCTCGGCTGGCTGGTGGCGCGCGACATCGCCCCGGCGCGGTTCACCATGGCGCTCTCCGGGTCGTTCGCGCTCCTCGCCCTGCTGCTCGCCGTGGTGGGGGTCTACGGCGTCATGGCCTACGCCGTGTCCCAGCGCACCCGCGAGGTGGGCATCCGGCTGGCGCTCGGGGCGCGGCCGGAACAGGTGGTGCGCGGGGTGGCCGGGCGAGGCCTGCGGGTCATCGGCATCGCCGCGGTGCTGGGGCTGGCCGCCGCGATGGCCGCCGCGCGCCTCCTGCGCAGCCAGCTCTATGGCGTCGGCCCGAACGACCCTCTGACTTTCCTCGCCGTGGCGGTGGGGCTCGCGGCGGTCGCCTCGCTGGCCTGCTACCTGCCCGCCCGGCGGGCGGCGCGGGTCGACCCGGCGATCACGCTGCGCGGCGAGTGAGGGAAGGCTACTCCCGCACGACCTCCTCCAACCGTCCCTCCTCCCCCCGCTCCATCGCCAGCTCCGCCTCCAGGCTCTGGCGGTCGCGGAAGATCGTCGCCACGGCGACGATCTTCCCTTTCGCCCGGTAGGTGACCGTGGCATCGCGGTTGGCGAGCGAGCCCGAGAGCCGTGCCTCGTCCCACCCCTTGCCCTGGCCGACGTAGGAGATCTGTACGTCGTAGTGCTGGCTCCAGAAGAAGGGGGCGGCGGTGAAGGGCTCGCGGCGGCCGAGGAGGTTCGCCGCGGCGGTCTGCCCCTGGCGCTCGGCCAGCACCCAGTGCTCGACCCGCGCCGGCTGGCCGGTCCAGGCGTCGGGCCAGCGGGCGATGTCGCCGGCGGCGTAGATCCCGGGGACGCTGGTCTCCAGATGTGCGTCGACCACCACTCCCTGGTCCACGCGCAGCCCTGCCGCCTGGGCCAGGTCGAGCTCCGGCCGGACGCCGATCCCCACCACCACCAGGTCGGCGGGGAGCCTCTCGCCACCTTCGAGCTCGACCTCGTGCTCGCCGATCGAAGCCGCCTTGGATGGCAGCCGGAACCTCACCCCGTGCTCCTCATGGAGCGAGCGGACGAAGTCGCCCAGCTCCGGCCCCAGGATGCGGCCGAGCGGCCGGTCCTCGGGAGCGGCGACGGTCACCTCGATCTGCCGGGCGCGGAGCGCCGCGGCGACCTCCAGGCCGATGAAGCTCGCCCCGAGGACCACCGCTTTCTTGGCCGGTGTCCCCCGGGTCGCGGCCTCGATGATGGAACGGCTGTCGTCCAGGGTGCGGAGATAGTGGACGTGTGGCCGGTTTGCCCCGGGAATCTCGAGGTGGATGGGGCTGGCGCCGGTCGCCAGGAGCAGGGCGCCGTAGGGGAGACGGGTACCGTCCTCCAGGGTGACCTGCCGGCCCTTGGTGTCGATCGCCGTCACCTTCGTCCCCAGCCGCAGCGCGATCCGCTGCTCGTCGTAGTGCTCCTGGGGATGGAGGGGGATCCACTCCTCGGGGGCGTTGCCGGCCAGGTAGTCCTTGGAGAGGTTGGGCCGGTCGTAGGGGACCGAGCGGTCGCGGCCGATCAGGGTGATCGGGCCGCCATAGCCCAGGTGCCGCAGCCGCTCGGCCGCGGCGTTGCCCGCCGCCCCGGCGCCGACGATGACGATCGAGGCGGGGCCTTCCGCACGGGGCGGGACGGGAGCGGGGAGCTTCTCGCGGACGAAGAGCCTCCCGCCCTCGCGCTCCACCTTGTAGCACGCGAGGGGGTTCAGGGCCGGCGCCCGCAGGGCCTCGCCGGTCTTCAGGCTGAAGCAGGCGTGGTGCCAGGGGCAGCGGACGGTGTCGTCCACCACCAACCCCTCGGCGAGCGGCCCGCCGTAGTGGCTGCAGGTCGCGCCGAGGGCAAAAGTTTCGGCGCCGCGCCGTACCAGGAGCACCGCCTCGCCGTCCACCTGCCCGAGGAGCTGCCCGCCGTCGGGGAGGTCGCCGGCGGCGATCCCCTGCTTCAGATCCGGTCCTTTCGTTTCCTGTCCACCGCTCATGGCTCTCCTCCCTTTACGTCTTCTTGATCATCCTATCGCGGGAGGGGGGCTACAATGGCCGCTATGCTTTCGGCCCTGCTCCTCCTCGCTCTGTCGTCCCTCGCCCAGGCCGCGCCCCCCGCCGGCACCCCCGCTCCTCCCACGCCTCCGACGGCTCCGGCCGCCGTCGCCCCTCCACCGTCCGCTCCCGCCCCGCGCCCGGTCGACCTCGCCGTCGAGGTGTTCAGCGCCAAGGGCGACAGCAAGAAGCTGCCGACCGTCGCGGAGCTCACCGTCCGCGAGAGCGGCGAGGCGCGGCGGGTCCTCGCCTTTGAGCCGCTCGGCCCCGGCGCCTGGCGTTTCGTCATCTACGTCGACCGGGTGCTGTCGAGCTCTCGCAATCTGCGTGCCGCCCTGGGCGGTCTCGCGGCGCGGGCGGCTGCCTTGACCGCCCTGGGCACGGTCGAGGTGGTGATGGCCGAGCCCACCCCCTCGCCGATCGTCCCCGCCACCCACGACCCCTATGTCGTCGAGGAGACCCTGTCGCGGCTGGCCTACGGCGGCACCGGCCTGGACGGCATCCGCACCGTACGCCGGCGCTTCCGGGACGAGGCGGCCGGAGAGGGGGTGCCGGAGGCGGCGACCCCCGCCGATAGCGGAGCGGCGGCGGGACTGCCGGGGCTCGCGGAGGAGGCGGCCGAGGAGGAGGTCCGGCTGGTCCGCCGGCAGCAGGACAACCTGGCAGGCTGGCTGGCCGGCCAGCCGGGCGACCGGCCGGCGGTCCTCTTCCTGGTGGCCGACGGCTGGGACCGTGATCCGCGCGAGTTCTACCGCCCGGCTGCGAAGGCCGCTATCGCGGGCATCGCCCCTTCGGCCGGAGGCGATCCGTTCGCCCCTTTCACCCTGGAGGCCGACTCGACCGGCCTGGCGCGCGCCATCGCGGCCCTCGGCTGGACCGCCGTCCCGCTCGCCGTGGGCGATGCTCCGCTCCCCGACCTGCGGCGCCCCCTGCTCGCCCCGTCGCAGAACATCGCCGGGGGCACCGTCACCCTCCCCGAGCACGACAAGGCCCGGGAAGCGGAAAAGGAGCAGGAGAAAAAGGCGCAGGAGAAGGAGCGCAGCCTGCTGCCCCACCCCCTGGACCCCCTGCGGGAGCTGGCGGAGGCGAGCGGCGGCGAGCTGATCGTGAGCCCGCTCGCCCTGCCGGACCTGATCGCCCGGCTGCGCGGCCGCCTGCGCCTGCGCTACGAGGGCGCGCCGGTCGCCGACGGCCGCACCCGGGAGGTCTCTGTGCAGGCGACGTCTCCAGAATGGACGCTGCGGACCCGGCGGTACACCAGCGCCGGCACTCCTCCCGAGCTCGCCGCCCTGCGCGCCCGCCGCCTCCTCGACGGCGAGGAGGGGACTGGCGACCTGCCGGTCGCCGCCGACCTGCGCTTCGAGGCCGGCGGACCGTCGGGACGGCAGGCGCAGGTCGACGTCCGGCTCAACCCCGGCGCCCTGCCGGCCGGAGCGCTGCCCGAGACCGCCGCCCTGCGGCTGACCGTCGCCGCGCCCGAGGGGACGGTCGGCACCCACCTGCTCCAGCGGCCGCTGGAGCCCGCCGACGCGGTGGAGGGAGAGCCCTGGGCCTACCATCTCACTATTCCCCTGCCGGGGGAGGCCGATCGGCTGGCGGTGGTGGTCGATCTCCCGGCGAGTGGGCTGTGGGGGGGCGAGCTGGCCGCCGTGGTGACCGGAGAGGCGGCATCGGCGGCGGAATCTCCCCGGCCGGCGTCCCCGCAGCCGGGGCCGGACGTGGTGCGGTTCCTCGAACCCGGTCGCCAGCCGCTCTCCGGCCGGGTGAAGGTGGCCACCCGGGTGACCGGCCCCGGCGTGGCGCGCCTGGTCTTCAAGGTCGACGGCAAGGAGGCCGGCACCGCCGTCCGGGCGCCGTGGGAGGCGGAGGTCAATTTCGGCCGCACCGGCCGGCCGCACACCCTGGAGGTCCTCGCCTTCTCTGCCACCGGCGTCCAGCTGGGCCGGGACATGCTGCGCGTCAACCGTCCGGGCGAGGCGCCGGGGGGCGCCCGCGTCCGCATCCTGCAGCCGGCCTCCGGCAAGGCGGGCGGACCGGTCGACGTCGAGGCCGAGGTGCGCCTGCCCGCCGAGCGGCGGGTCGAGCGGGTCGAGTTCTTCTGGAACGAGGAGCTGGCGGCGACCCTCTACCAGCCGCCCTACCGCCACCGCGTGCCGGTGCCCCCCAATCGGCCGGGCTACCTGCGGGTCGCGGCGCGCCTGGACGACGGCACCACCGCCGAGGACGCGGTGCCGATGAACACCGCCGGGGCGAGCGAGCGGGTCGACGTCCAGCTGGTGCAGCTCTTCGTCGTCGTGACCGACCGCGCCGGCCGGCCGGTCAAGGGGCTTTCGCGCGCCGACTTCAAGGTGCGGGAGGACGGCCACGAGCAGGCCCTGGCCGGCTTCGACGACGCCGGCGACTTCCCCATTACCGTCGGTCTCGCGGTCGACACCTCGGCCTCCATGTTCGTCAAGCTCCCGGGGGTGGTCAAGGCGGCGCAGTCGCTGGTCGGCCAGGGCCTCACCGGCCGTGACAGCGCCCTCCTCGTCGGCTTCGACGTCCATCCCCGCCTGCTGATGCGGCCGACCCGCGACCGCGGCGCCGTCACCGCCGCCCTGGACACTCTGCGCCCCGACGGCGGCACCGGCCTCTGGGGGGCGATCGACTTCTCGCTCTCCCAGCTGCAGACGGTCTCCGGCCGCCGCGCCCTGATCGTCTATTCGGACGGCATCGAGGAGGAGGAGGAGGTCGCCTTCTCGACCAGCCTGCGCCGCGCCCGGGAGAGCGGCATCCCCATCTACCTCCTCTTCACCAACGCCGCGGCGGCGCACGAGGGAAAGCTCCTCGGGCGGCTCTACACCGGCCGGCTGGAGCGGCTGACCGCGGCGGCCGGCGGCAAGCTCTACTTCGTCGAGCCCGACCAGGACCTGGCGGCCGTCTACCGGGAGATCCTCTCCGAGCTGCGCAGCCAGTACGTCCTCACCTACTACCCGAAAGAGGTCCACGGCGACGCCTGGCGGGAGATCCAGGTCGAGATGGCGAAGAAGGGGCTGACGGCGCGGACCATCCGCGGCTACTACCCGGAGCCTTGAGCCGCTCCCGGAACGCGGTATCCTAGGGAGCCACGGCAGCCCCCGGGCCGGGGGCGTTTTCAAGAGGAGGGAGCCATGGCCGACGTCTGCCGCCACCTGGACCAGATCCGCGACGTGAGCCCGAACACCGACGGCTGCGAGGAGTGCCTGCAGATGGGGGACACCTGGGTCCACCTGCGGCTCTGCCGCACCTGCGGCCACGTCGGCTGCTGCGACTCGTCGAAGAACAAGCACGCCACCAAGCACTTCCACCGCTCGCACCATCCCATCGCCCAGTCGATCGAGCCGGGCGAGGATTGGGCCTGGTGCTACGTCGACGAGGTCATGCTGGAGGATCTCGGAGCGTAGAGCGCCCCGGAAAGCGCCGGTCGCGACACTCTAGAGGTACCCCTGCCCGGCCCACCCTCTTAGCGGGCAGTACCCTGGAGGCTCTGATGATTGGAGGAAGGGTGTACCCGCGCGGCTGGAGCCGGTCGCTCGCCGGCCTTACCCTTGCCGCGGCTCTCGTCTTGTCGGCCCTGCCGGCTGCGGCGGGCGATCTCGCCGACGTCCAGGCGCGCGGCAAGCTCGTCATGCTGGCCTACCCCGTCCAGGAGAACCATTTCGTTTCGGCCAACCTGGACGCGATGCGGGAGGAGGGCCTGAAGCTCGGCGAGCTGCGGCGGCCCGAGGAGCTCGCCGGGATCGACGTCGAGCTGATGAGCGGCTTCGCCAAGAGCCTGGGCGTCGCCCTGGAGATCCATCCGCTCCCCGGCGGCTGGGGCGCCCTGATCCCGGCCCTGAACCGCGGCGAGGGCGATCTCGTCGCCGACGAGCTGACGATCACCGAGAAGCGCCTGGAGACCGCCGACTTCTCGCTCCCCTACGTCTCCAACTGGGTGGTCGTCGTCGTCCGCCAGGAAAGCGCGATCACCTCGACCGTCGACCTGGTGCGGAAGACCGGGGCGGCGCTCAAGGGCTCGAGCCAGGTGGAGTTCCTGCAGAGGATGGCTCCCGGGGTGACGATCCTGCCGTCGGGCTTCGATCTGGAGAGTCTGGGAGCAGTCGAGACCGGGCGCGTCGATTTCGCTCTGATGGATTCGAGCGTCACGCCGGGAGCGACGGTGGACCTGGAGCATCCCACCCTCAAGGTGGCCTTCCGGCTGCGCGAGATCGGCGACGGCGTCGCCGTCCGCAAGGGGAGCGACCTCCTGGCGCCGCTCAACGCCTACCTCGCCCGGGTCAGGGAGTCGGGCGAGCTGAAAAAGATCTTCGAGAGAAACGGGTTCCAGGCGGAACGGAAGAGTCCCTGACCTTACGGCCCCGGCGATCAGAATTGAAGGGCCGGAGCGGCGGGGAACAGATCGCCGGGCGCCCGTTCGGCTAGGCGCGCGTAGTCGGCGAGCTGGGTCGCGAGCTCCTCGGGCCTCCTTCCCAGGAGACGGGCGACGGTCGGGCCGTCGGTCCCCTCCTGCCGGGCGATGAAGGCGACCTGGCGACCCAGGACGAAGAGCCGGATCAGACGCGCGGCCTCTTCGGAGGTGACGAACCCCGAGCCGTCGAAGTCGGCCAGGCGCTGGAGCCCGGCGAGGTGCGGCTCGGCCAGAGCCTGACGGCGGGCGGCGTCCTTCTCGATCCGCCGGTACTCCTTGCCGTAGAGTCCGCTCTCCGGGTCCTTGCGCGGCGTCATCTCGACGGCGCCGGCGCGGACCGCAGCCAGGCCCAGGAGCTCCTGGCGCGCACTCTCGGACATGCCGGCGTTCCGGACCTGGGCGGCGAAGGCCTGGAAGTCGTCGCCGGCCGGGGTCGCCGCCGGGCGGCGCGGGGCGGCCCCGGCGGGGGGCAGGCCCGAGAGCGGCGGGAGAGGCGGGAAGAGGTCGCGGTCCTTCGCGGTGAGCGCCGGGTACTCGGCATAAGCCGCCGCCAGCTCTTCGACGCTGCGCCGCAGGGCCCGGGCGAGCGCCGCCGCCGCGGTCGTCTTCTCGTGGGCGACGACGTAGGGGATCGCGCGGCCGAGCTCGAAGAGGTTCTTGAAGCGCGTCGCCTCTGCGGTCGAGACGAACCCTGAGCCGTCGAAGTCGGCGAGCGGCCGCAGGGCGTCGATCCCCTTCTCGGCGGCGATCACCTCCGGCCTCTGTGCATGCCCGGGGACACCGCAGAAGCGGTCCTGGTACTCTGCCACGTAGACCTCCCCGAACTGGTCGAAGCTCACCAGGGCGACGTGCTCCTTGACCGAGGAGACCGTGAGCAGCTCACCCCAGGCAAGCTCGGATCGTCCGGCCTTGCGGATCGTGTCGAGATACGACTGCAGCTCGGAGGGCGGGGGAGGGAGCGCTGCCGCGGGCGCGAGAGCGGCGAGGGCGAGAATCCCCACGCCAAAGCAGAGGAAGCAGGGGCGGACGGACCGCGCTGTCGCTCGGAGGATCATCGGGGGCCTCCCTTGTCCAGACCTGGAGTGTACACCCGAGGCGCTCCGCCCGGCCGCGCCGCCTCAATCTGTCCACCCTGGGCTCCCAGGGCGAGATGGATGCCGAGCTCGCGCGTGCGCTGGGCCACGGTGTAGGCTTCCGGAACCTCTTCCGGAGCTTCCAAAGTCCCTCCGGGACCTTCCAAAACGCTTCCGGGACGTCCGGAACGCCTTCCGGCGCGTCCGGAACGGTTTTCGGAGCGTCCGGAACGGTTTTCGGAGCATCCGGAACGGTTTTCGGAGCATCCGGAACGGTTTCCGGAGCGTCCGGAACGGCTTTCGGAGCGTCCGGAACGGTTTTCGGAGCATCCGGAACGGTTTTCGGAGCGTCCGGAACGGTTTTCGGAGCGTCCGGAACGGTTTTCGGAGCATCCGGAACGACTTTGGAAGCTCCCGGAACGGTTTCCGGGGCTCCGGAAAGTCTTTG
>Ga0137403_10002053_pt1 | contig 25034 bp, 19 predicted proteins | sample CZOMad2_1_16fung_FD_122057 | JGI IMG/M metagenome (GOLD analysis project Ga0137403, IMG submission 122057) | Vadose zone soil fungal communities from Angelo Coast Range Reserve, California, USA - CZOMad2_1_16fungal (Hybrid Assembly) | ecosystem: Environmental > Terrestrial > Soil > Vadose zone... | reverse complement strand
TGGTCTGATATTTTCAGCAAGGTGCTGGTCGAGCATGTCGAACCTAGTCTGGGGCAGGGGCGTTTGACGGTATTGTTCGAATATCCGGCGCCGGAAGCAGCCCTGGCGCGGACGAAGGTTGCGGATCCGCGCGTCGCCGAGCGTTTTGAGGTCTATGCCTGCGGCGTCGAGCTCGCCAACGGATTTGGCGAACTGACAGACGCCGCCGAGCAGCGCCGCCGTTTCGCCGCAGCGATGGACGAGAAGGAATTGCGCTATGGCGAACGCTATCCGCTCGACGAGGATTTTCTCGCCGCGGTCGCTGCGATGCCGCCGTCAAGCGGCGTCGCGCTCGGGTTCGATCGGCTGGTGATGCTGGCAAGCGGTGCGTTGCGGGTCGATCAGGTGGTATGGACGCCACCGGCAGGTGAGGCATGAACAGGATAGATCCGAAACTGGCGGCAACGTTGCGGCAGCCCACTGAGCTGATCGGGCGCGGGCTGGCGAAGGCTACCGATCTTGCCGATCTCGAACGGGTCGCCGCGCGCTACGCCATTGCGGTGACGCCCGATATTGCCGACCTGATCGATCGCGAAGACCCTGATGATCCGATCGCGCGGCAATTCATTCCGAGCGCGCTGGAACTGGTGAGCACATCAGGCGAAAATGCCGATCCGATTGGCGATGACGCACATTCGCCGGTCGCCGGCATCGTGCATCGCTACCCAGACCGGGTGCTGTTCAAGCTGGTGCATGTCTGCGCGGTGTATTGCCGGTTCTGCTTTCGCCGCGAAATGGTCGGACCGGGCAAGGCGACGGCGCTGTCGGACAATGCCTATCGCGACGCACTCGGCTATATCCGCGAACACAAGGAAATCTGGGAAGTCATCCTGACCGGCGGCGATCCCCTGATGTTGTCGCCGCGGCGGCTGGCCGAGATCATGGCCGACCTCGCAGCCATCGATCACGTCAAGATTGTTCGCATCCATACCCGCGTGCCGGTGGCAGCACCGGCGCGAATCGACGGCGACATGATCGGCGCGTTGCGGGTTGAGGGCGCGACGACCTGGATCGCCGTGCATGCCAACCATCCCCGTGAACTCGCGGGCGAGGCCCGCGCCGCCTGCGCGCGGCTCACCGATGCCGGCATTCCCCTGGTGAGCCAGTCGGTGCTGCTGCGTGGCGTCAATGACGACGCGGCGACCCTGGAGGCCCTGATGCGCGCCTTTGTCGAATGCCGAATCAAGCCCTATTACCTGCATCACGGCGATCTCGCGCTCGGCACGGCGCATTTCCGCGTTCGGCTCAATGCCGAAAACGCGGCAATGATTCCCGAGCAACATGCGAGTAAATATGCCGGTGCCGGAAGCGACATCTGCGACCACCGACTCGGCTGAGAGTCCGCATTCTGTTTTCAGAAGCTGGATCACCTCCGGCGGATATCCTGGACGATAGCGGGCATAATCTTCGACGCGCGACGAAAATCTCTGCGTAGCATCTCTTACAGGCATAGCCCAAGTTTATAGCGGTCAAGGAGTACAATCATCGGTTTCGCGCAGCGGGCCGAGAATCAGAAGGGAAGTATCAGTGTTGCAGCCCGGAGAAATAGCGCCGGATTTCGACTTGCCTGCTCTGATTGGCGGGGTGAAGAAGCGATTCCATTTGGCCGAGCGCATTGGCAAGCAGCAGCTGGTGCTTGCGTTCTATCCGCTTAATTGGGACCCGGTTAGCGCGCGCCAGATGGTGAATTATCAAGTGCACCGGGAGAAGCTGCTGGCGAGCGGGGCGGAACTGGTGGGCATCAGCGTTGACTCTATTATGAACACGACCGCCTGGGAGCGAGAAATTGGCCCGTTCGACTATCCATTATGTAGTGATTTTTGGCCGCATGGTGAGGTGAGCCGGAAATACGGTGTATTGCGCGAGCAGGGGCCATTTGCCGGCGCCAGTGAGCGGGCAATTTTTGTCGTGGGTAAGAACGGAGGAATCGAGTTCAGCAAGACTTATTCGATGGCTGAGGCCCCGGAACTTGACGATGTTTTCACGGCACTCTCCCGGACCGCAGGAGCGAGATGAAAACATTTGCACTTGTTGCGGGCGTCAGCCTGTTCTTTACGAGTATTGGCGGAACATCGCAGTCAGCCTCGCCCAGCAGCGCAAACCCGCTGTTCGGCTTCCGCAATTCCGCGGAAGAAAACGCAATCGAAGCTCGTTTTTTGGCGGTTCCTGATCCCAAGCTCGCCGAAGCGCACCTGCGCACCTTAACGCAAGCACCGCATATGGCGGGCACGCCGGAAGACAAGGCCACTGCCGAGTATGTGGCACAGAAATTCCGCGAAGCGGGCCTGGAAACTGAAATCGTTGAATACAAAGTTTGGATGAATTATCCGAGCGAGATCAGCGTGGATGTGACGGCGCCTGTGGGTGTCACAATGCACGGGCCCACACGCGAACATGTGGATGGCGATCCTTATCAGGACGATCCGCGAGTGGTTATGCCCTTCAATGGCATGTCTCCGTCCGGTGACGTAGAAGGCGAAGTCGTTTATGCGAATTATGGGGCGCCTCAGGACTTCAAGAAGTTGGAGGATTTGAAGGTTGATGTGCGCGGCAAGATCGTGCTGGTGCGGTACGGTGAGAATTTTCGTGGGGTAAAAGCCTTCGTTGCTCAGGAACATGGCGCGGCAGGCGTCCTTATTTATTCTGATCCGGCGGACGACGGCTGGCGGCGTGGCGATAAATATCCGCAAGGCCCGTGGCGGCCGGATACAGGCGTGCAGCGCGGCTCGATTGGCTACATGTTCCAGTTTCCCGGTGATCCCACGACGCCGGGTGTCGCATCGGTTCCTTCGCTTCCGGATTCGAAGCGTGTTCCGCCGGAACAATCAGCGCAGTTGCCCAAGATTCCGACTACGCCTCTCTCCTACGCCGATGCTTGGCCGATCCTGGAGCATCTCGGAGGCCCTGATTCGCCCCGCGATTGGCAGGGTTCGTTGCCTTTCACGTATCACGTTGGCCCAGGGCCAACGAAAGTAAGGATGCACCTCAAGCAGGATTATCAGTACCGCACAATTTGGGACGTAATCGGCAAAGTCCGCGGCGACGAATTTCCTGACGAATGGGTCGTCGGCGGAAATCATCGCGATGCCTGGGTGTATGGAGCCGTCGATCCCAATAGCGGTACGGCTGCCATGCTTGAGGCAGCACACGGCATTGGTGAACTGTTGAAGTCGGGGTGGAAGCCGAAGCGCACGATTGTCTTCGGCAGTTGGGACGCGGAAGAAGAAGGACTAATCGGTTCGACAGAATGGGGCGAGCAGCACGCATCGGATCTCGCGAATGCGCCGGCATACTTCAACATGGATGTAGCCGTTTCCGGCGCGAAGTTCGGCGCTTCATCGGTTCCCAGCCTCAAGCAATTTTTGCGCGACGTTACTAAGGTCGTGCCGAGCCCGAAGGGTGGAATGTTGTACGACGAATGGCGAAAAGCTAGTCAGCCCGGCGCGGAAAACGCGCAGGCGCCGACGGAAGCGATTGGCGATACCGGCAGGTTGCCGGCGGCACAAGGAAAGTCTGATGTGCCCGTGGGCGATCTGGGCAGCGGTTCCGATTACACGGTCTTTCTTCAGCACCTGGGCGTGCCATCGACGGACGTGAGCTCCACCGGTTCGTACGGCGTTTATCATTCCGTGTTCGACAATTTCAACTGGTTCAAGAAATTCGGTGATCCCGATTTCACTTATGAGCAAGAGATGGCGCGCGTATACGGGATTGAGGCTATTCGTATGGCTGACGCCGATGTTCTTCCTTATGATTACGAAGAGTACGCGAAGGAGATCACGGCGTACATCGAAGCTGCAAAGAAGAAAGCGGAAAAGGATTTCTCCAGCCAGTCACCTGATTTCAAGCAAGCCCTGGACGCGGCACATCACTTCGAGCAGGCTGCGGCGAAGATGCTCGAACATGAGAAGAATCCCACGAAAGATCTTGTCACGCTCAACCAGGCTCTGCGCCAGGCCGAGCGCGCTCTGCTGATTCCCGATGGCCTGCCGAATCGTCCCTGGTTTCACCACGCTATCTATGCGCCGGGGCAATACACCGGCTACGCAGCGGTGGTGATCCCCGGCGTCAACGAGGCTATCGACAGGCACGACGTGGATCGCACCCGAGAGCAAATCTCCGCCCTTGCCGCTGCGCTCAACCGAGCCACGAAAGTGCTGGAGAGCTACCGTTAGTTATAGGTTTTCCCCAGCAGAGAGAGCGCCCGTCACTGTGCAAAGATTTTCATGTGTCTAGAACTCCAGGGTCCGTCCGATTTGCTTCGGATTTGTCTTTGTTTCGGATTTATGGCTTCGGATTCATGCTGGACCTGAGGTAAACTGTAGTTCCTGCAAGCGCATCCAACTGCTTGCGGACAGCCGACATCCGGCGGGCGAAACATCGCTCCAGTCAGCGTGTTCGAGGTCCCCATGGCGCTAGCACGCATCATCACTCGATTTCCGGAAGAAGCCCACGAGTTAGTCGAAAGTCTGCGGTCACGCGGTTTCGAAGTGCAAACCGAATCGCCAGGGAAGACCTCCCCGCAGCCTGCGGACCTGGAAATCACAATCGAAGAATGTGACGCGGAGGAAGCTCTGCAACGCGCGACGAGCGTTCAGGATGCGTGCGCTTTTGTGATGCCGGGAGCGATTACTGGCGGGGTGCAACCGATCACTGCGATTCCATTTATCCCGCAGATGAACATTGAAGAAAGCGAGACGGTAGGTTCTGAGGCGCGCGCCGTCAGCGAGCAAATCGAGAGTCTTCCTCGAGATAGCTTTGGTATGGAGGCCCCGCGCGTTGAAGCGGCCGAATTTAGCGCTACGCCCATAAGTGATCTGGAATCGCAGCCCCTGATAAACGAAAATGCTCGCGCGATGATCTCTGAGCCTGAGCACGCTGCAGCCGAGCTGCAGCCCGTTTCCCTGAACCAACAATCTGAGGAACAGCAACCTCAAATGATTTCTGCATCAGCTTCAGAACCGGTGTTTCCGCAGACAGAAGTTGATTCGCGCGCGGTAGAACCAGAATTGATTTCCGCCGAATCTCAGTTGGGAGAGGGCGCAGCTGGAGAGATTTCCGACGCGCCCAGAGACGCTGAACCGGTCTTAGCCGAAAGCGGCTACGTTCAGGAAGCACAGGTTTCAGAACTGCGGGCGGAAGATCTGCAGGCGACGCCCGCTGTCGAGGAACCACAAGTGTTTTTGTCTGGCCCAGACGATCTCGAAATGCAAACTCAGACCGTAGAAATGGAAGATGCTGGGTCTCACCCACTTCTCTCCGAGGAAGTGCACGACCCTTCATTCGAACAATCGCCCGGTCCAGGCTCCCCTGAGAGTGTGGAACTGGCAGCTGAATCCATCGCGCAGGTTTCGATCCCGTCTTCCGGCTCGGAATTGCTCTCCGGAGAAGAAGTTGCCGCGCAACAATCCATGCGCGAAAAAGAGCCTTCATCGAAATCGCGGCCTGTTTCCGATTGGCCGATCTGGCAGCCCATCTCAGCAGAGGAAAAGGCGCGTGAAACCATGGGGCCTGCGGAGCAGCAGCAGCCGATTTACGATGCTCGAACTTCCGCCCCATTTGCGCTGCCGCTGCAGCGTCAAGGGGTGCCGCGTTCCACCATGCGCAGAGTTCGCAATTCCAGGCTTTTGCGCCACCCGATTTTCACCAACGAAAGGATGTTTTGGCGAACCGCCACCTTCGCGGGCGTGATCGCAATAGGTTTGTTGCTCGGGATGTCGGCACATCGGCTTTCGCCTCTGCCCGCGTCTCTGCAACAGGGCTCGGGCGATCTGCAGCCTTCGGAAACAAAGCCCGCCGCCATTGTTCCTGCCGAGTTAAAACCGGTGACTCGTCAGTCCCGCGCCGGAAGCAGGGCGACTCGTTTGCCGAAACTTTCCGCCGAGATCACGCCGCCGCCAACAGCAGCTAGTAAAGTGAACCTCGCTTCCTCCAAGCAGCCAGTTATGCGTTCAGCGAGTGATTCCAGTGAGAACGATACTGACATTGCACAGGACACCGTCGTGCGTTATGGCAGTAGGTCTGGTTCTAGTGCGGTGGCCCCATCGCAACAGAAGCCTTCAGTCAAACGCAACTCCGATTTGAATTAGCTTTTCCCCGCACACGAATTGCTCAAAGAGGTGGGAGCGTTAGTGCGGAACTTCCGATTGCGGATGTAAAAAAGACAAAAATAGCCGGGGTACTGAATTCCTTCTGCCAGCATGGCCGTCTGCCTCGGTTGAACGAGCTGTTACTTAGCCCTTTTTCGGCCGACCACCCTTTTTGCCCCAACGAGAGAGCTTGCTGCGGTGTCTCTTCGTTGTCGATTTCCCGCCCTTCTTACCGATGCATCGGGGACACACTAATCTGGTTGCCGGATGGATTGCGCAGTAGGCCTGTTTAGGCACGGCGCACCATTGTTATGCGAAATTGCTATTTGTCAAGCCGCCAGCTCGGTTTTTCTTGCCCCGACCGCCTCTTTTCCCCCAATTGGACAGATGCTCCTTGTATTTGGTGGTGGTCTTCTGCCCGCCGCTGGAAGCGATGCACCGGGGACAGAACAGTTTGGTTTTCAAGTGCTGCGAGCAATGCGGATTGAATGATTTAATGGCCAGCACAATCTGATTAGCCGCTTGCTGCAAGAATTCGGCGTGGCGCTCGGAAAACTGGTTTTTTCGCCGGCTCAGGAGCGTGACCACACCGATGCTCTCCCCGCGCACGATCAGAGGGACAGCGCAATAAGAATGAAGACCCTCAGCTAGGGTGCGCTCCTCGGCGGGGAATTGGTGTTCTGCTTCCACATCGCGGCGGATTATCCGCGAGCCATGCTCGAGCGCCCAGCCATCGTGGCACTCTTCCCGTCCGAGCAATACCCCCACCCGAAAATAGCTGTTCGCGAATTTGCCCTGCCGCGCGATGAGCTTCAGAGCATCCTGTTCCGGTTCGTAGAGAGTTAAGCCTGCGCGATCGAATAGGATGAGCTGTTTAAGGGCGGCGCACATACTTTCGAAGACTTTGTCCGGCGTCGGCTGTGTAATGGCAGCTTTGTTGACCTCCAGCAGCGTCCGGTATCTCGCGGCCAGGGGGAGTGAAACGTTCATTTCTGTGTGGTTCTCCGCGAAATATTGTGCCATGATACCGCCCCTCTCTGTAAAGCTGGCTGCTGGCTTTCTGATCCGAATTCCTGTTTTCGTAACAAAAGCCTTGCCTGTCAATTTCAAAAAGCGAGCGGCTGGCTTTTTCGGAAATCAGAACAGAATGATTTCAACAGCTTCACGCGCGATCCGAAAGATTATCTTGGCGGTGAAACATTTCTCGCGGAGAGTATTCGAGAATGCCAAAGGGTCCAGCTACATCCAATCAAGCAGCGCCGAATTCCCAGCTACGGCGGAAGAAAAAGTACAGCGCCCCGCAATGTATTCCCATGACTTCAAATGAAGCGAAAGCAAGGCTGAAACCGGTTGATCCCGGCGATCCCGCGGCGAAACAATTGTTGGAGCGGATTGCCCAACTAGAGGCTGGCAAGCGGGAGCAGAGATGAACGAATCCGAGCCAGATCGAACTGAGAACACCGCCGTCTCCAGATCGCCGTGGAAATCTCTTGCCATCGTGGTACTGATCCTTGCGTCGATAGCGATGCCCTGCTCCACGCTGCTGCAATTAAAGGGCGGGAGTAGCATGTTTCGGATTCCGCCTCTGCTGTATGGGTTGTGGGCCGCGTTCTCACTATGGGTTGCTCTTGATGCCGCAAACTTTCTTCGAGCCCTGGGATTACGAGTTGATGATGCTTTGGCTCCGGGGGCTCTGGCGTTATCCGGACTCGGAGTCGTGAATCTAATGAGTGTTTTCGGTGCGTTATTCATGATGTCCCGCCTGTGAACTCTGCTGGATCGGGTCTGCTGCATCAATCGTAATCGCTGCTAAGAGCAGGAACTCGAATCTGCGCCGGTTCAATGCTGAACATAAAGAAGCCCGCGCCTCATGGTTAGGCGCCAGCGACGCGAGCTTCCCGGGGGAACGCTCGACTGGAGCATCCCAAAGCAATCTATCGCGACTTCGCCGATTACTGCCGCGACTGTTGAGAACTGTTTGATTTTCCGAACAAGGCTCCTGGTCAGGGAGGTCCTTTGAGGGGTTGGTGCCTCGGCAAGTGGAGAAGCGGGACGCGGATCAACAACTCCCGCTCGGACCTACGCCCTAAGCGCCCGCCGAAAGCTTGTGATGGCTCTTGCTCTGTGCGATACCGTATTGCCGGATTTTGTATAAGAGGGCCTTGTAGCTGATCTGCAGCAACGCCGCTGCTTGCTTGCGATTCCAGTTGGTTTCGTCGAGAGCCTTGGCGATCGCTTCAGCTTCAGCTTCATCCTTGGCGCTACGCGCCAGGGATTTCAATCCGCCAGCAGGCTCGTTGCCGTTTCGCGGGGCTAGATCGGCACGCGGTCCGCTTCCGTCCGTCTTCGGATGCAATTCCTGCACGGCCAGCTTCTCATCTCCCAGCACCAAATAACGCTTGATGAAGTTGCTCAGTTCGCGCAGATTGCCCGGCCAAGAGTACTCCTGGCAAGCCTGTAACAGCGCCTGCGAAAGTGGAAGAGGAGGCCGCGCATACTGCTCCGACATGCGCGACATGAAATGCTTCAAGAGAATCGGAATCTCTTCTTTGCGTTCGCGTAAGGGAGGCAACTGCAAGGTAAAAGCATTCAAACGGTAATAAAGATCTTCGCGCAGACGCTTAGTCGCCAGCGCCTCGGGAATATTGATGTTCGTCGCCGCAAGAATGCGCACATCTACCTTAATGACGGAGCGGCTGCCCAAGCGCGAAAACCGTTGGTCCTGAAGTACGTGGAGTAATTTGGCCTGAAGCAGCGGCGGCATCTCGCCAATTTCGTCCAGCAGAATCGTTCCCTTGTTGCACAGCTCAAATTTGCCCGGCTTGGGATGCGTCGCCCCCGTAAATGCTCCTGCTTCATAACCGAACAGCTCGCTTTCCAGCAGGTCGGCTGGCACGGCAGCACAATTCACCTTTAAGAATGTCCGATGCGCCCGCGGCGATAATTTGTGAATGAGCCTGGCAACAACTTCTTTTCCCGTCCCGCTTTCTCCAAGGAGAAGAACTGGAATATCAACGTTTGCTACCAACGCAGATTGCGAACGGATCTTCCGCATGGCGGGGCTGGCGGCTACGAAGAATACGTCATCACAAAGCTCTTCCACTTCGCCAACATAGTTCTGCTGATTGATGCCAAGGCACTGATCGACTACCGCGTCGAGTTCGGCTTTCTGGAACGGCTTGGTCAAATAGTCATGTGCTCCCAGCCGTATAGCCTGTACTACCTTGCGGGTATCGCTGACGCAGGAGAGCATGACTACCTTTACCCCAGGCCGGAGTTGCCGCAATTGCTCGAGTGTCTCCAGCCCATCAATGCCGGGCATCAGCAGGTCTAAAAGCACAAGATCCGGCTGCAAACCCTTTTGCACGCGCTCCAGTGCTTCCTCCCCCGTACTGGCGGTCTCAACCTTGTAGTCATCTACTTCAAGCAGCGTGCGGATATACCGGAGCATTCCCGGCTCATCATCGACCAGTAAAATTTTGGCCGTATTGCTCATTTGCTTTTCCCTTTGCCGGCGCCCGTGACAGGTTTCAGGGGAATTATGAAAGAAAACTTACACCCCGTGCCGGGTTCGCTCTCCACCCAAATTTTGCCGCCCATACTGTTAACCAGCCGCCGCGCAATCGCCAGACCCAATCCCATACCTTCAGCCTGATTCTCGTTCTGCGGCAGCCGGAAAAAATCGTCAAACACCTCAATATGATATTCGGCAGGAATGCCAGGTCCTGTATCCGAAACGCTTACCTTTACTGAGTTGGGAAGCGGATTAGTTTGGCTTCGACGCTCGCTAAGCACGGCGGGATTGTTCGCGGCGCGTCGTTCCCACATGTAAGGCTCGCCGTGCAACCAGACTGTTCCTCCCGCAGGAGTGAACTTAGATGCATTCTCCAGCAAATTCGATATGACCCGCTGTATCTTGGGGGAATCAAAGGCAAACCTGGGCACTTTATCATTGCCGAGGAAATACAGCGCCAGGCCCCGTTCCTGAAAACGATGGGACCACAGCCGGCAAACCTCAGATAAACAGGCGTTGACATCGCCCACTTCGTAACGCATCTTCGTTTCGCCGGTCTCGAGAACGCTAAAACTCAGGAAATCCTGAATGAACTGCTGCAGCCGTTGACCGCTGGAGCGCATATCGTGAAGAACTTCACGTTGGCGATCGTTCAGCGTCCCGAGCTTCTCGCTTTGCAGCAATTCGACATAGCCATTGAGAATGGCAAGCGGAGTCTTCAGATCATGAGCCGCCGAGCCCAAGGCGTTTGTGGTGCGCAAAAACCGCTCACGAAGCTGGGTGTACTCCTGCAGCAGCTCATGGTAGGTCAGCGAGTCTGTCGTTTGCGGCTTGCTACTGGCGGGTTTTTCCGTATCCGTCGCGCCCGACCCGACTTCCTCAGAAACACACGTATTTTCTGGAGATGGTCCCATGTAGGAATCTCATGGTTTGGCGGACGAAGGGGAAGGACGATAATTGCTGACTATCCCAAATCTTATGGGGAAATCGTATGACAGAGTTTTCCCTCTGTCAACGAGAAATGCAAACAAACAGACACACAGGGGAAAATGCTTGCAACCGGGGAAGTTAATGGTATTAGTGGACTCATAAGCATGGAAGCCGAATAAAAGGCGAAGACGCCCTCGCGGTTCTGCCGGAGGACTAGCGTTGTTTCAGAGAATCTCCCGGAGTTTGACCAGTTTTGGGGGGGTAACACCCGTAACCAGCAACTTGATTGGCACACGAGATGCGGTGAGTGGAAGAAGTATCTTAAATCCAAGGGGCTGGGTTGAATCGTAAGAAACCTGAAATAGAGCGCCGCAGTTGGCCGCGCCTACCGTTGGCGATTCCCGTATTTGTCCGCAGTAGGGACGAGAAGGGCAAAGAGTTCCTCGAATTTGCCACAGCCCTTAACGTCTCCGCTGGGGGTGCGCTCATAGCGGTTCGCCGTGCGTTGCCGCTGGCCGCGCAGGTTTTGCTGGAAATACCCAGCGCGCCCCTCGCCGCGACCACTTCCTTGCCCAAAGCTTCGCGCACGTTGCGTGCGCGCACACTTCGCGTAAACCACGCGGAAGGCTACCACCTGGTCGCTATGAAATTCTCTCATCCTCTCGCGAATCACCCGCTACCTCGGCGCGCCAATCGAAGGAAAGTTGATTCTCCTTTGTGAAAAAGTTTTCCCACCCGGTCGGCCCCGCGCGGACTGCACTTCATTCTCGTTTTGCGACAAGAAGTGACTCAGCGGAATTCCTGTAAGCTGCCAAAATGTAACCAGTTACCGCCGAAATAGTTGCTTCTGCCAAGCATGCTGTTGGTTTGGCTCTAGGGGTGCAACCTGTCATCGTGTGCTGGAGTAACCGCCGGCCACACGCTATGACAACCATCAGTTCAGTCAGTTCCCTGATTACTTCGTTAGGTGAGATTCCGCCGGAGACGGTGATCTTCGGCCACTCGGAGACCATGCAGTCTCTGCGTGAACGGATGGACAAAGTTGCCAGCGCCAACGTCCCCGTGCTGATCCAGGGCGAAAGCGGTACCGGCAAAGACATCATCGCCCGCATGATCCACGCGCGCTCTCCCTGGCGCACCGGCCCCTTCGTAAAAGTCAATTGCCCCGCCATCCCAGGCACTCTGCTCGAAAGTGAGCTCTTCGGATATGAAAAAGGCGCCTTCACAGGCGCCTACGGCTCGAAACCTGGACGCGTCGAATTGGCCCATCGCGGCAGTCTTTTTCTCGATGAGATTTCCGAATTGGATCTTGCGCTTCAATCGAAATTGCTGCAGTTGCTTCAGGATGGGCAGTTCTGCCGCATCGGCGCTCAGGAAGATAAGAAAGTTGAAGTGCGCGTAGTCTGCGCCACAAATCGCCGGCTGGAGGAAGAAATCGAAACCGGCACTTTTCGCCAGGATCTTTTCTATCGGATTAACGTCGTGAACCTGCATCTGCCTCCGCTTCGCGAGCGGCGGGGAGACATCCAAGATCTTGCTACGTATTTTCTCGAGTACTACAACCGCAAATACAACTGCCGAGCCCGGGCACTTTCCTCAGATCTGATGTCTGCATTGCAGAAGTATCACTGGCCGGGAAATATTCGCGAACTCGAAAACCTGATTAAGCGTTATGTGATCCTAGGCAACGAAGAAGTGATCAGCAGCGACCTCGTCGTGCGGGAGCAGGAATTCTTCAACCCTGACATCAATTTGGATGGTCCGATCTCTCTGAAGAAACTCACGCGGCAGGCAACGCGTGAACTGGAACGCAAAGTGATCTTAAAAGTGTTGCAAGCCCACCATTGGAACCGCAAGCAGACCGCTCGCGCGTTGAGCATCAGCTACCGTGCGCTGCTGTACAAGATTCGCGACGCCGGCCTACCCGCCAACCGCTCCAAGCGCCGCCCGGAAGTTATAGCCGGACAAGGTGCCGCTGCGGACTGAAGCGGCCATTCACGAACAAGATCGAATCGGAAAAGCTGACTAAAATCCTTCCGGCTCACACTGGCGGGTATTCCTCAACAGGCAATCCCAGACTTGCATATGTTGCTCCCAGCAGCGGGCGCGGCAGGATAAACTACTGTCAAGATGTGATCGGCGATATGCGGATTCGTGTCTTATTTTTCGGCATGCTGAAAGACCTGGCAGGGCACTCCAGTGAATCAATCGATCTGCCGGAGCACGCCCGCTTGGCAGACGTGCTAAGTCACTATGAAGAGCGAATTCCTCGCATTCGGGATTTGGTTACTTCCATAGCAGTGTCGGTAAACCAGGAGTATGTAAGCGTAGATGCGAAGCTAAAATCTGGCGACGAAGTGGCCTTATTGCCTCCCGTCAGTGGTGGTGCCGTTGACTCAGCGGGCGAGACGCCCGCCGCACAGCCGGCCAGAGGCCGGCGCTACGCTGTTATAGTCCGTGAGCGCATTGACACACAGGCGCTGATCGACAAGATTAAGCAGCCGGAAGACGGCGCTGACGTGGTTTTTGAGGGTATTGTGCGCAACAACACACGCGGACGGCGCACGCTCTATCTTGACTATGAAGCTTATGAACCTATGGCGCTGAAGTGCATGGAGGAGCTAGCGCTACAAGCACTCTCGAATTTCAAGATTCGCGATGTTGCCATCGTGCACCGCGTCGGGCGGATGGAAATTGGCCAGACGAGTGTGGCAATCGTGGTTGCCTCTGCGCACCGTGCCGCGGCATTCGACGCCTGCCATTGGCTGATCGACACGCTCAAGCGGACCGTGCCCATCTGGAAGAAGGAATATTTTGAGGATGGGGCGGTTTGGGCGGATGGCGAGCCGTTCCCGGCCGAGGTTCCCGGTGCCCGAGGCACCCAATCTGGGGAGCGTGCATCTTAACCGAAGGACCAATCTCTCTGCGCGCTTTGCAGCCAATCTCTGCAATCGCTGCCGTTAAAGATTTTGACCGCGAAGGCCGCAGAGGTTTCGCAAAGTTCGCAAAGACACACTCGGTTCTCACGATGAAGGCCGCTGCTGCCGTGCTGGTGGTCTGTCTGTCCGTTGCCTGCGTTGCGCAGGATTCTGACACCACATTCAAGGTAAACGTAAAATTGGTAAACGTGTTCGTGACGGTCACGGACCAGCACGGCGCGCCAATTGCCGATCTGAAGAAAGACAATTTTCAACTAAGAGAAGATGATAAGGAACAAAAGATCGCGGTGTTCGATAAAGAATCGGCGCTGCCGCTATCGATTGTACTGGCCATAGATACCAGCCTCAGCACGCGCAAAGATCTTCCCCTTGAGTTGGCCTCGGCCCGGCGCTTCGCGCACGCGATTCTGCGGCCGGTCGACGCTCTTTCTTTGTATCAGTTCAGCGAAATCGTGAGCGAGGTTACACCCTTCACCTCCGATCTGCGGCGCATCGATCATGCCATTGACCGGATTCACGTTGGTTCTGCCACTGCACTTTATGACGCGCTGTATCTAGGGGCAGGAGCGCTCGAATCGCGACAGGGAAGGAAAGTAATGGTCGTTATTACCGACGGCGGCGACACCATGAGCAAAGTGGACTACAAAGAAGCAGTGCGTGCCGCCCAGCAGGCCGAAGCCATTCTGTACAGCATCATTGTAGTGCCCATCGAGGCCAGCGCCGGACGTGATACCGGCGGTGAGCACGCGCTAATCCAGCTCTCGGAAGATACGGGTGGAAAATACTTCTACGCCAGCTCCATGCCGCAGTTGGACGAAGCCTTCCGCCAGATCAGCGACGAGCTGCGCACACAATACCTGCTGGCTTATTATCCGTCGCAAAAACTATCGGATTCCGACTTCCGGCGCATTGAGGTCCGTGTGAATGGAGTGCCGGCAGCGGGAAATTTCAAGGTGCGGCACCGTACGGGGTATTACACGTCGAAATCGCATTGACTAATCTTGCTGTCGATTAATATAAGGAAATGTCCAGACTCGGGGATGCGCATCGTAGCGGGACAGCCCTCAGACAGAAAAGGACATTTTCGCTTTCCGCGGACTCTATCAAGTACATAAAGCGTTTGGCCAAGAACCATAGGTCGGTCTCCGCCGCTCTGGATCATTTGATTCATGAGAGGATGATGGAATCTGAAAGAGAGCAGATTTCTGCAGGCATTCGCAGGTATTACGATTCCATTGACGATGCTGAGCGGGAGGAGAACCGGAGTTGGGGTGAATTCGCAGAATCTCAATTTTCACTCGAATAAATCCGACGCCTTTGCATCTCACAATACAGCGCGCCGTTGACGAGATAAATTCCCATGTGAAAGTCTTATTGGTTTGATCCTGAGGTTCTCTTTTTAGAAACACTTAGTTCTGGATGTGTGCGGCCGCTGGCTGTCACGGGAGCGTCGCGCTGTTATCGGGCTTTTTGTGCCGCCCAGTTCGAATTCTTTGCAGGGAAGGTAGCCCCAAACGAATGCTGCGCCACGCCGGCTGTGCCCGCTCCGCCATCCTGCATTTGATTTCGCTGGCTGGAGCCATCGCCCTCCTCGTTGCAATTCCGCCCTCCGTTCTTGCTCAGGAATCTTCCACCGGCAATATCTCAGGAACCGTCACGGGCCCGCGAGGCGCCTCAGTCAGCGGTGCCGACGTAACGATCACAAATAAACTCACCGGTCAGGCCACTCATACCACGACCAGCCCGGCGGGAACCTACGCCGTTCGCGACCTGGCCCCGGGTGATTACGTCATACACGTCCAAGCCAAAGGATTCCAGCCTGCCGAGCTTCTGGTGCGAATTCAGAGCGGCGCCAGTGTCACTGGAGATGTCCGCTTGCAACGGCTCGCCGCACCTTCGGTTTCGCTGGTGGACACCACGAGTCCCGCTGTGCGCGGTTCGGAAACTTCGGAGCAGATGGAGCAGTTACCCACGAACCGAAATTTCCTTGAACTGGGCAATTTGCAACCCGGAGTTCAGGTTCTGGAGGTCGTTGCGCTTGCTCCTGCCAAGACTGGCGTCAGTTCGGTTTCCATGGTGGGGCGCAGTGGCCGCACCACGCGCACGCAAGCCAACGGCGTAGATATAACGGACGAGACGACTGGCGCGACTACGCAGAACATCCCGGTCAGCGGCGTTCAGGAACTACAGATTTTTCAGTCCAGCGTTCCGCCGCCCTCGGCGCTGAGTGCAGCCGGAGTGGTCAACGTGGTCACGAAATCGGGCGGGAACGATTTTCATGGCCAGTTATTCGGGAATGCTCGCGATAAAGGCGCAGGCATCGCCACGTTTCCTGGTGGACAGGCCAATCCATATTCCCGCGAGGTGTTCGGCGGCAATGTGGGCGGGCCAATCTCGAAAGACAAGTTGTTTTTCTTCCTCGGTGGAGAATATTTCAAGCGGGACCTCCTAGCCCCTGTCGTGATCAACGCGCCGTTCATTGCCCTGGATGGCAGCTATCATTCTCCATTTCGCGATACCGAGCTGGATGGCCGGCTCGACTACAAGCTTTCGACTTCAGCTCGTCTGTTCTACCGTTTTAGTTATGACAATCTCAGCTCGGTGGATTCGTTCGGAGGCAGCAATTTCCAGGTTTTCAAGACCAGCGCTCACGCTCCCACCCACACGGTCGGCCTCGACTTCGGAAGTGGCGGCTCGACCCACAGCATCCGCTTCGGCTACATGCGTTTTTCAAATGGAGTCGCTGATGCGGTGGACGGTTCGGGGATTCCCAATGTTGCTCCGGGAATCAGTCTGAATTTTAGCGGCGGATCGGGATTTGCCAGCGGCCCAAGCCCGCTGGCGCCGCGGCGCACAATTCAGGAAAATAAAGAAGTTCGCTACGACGGCACCCGGATTCGGCACTCGCACACTTTTCGATACGGTTTCGAGTTGAACAAGATTGATGATCTGGTGCTGGCAAATTTTTATGGCGTTGCGCCAGAGGTTGGATCGGATACGAGCGCGCAATCTATGCTTCTGGCTGCCAGCCAGCCCGGTGGCGTGGGAAATCCGCTCAGCTATCGCGTGAACAGCATCATTTTGGGGAACGGCATCAGTTGCTTAACAGAAAAATCAGCTTTCGGATCCCCCTGCGGCGGCGTGAGCGATACTCGCATTCAGGCTTATGCGCAGGATAGTTGGAAGGTTCGCTCCAATCTCACGCTCACCTACGGATTGCAATACGTCCGTGATACGGGGCGCTCAAATTCTGATCTGCCGGGTGTTAGTGCGCTGAACACCGTAGGCAATATTCCTGGCCTGGGCAGCCGCGAGCGCCAGCCTAATTTGAATTTCGCGCCGCAAGTGGGCGTGGCTTGGGATCCGGGCAAGAGTGGGCGGACGGTCTTTCGCGCAGGAATCGGCTTGTATTACGACAACACGGTGTTCAGCAACGTGCTCTACGATCGTGTTGCCCGTCTGGCCAACGGGCAATTCAATGCACAGTCAAATGATCCATGTGCGGCCCACGGGCTGGTAGTTGTGCCGGGGACTCCTCCGACGAACACTCTCGACGCCACCAAAATCTGCGGCAATCCGGTGGGCAGCGTTGCTCCCGCTATCGTCAGTCTGCAGCAACAATTTCAGGCCGCCTACGCGGCGCTCAGCCCGAATTCGCCCAATGCTTCTGCCTTCACGCAAACATTGAGCAGCCAACAGGGCCTGCTCGCTCCTAACTCTCAAACCCCGCGCTCGGTGCAGATGAATCTTGGGTTTCAAAAGCAAATTCGGCAGGGAACTGTGTTCAGCCTGGATTATTTACGAAGTGTGGGGACGCATTATTTATTGGGATGGGATACGAATCACGTCGGGGATGCGGCACAGTTCCAAACAAATTGTCAGCCGCTAGCTCCGACGCCCGTCCCAGTAAATTGCCTGGCAGTGCTAAACGCGATCAACAGTACGATTGCTGCTAATTCCCTGACAAACGGTATATGTCCACAAGCGACCAGTGCCGGTTCCAGCTCACAGACCGCGGTGACATGCTACCTGGCTAATGTGCCGGGCGCCAGCATGGTGGATTTCGCCACCCACGGCCTCGATTCGGGCGCACAATTTCTTGGAGGATATCCGGCGGCTTTGTTTGGTCTCACACCGCCGACCGGGGCAGCCTTTGGAGGCGTGAATCCTGTCGGTGGCCGAGTAGTCACTTTCTTTCCCGCCGGCCGCTCCGTCTACAGCGGACTGGAGTTTTCACTGCGCAGCCAGATTGGCAGCCCCTTTCGCGGCGCGGGGGGCACGAACCTCCAGTTGTCGTACACGCATGCCAGCTTCCACAGCAATGTTCCGGCCGGTCAAGACTTGCTGCCGCTCGGTGCCGATTTTAACCATCCGACCGCGTTCTTCGGTTCATCGGAACAGGATCGTAAACACCAATTTTCTATCGCGGCGTTCATGGATTTGCCGCGCGGGCTGCGGTTGGGCTTCATAGGACGCTTCGAATCTCCGCTGCCGCAAACGCTCTATATCCCGTCGTCGAATTTACCGGGTGAGATTTTTCGCTCGGACGTCACCGGCGACGGCGCATTCGGTGGACAGAGCCTAACCGGAAACAACTCCTATGGTGACATTCTGCCGGAGGGGAACATCGGCTCATTCGGGCACGCAATCACAGCAAGCAATTTGAATAGCACAATTCAGAATTTCAACAGCAACTTCGCAGGCGGACTAACCCCGGCAGGACGCGATTTAGTCGCTGCCAATTTGCTGAGGACGGACCAACTCCAGGCTCTGGGCGCGACCATTCCCAACATACCATCGGCGCCTCCGGGCAACGTCGGCTTGAGTTGGCTGCGCAGCTTCGATCTCACCCTGGCGTGGCCGCTCAAACTAGGTGAACGTTTCACCGTCGAACCTAGAGTTTCGGCGTTCAACCTGTTCAATTTCGCCAATTTCGACGGGCCCGGAGACAAGTTAGGCGGCATATTGAACGGCGGCGTTGGGGAAGTGAACGGAACCACCGCGGTCAATCGGTCCGCGACCCGCACCGGCCCCGGATCAGGCGTGTTCATGCTGGGGGCGCCTAGGCAGTTAGAGTTTGGGGTGAAGGTCAGGTTTTAGGGTGGTTACCGAGCTGGACGCGCAACCTCCGCACTCATTTTTCCAAATGCTCATTTCTGTTTTCCGTAGTGAAATTCCAGCTTTTGTAGCATCGCAAGCCTCCGATGTTATGTCGTGAAGCACAGTCCTCCCTAAGTTGTTGAATTGTCTAGCCCACATTGTTGATGGTGTCTTGGTCGGCTGTTTGCATATGTTTTGTGGTTTGGGGTGCTGTACCTTGGGTCTGCAAGACTTCAAGTGAGCCGACCAATCATTCTCGCAGTCGATTCGATTCGCAAGATACCGTTCTTCTTAATCGATAGGGTGCTCCCAGTCGGTTTTCAGGCCGATTCGCCATTATTCCGCAGTCTGAAAGGAAGGTAGTCGAATGTCAGACAATCTCTCCACCATCAGGCGGTTTAGCTGGATCGTATACGCAGCCGTGATTCTTTCGCTGCTACTCCCCAGCGCGTTCGGGCAGACCACGATCTCAACCGGCAGCATTCAAGGCACAATTACGGACCAAAGCGGTGCATTGGTGAACGGCGCCAAGGTCATCATCACCAACAAGGCTGCAGGGCAAACGATCACATTAACAACGAGTTCCAGTGGGACGTACACTTCCGGATCTCTGCTTCCCGGAAACTACGTTGTGCGTGTGGAGGCAAAGGGCTTTCAGACGAGCGAACTACCGGTGACGGTGCAGGTCGGTACGACTTCGCCCGGCAACCTGCGGCTAACCGTAGGCAAGGAATCCCAAGTTGTCGAGGTAAGCGCGGCCGAGGTTCGTGTTAATACCGAGCAAGCCGCGGTGCAGGGCGTTATCACAGCTCAGCAGATCGACCAATTGCCGATCAATGGACGGAATTTCTTGGACGCGGCTCAGCTAGAGCCCGGTGTGCAAATTCAGGATGGTGGTAACTTCGACCCGACCAAGAACGGCTTCGCAGCGATCTCCATCGGTGGGCGCGCCGGCCGCACGACACGAATTGAGGTGGACGGCAGTGATATCACCGACGAGACGGTGGGCACCACCACCCAGAACATTCCGCAAGACGCGATCCAAGAATTTCAAATCAGCCAGTCAACCCTCGATCTTTCTACTGAACTGACATCATCTGGTGCGGTTAACGTGGTCACCCGAACTGGTACGAATTCAGTCCACGGTGATGCCTACTACGGGTTCCGTGATCATTCGCTGAATGCCAGCCTTCCCGGTGGGCAGGACCTGCCTTTTCAACGCAACCAATTCGGCGGACGCCTCGGGGGCCCAATCGTAAAGGACAGATTGTTCTTTTTCCTTACTGGCGAGCGCACAAAACAGGCACTCTTCGCACCTGTGGTGCTGCCCGCACCCTTCAGCGGATCTTCTGGAGGCTTCGACTCCCCCTTCAAGGAGACTCTTTGGCTGGGCCGCCTCGACTATCAGTTCCACCGTAGTGCTCGGCTGTTTTACCGCGTGACATATAACAACAACATCAATGTCTCTGGGTTCGTCGCTAATTCGTACCAGCCGTTTGCTAATCAGGACAACACCCCCGGCCATCTGGTTGGGGCAGATTTCAATACGGGCAGCTTTACTCATCAGATCCGCTTCAGTTATACAAAATTCCAAAATCGCATCGGGGACGCTGTCACTGGCAGCAGCATACTTAACCCGGCTCCCGGAATTGCTCTGGCCATCGGCTCCAGTACGTCTTGTCTCACTGGCGGGGCGGATGCTTTCTGCTCCGGACCAAACATCCTTGCGCCGCAGGCGACCTATCAGAGCAATAAGCAAGTCAAATATGACGGAAGTAAGAACTTCCGTTCCCACATCTTTCGCTATGGGATCTCCTACAACAAGATTCTCGGCGGAGGTTTTGCAAAGTTCTTCGGGCTTGATCCGGCTGTGCGCTCGAATTTGACTAACGAGACTGACCCCAACGTAATTAATGGACCATTCCCCGGCGGCGCCGGCAATCCACTCAATTACCCAGTGGACCGAATCATCATGGGCAATGGACAGGGCTTCTTCACTGAGAAGCCGGAATTTGGTTTGCCTGCGGGCGGCCAGTTCGACTCTCGTTTTCAGTTTTATATTGGAGATACCTGGAAAATCCGGCCGAACTTCACGGTGAACGGCGGTTTGCGGTACGTCCATGACACAGGACGCACCGACTCGGACCTCCCACCGATTCCGTGCTCACAACTTACAGTCCCCGTGTCCACCCCCTGCAACGGAAATATTCTCGACCTGTTCGGGGCCGGATTAGGAAAGCGCGTACGTCAGCCTGCCTCGAACTTTGGGCCGCAGTTGGGGTTCGCATGGGATCCTACGGGTAGTGGCAAGACTGTAATTCGCGCTGGAGCCGGACTCTACTATGAGAACGTGATCTTCAACAGCGTGCTGTTTGATCGGCCCGCCCGGTTGCAGAATGGCCTATTCTTCGGCACTGCTACCCTTTGCCCAGCCGGCCAGTTGCCTTTGCCGGATGGGTCGGTCATCACCAGCATTAACGGCAAGGACATCGCTACCCAAATCTGTGGCAATCCTGCTGGCAATGTGTTCTCTGACATTTCGGCCTTGCAGCAACAGTACCAGGCAGCGACGATTTCCGCGGGGGCGCAGGCCAATGGAAGCTTCATCGGGAATACGTTGGCAGAAGGAGGCGATTCGACCGGGCAAAACATGTTTGCTCCGGGATTCCGCACACCTCGTTCGTTCCAGTTTAACGTGGGAGTCCAACGCGAACTTGGCCGCGGCACGGTGGTAAGCGCGGACTATGTTCGAAACGTAAGTACCCACTACCTGCTGGCACAAGATGCTAATCACGTCGGCGACGCACGGTTTTTGAACGTAAATGCCGCCCTGAGTGCTATCACCGCTACGGTCGGGGCATCTGGGTGTGGTCCAGCAACGGATGGCCCGAGTTCGCAGGTGGCCGTGGCCTGCTATCTAGCAGCGAACCCAGGCGTAGCTAGCATCGCCGATTTTGCGGCGAACGGGCTCGATTCGGGAACCGTCTTCTTGTTCGGACTCCCGGCTTCATTGTTCGGATTAACCCCCGACACCGGAGCTGCGTTTCCTGGTCAGAACGCCGACCTTGGCGAGAACCAGATGCTGTTCCCCTCTGGTCGATCGGTCTACAACGGCCTGCAGGTGTCGTTGCGGCAGAACTTCGCCAATCCCATCCGGGGCCTGAAGAATATGAACCTGCAGGTCTCGTATGCGCTTTCGCGCTTCAACAGCATGACGGATGACCAGGACTTCATCAATAACGCCTTCGATTTCCGCAATACGAACCGGTACTTCGGACCGAGTTCTCTGGACCGTACGCACCAATTCTCGTTTGGCGGCGTGATGGATTTGCCCTTGGCGTTACGTCTGAGCTTCGCAGCTCACTTCTACTCGGCCCTCCCTGCAACCTTGTACTTGCCGCCATCCGGCGGAGGCGACATTTTCACCGATGATCTTACGGGCGACGGTACGGGCGGTGGCACGACCGACTTTTCTCGGGGCGATGTGCTGCCAGGAACTAACTTGGGGGCCTTCGGACGCACTGTACATGGCGGCAGCGGCTTGAACAAGGTGATCGATTCCTTCAATTCCAGTGTCGCGGGAACCCCCACTCCTGCAGGGCAGGCAGTTGTAAACGCCGGCTTGATGACCCAAGATCAGCTCACGGCGCTGGGTGGGGTGGTTCAGCCTGTAACTGCCGCCCCCTCCAATCAGGCGTCTCTGGGAAGTCTCAGGGACTTTGCCCTGAAGGCTGGGTGGGTATTCAAGGTGAAGGAGAGACTGCAAATCGAGCCGAGCGTTTCCTTCTTCAATCTGTTTAACTTACCCAATTTTGATCCAGGAAACTCTCCGTTGAGTGGCGTGCTGGACGCAAGCGTCGGCTCGCTGAACGGGACTCCAGACACGATTGAAAATCGAAATAAGAACCGAATCGGGCTGGGCTCCGGTGTGTTTTCCAGCGGCAGCCCGCGGCAGCTAGAGTTCGGGTTGAAAATCAGCTTCTAGCATGCCTCAGGTGTTGCATCCGGCCACTGGTCTGTGACCAGTGGCCTCTTTGTTTCATTGCCCGAGCTCTCCCCGCAGCCGCTTCGACAGCTTCTCGATCCGCTTTAGCTTCTCAATCGTGTCCTTCGGCAGAATCCCGTGGTTTACCGATTCCATGTCGGGCTGAAGAGACTGCGATAATTCCAGTAACTCTTTGGCTTCGCGCTGCAGTTCGAAGGGGTCAGTCCGAGTCTTTAGATGCGGCGCTGTGGGCTTGGCAGCGGTAGCCGAATCATCTGCGGCCTCGGGCGGATGCGGCCAGTTGTTCCTTGCTTGCGGATTAACGGGCGAGCAGAGCAACACGATTAAGCAAGAGGAGAGAAGGTATTTCACGGCGACACCCTCGCAGAATTTCTGAAATTCTACTGCTATTCGGCTTATACACGACGCATTTGTCAACACGCCAAATTGTGCGGGACGTCCCGACACCCTCCCTGAAACGCCCGTGTACAATGCCATTTATGCCATTCCATGGAAAAGGACCACCCGGCCAGAAGGGAAGAACTCCGCCTCCTGCCGAGACATCGGAAGAGGCGGCTTACCTGAAGGCTCTGGGAGAAAAGCAGAAGCCGGTCAGCATCAAGCTGGCCGATGGAGAAGTGGTGTGCGGCTGGATTGAGTACTACGACAAAAACATGGTCCGGCTGACGCGCGAGGGGCAGCCCAATCTTTTTATCTTCAAACACGAAATTATGTACATCGCTGAAGACGCGCCTCGGAGAAAGTAGGTTTTCGCATCTTCTCGGATTCCCTGGCGAGCTTTTCGGTCAAGAGCATCTTGGGAGACACGAAAACAAAGCTTTTAACCGCAAAGATCGCAGAGAAAGTCCGCAAAGGTCGCAAAGAACTGCCGCGAAGGCCGCAAAGAAAAGCGCAACGAGCTCGTCAAGAACTTCCGCGAACGTCACATCGAAAAACGCAATGACCCAGACTGACCACAACGATTTTGTTCCCGCGATCGCAGAAATTGCCCGCGAAGCGGGGGCGCTGCTGATGGATTACTTTCGACAGCGTGTTTCGATCGAATACAAAGGCGAAGCCGATCTGGTCACTGAGGCGGACCGCAAATCAGAAATTCTGATTCGCGAGCGGATTCGGGCGCGCTGGCCGGGGCACGATATTTTAGGCGAGGAGCAGGGCTTGGTTGACACCGGCAGCGAGTATCGCTGGTATGTCGATCCGCTCGATGGAACCACGAATTTCGCGCATGGCTTTCCGGTGTTCTGCGTCTCGATGGCGCTGGAGCACAAGGGGCAGATGGTTGCGGGAGTGATCTACGATCCCACTCGCGACGAACTTTTTGCCGCCGAAAAAGGAAGTGGCGCGTATTTGAACCAGCAGCGCATTCATGTTTCCAAAACCGACAATTTGGCGGAGTGTCTGGTGGCCACCGGTTTCCCCAGCCATAAGCGGCACAAGAATCCGAATATTTTCTTCTATCATCAGATCACTTTGCGCACGCATGGAGTGCGGCGCGCCGGATCGGCTGCACTTGACCTGTGCTGTGTCGCCTGCGGGCGTTTCGACGGGTTCTGGGAATTCAACCTCAATCCGTGGGATACGGCGGCGGGTGTGCTGATCGTGCAGGAAGCGGGAGGCAAGGTTACCGACATGCGCGGTGGACCGTTCCAGCTCAACAGCCGCGAGACTTTGGCATCTAACCAACTTGTGCATCCCGTGCTGGTGAATGAGTTCGAGCAGATATTCTCCGGTCGCGGACTGGAGCCGTTACCGGAGGTCACGGAATATAAAGGAAAGCTATGACGCAGCGATTGATTCGCCTGGCGGCCGACGTCTTGACCGTTGCGGCTCTCGCAGCCATATCCGCCATAGCTGGAGACACACCAGCAGCTCCCGCTATAACTGCGGCTGACCAGCAATCGTTCGACAAGTGGAAAACTGAACTTGTGGAGAACCGGAAGCAGAAGTGGTTGCCGCTGGCAGGCCTGTTCTGGTTGAAGCCGGGCAAGAACAGTTTCGGTGCGGATAAGGACAACGTCATCATTTTCCCCAAAGGACCTGGTCACGGGGGATGGTTCATCCTGCAGGGGAAAGATGTAAGCGTAAAACTTGCGCCTGGTGTGCAGTCCACAGTGGCGGGAAGGACAATCACGGGCGGGAAAATGGAACCCGATACTTCCAAGAGTGTCACCATCGTGGAGATGGGCAGCTTGCGTTTCCACCTGATTGTGCGGGGCGAGCGGGTGGGAATTCGGTTGAAAGATCTCGATAGCGCGGCCGTACGCAATTATCGTGGGCCTGATTTCTTCCCGCTGAATATGCATTATCGAGTGATCGCGAAGTGGGAACCCGCGGAAGGTAACCGAACGGTGGATGTTCCGAGTGTGCTTGGTGATGTCACGCCAACGCCTGTATCCGGCACAGCCGTGTTCAGGCTC
>Ga0137403_10002052_pt1 | contig 25034 bp, 27 predicted proteins | sample CZOMad2_1_16fung_FD_122057 | JGI IMG/M metagenome (GOLD analysis project Ga0137403, IMG submission 122057) | Vadose zone soil fungal communities from Angelo Coast Range Reserve, California, USA - CZOMad2_1_16fungal (Hybrid Assembly) | ecosystem: Environmental > Terrestrial > Soil > Vadose zone... | reverse complement strand
GATCTGCCGGACCTTCTTTCCAGGCATGCCGCACGCGCACATCATGCGCGAGCTCGAGCTCATCGCCAGGGAGGTCGCGCCCGCATTCAACCAGGCGTGACTCGTAACTACGTGATATACTAGGCGCTTACCAGGGCCTTCCTGGGGAAAAGGAGTGAGCGAGCCATTTCTCAAGGCGCCTATCGTCTCAACCGCTCCTATCAGTGGAACTACGCGCATGCCCCTGGGCTGCCTCGGGTGCGTCGCCTTCCAGGCGGACCCGGCGGCAAGCTCTTCGGCCGCACACTCAATTCGAGCCTGGGCATCGCCGCCGGTCCCCTGCTCAACTCGAAGTGGGTGGAGGCCTACGCCCGGCTCGGGTTCGACGTCCTGACCTACGCGACCGTTCGGTCGACCTTCCGGCCCGCGCACGGGCTTCCCAACATTCGCCACGTGGAAAACCGCGAGCAGGCGGCGGTCGTGGCCCGACGCCCGGCCGACAACGGCGGCACCACGATCGCCGTATCGCTGGGCGAGCCTTCGATGGAGCCCGACGTATGGCGCAAGGATGTCCGGCGCGCGAAGGAGCGCATCGGACGCGGTCAGGTCTTGATCGTGAGCGTCATCGGCACGCCCCTCCCGGGCGGCGACGCCGAGACGCTCATCGCGGACTACGGTATCTGCGCGGGTTGGGCGGCCGAGAGCGGAGCCGATGCGGTCGAGATCCACCTGGCGACGCCGGACCCGTTCGTCGAGCAGGCCCACATGATCTACGAGAACGTGCCGCTCGCCGCCCGGATCCTCCACCGCGCGCGCACGATGGTGAGCGTCCCCGTCCTGGCGAAGCTCGGCCCGTTCAAGACTCCGCGCCTGCTCCACGACACGGCGACCCGCCTGGCACCCTGGGCCAACGGCTACGTGCTCGTCCACGGCATCAGCCGCAGAGTCCTCGACGACAAGGGCATCCCCGCCTTCGATGGGACGGGCCGCGAGCGCGCCGACGTCGTGGGCGCCCAGACGTTCGCGGTCGCGTCGCGACAGGTCGAGGAGATGCTCGCGTGGCGCAAGGCCGGGGCCTGGGACCGGGCCGTCCTCGCCGTCGGCGGCATCTCGACGGTCGAGCGCGCGCGCGACCTCCTGCGCGAGGGCGCCGACGCGGCGCTCGTCGCGACCGCGGCGCTGTTCGATCCGCTCTTCGCCGCTCGCTTCCGCCAGATTCGCACGGCCGCCGTCGCCTGACCCGGCGCCCGGCGAACGGGGCGAGCCCAGGTCCCCGCGACCACGCGCGCCGGCGGCGTCAGAGATTCTGTCTCAGGCGATCGGGCGGGCCAGAGCGTCGTGGATTTGTAGGGTGAGCGCGCCGAAGTCGGCGCTCGCTCGCGTCGCAATCGTGCGCGGCCTGGGGAGCGGCACCGGGACGACGCTCGCCACGCGGCCGGGCCGCGGCGTCATGACCACGACCCGGTCGGCCAGAAAGACCGCCTCCGGGATCGAGTGCGTGACGAACACGATCGTCTTGCGCCGGCGGCTCCCTTCGCCCCACACGCGCAGCAATTCCAGATTGAGCTCGTCGCGCGTCATCGCGTCGAGCGCGCCGAAGGGCTCGTCCATCAGGAGCAGCGGCGGATCGAGCAGCAGTGCGCGGCACAGCGCGGCGCGCTGCTGCATGCCGCCGGACAGCTCACGCGGGAGCTTCTCGCCGAAGTCACCGAGCCCCACGAGTCGGAGCAGCTCCCCGGCACGGGCGCGATAGTCGCCCGGGTTCAGGCCCGCCAGCTCCGCCGCCAGCAGGACGTTCTCGATGATCCGGCGCCACTTGAGGAGGACGGGGGCCTGGAAGACCATCCCGGCGGCGGGAATGGGCCGGGTCACGATGCGACCGTCCACGGCGATCCGCCCGGCGGTGGCCTGACGCAGCCCGGCGATGATTCGCAGCAGCGTGGACTTACCACAGCCCGATGGCCCGACCAGGGTGACGAGCTCGCCCCGCTCGACCCTGAACGTGATATCCCTGAGCGCCTCGACCGGGCCGGAGTCGGCACGGTACGTCATCCCGACCCCGTCGAGCGCGATCAACGCTTCGGCGGCTCGACCTTGGTCAGGAACTCGTTGGTGAACACCTCGTCGCAGCCGACCTTTCGGGGCATGTCGGGCATGTAGCCGTTGATCAGCTCCACGGTTCGGCACATCTTGGCGCGGTCCATCCAGCCGATACCGTTCTTCGCGTAGCGCTCCGTCTTCATGAGCTCGAGCCCGAGCATCAGGTTCGGCTCGATGAGGGCGAGGTCGATGTCGGGCACGCGTTTCTTGAAGATCTCGAGCGCCGCCTTCGGATTGTCCATCACGTCGCGCCAGCCCTGGTAGGACGCCGCCACGAAGTCGCGCAGGACCTTCGGCCGCTCGTTGATGGTCTTCTCGCTGGCCACGACGGCCATCGAGTACGTGTCGAAGCCGAACTGGCTCCACGGCATCCGCACGAGATTCTCCGCGCCGACCGCCTTCTCCCAGAACGGCTGCCCCGTCGTGTAGTCGGGGACCGCGTCGGCGCGCTTCTCGGCGAGCGCGACGAACTTCGCGGCCGGCTCGATGTTGACCCACTTCACCCGAGCCTCGTCGACGCCGTTGAGCTTGGCGAACGCGGGGAAGAGCTGGCGCTGCGCGTCGCCGGGCGGCGCGGCCAGCGTCTTGCCCTCGAGGTCCTTCGGCTTCGTGATGCCGGTGTCCCGTCGCGTCCAGATGTTCAACGGCGTGTTGTCGAACACGGCGCCCACGACCCTGATCTTCGCCCCCTGCGCGATGCGCGGGATGACGACGACCGTGTCGGCCAGGCCGAGGTCGGCGCGGCCGGTGTCCACCTTGGCGATCGAGTCGCCCGAGCCCTTGGAGTTCTGCAGCTCGACCTCGAGGCCCCTGGCGCGGTAGTAGCCCCGGTCGAGCGCGACCCAGTACGCGGCGTGGTCGCCCACCGCGAACCAGTTCAGCGCGAACACGACCTTCTGCGCCGGCTGGGCCTGGGACGCGCCGAGCCACGCGGCGACGACCAGGAGCGTGGACACGATCAGGAGCCCGATCCGCGGCACATGCATGGTTGTTCCCTCCTGGCGGCGGGGCGGCCGCCTCAGGTCGTGTCGGCCCAGGGGGCCCACCAGTGGGCCGCGAGGCACACCGCGCCGTAGAGCGCCAGACCGATGATCGAGATCCAGAGCAGTGCGGCGAACGCCACCGGCGTGTTGAGATTCGTCTGCGCGTTGACGATGACCATGCCCAGACCCGCCTGCGAGGCGACGAACTCGCCGACGATCGCGCCGACGACCGCCGCGGTCGCCGTGATCTTCAGCGCCGAGAGCACGTACGGGAGCGCGTTCGGCAGGCGGATCTTCAAGAACACCTTCCACGTGGGGGCGCCGAACACGCGTCCGAGGTCGAGCAGCTCGTCGTCGACCTGGGTGAGGCCGACCGCGGTGTTGATCACCACCGGGAAGAAGCCGATGAGCGCGGCGATGAGGACGTTCGGCACGATGCCGTAGCCGAGCCAGAGCAAGAACAGCGGCGCGACCGCGACCTTGGGCAGCGTGTTCACGAACACGAGGAAGGGCACGAGCGCCCGGGCGATCGTCGGCGACCACGCGATCGCGACGCCGAGCGCCACGCCGGCGGCGCCGGCCAGGACGAAGCCGCCCAGGATCTCGAGCGTCGTCACCCAGAGGTGCGTGTACCACGGGATCGAGAAGTTCAGCGCCGCGCGGACGACGGCCGCGGGGCCGGGCAGGAGGTACTCGCGGACGTTCAAGACGGGCGGCACCAGCTGCCAGATCAGGAGCAACGCGGCGAAGAGCAGGAGCGAGGGCACGTGACGCTGGAGGGCCCGGACCTTCACGGCGCGCTCATCATACAGCGCGGCTCGTGTGCTACGCTACGACCCGTGCGCTGGCTGGTTGTCCTCCCCTTTGAACGGCCCGGGCTCATGGGGATGGACTTCGCCGACGAGCTGCGCGACCTCGGCCACGACGTCCAGACGTTCGAGTACCGCAAGGACAACGCGCTCTACAAGAACCGCGGCACGAAGACCGCGTACCAGGCTCTCATCCTGAGATCTCTCGAGCGCGCGTGCCTGGCCTGGCGTCCGAGCCTCGTCCTCGTCATCAAGGGCGGGCCCATCACCGCCGGGCTGATCGCCCGCGTGAAGCGGAAGCTCGACGCGCTCTTCCTCAACTTTTTTCCCGACAATCCGCTCTGGATGCTGCCCTTCGAGGCGATCGAGGCGTATGACCTCTTCTTCACCAAGGAGCGCTACGCCATGCGGAGCCTCGAGCAGGTCGGCCTCCGGAACCTCGCGTACCTGCCGATGTACTGTGTCCCGTCGGCGCATCATCCGGTGACGCCGACGTCGGACGAGGCCGGGCGCTACGGCGCGCAGATCTCGTTCGTCGGCAACCGCTACCCCTATCGCGAGCGTTTCGTGCGGGCGTTGCGGGACTACCCCCTCAGGCTCTGGGGCAGCGGCTGGACCACCGCGGAGGACCCGGTCATCCGCGCGATCGCGGGACCGCCGGTGGTCGGGCACGAGAAGCTGCTCGTGTACGCGGCCTCCACCCTGTCGCTCAACCACCATCACCCGATGAACGACATCGTCGGGGTGAACACCCGGACCTTCGAGCTGGCGGCGGCCGGCGCCTGCCAGGTGGTGGATCTCAAGGAGGACCTCCACGATCTCTTCAAGCTCGGCGAGGAGATCGTCGGCTATCGCGACCTCGGCGAGCTGCGCCGCCAGCTCGATCTCCATCTCGAGCACCCCGACGAGGCCCGCGCGATCGGCGAGAACGCGCGCCGCCGCGCGCTCGCCGAACACACGCTGCGCCATCGCATCGAGGAAATGCTCGCGGTGGTCGAGGAGCGCTTCGGGAGACGAACGTGACCGACTCGCTGGCGGAGCACCTCACGTGCATCGATTGCGCTGCGACCTACCCGCTCACCTATCGGCTCGAGTGCGACACGTGCCGCGGCCTCCTCGAGCTGCGCTACGACATCGCGCGGCTGCGGGCGGCCGGCCCCGGGCTCTTCACCGGCCCGGGCCTCTGGCGCTACGCCCCGGTCCTCCCGATCGCCGACCCCGCCCACCGGTTGACGCTCGGCGAGGGCGGGACGCCGCTGCTCGACTGCGCGCGGCTCGCCCGGGAGCTGGGGGTGCGCCGGTTGCTCCTCAAGTTCGACGGCTCGAACCCGACCGGGACCGTCAAGGACCGCTCGTCGGCGACCGCGGTCGCCGCCGCGCTTCGCTTCGGCTACCGGGCGACGTCGGTCGTCAGCTCGGGCAACGCCGGCTCGTCGATCGCCGCTTACTCGGCGCGCGCCGGTCTGCGCTCGCTGATCTTCGCCTACGAGCGGGCGTCGGCGCCGAAGCTCCTGCATATGGCGGCGACGACGGCGAACCTCATCATCTACAAGGGCGTCTACGACGACCTCATCAAGATCTGGGACCGGCTCGTCGAGGACCGGCTGTTCTTCGACTGCGGTGCCTCGCGCAATGCCTACAAGCAGGAGGGCAAGAAGACGCTCGCCTACGAGATCGCCGAGCAGACCGGCTGGACGCCGCCGGACGTCGTGGTCGCCCCCGTCGCGGTGGGCGAGACGTTCATCGCGACGGCCCGCGGCTTTCGCGAAATGCGCGACGCGGGTTGGATCGCGCGCGCGCCGCTGATGGTCGCCGCCCAGGCGACGCGGGCGAATGCCGTCGCCCGCGCGTTCCGCGACGGCACGGCGATCACTCCGCTCAAGATCGGCTATACCGTGGCCGAGGGCCTGGCGGCGGGGGATCCCGGCAAGAAGGGCGCGTGGGTTCTGCGACTCCTGCGTGAGGACAAGGGGCTGGCCGGCGACGCCGAGGACGACGAGATCCTCGAGACACAGCGTCGGCTCGCCCGGGTCGAAGGCATCTGGGCCGGGCCCACGGGTGTCGCCACGCTGGCGGTCCTCGCGCGTCTCCTCGCGCAGAAGCGGCTCGACCCGGCACAGACCATCTGCGCGATCATCAGCGAGACGGGGCTGAAGACCGAGGCCGAGCCGCCCAGCCGGACGGGCGTCGCCTTCGACTACGACTCGCTCAGACGCCTCGTCGCCGAGCGTCTGGCCTAGGTGCCGCTGCCCCGCCGCTTCTACCTGCGGCCGGCGCGCGCCGTTGCCCGCGATCTGCTCGGCTGCGTCCTCGTCTCGCGGCGCGGCCGTACGGTCACCGCGGGCCGGATCGTCGAGACGGAGGCGTACCTCGGTCCAGAGGATGCCGCCTCGCACGCCGCATTCAGGCCCGGCAGCCACGCCCTGTTCTATGGTGAGGGCGGCATCGCCTACGTCTACCTGAACTACGGGATCCACTGCTGTCTCAACGCCATCGCGGGCGCGGCCGGACGGCCGGGATGCGTCCTGATCCGCGCGCTGGAGCCCGTCCTCGGGCTCTCTGTGATGGCCAGGCGGCGCCGCGTCGCGGCCGCCTCGGAGCGGCTGGCCAGCGGCCCGGGCAATCTCACACGAGCGCTCGGTATCACCCTGCGCGACAACGGCGCCGATCTCACACGCGGGCGCTTCACCATCGAGCCACCCGACCGGCCGCGCGACTTTCGCATCGCCGCGGGCCCGCGCATCGGTATCACGCGCGCCGTCGACCTTCGCCTCCGCTTCTGGGTCCCCAACAACGCCTTCGTCTCCCGCTAAACCCGCGGGCCTGCGGGGCCGCGGCCTCCGCGTGTGTCGCGGTCACTCAGCGCGCGACCCGCCGTCCCCCGGGGGAGCGTCGATCCCCGAGGCGCTCCGAACGAGGCCCCGGCGATTGCAAAGCGATGTCGAGGGGCGCCCCGGCTGTGCCGGGGCGTCTCCGAGCGCGGGGGGCTTGGGGGGCCCTTCGAGGCCCCCCATGTAGCTCGGGCGAGTCGGCGACGGAGCCGGCCGCGTGCCCCCGCAACGCTCCCCGGGGGACGGCGCCTCAAAGCGGATAGGGCACGAGCTCGCGAGCGACTTCGACCTCCCCGGCGAACCGTTGACGAGCTTCCGAGGCGAGCGCGTCCACATCGTCGTGGTACTCCGCCCCGATGTGGGTCAGGATGAGCCGCCGCACGCCCGAGCGCGCCGCGACCTCGCCGGCCTCCGCCGCCGTCGAGTGTGCATGCCCGCCGACGCGGCTCAGGTGACGCTCGGAGTACGTCGCGTCGTGGACGAGCGTGTCGGCGCCGCGGGCGAGCGCGACCACGGCGTCGCAGGGCCGGGTGTCCGACGAGTAGACGACGCTCCGGCCCCGTGCCGTATCCACGCGCACGGCGAAGTTGGGCATCGCGCCGTGCTCGTTCGGCGACGTCCGGACGCTCAGCGGTCCCAGGTCGAAGGCGTGGGCGCCCTCCACGAGCTCGATGGCGCGCACGGTGAGCGCGAACATGCCGGGACGCTCGAGCGTGCCGAAGAGGCTGAGGAGGCTCCGTAGCGGCTCGACGTGCTCCGGCCGGCAGTGGACGGTCAGGGGCGCCTGACGTCCGAGCACGGCGAGGTTCCTGATCAGCGCCGGCAGGCCGTACGAATGGTCCGGATGGATGTGCGTGATGACGACCGCGGTGAGCGCCTGCGGGTCGACGCCGGCGCGGCGGAGCTTCTGGACCGGGCTTCCGCCGCAGTCGATCAGCACGGCGCCGGCGGGCACGACGACGACGATCGACGTCGTATCGCGGACGGCGGACGGGACCGAGCCCGACGTGCCCAGAAACGCGAAGTGCATCAGGGCGCTCTCAGGCTCGCGGGGTCGAAGAGGGCGTCGGCGGGATTCGTGTTGATCGCGACCGAGCGGACGGTGAGCAGAAGGAGGAGCTTGCCGTCGACGAACACTTCCTGGCGGTGCGGGAAGTACAGCCCGCCCACCAGGGGCCGATGCTCGGAGAGCGTGAGATCGAGCAGCCTGGCGCCGTTCGGCAATCGCTCGCGCGTGACGATGCGGACGATGCCGTAATCCGCGTCGAGCCACACGGCGGGTACCTCGCGGTCGCCGGGATGCGCGCCGATCACCGTGACCGGCCGCCCGCCCAGGCGCGCCACATGGCTCACGTCGTCCCGCACGCCGCGAGCCCGCCACTCCGCGAGGAGGTCGGCGGCGCGACGCTTCCCCGGGACGAGCAGGTGCGTGACCGAAGGCATCGGCGCGACGGCGGCGACCTGGGAGACCTTGCCATCGGCCCGTCGGACCCAGACGCGGTCGCCGACCGTGAGCTGGATCTCTTGCTGCCCGTCGACCGTCTGCTCGACGCGCTGGCGCTGCGGGAGCTTGAACAGCATCCGCTGCTCGCCCGCTGACGCGCGGCGTTGCCCGTCGGGGTGGTACAGGGTGAGGTTCTGGTCGATGACGAGGTCGTTGATCTGAACGTCCGAGAGCCGGGCGGCGAAGGCCTCGACCGCGGCCCGGGCATCCTGGCCCGACGCGCCGGGGACGCCCACGCTGATCAAGACCAGCAGGAGCGGGAGGACGCCAGCGCGCCGCACGGATGTGGTTATAATGCCGTAGATGTGCTGAACGCAAACTAAAGGAGCATTTGTGCCGAGCGACACACTGAGCGGTGGCATCCTCGCTCTCGTCTGGAACTCGGGGCCGATCGCCAAGGTCGTCCTCCTCGTGCTCATGGTCTTTTCCATCGTGAGCTGGGCGCTCATCGTGGAGAAGGCGTGGCAGTTTCGGCGGGTTCGCGGACAGACGCTCGAGTTCCTCCGGGTGTTCCGCGAGGCGCGACGCCCCTCCATCGTGCACAGCGCGGCGCGGAAACTGCGACAGAGCCCACTGGCCCAGCTCTATTTCGCCGCCTACCAGGAAGTCGCGGGGATTCCCGAGGTCCTCGACAAGGTGCTCGACGACCTCGACGAGGGGCTCGGCGCGGACCGGCTCGAGGCGGTGAGCCGCGCGCTGCGCCGCGCGGCCGCGCTCGAGGTCGCCCGGCTCGAACACTACCTTCCCTTCCTGGCGACGACCGCAAGCGTGACGCCGTTCATCGGCCTCTTCGGTACGGTGTGGGGCGTCATGGCGGCGTTTCACGGGATCGGCGCTCAGGGCTCGGCGAGCCTCGCCGTCGTCGCGCCCGGCATCTCCGAGGCCCTGATCGCGACGGCCGCCGGGCTCGGTGCCGCCATCCCGGCCGTCATCGGGTACAACTACTTCGTCAATCGCGTGAAGCACTGGGCGGTAGAGATGGAAGGCTTCACGATGGACCTCCTCAACCTCCTGAGCCGCCCCGCCGCGAAGCCAGGTCGCGTCGCCTGAGATGTTTAAGATCGAGGAGTCCCAGGGCGCGCGCCGGATCGGCACCAACCTCGCCGAGATCAACATCATTCCGCTCGTCGACGTCGTGCTTGTCCTGCTGCTGATCTTCATGTTGACCGCGCCCATGATGTATCGCGGGATTGACGTCAACCTGCCGAAGGCCGCGTCGAAGCCGACCGCGGTCGAGGAGCGCATGGTGCTGACCGTCACCAAGGACCAGTCGCTCTTCCTGAACGAACGCCGGGTGCCGCCCACCGGGCTCGAGGTGGCGCTGCGCCAGGCATTCGCCAATCGGACCGACAAGACTCTCTACCTCAAGGCCGACGCCGGGCTCTCCTACGGCACGGTCGTGGAGACGATGGACCGCGTCCGTCGCGCGGGCATCGAGCGACTCGGAATGGTCACCGAGCCGGCTCGGGAGCGCTGAGACCACGACGGCAGTGCCTGCCGGGGCCCTGCGGGTGCGCTTCCACCTCGGACCGGCGTTGGGACGGCTCGGGCTGCCGCTGGCCCCGACGGTCGTGTCGGCGATCGCCCACGCCGCCTTCTTCGCGGCCGTGATCTTCGGCGCCTCCATCTGGAGCGACCCCCGATCGAAGCCCGTCTTCGTGGTCCTCACGCCCTCCACCGCGGCCGTCGGGTCCCTCCGGGGCGTGTCCATGCCTCCGCGTGCCGAGGAACCACCCGTCGCGAAGCCGAGTCCGGCCGAGCTGCCCCGGCGCGAGCCCGCGCGTGAGCTGCCGTCCCGCGACCTGCCGGCACCGCGCGATTCCGTCGGGCTACCCGACCGCAGTCTGCCGTCGCGGTCGCCCGCTCGGCCGCGTCCGGACGACAAGGAGCTGCCGACTCTGGCCAGCGCCTCGCCGACGCCCGCTCCGACGCCCGCCCCCGCTCGGCGCGATACCAGCGCGCCCCCCACTCCGCCGCTCGGCGCGCCGTCGGGCTCGGCGTCAGGTACCGGGCCCCTCACGCTCAGCGTTTCCGACTTTCCCTACGCCTGGTACATCCGGCAGATTCAGCAGAAGATTAGCGACAAGTGGAACGGGCGAGCCATCCCGGGCCAGCAGCCTGCGGTGGTCTTCGAGATTCGGCGCGACGGGAAGCTCAATCAGGTCGCGATCGACAAGAGCTCCGGCAACGCCTACTACGACCAGGTCGCGCTCCGGGCGATCAACGATGCCGGTCCGTTTCCGCCGCTGCCCGACGATTTCAAAAAATCCGTGCTGAGGATCGGGCTGCAGTTCGTCTTCGATCCGACAGGGGGATAACTGGTGCAACGCCTCGCCACCGCCGTCATTCTCGTCGGGCTCGTGGTCGCTACCGGTCTCGGCCTCTGGGTGCCGCCGCCGGCGGTGCCCGCGCAGGCCGTCGACGTCTACATCAACGTGACCGGAGGGGGAAGCAAGACGCTCAACATCGCGGTCCCCGACTTCACGGTCGTCGCCGGCACCGACACCGCGGGGCTCTCGAAGCTTCTCGCTTCGGTCACCGGCAACGATCTCACGCTCTCGGGATTCTTCAGCGTCGTGGCCGGATCGGACCGCATCCCCGCGAACAACCCCGAGGCGCTGAAGCAGACCTGGACCAACTTCGCCGCCGCCGGCGCTCACGCCGGCGTGCACGGGCTCTTGGCGATCCGCGGCGATCGGCTCGAGGCGGAGATGCGCCTCTACGATCTCACGGATCCGAGCTACCGTCTGATCGCCTCGCGCAAGTTCGACGCCGCGGCGCCGCAGCCGGCGTTGTTGAACTTCGACTGGCGCCGACGCCTGGCGCACAAGATCGCCGACGAGATCGTGCTCCAGTTCACCGGCGAGCCGGGGATCGCCGACACGAAGATCTCGTACGTCGTCGGACCGCCCGGCGCGAAGGAGATCGTCGTCGCCGACTACGACGGGGTCGGGACGAGCGCGGTGACCCGCAACGGCTCGATCAACCTCTCGCCGGTCTGGAGCCCCGACGCGCGGTCGATCGCGTTCACCTCGTTCATGAACGGCTACCCCGACCTCTTCCGTCTCTTTCCGTTCGAGCCGCGGCGCGGCGTCCAGACCCTCGCCTCGTTCCTCGGAATCAACTCGTCCCCGGCCTGGAGCCCCGACGGGCGCTTCCTCGCGCTCACGCTCTCGAAGGACGGCAACCCGGAGATCTACGTCCTCACGGTCGCGACCGGAGCGCTCCAGCGGCTCACGCGCCACGCGGCGATCGACACCGAGCCCACGTGGTCACCGACGAGCCAGCAGATCGCGTTCGTCTCCGACCGCGCCGGGCAGGCGCGAATCTACGTGATGGACCGGGACGGCTCGAACGTGCGGCCGCTCTCCTCCGGCGGCTTTCACACGCAGCCGCGTTGGTCCCCGAAGGGCGACACGATCGTGTACACGCAGCGGGAAGGCGGGCACAACCTCTGGATGATCAGCCCCGGCGGCTCCAACGCGCGCCCGCTCACGAGCGGCCAGGGCGACAATCAAGGGGCATCCTGGGCTCCCGACGGACGCCATCTCGTGTTCCAGTCCAATCGCGCGGGCCGGTGGCACGTGTTCCTCATGCTTGTCGACGGATTGACGACGACACAGGTCACGCCGGGCACGACCGAAGCCACAAGTCCCTCATGGTCGCCGCGCCTGCCGTGATAGCATTAGTGGCCGAACAAAGGCACTCAGAGCGGAGGCCAAAGGAGGCGTCATGCTGACTCGCGCCGCGCATGTCACGGTGATGTCGTTACTGCTCGTAGGGCTGATCATCAGCGGCTGCGCGAAGCGGCCCGCCACGACGGCGGCGACAGCAGCGCCGGCGCCGGCGCCGCGCGCCGCGACTCCGGCGCCGACGCCGAGCGCGCCGGCGCCCGCCCCCGCTGCGCCCGCCCCCGCGCCCGCCGCAGCGGCCCCGGCGGCCCCGGCCCCGCGACCTGCGCCGAAGGAGTTCGTGGCCGTCGCCGCCCTGAAGGAAGTCTTCTTCGATTTCGACAAGTACGACATCCGGGCGGAAGACGCCAAGACCCTCGACGCCAACGCGGCGTGGCTGAAGACGAACGCCGACAACCTGTTGCTCATCGAGGGCCACTGCGACGAGCGCGGCACCAACGAGTACAACCTGGCGCTCGGCGAGCGGCGGGCGAAGGCGACGATGAACTATCTCGTCTCCCAGGGCATCCAGGCCAACCGCATCACCATCATCAGCTACGGCGAGGAGCGGCCGATTTGCACCGAGAAGACCGAGGCGTGTTGGGCGAAGAATCGACGCGCGAACTTTCTCGTCAAGCCTCGCTAGGCGCGCGTAAGGTCCCGCCGAGGAGGAGGCGACCCATCCTTCTCCTCGGCGTCGTCCTGTCGCTGGCCGGCTGCGCGGAGGTTGGGGAAGTCACCGGCGTCGCGACGCAGCAGGACATCTTCCAGATCCGCCAGGACGTGGTGGCGGCCCAGCAGGCGGCGCAGCGCTCCAAGACCGACGCGGACAGCCTTTCAGCGCAGCTCGAACGCCGTGTGCGCGAGCAGACGGGAGAGAGCGAGCGACAGGTCGCGGCCCTCACCCGTCAGCTCGACGGCCTCAGCGAAACGCTGACCACCCTCGCGGGTCGAGTCGACGAGCTCGGAACGCGACTCGATACCCTGAACCGGCAGCTTCGAGTCCCGGGCCCGACGCCCAGCGCGTCCACGCCGGCCATTCCCCGGCCGCCGACGGGCGCGCCGGCGACCGCATCGCCCAGCACATCGCCGGGAACAGCCCCCGGACCGATCGCGGCCGTGCCCTCACGGCCGACGACAGGCTCGCTGCAGCCTCAGGATATCTACCAGGCGGCGTACATCGACTTCAGCAAGGGAAGCTACTCGCTCGCGATCGCGGGATTCCGCGAGTTCTTGCGGCGCTACCCCGACCACGAGCTGGCCGGCAGCGGGCAGTACTGGATCGGCGAGGCCTACCTTTCGCTGGCGCGCGGATTCACCGATTCCAGTCAGGGCGACAAAGCGTCAGAGTCGCTCGAGCAGGCGGTGCAGGAGTTCAAGAAGGTCCTCGCGAACTATCCGCGAGCCGACAAGGTTCCGACGGCGCTCTACAAGGAAGCGCTCGCGCTGATCGACCTCAAGCAGCCCGCGCTCGCCCAGGCTCGGCTCCAGTATCTCGTGGACAATTTCCCACGAGCCGAGGAAACGCCGCTCGCGCGCGAACGCCTCGCCGCCCTAAAAAGCCGCTAACCCACACCCGCCGCCCCGGTCGGCAGGTTCCTCCTCGGCACCCGTTCCACGCTCGAGAAGGCTGACGTCGTCCGACGGCCGGGGAGGGGCGACAGCCGCGGGGGGCACGTGACCGGCGCAGTGGGACCCCCGAGACCCGTCCGCAGCTCGAAGAGCTGCGATTCGGGCGAGTGGGTGACGGAGCCGGTCACGTGCCCCCCGCGGCTGTCGCCCCTCCCCGGCCGCCGGACGACGTCAGTCGGAGGATTCGTCGAGGCCGAGGACCCAGACGACCGCCACATCTCTCTCGTGAGTCGAGTAGACCATGACGGTGCCACGCGGATCGTCGGTTTGGGCCGAGCTGACGACGATGGGAGCGTCGGGGGCGAGAGGACCGGACGTCATCTGCCAGAGTGTCACCGAGGCGAGCACCACGGCCGCTAGCGCCCCACCGAGCGTCCACCGAGGACGCCACCAGCCCCTAGGAGCGGCGACGGGCGGTGTCTTTCGGAGTCGGGCGTCCTCGACACTGCGGACGATCCCCGGCCAGAATCCGCTCCAGTCCGGCTCGGCACGGCCCAGGCTCAGGGTCCGCTGGAGCAGAACGCGCACTCTTCGCAGGTTCTCGGACTCGCCCTGACACGCGGCACACCTGCTCAGGTGCACGGCAACGGACCGGGCAGCCCCGCTATCGAGAGCCCCATCGAGGTAAGCGCCGATCCGGCGGCGGGTTCGCAGACAGGTCAACACGACCATTGGACGGGTCCGCCCCCCACCCGTATTCTCATGGCGGCATGATACCCGAACAGCCGCTGGCGCTGGCCGTAGGGGGCGACCTGAGCCTCGAGGCGCGCCTGGCCTTGCCCGCCTCCCCGAAGGCCGGGGTCGTGATCTGCCATCCCCATCCACTGTACGGCGGCGACATGGAAAATCCCGTCGTCGTGCGCGTCCAGGAAGTGTGCGCGGACCTCGGTCTGGCGACCTTGCGCTTCAACTTCCGTGGAGTCGGCGGCTCCGGTGGCGTGCACGATGGCGGCGCCGGCGAGCAGGAGGACGCGGCGGCGGCGCTCGATGCCCTGGGCAAGGCGATGGGCGGCGGCCTGCTCGCGATTGCCGGATATTCGTTCGGCGCGCGGATCGCCGCGCTGCTCGGCTCCCGCGACAAACGGATCGCCGGCATGGCGTTGATCGCGCCACCGCTGACGATGTACGACTTCGAGGGCCTCGAGGGCACGCGCGTGCCGACCCTCGCGGTCGCGGGTACCGCGGACCCGTACTGTCCACCCGCCGACTTCGCGCGTTTCGCGGCGAGTTTTTCGTGGGTCACCACGGCGGCCATCGAGGGGGCGGATCACTTCTTCTTCGGCAAGCTCTTCCCGCTCGGCCAGGCGATCGCCGAGTGGGCGCGGCGGCTGGTTGGCTAGCTCCTCGGGAGCTGGCGAGGCGTGGCGTTGCCCGCGGACAGGATGATGCGCACGCCCTCCTCGACGGCCAGTCCCGTCGGCAGCACCTCGTCGTGCGGGACGAGCACGACGTCGCCCAGATAGAGGTTGTTCGTCGGGATGAAGACGGTCACCATCTCACGCTTGCCGTGCGGAGTCTCCACGACGACGTGGCTCGTGACGAAGGCGAAGGCATACTCGCCCTGGCGGGGATGCTCGACGAGCACGACGGCCCCGAACGCGCTCCGCCGCTCGGGCGAGAAGGAATCGATCAGCATCTTGACCGACGGATAGAGCCGACGGTAGATCGGCACGCGCAGCAGGAGCTTGTCACCCCAGGCGAGCACGCGCCGGCCGACCACGTTCCGCGCGATCGCGCCCATGACCAGGATGATGCCCACGGCGGTCAGGAATCCGAGTCCCGGGACGGCGCGGCCGAGAATCCTCTCGTACATCGGCGCGAACACGTCGTCGATCCGGCTCCAGAAGATCCAGAGGAGCCACGCGGTGAGGAAGGCAGGGACCGTGACGAAGAAACCCGCGATGAATCGGACCTTGAGCCAGTTCTTCACGCCGGTGGTCGCCATGCTTTCTTTCGAGAATAGCACCTCGAGCGATCGGCGACGGCAGAGAACGGCCGCGCACGCTCGTGACGGGCGGCGCCATCCGTGTCGGGCGCGCGATCGCGCGGCGCGGGGCGGGCCCGACGTCGTCGTCAACAGCGCCGCCCTCTTCGAGCGCACGCCCTTCGCGGCCGCCACACCCGCGCAATACGACCGGCCTCGCGACGTGAATCCCCGCGGCGCCTTCTTCTGCGCTCAGGCGGCCGCGCGCGTGATGATCGATGGCGGACACATCGTCAACATCGGCGATGCCGGGGCGTCCGGCCCGCCTACGCTGCCTACACGCTGTCGAAAGTCGGGGTCGAGGGCCTGACGCGGGGACTGGCGGGGGCTGCTCCGGCCGCGCCGCATCGCGATCACCTGCGTGGCTCCCGGCGCGGTGCGCCGGCCGGCCGGATTCGCGCGAGCGCGCTGGCGGAAGGTCCCGCGCGGTCACGCGGGCGCGTCGCGGAGGTAAGGCGCGACGAGGTGAGCGCGCCGCGAGCTAGGGCGGGGTGATTCGGCCGCCGCCCATCACCTGCAGAAAGTCGCCGAGGGACGCGAACCGCATGAAGCGGTTGCCGCGCTTCTCGTCACCGATCGTCGAGGACGCGCCGCCGTAGTTGTGGCCGGGGAGCAGAACCGTGGATTCGGGCAGCGCGGCGAGGCGTTGCGTGAGCGAGTAATACATTTCGGCGGGATCGCTGCCCGGCAGGTCGGTCCGGCCGCACGAGCCGATGAAGAGCGTATCGCCCGACACGAGCCGGCCGTCGATCAGGAAGCACTGCGAGCCGGGCGTGTGCCCGGGCGTGTGCATGAAGGTCAGCGTGAGCCGGCCGATCGTCAGCGTCGCGTGGTTGTCCACCTGCACGAGGTCGGAGCCGAAGCCCTTGAGGAACTCACGCTCCGCTTTGTGCACGTAAACCTTCGCCTTCACGCGCTCGAGCAGGTCCTCGACGCCCGGAATGCGCCCGGGCATGCCCCAGGACTCGAGGCTGCCGCCCACGTGGTCCTGGTGGGTGTGCGTGACGAGGGCCCCCGTGATCGTCATGCCCCGAGCCTGGGCCCTCTCGACGATCGTGTCGATCTCCCACGCCGGGTCGACGACCACGCACTCGCGTGACCGGGGATCGCCGATGAGATAGACGAAGTTCTGCATCGGCCCCAGCTCCATCTGCTCGAGATAGATCGTGTCGTCCGGCACGGCCCCATCGTACTCCAGTGGCATCGACCACGCGCTAGAATGACGTCTCGAATGCATGCCCCGTTCGCTCGACCGTGGTGCGCCGCGCTCGCCCTGGCCGCGACCGCGTGCACGTTTCCCGTCGAGGGACAGTTCGCCGGCCGAACGCTGGCCGATCGCGCCGATCCGGCGCGGACCATCGTGCTGATCTACAACCACGGCTTCTCCCGGGACACGGCCGGCACCTACAAGCCGGCCGTGCCGCCGATTCTCCGGCTCGCGGTCGATCGCAACCCCGACGTCGTCCTCTTCGCGCAGGTGCGCAACGCCTCCCGCCTCGAGCGCACGCACCACGGCGACTACATCGAGTCCGCCGTCGAGCGCTTTCGACGGCGTGATGGGGTCCCGCTGGAGAACATCATCCTCGTCGGCCAGAGCTGCGGGGGCTGGGGATCGTTGCGAGCGGCCGCCTTCACCTTGCCGGACGTCGGCGGCGTCGTCGCCTTCGCTCCGACCTGCCACGGCCAGCTGCCGCACTCGAGCGAGGTCAAGCGGGCCCGCGAGTCCGAGATCGCGCAGCTCGCCGAGCGGGCCCGCTTTCCCGGCGTGATCTTCCTGTACGAGGGCGACTCCTACTACGACCTCACCGACTGGGCGGCCTTCGAGGCCGGGGCGCGGCGGGCGCCCGACCTCAGGATCGAGCGCCTCACCCGCGGACGCGTCCTCGAGGTCTGCGCCCGGTGCGCGCGCGACAGTCACGGCGCCGTGGCGGACGCCCGCTTCGGCGCCGCATTCTTGGCGTCCCACCTGCAGCCGCTGATCGACCGCGTGCGCGAGCGGATTCGAGCGCGCACGGCGCCGGCGGGGTAGAATCATCGCCCTGACCCATCCGGAGCTCCAAGGAGACGGCATGACGACGACGGGAGCCGCGGCGGCCCGGCGGGTGACCTACCAGCTCGAGACCCTCTGGGACTACGACTACGTGCCGACTCACGAAGAGCTCGCGACCCTGTACGAGACCGCCAAGAAGAATCAGTGGAATGCCTCCACCGCGATCGACTGGAGCCGTCCCCTCGGCGCCGAGGGTCCGGTGCTCAACGTGCAGATGGCGTTCCAGGGGACCGACTTCTTCCCGAAGCTCACCCCGGAGGAGCAGAAGGAGGTCGAGATCCGCGTCTCGGCCTGGCGTCTCTCCCAGTTCCTCCACGGCGAGCAGGGCGCGCTGGTCGTGTGCGGGCAGCTCGTGAACTCGATCCCCGAGCTCGACGCGAAGCTCTACGCCTCGACGCAGGTCGTCGACGAGGGTCGGCACGTCGAGGTCTTCGAGCGGTACGTCAAGAAGCTCCACAAGATCTACCCGGTCGACCCGTTGCTCAAGTCGCTGCTCGACGAGATCCTGGCCACCAACCTCTGGGAGCTGAAGCTGCTGGGCATGCAGATGATCGTCGAGGGGCTCGCCATCGCCGCCTTCAACGTCATGCGCAAGCAGACCGGGGACCCCACCCTCACTCAGCTCCTGGACTACGTCCTCCAGGACGAGGGACGCCACGTGAACTTCGGCTACTTCGCGCTGCGCCGGTCGATCCCGAACATGGAGCCCTCCAAGCGGGAGTACCTCGAGGACTTCACCTTCAGGGCGTGCGACCACATGTACGCGCGTGACGAGCGGACCGGCTTCCAGTCGGTGAAGAGCGTCTGGGCCGAGATGGGCTGGGACGGCGACGCCATCTGGCGGGACAGCGTCGCCCACTCTCAGACGACGAAGTCGTTCAACACCTTCCTGTTCCAGGACAATCTGATGCCGCGCCTGCAGCGCCTCGGTCTCATCTCGGAGCGGATCGCGCCGCGTTACCGGGAGCTCGGCCTGCTGGTCTGATCAGCCCTTGAAGTCGTCCGGCACCTTCAGCGGCTCGCCGAGCTGCTTGGCGTCCACGGCGTAGATCGCCGGCGCCGCCTTCAGCTTGACCCAGGCCTGGTCGCCGGCACGCTTTCCGACGAGGACGGCGGCGATCTCGCTGCCGTCGGCCTTCAGGAGCGTGACCTCGAGCGTCGGCGCGTCCAGACCGTACTTGGCCGGCTCGTCGCCGGTGGGCGCGGCGATCGTCTTCCACTTCAGCGCGCGGAGCGAGTAGAGCAGGTTGTCCACGGTCGCGGCCTTCGCCGAGCCGCGGCCGCCCTCCACCAGCTTCCAGTCGCTTTCGCCATTGCGCTCGACGACGAGCGTCTGGCCGCCGGCGCGCACCCGCATGCGCTTGACGTCCCTCGGCTCGAGGCCGGGCAGGAGCATGCGGTCGCGGAGATCGTCGAGTGAACGGCCCAGGTCCTCGAGCGCCCGGCCGTCGACGAGCACCACCGGGCCCTGGCCGGCCACCGCCGCGTAGGCGCTCGGAGTGCCGCCGCGGCGCTCGGGCGAGGGCGCCAGCAAGACGGTCCGGGGCGCCGGCGCGCCTTGCTCGACGATGCTCACGCGCACCGTGGGCTTCGCGAGGTAGCGCGGGATGCCCGAGGCGTCCTCGGTCAGGAAGGCCTGGGCGCGGAGCTCGCGCAGCTTGAAGAGCACGGCGCCCGCCTCGACCTGGTCGGCCGGGAGCGCCTCGGGCGCGGTGATCTTCCAGCGCTCGTTCTCGCGCGCCAGCGTGACCGCGCCCTTCGGGCTCTCGATCTCGAGCCGCGTCACCTTGTCGCGGTCGACCCCGACGATCGTCTTGTCGCGCAGGACCGCGACGTTCTTCGGGACGGCGGCCCACGTCTCGTCCGGGACCAGCAGGACGGTCGACTCGCCGGGCCGCATCGCGTAGACGCCCTTCTTGCCCGGGTCCGCGCGCCCGAACAGGAGCGCCTTCGTCGCGCGGTCCTTGTCGCGGCCCGTGTGGATCGCGAGCCGGACCGGCCGGTCGAGCCCGAACGGCTCCAGCGAGCGCGGCGCCTCGGCCGCGAACTCCTTGACCCGCGCGGAGCGGAGCTTCTCGAGGAAGTCCCGCACCGCGTCGCCGTCCACCGGCAGCGCCCGCGGCCGGGTCAGCTTCCAGCGGCCGTCGGCTTGCTCGACGGCGATCGTGTCGTCGCGCATGTCGACCTCGAGCGCGGTCACGTCCTTCTGGTCGAACGCGAGCACGGTCTTGTCCCGGAAGTCGGCGACCGGTCGGGTCGTGTCGCGCAAGACGGAGTCGCCGACCACGAAGATCGCCGGCTTACCTGCCTCACGCGCGTACACCCACACCCCGGTGGGGCTCTTGGCGCCGAGCGTCAGCCCGATCTGTTTTCCGTCCTTGAGTCGGAGCGTGACCTCGACGGCCGGGCGGTCGAGCCCGAAGTCGCCGAGCGCCTTCGGGTCGGCTTCGATCTCACGGTCCATGCGGGCGGTGACGATCGAGGTCACCGTCTCGTCGACGGGTCCACGGTCGCCGCGCGCCTTGACGGGCTCGAGGATCTGCCAGCCGTCGCCCTCCCGCTTGAGCTTGACGATGGAATCGGCTCGCTTGATGTCGACCTCCGCGACGTCCGCCGGCTCGACCGTGAAGACCCGCCCCTTGCGCCCCTCCGTCTTCTCCCGCTCCGGGCCCAGCCGGACTTCGTAGACGTAGTAGAAGGCGCCGAGCGCGATCAGGATGGCGGCCAGGACCGCGGTCGTCTGCCAGCGCATGACCGGCCGGCTAGTTCGCCGCGCGGCGGCGGACGACGGCGACGATTCCGCCGACGAGCACGAGGGCCGGCAGGACCACGACCGGCAGGAGGAAGACGGCCTGCGCCTGGTTCGAGCTCATGAAGACCGGGGTCTGCTTCACGTCCTTGGGGCGGACCGAGATCTGGTCCTCCTCCTCGGCGAGCCAGCTCACGGTGTTGAGAAAGAAGTCGCGGTTGCCCTGGATGTTCAGGAACTGGTTGGCGGCGATATTGGACGTGCCGTACACGACGATGCGCGCCTTGTCGATCGTCGCGACCGCCGCGACGGTGAGCGGCCCCTTCAAGTCTTGAGGGTCGGGCTGCGCGACGCCGCGATTGAGGTCCGCGCGGTTGGTCTCGCCCCAGCTCTCGGCGCTGGTGCGCGCGAGCGACTGGACGTTGACGCCCTTGGGCGGGGTCTTGAGCGCGGTGATCGAGCGGGTCAGCGGGAAGAGGGTGGAGATCCCGCCCAGATCGCGCGTGATCGGATGGGACTCGTACTGCTGGACGATCGGGACCTCGGGTCCGATACCGAAGAGACGTCCGATCGGGTTCTGCTCCACGACGAGGTCGTCGTCGAGCTGGAATCCGTACTTCACGAGGTGCTTCTTGAGCCCCTCGTTCTGGAACGGGTTCGCCATCGCGAGCACCTTGCCGCCGCGCCCGAGGTACGCGTCGAGGGCCTCGAGCTCCGGCGGGAACAGGTCGTTGCGCGGCCCGGCGAGGATGACGACCATCGCGTCGTCCGGCACCTTGCCCGTGCGCGCGAGGACCAGCGGCTTGACGTCGTAGTTGGCCTTCTCCATCGCGGACTTCGCCTCGCTGAATCCGGGCCGATCGGTGTTCCCGAGCTCGGGCTCGCCGTGCCCCTGGATCACGTAGACGACGCGCTTGCCCTCGCGCGTGACCTTGACGAGGCCGTTCGTCAGCTTCTCCTCTTCGGCGTCGAGCACCTTTTCCGACTTCGCCTTGGTCTCGAGCACGATCGTGCCGTACGACTCGATGCCGTAGCGCTTGGCGAGGCCGGGCTCACGGTCGGGATCGAGGCTCCGCCACGTGAATTTCCCGTTCGAGTAGCGGGCGTACTGCTTGAGCAGATCCTCCGCCACCCGCTTGCCGGGCTGATCGCTGCGGTAGAAGGCGACCGCGCTCACCTCGGTCTTGAGGCCGCCGAGCAGCTGGATGGTCTGAGGCGAGAGGCTGAATCGCTTGTTCTCGGTGAGATCCCATCGCGCGCTGTGCCGGAACGAGAGCGCCTGGACGACGACCGTCGCGCCCAGGACCATCGCGACCGCCACGGCCATGTTCAGCCCATAGCGCATGGTCCGGCGGCCGAAGAGGGCGCGGAAGTCCTCGACCCGGGCGAGCAGCGACGCCAGCACGAGCAGCACGCCCACGGCGACGAGCGTCCACCGGAACCGATTCAACTCCGGCCGCAGGAAGGGCAGGATCGCCCCGCCCGCCAGCACGGCGAGCCCGAGGTAGCCGCCCCAGTCGAGCAGCCGCCGGATCATCCCGTCCACCGCCGTGCCTCGAGCGAGCGGAGCGTCAGGAACAGCGCTAGCACGGTGAAGTTGAGGTAGTAGAGGATGTCCTTGGTGTCCAGGACGCCCTTCGCGAAGCTCTCGTTGTGCTCGAGGAGCGACAGGAACTGCAGTACCCGTCCGGTCGTCCCGCCGGCGTAGTCCGCGCTCCAGCCGAGGATCCAGAAGATCAGGAGGACCCCGAACGTGGTGATCGAGGCGACGATCTGGTTTTCGGTCAGCGACGAGGCGAACACGCCGACGGCGATGAACGTGGCGCCCATGAGCAGGAGCCCGAGATAACCCGTGAGCACGGGACCCCACTCGAGCCGCGCGAAGTACACCACGATCACCGGGTAGAGCGTGGTGAGTCCGATCATGATCGCGTAGAGGACCAGGGCCGCCAGGTACTTCCCGGCCAGCACGGCGCCGTCGCGCACGGGGTACGTGAGCAACAGCTCGATCGTGCCCGCGCGCCGCTCCTCGGCGAAGAGCCGCATCGTCACCAGGGGCATGAGCAGCAGCAGGATGACGCTGATGTTCGAGAAGAGCGGCCGCATGACGCTGTCGGTGACGTTCAGGTCGCGCGCCATCGACGGGTTCATCGCCGACTGCATGGAGGCGAGCGTGAAGAAGGCGAAGATCGAGTAGAAGAAGTAGCCGCCGATCAGGAGGAAGATCGTGAACACCACCCACGCCACCGGCGAGGTGAAGTAGAGGCGCAGCTCCTTCTTGAAGATCGGCCAGATCCTCACGCCCGTATCTCTTCCCCGGCTTCCTCGCCGGCGACGATCCGGATGAAGACCTCCTCGAGCGTCATCCCCACCCGCTTGAGCTCCAGCAGGTCCCACCGCTGCTGCGCGGCCAGCTGGAAGAGCTCGCCGCGCACGTCGCGGCCCCGCGCCGCCTCCACCATGAACCGCCCGGCGCCGTTCGCGATCGCCTGATCCTGCACGGACAGGACACCGGGAATGGCGCGGATCCGGTCGCGGACGGCGGGCGGCGGACCGACGATCTCGACCTCGACCCGCGCCGTCGGAAAGAACTGCTCCACCAGCGTGTCGATGGGGCCCTGGGCGACGATCGAGCCCTTGTTGATGATGATCACGGCGTCGCACACCATCGAGACTTCCGGGAGGATGTGGGTCGACAGGATCACGGTGTGCTGGCCGGCGAGGGACTTGATGAGCGACCGGATCTCCGTGATCTGCTTGGGGTCGAGGCCGATCGTGGGCTCGTCGAGGATGAGCACCTCCGGATCGCTGACGATCGCCTGGGCCAGGCCGACGCGCTGGCGGTACCCCTTCGACAGCTTTCCGATCAGGCGGTTCTGGACGTCGGCGACCATGCAGCGGTCCATGACGTCGGCGACGCGCCGGCGTCGCTCCCCCCGCGGCACCCCCTTCACCTCCGCGACGAAGTCCAGGTAGGGCGCGACGCGCATGTCCGTGTAGAGCGGCACGCTCTCCGGCAGGTAACCGATCCGGCGCCGCACCTCCATGGACTCACGGAACACGTCGTGCCCCGCGACCCGCGCGACGCCGCTCGAGGCCGGGATGAAGCAGGCGAGAATGCGCATGGCGGTGGACTTCCCGGCCCCGTTGGGCCCGAGGAAGCCCACGATCTGGCCCGGGGCGACGCTGAACGACACGTCGCTGATCGCAGTGACCAGTCCGTAGTTCTTGGTGAGGTGTTCGACTTCGATCATCGAGGCCGGTTACGAAGTATACAACGGCCGGCCGCTTACTTCGACTGAACGATCGGCATGCGCTCCAGGAGCCAGGACGGCACGGCGACCATCGTGCTCGTCGCCGGGTCGAGGCACGCGTGGAGCGTCGAGCCGGTGGCCACCGGTTCGCCCCCCTCGTTCCGGATCTCGTAGGCGAAGCGGAAGCTCGCGCGCCGGCACTCGCTCACCCAGCAGCGCACCTCCAGCAGGTCGTCGAGCCGCGCCGGCTTGCGGAAGCGCACGACGGCCTCGACGACCGGGAGGTGGACCTGTCGATCGACGTGCGACATCGGGAGCCCCTGCTGGCGCAGGAACTCGACCCGGCCCACCTCGAAGTAGGTGAGGTAGTTCCCATAGTAGACGACCTTCATGCAGTCCGTGTCCTTGTAGCGGACGCGAATCGTCGTGGAGGCGATCACAGATACTGGCCGTAGCGGATTTTCTCGACGACCCCCCGCACGCCCTTGTAGCCGTCGATCGCGTCGAGCAGGTCGTCGGTGGAGACGGGCGGCACTCCGGCGCGCTCGGCGGCCGCGCGCACCTTGACCTCGAGGGCGCGCCGCACGATCACGGAGAGGTCGGCGCCGCTCATCCCGCCCATCACCGGCAGGATCTTGTCGTAGTCGATCTTATCGAAGAGCGGCCGCCCGGCGTTCTTTTCCGTCCGGACGCGGACCAGCTCCAGGATCTCCTTCTGGGCGCTCGGATCGGGCAACGGGATCTCGATGAGATGGTCCAGGCGCCCCGGCGCGACCAGTGCCGGGTCGAGCGCGTCGGTGTGGGTGGTCGACGCCACGACGAGGATGCGCTCGGTGGTGCTCATCGCATCGAGCTTCTCGCAGAGGGCCGCGACCAGCCGCGCGCTCGCCTCCCGCGCCTGGGGCGGCGGGAGCAGGTGATCGAGCGAGAGCGCCTCGGCCTCGTCGAGGAACAGCACCGCCGGGCCCTCGGCCATCGCGATCCGGAGGATCTCCTGGAGCAGATCGCCCGTGTTGGCGGCGAACTTCGAGGTCAGATTCATCAGCTTCAGGTGATAGAAGATCGCGTCCGACGCCGTGGCGAGCGCCTGCGCGAGCTTCGATTTCCCGGTGCCGGGTGGGCCGTAGAGGAGCACGCCCTTCGGCGGCTCGACGCCCCACTGCCGGTAGAGGTCGGGGTTGCTGAGGGCGAGGGCGAACCCCTTGAGAATCGTCTTCGCCTCCCGGAGCCCGCCGACGTCGTCGAAGGTGACCGTCGACTTGATCTTGGTCTCGACCCGACCGGTGAGGTCGCCGTACTTCTCGCCGAGCTTGACGAAGACGTCCTCGAGGCGCCGCTGGAGCGCCCACTCCTGGTCGTTCCGTTCGGGCTCGGCCATGGGTCAGATCGACGGGCGCCGCGGCGGCGCGCCGCTCCCGGCCTTGTCGAAGACGCGCTCCTCCACCAGCACCGGCACCTTCGCGCGGATCGCCAGCGCGATCGCGTCCG
>Ga0137403_10002051_pt1 | contig 25049 bp, 21 predicted proteins | sample CZOMad2_1_16fung_FD_122057 | JGI IMG/M metagenome (GOLD analysis project Ga0137403, IMG submission 122057) | Vadose zone soil fungal communities from Angelo Coast Range Reserve, California, USA - CZOMad2_1_16fungal (Hybrid Assembly) | ecosystem: Environmental > Terrestrial > Soil > Vadose zone... | reverse complement strand
TGCGGTGACTGGGTCCCGCTCGGCGGTTCGAATGGCGACCTAACGACCTCATTCTGGGGCGATCGGGATTCTACACTCGGTTTCCAACCCATCGTCACTCAGGTCGAACGGTTTGCAGGCGACACCGGCACAATCTGGGTCGCGACCGATTCGGGTCGGCTATTCATCACGAATAACGCAAACACGGCGAATCAAGACAACGTGACCTATACACGGGTCGATTCATTGGCGCCGAATGATCCGGAGCGCTTCATTAGTTCGGTCTATATTGATCCGGCGAACAAGAACCACGTTTGGGTCTCGTATTCCGGCTACAACGCACATACGCCATCAACGCCGGGGCATGTGTTTGAGGTGACATTCAATCCGGGCGGCCCGTCGGCGACCTGGACGGACCTGAGCTACAACCTCGCCGACCTGCCGATCACAGACCTCGTCCGGGACGACAAAACAGGTGATCTTTACGCCGCCAGCGACTTCGGCGTAATGAAGCTCGCCAACGGCGGGAGCACCTGGACAGAGGCGGGAGGCGGCCTGCCGAAAGTCGAAGTCTCCGCCCTGACTATCGTGCCCAACGCACGTCTGCTTTATGCCGCGACGCACGGGCGCAGCGCTTGGAAACTTCAATTGCCCTAAAGTTTAGTTCGTAAACTGTATACTGGGCGGGGTGGTGAGATCTACCCCGCCCAGTTTTTTGAAGGAATATATGTTCGTTAAGAACGTAATGACCGGCTGCGTCTTATTGATGCTGATCGGCAGCGCCGCGTTGAGTGATCCTGTGCCGCCAGGTTTTGTCGAGGGGCATGTGAAGATTTTTCCGCTCAGCGACGTTAACCTTGGTGACGACGGGAACCGGACAAACACGGCCAGCGCAACGCCCTATACTGAATATCCGCTCGTCGTCTTGGCACGAGACGGGAAAAAAGAAATCACGCGCGTGATGGCGGACAGCAACGGTAACTACCGCGTCGAGCTGCCGCCGGGGGATTATATCCTAGACGTGGGAGCACCCACACCGAAGCGGCCAAAGCCTCGACCCTTCACTGTTGTCTCGAACCAAACGGTTCGCGTCGATATGAACATCGACACGGGAATTCGCTGAGGTCGTTTGAGGCTGCTGGTCGGTAATAGAAGGATTTCGGTGGACTCAAGAGTTTTCAAGAAGCCCTGAAAGGAAGTGAGTTGTTTCCCAACTCATTTAGCTTCCTCTTAAGTATTCGTTAGGCGGTAGCTGAAGCTTGTCGCAAACTTCAACGTCATCGGGTTTGATTTTTCTGAGGATGCGGCCATATTCCGCCCTCCCTGGTTGTAGGGCAGGCGCATCGCCTGTCGAACAAAATGGCAATCCGGAGCGATCGCCCTACAGCAATTTCGCATGCAAAAGATCCGTAACATCGCCATCATTGCGCACGTAGACCACGGCAAGACTACCTTGGTCGACCAGTTGTTGCGGCAGTCAGGGACTTTTCGGGCGAATCAAAAAGTCGAGGAGCGGATGATGGACTCGATGGATCTCGAGCGCGAGAAGGGCATCACCATTCGGGCGAAGAACGCGGCGTTTCAGTGGAACGGTTATCGTATCAATATCGTAGACACGCCCGGTCACGCCGATTTCGGTGGCGAAGTCGAACGCATCATGAAGATGGTCGATGGCGTTCTGCTCGTGGTAGACGCTCACGACGGTCCGCAAGCGCAAACTCGTTTCGTTTTGCGCAAGGCGCTGCAAAATCGTCTCAAGGCCATCGTCGTCATTAACAAGATCGACAGAGAGAACGCGGAACCGCGCAAAACGCTCGACTTGGTCTTTGATCTCTTCGTCGAACTGAAAGCGAGCGATGAGCAGCTCGATTTTCCGATCATCTACGCCAGCGCCAGGGATGGTTTTGCCGTGCGCGAATTGAATGATAAGCACGAAGACATGACTCCGCTTTTCGAGGCCATTGTTCAGCACGTCCCGCCGCCGAAAGTTTCTTCCGATCCTTTTTTTCAGATGCTCGTCTCCAATCTTGATTACAGTGATTATATCGGGCGCATCGCTCTCGGTCGCATCGTCAGCGGCCGCGTCAGCGTTGGCGATTCGATTGTCTGTCTTCATCGCGATGGAAATCGCGAACGCGCTACGGTCACGGCGCTCTTTACCCATTCCGGTCTCGAACAAGTCGAAACCAAGGAGGCCAGCGCTGGCGAAATCGTGGGCCTGGCCGGATTTGAAAACGCTTATATCGGTGAAACACTGACCGATCGAGAAGAGGGCGCCGCGCTTCAATTTGTCGATATCGATCCGCCGACGATTCGAATGCGCATTCTGGTAAACGATTCGCCGTTTGCCGGACGCGACGGGAAATTTGTGACGGCGCGACATATTCGCGATCGGCTCGTCCGGGAAACGCGCGGTAACGTTTCGCTTCAGTTCAACGACACGGAGACGGCGGGGGCATTTGAAATTCATGCTCGCGGCGATATGCAAATCGCCATCCTGGTCGAGCAAATGCGGCGCGAGGGCTACGAAGTGATGGTCTCGCGACCCGAGGTCATTTTTCATCGGAACGAAGACGGCGAGTTGCTTGAGCCGCTCGAGAACCTTTATATCGACCTTCCAAACGAAAATTTGGGCGACGTTTTACAATCGCTCGCTGCGCGCAAAGGCGAGGTCGTGCAGATGGATCATCATGCAAATCGCGTTTCAGTCGAAGCAATCATTCCCACCCGCGGTCTGATCGGTTTTGAAACCGACCTGGTCAACCTCACGCGAGGCGAAGGCCTAATGAGTCATTTGTTTGCTGAATACGCGCCGTTCAAAGGCGAGATCGAAGGGCGCAATCGTGGAGTGATGGTTTCAATGGAAAACGGAATCAGCACAGCCTATGCGCTCAACAGCATTCAAGACCGTGGCCGTCTCTTTATCGGTCCGCAGGAAGACATCTATGGAGGCATGATTGTCGGCGAGAATGCGCGCCCGGAAGATATGCCGGTCAATCCGTCCCGCGCGAAACGACTCACGAACATGCGATCGCAGGGGGAAGGCAAAGGGGTGCAATTAGAAGCGCCGTTGCGCATGAGCCTTGAGCGGGCCATCGAGTACATTGGCATCGACGAGTATGTCGAGGCGACGCCGAAATCACTTCGGCTCCGCAAGCGAATTCTTGATGCCACCGCGCGAAAACGGGCTGCTGCAGCTGCCGCGTAGCTCCGGGTCCAGGCAAAAGGCGGGAAGCGACGAAGGTCAATCGCCCTGTGGTTTGCCTGGTGTTAGCAAGCCGGGCTCTGACCTGCCACCGATCCGGGAAAGAAATACGAAAAAAGCGACCAAAATGCTTGGTATTATCGTTTTAATTTTGGAGTCTCGTACTCCCCAAATTCACATAAACGTCAACAGCTACAAAAAATATGAAAACTCTTCGTCATTGGTTTACTCGAAATCGTGTTCTCTCACATCTGCGTATCACAACTGCGGTTACGCTGACTTCCGCGGCGGCGGCAATGGCTTTCGTTGCAGCGAATCCATCCGGCGAGTTGTTATCCGGGAAGTCGAAGGCCAAAGTTGAAACCAAGTCTGCTCCCTCAAATGGCTTCGCTAATAAGTTTCGTGCTCGCTTTTTTCAGACTCTCATTGGCATTGGAAATGGCGGAGAGGATTCTTCCCGTGATGGCGCTGCGCAAGAAGCGTATGAGAACAGAGCGTACCCCGCCACGTTCATCGCAGCACCGCAGCAGCAGGCAGCGGCGAAGGCCGCGAACGCCATCGGCAAGCTGCCTGCCGGCAAGAAGACCAATTGGCAGGAGGTCGGCCCGAGTGGAGTTTCGGCGGACGCCTTCGTGGCGTCGGAGTCCACCGGCGCCACGGCTGGCACGATCTTTTCCGGACGCACGACGGCGATCGCCGTTGCTCCGAACTGTACCGCTTTGAGCTGTGCGGTCTTTATCGGTACGGCTGGAGGCGGCGTCTGGCAGGCGGACAACGCGCTTGCCTCGCAGCCGAACTGGCATCCGTCGAGCAGCGGCATCCCATCGAACGCGATCGGGTCTCTCGTCTTCGATCCGAACGATCCGAGCGGAAAGACGCTCTATGTCGGAACGGGCGAGCCAAACGGCTCGGGTGATTCCGAAGCAGGTGTGGGCCTCTACAAGTCGACCGACGGAGGCAAAAACTGGACGCTCGTAGCCGGCAGTACCGCCGCGAATGCGCCTTGTGCCGACAATCCCACGTCACTGACATGTCCCGTCGCGACGGGCCGCTCGATCGGCGCGGTCGCAATAGATCCGGCGGACAAGAATCACATCTTGATTGGTACGGACGTTGCGCGCCACGGCTCCTCCTCGTCCAACGGCGGGCGCTTCACCCCGCCAGATAGCGCGCAGGTAGGCCTCTACGAATCAACCGATGGCGGAGCGACGTTCTCGCCGGCGCTGATCCTCACGCAGGACACGGTCGTTCCGGGCAGCGCCACGGGCGGTGACTTCTTCCGCGGCGGTGTCTCGGACATCGAGCTCTATCGGGCGTCGGGCGAAACGCAGGTCTACACCGCGGCCTTTGACTACGGTGTCTACCGGCGGTCGATGACGCAGGACGGCGACACTGCCTTCCACCAGATCTTTGCCTCGGCCGGCGGCGGCACGGTTGCGAACTCTTCTACTTCACGGACCGAGTTTTCGCTGGCGCCGAACGGTGGGAGCCTGCGCGTCTATGTCGGCGACGCGGCTGGCAGCGGCGCTAGCTTCCGTCGCGTGAACGACGCCAACGCGCCCGCCGCGACGCTCTTCACGGGCGGAACGAACGGCGGCTGGACGACGCTCTCCAGCTCGACGAACGGCACGCCGGGCTTCGCCTCGTTCAACTACTGCACGGGCCAGTGCTCATATGACATGCCGGTGTTCTCGCCGCCGGGCTTTCCCGACGTCGTCTACATCGGCGGTGCCATGAAGTATTCCGAGATCGGCGGCCGGTCGAATGGGCGCGCGATCCAGCGCTCGGAGGACGCGGGCGTCAACTTCACCGACATGACGATCGACACGCAGGGTGTTAGCCTGCATCCGGATCAACACGCGATCGCGGCGACGCCGTTCAACGCGAACATTGTCTTCATCGCGAACGATGGTGGTTTTTGGAGGCTTAACGGTTCCTTCAGTGACGTCTCGAGCCAGTGCTCCGGGCGCGGTCTCACCGGGGCTAACCTGACCGACTGCACGAACTGGCTCTCAAAGGTGCCGACGACGATCTCGACGATGAACAGGGGTCTGGGCACGCTCCAGTATCAAAGCCTTTCGGTTAACGCGCAGAACCCGCTCAACGACCTGTTGGGCGGCACGCAGGACAACGGCACCCATGCAATCAACGGCAAGGGGAAGGGGTTCGTCACCGTCTTCGGCGACGGTGGTCAGTCAGCAATTAGCCGGTTCGACTCGAACATCCGGCTCCACACCTTTTTCGATGCACAGATCGAAGTGAACCACCAGGGTACCAACGAGCCGACCTGGGACTGGATCTCCGACACGTTTTTCGTCGGGGCGGGCAGTAGCGAGCCTCGCTCGTTCTACATCCCGCTCATCTACGACCCCGCGGTTGCCGGCACGGCGTTCACCGGACTTCAGCACGTCTGGCGGACGCAGGATAACGGCGGTAACCAGGCCTTTCTCGATGCGCACTGTGACGAGTTCACTAACGGCGATGCGATCTTCACGGGCAACTGTGGCGACTGGGTGGCACTCGGGCAGAATTTGTCCACTGACCCGGCCTTCGGCACCGACAAGGCACCGGGGCAGTACATCGTCGCAACGAGCCGTGCGCCGAGCGACAACGGCACGCTCTGGGCGGGACTGAGGCGCGGACGCGTATTCGTCACCTCGAATGCCGACGCGGCATCGCCCGGCGTGGTTACCTTTTATCGGATCGATACGTCGGCGCAGCCGGAGCGTTTCGTGAGCGGCATCTCCATCGATCCATCGAACCCGAACCACGCGTTCATCTCGTATTCAGGGTACAATGCGTATGCGACGGCTTCCGGCACGGCGACAGGGCACGTATTCGAAGTCACCTACAATTCGGTCACGCACGTGGCGACCTGGTCGGCCGATCTCGCTGGGGGTCTCGGCGATCAGCCGATTACCGGCGTTGCTGTCGACGGGAAAACGGGAGATGTCTACGTGTCGACCGACTTCGGCGTCTTTGTGCGCCTAAGCGGCAACACGACCTGGCAGCCGGCCGCGGGCAGCCTGCCCCCGGTCGCTGTGTATGGCCTAACCATTGACGTGAACGGTCGGGTGCTGTATGCCGCAACCCACGGCCGTGGCGCCTGGATGCTGAGCCTGCAGTAAGGATTAGTCTGTAGATTAGTTTATGTTGGGCGGGGTAGTGAAAATCTATCCCGCCCACTTTTTTCCGACGAGGTGATGTCAACCTTTCACAAGTACCTGATCGGCGCTTGCACCTTTTTGATTCTGGTCGGCACTGCATCGATTAAAGCAGCGCCGCAAGGTTTCGTGGAGGGACATTTGAAGATTGTTTCGCCCAAGGCGGTTGAACCCTCCGATAACATGCCACGACCGGCGATTGCGCCTGAAACCTATGCTGAATTTCCCCTGATCATCTTGAGTCAGGACGGGAAAAACGAAATTGCGCACGTGACCGCAGATGAGAATGGAAACTATCGTATAGCGTTGCCGCCGGGGAACTATGTTCTGGATGTGCAAGGACGCGTATCCAAGCGTCTGCGCGCGAGACCGCAACAGTTTACGGTTGTCTCCAATCAAACCGTCCGCGTCGATATGAGCATCTTCATAGGGCTCGTTAAGGGTAAAGCTTCCGCGTACTCGCGTTAGGTTAGTTTGGAAAGCGGGACAGTGAAAAGTATCCGTCTGGCTTTGCGCTAACGTTATCGATCGCCAAGTCTCTGGTCGCTGCCTGTATCTTTCTCATCCTTGAAAATTATTTCACCTAAGGGGGTTGAGCTTGCCGATGAAACGCCATCTAAAATGACAGCAGAGAACTATGCTAATTATCCATTGGTGATTCTGAACCAGGACGGAAAAAAGGAGATCGCTCTGTCCGCGTCGATAATGGATATTATTGACACGGATCATTGGCGAGTTAGGTCAACGCAATCGTTTCAACCTGATTGACAAATCGGGCCGTCTGCGGTTAAATCTGCTCCAGTTAGTCTGGTTCCTCGCCAGCGATTCTCTCGCGAGGCGTGCTGTTCCGAGTTTGGAATTAATCGTTAGGCAAAATTTGTAGTCGAGAAATATAACTCCGCGCATCTATGTCGGGGCATAGCAAGTGGTCGAAGGTCAAGCGCTTCAAAGGCGCAATCGACGCGAAACGTGGCCAGATCTTCAGCAAGTTTTCGAAGGAGATCACCATCGCCGCAAAAACCGGTGGCGGCGATCCGAACGGGAACCCGCGTCTTCGCAGCGCGATTCAGGCCGCCCGCGGACAAAGTATGCCGAACGATAACATTGATCGCGCCATCAAACGCGGCACCGGCGAGGGCGTCGAAGCTCCCAATTTCGAAGAGATTATCTACGAAGGATATGGCCCGGCGGGCGTCGCGATCATTGTCGAGGCCGCCACCGACAACAAAAATCGCACGGCCGCAGAAGTCCGCAGTATTTTTACGAAAAATAATGGAAACCTCGGCTCGGCCGGCAGTGTTTCATACATGTTTCATAGAAAGGGGCAGATCACGGTTCCGCGCAGTTCCATCGACGAAGACCGCCTCCTGGAGCTTGTCCTGGAGGCCGGCGCTGAAGAGTTGACAACCGAGGAAGATCAGTATCTTATCGTTACTTCGCACGATCGGCTCTACGCTGTAGCTGAGGCGCTCAAGAGAGCAAATGTGACGACCGATGGGCAAAAGTTTACCTTCATCCCTGATAGCACGGTTCCGGTTGCCAACGAGGACGTGGCCCGGCAGGTGCTCCGTTTGTGTGATGCGCTCGAAGACGACGACGACGTGCAGAACGTCTACTCAAATCTAGATATCCCCGACGAAATGCTGGCCAAGTTGCCAGCCTGAAAAAGAAATTTCCTTTCGCTGAACTTGGCAGTGCGCTTGCCCCGGCGAGCAATCGGCCTCTGCAATTTATGAACGAAGAAAACGAAAAACAGCCGCCGCTGGAAACTACCGGATCGGCTGCTCCGCCTGAGCAACGTCGCCCTCGTGGGCGCCGCCGCTATGGCCGCCGGCGGTACTACAATCGCGGCGGAAACGACAATTCTAACGAGCCCTACAATGAGTCGCGGAATGATGCGCCGGGCGCGGCAAGCGGCGACCCTGTTGCTACCGAAACATTGGAAGGCGCGCCCGAATCGGGCGAACAAGTCGAGCGCGAGCCCGAATTTGGCGAAGGTATCATCGAGATCTCCGGCAAAGGCTTTGGTTTTCTCCGCGACCCCAAACGCAATTTTATTCAGACCCCGCAGGATATTTTTGTTACGCCGGAAATCGTGCGTCGCTTCGCCCTGCGCGATGGCATGTGGATTTATGGCGAAACGCGTCGCGGCAATCGCGGCCCGCAATTGATTAAACTACTCACGGTCAACGGCGAGGATCCCGCGAAATATCAGGGTCTGCGACCGTTCGAGGAACTTACGACGATCAATCCCAACAAGCGGATCAAACTTGAGACCGTACCCGATCGTTACACCACCCGCATCATGGACTTGATGACGCCGCTCGGCATGGGCCAGCGCGGTTTGATCGTCGCGCCGCCGCGCACCGGCAAAACGACATTGCTCCATCACATCGCCGACGCGGTCACAAAAAATCACACGGAGATGAAGCTGATTATTCTTCTCGTCGATGAGCGCCCGGAAGAAGTCACCGATTTCAAACGATCGCATCCAAAAGCGGAGATCATCGCCAGTTCGAACGATAGCGACATCAAGAGTCACACTCGGATTGCTCAGCTCGCCATTGAGCGTGCTAAACGCCTGGTCGAAGCCGGTCAGCACGTTTTCATCTTGCTCGATTCGATTACCCGAACCGCCCGCGCGTTTAACAATGCGATGTCCGGCGGCGGTCGGACGATGAGCGGCGGTATCGACGCTCGCGCGATGGAAATTCCGCGAAAAATTTTCGCGGCTGCGCGTAATACGGAAGAGGCTGGCTCGCTCACGATCGTCGCTACGGCGTTGATCGACACCGGCAGCCGGATGGACGAGCTTATCTTTCAGGAGTTCAAAGGCACGGGCAACATGGAGATGGTCCTCGATCGCAAGATCAGCGATCAGCGCATTTATCCGGCGATCGACATCTTTCTTTCCGGCACTCGCCGCGAGGAACTGCTGCTTCAACCTTGGGAGCTTGAGAAAATCAATTTGATTCGTCGCGGGCTCGCCGGTCACAAACCGGAGGAAGCGATTCAGCGTCTGCTCATGTTCGTCAAAAAATTCCCGACGAACACGCAGATGTTGAAAGAGATTCCTGGTTAACCTGTAGCGGCGGTCTGTGACCGCCGGTAACAAGTGCCCCCTTCATTACCCCAAAGCGGTCAGCGACCGCCTTTACAAGATCTGGAGTGGGAAGTTCTTCCGCCCGAAGATCGACAGCCACGAAGTTCGACCGAATCGGCCTTTAAGCTGGTTTCTCTGGTGATGGATCGATTGATCCGCATCCCGGGACTTAAGAAGCGCCTCGGCTTGAATCCTATTGTCGATCTGGTTCCAGGTTTTGGTGACATCGCCGTCGCATTGGTGTCGGTGTCCGTAATTATTTACGGCATCCGGCGAAAGGTCCCGAAGATTGTTCTTGGCCGCATGGCGCTCAACGTCTTGATCAATGAGCTCGTCGGCCTGATCCCGATCATCGGTTCCGCGTTCGCGTTTTGGTTCCAGGCCAACACCCGTAATTACCAATTGATCCGCGGACATATCGATACTCCGGGTCGCTCGACTAAGGGTGACAAGATTTTCGTCGGCGTGATCCTTGCGCTCGTGGTTCTGGCAATTGTCGGAGGAATTTTCGGGACGTTTTTATTTCTGCAGGCGATCGCCAAACTGATTTCCGGTTAGCTCAGCCTGGCTTTAACGTATCGATCGTAAAGCGCGTGAATCGTTTCGCGGGCGGCGCGGTATTGCTTCGCGAATAGGTCGACATCGTTGTAGCCAAGTCGCTTCGCCAATTTTTCCTGTTCCTCCGGCGCTCCCGGCAATGTCGAAATATTCTTGTTTTCGAATCTCCGTAGCGCCGTTTCAGTGCGCCGCAGCAATTCGTAGCTTTGAGTTGCGTTGCTCGCATCACGATCTGAAATCATTTTATTTTCCCCCAAAGCTATCAAAGCGCGTTGCCAATTCGGCTCCCAGATGCCCGAGCGCATTTGCAACGCTTGCACCAGAAACTCGGCTTCAATCATGCCGCCGCTACCGGTCTTGAAATCGAGAAAATCGGAACCGCTGCCGCGTTCGCGTCGGATTCGCTCCAGCATATTGTCGATCTTGGTCAAGAGATCGGATTGCTTCCCGACCTCGCGCCAAATCCGTTGCACGATGTCGAGGTAGGCGTCTTGCAGCGGCCCGCTGATCGGGCGCGCCCGGGTTAAGGCGTGGATTTCCCAAAGATGCGCGCGCTGGCAGTAATAAGATTCGTATGCCGCCAGCGGCGCAACCAATGGTCCTTTCTCCCCATCAGGACGAAGTCGAGCATCAAGTGAGGCGATCATGCCTTCGGCGCTTGGCTGCATCGTGGCCGCCACCAGATTTTGCGCGCTGCGTGTGTCGTCCCCGACAAAGAGCAAGTCGAGATCGGCCCCGTAGCTTAATTCGCCGCCGCCAAATTTTCCGAGCGCGACAATCGTTAGATTTTCGCCGCCCAATAGTTTGTTCGTAAAGGTGAGACAGGATTCGGCCAGCTCGGACAACTCCGCAAAAATGACCGACGCCTCCGCGACTCCGAGGGCGTCCCGCATCATAATGCGGAGCAGTTGCCTTTGCCGATATGCGCGAATCGGATCGAGATTCGCCGCGCTGCCTCCGAAAGATTCGAGTCGAGCACAATGTTCGGCGATTGATCGCGGTTGATTGAAATTTTTGTCGCGGGTGATTTCCTCGAGCAATTGCGGACGACGAATCAGCAGATCGCCGCCGAACCGGCTGGCGTCGAGAGTTTTGATGACCAACTCGAGCAAAGTCGGGTTGGTGGCCAGCAATTCAAAAAGCAAGCCGCGCAGACCGTAGGCTTCGACGAAGCGGACGAACTGATTCAAGACGGCGTCCGGGTCCGCTGTCTTTGCCATTTGTTCGAGAAGGGCGGGTCGCAGTTTTGCAAAAACCTGTTTCGTGCGCGGCGCTACGTGGGACGCCGACGTGGGTTTCAATAAATCCGCAAGTGATCGGGCCGCCGATTTTTCGTCTCTAAACAATTTCAGATCGGGCAGCGCACCTTCGGCCGGGGCGGACAAGATGACCCGATCGAAAATCGATCGAACATTCTGCATCGTCTTCTTGAGAGCGGCGCTGAATTCGTTGGCCGAATCTAATCCGAGACTTCGCGCGAGCCGGGTGAGAGTGACCGGATCGCGCGGAGCGGTGTGGGTTTGTTGTTCCGCTTCAATCTGCAACCGGTGCTCGACCTGGCGGAGGAAGCGATAGGCGCGATCAAGATCGAGAACTTCTTTCCGCGGGATCAGTTCGAGTTCCGCCAGGGCACGCAACGCCTCCATGGTGCTTGTTTCCTGCAGGAAAGCGTGGCGGCCACCGTGAATGAACTGGAGCGTTTGGACAACGAATTCGATTTCACGAATTCCGCCACGCCCGAGCTTAACGTCCCGGTCCAATTCGTCCGTTCCCAGGGCTTCGCGTTCTATCCGGCGTTTGATCTTTGCGACTTCATCGAGCAGATCCGGGGTCGGGCTGTGCGGGTAAATAAAAGGCTGATGTTGGCGCAAGAATTCGTAGGCCAGCTCGCGACTGCCGGCGATTCCCCGCGCTTTGATTAACGCTATCCGCTCCCAGGTTTCGCCAAAACCGGCGTAGTAATTTTCCATGCTCTCGAGCGACCGCGCGAGCGGACCAGCCGAACCTTCAGGACGCAAGCGAAGATCGATCCGAAAAAGCGCGCCTTCCGGGTCGCGTGTGGAAAACGTTTCCAAAATCTTTTCGGCCAATCGGTTGAACCATTGATGATACGAAAGTCGCGGCGAGAGCTCGCCTTCTTCACTGTAAAGAAAAATGAGATCGACATCGGAACTGTGATTGAGCTCGCGGCCGCCCAGTTTGCCAAGAGCCAGGATGGCAAAATCGGCCGCGGGCGAGCCAAACGATTCCCGGAATTTTGCATTCCAATGGGCAAGGACTTCGCGCACGCAAATTTCGGCGAGTTGGGATAATTCGGCGGTTGTTTCTTCGAGTGCCGCTGCATTTGCCAGCTCGCGCAATGCGATCCGGGTCATTTCCTTATTTTTCCAGCGGCGAAGAATTTGGAAGTTATTTACTGCGACATCACTATTGGCGGCGCGATAAAGTTCGTTCGCCATCTCGATCTGATCTCGACTTTGCCGGCAAATTTCCGGTTGCGAAAGCCAGAGCAGAAGCTCCGGATTCTGGACAATCCGGGCTGCACAGACGCTCGAGACGGCGAAGAGGTGAAGAAGGGCCGCCTCGCCGAGCGGAAAACTTTGGATTGCGTCCGGCAGCGAGCCCGCAGCTACCGGCCATGCTTCATTCAGTTGAATCAGCGTCGTTTCAACTTGCGCAGGATAGAGCGAGGCAGCGGATTTCTCTTTGATCCAACTCGCGCTTTCCATCACGCGAAAGATGCCGCGAAACCGGACGAAATACTATTATCGATCTTAACCGCGAACTGACGGGATTAAACCTGACCAACTTTTTCCCGCGCCTGGGACAGAAGGCGACGCTCGGCCCGGGTTAAACTTTGGATTCCCTTGCGCGAAATTTTCTCCAGCAATGGATCGATTTCGCGCTCGATAAACTCCGCCGGCGTCATGCGTTGCACCCGTTCGGCTGTTTCGCGGCGGCGGTGCAACAGTCGCCGCACCCAGGAGGCGTGCCCGAAGCCGAGCAAATTTGCGTAAAGCCAGCCGGCGGCAAGACCGCCTGGAATCGCACTGTGTATTACCACGCCATTTCGGTCAATCGCCAGCATCACCAGGCTCAGCAATAGGATTGCATTAGCGACATGCTTGGCCTTCAAGCGAAGCGAGAAACGGGAGGCGCCCCATGCGATTAAGTCCAAATCCGGGAGGATTGTTGCGTAGGCGAGAAGCACCGCGGCCACGCCGCCACTAGCCGCATACAAAATTGTCTCTGACGGCATTAGAAACAAATGCCCGAGCTCGCCGCCAATTGCGCCGCTTAAAAACAAATACAAAAAATGGCGTTGGCCGAGAATGGATTCCAGATCGCGCCCGAGAATGTACAACCCGAGCATGTTTCCCAGGAAATGCCACGGGCTGCCATAAAGCAGCGTCGCAGTGACGAATTGCCACGCGTAAGCTTCATGGACGCCGCGATTGCTTAGCGCCAGATAATCGCGCACAAAGCTGGGCGCAGAGGCGTCGAGAAATAGCTGCGCGACGAAGCTGGCAACATTCAGCCCGATGAGGGCCAGCAGGACGACACGTCTGCTTTCTCTCCACGGCTGCGCAAACAATGATGGTTTTCCCCGCGACAGCCGCACCTCATTAGAATATCGCACTGCGATTTTTTTGTCAGCAGAATTTCAATTGGCGCAAGTCCGGTGCTGCCGCCGGTGTTCGCCACGGCGAAGCCGTTTCGCCAGTGGAACAAATCCGTCCGTAGCCGGACCTGTGGCGGATCGAGCTTACTCGGGCACGAGGACGCGAAGCGATCGCTCATGGAGACTGAACTCCACCGGGCAATTACCGACCAATTCCCCGTCGACTTCGACCGGGACGGATTGATCGCTTTCCACACGCAGTCGGCTGGTCTGGAAATATTCAATCTCCGGCACCCGAATGTCGGAGCTAAACACAACGTCCTGGAGATATTTGATAATCTCGAGATAGCCGAGCCGCTTGAAGACGATAACGTCCAACAGACCGTCGTCGATCACCGCGTGTTTAAAAAACGGGAAGGGGCCGCCGTAGAGCCGTCCGTTGCCGACAAGAACGAATGACCCTTCCTCAATCGACGCGTCGTCTGATTGAATGAAGAGCCGTGGCGGTTGCCGCGCCGCGATTTGAGCTGCGGAAATCAAATAACTGAGCGGCCCAAAATTTCGTTTTAATTGGCTGCTTGTTTCTTTCACGACTTGAGCGTCGAGGCCGACGCCCGCGAGCTGAACGAAAAATTTCTGGTTCGCTTTCGGCAGATCGACTGAGCGGGTGCCGTCCGCTCTAATGATATCCCAGCAAAGTTCGAGGTCGTGAACCGGCAAACCGAGCTCGGTCGCGAACACGTTCATTGTGCCGATAGGCAGAAGGCCGAGCGTCGCGTTAGTGCCGGCCAGTCCGTTCACCACTTCGTTAATTGTGCCATCGCCTCCCGCAGCCACAATTTTTTCGAAACCTTCTTTTACGCCGCGTCGCGCCATCAGTTCGGCTTCGCCAGTGCGGGTCGTGGCGCAGACAACACAATCGCGCGCGAGCAATTCAACGTGCGCCCGTTTTCGCTGGGCGCGCTCGCTGTGCGCGGCCGGATTAAGAATGATCAGGGTGCTACCAGTCATCTCAGCCGGTTCCGTTTCATCTTTTCTTCAAACATGGTCTGGGTAACGTCTCCGCGTGCGAAAATTCGGCCGCCTCGCATTTATTTTCATCGGGGGATTGTTGATCCTTGGGGCGGTCCTTTTTCTGGCTCTCAACCTGTATGTGCAATCACAAGGGACACAAGCGAGGATCCAGCAGGAACTTCGCCAGCGCTTTGGCGCGACCTTAAAAATTGGACGCATGAGCGTCACGCCATGGAGTGGTTTGAAGCTCAGCGGCATCACCATCGCGCAGGGAACGACCGGCACTAACGGCAACTTTCTCGAGGCGAAGAATTTTGGTCTGCGAATTGCGTTCTTTTCTCTTTTCTCGCGACGGCTCGTGATTAAGGAGGTATCGCTTGTTAATCCGAGCGTTGTTTGGCCGCAGAACTCGGACGGGAAATGGCGATTGCCGGATTTACGGCGCGAACGTCCGGAAGACATTCCAAATATCGCGGCTAAGTCTGGGAATCCTTCCCCTGGCGAAACAGAAAATACCGAGTTGGCGGCGGAAAGGCGTGCGTCTGCGGTACCCTCAAAACAGCCGCGACCGCATCCGAACGAGAAAGCAAATACGGCCGCAGGATTCATCTCCGAAGTTCATAAGGTCAGTCTGACGAACGGTAGTTTTCGTTTTCTCGGTCGCGAAAGCGAATCGGTGGCGAGTTTCGAAGGGGTCGGTTTTCGCGCGGCCGTGAACAATGCGTCTTCCTTGAAGGGCAATGCGCGGGTGGCCAGAGTATCCGTGCGGGATCGTTTTTTCCTCCAGCAATTGAGATCGCCATTGCGCTATGATGCAAACGGTCTCGATCTTTCGCAGATTTCGGCGCATGTGGGCGGGGGAGATGTTACCGGTCGGTTCACCATGCAACCGGAAACAGAGGAATCGCCATTTCACGTGGAGATGAAGTTCCGCGGAGTGCAGGCGGATCAAATTATTACCGAGGCAGGCGGACCCGGCGGCGTTCTCCAGGGGAAGCTCGAGGGTAATATGAAAACAGAAGGGAAAACGACGGACCCGGACGCACTAGCTGGAAGCGGCGAGATCTTTTTACACGATGGACAACTTCGGCAATTCAATCTGCTCGTCGCGCTTGGACAGCTCTTTCAAATCGAAGAACTCACCCAGCTGCATCTCGACCAGGCCGAAGCGAAATATCATCTTACTCCGGGCGCGGTCGCGATCGACGAATTAGTTTTGCGCTCGGCCAATATTCATCTTTCGGCGACGGGGACAGTGAGCTTTCGTGGGAAGCTTCATTTGAGTTCGAGACTGGCGATCAATGAAAAAATTCGCGCGCAACTCTACAAGCCAATCCGCCCCAATTTCCAGCCAACCGAGGAGCCCGGTTATTCCGCCGTCGATTTCGAAGTCGGTGGAACACTCGAACGACCAAAGACAAATTTGCTCGAAAAGGTAGTGGGGCGGGATCTGAAAGATCTGGTGAACAGTTTTTTGGGCGGAAAAAGCGACAAGCCGAAAAAGAAAAAAGGCGCGCCGACAAATGTTGAGTCCACGCCGTCGGCTACTCCCGGCACCAGCGCATCGCCCGCCGGGCCCAGTCCGGCCAATTCGCCATGAGAGTGATCGCCGGTCGCGCCGGCGGCGTTCGGCTCACCTCGCCGAAGAGCGGCGTTCGCCCAACGATGGATCGCGTGAAGGCGGCGATTTTCTCCAGCCTCGGCGAAATGGTCATCGGCGCGCGCGTTCTGGACCTTTTTGCCGGCACGGGGGCGCTTGGCATCGAGGCGCTCAGTCGTGGCGCCGAGTCGGCTCTTTTTATCGAAGAAGATCGACAATCGGCCGCGACCATCGAAAAAAATCTGACCAAAACGCAACTCACTGGACGGGTTCGCCAGCAGGACGTCTTTCGTTTTCTGACGACTGCGGCCGCAGCCGCAGAGAAATTCCAAATCGTTTTTGCCGATCCGCCTTACGATCAAACAAAATCCGGTGAGGGTTTTACAGAAAAGCTGCTTGGCAGCAAAGCCCTTCCACAATTAATCGCGCCCGGCGGCTTCTTTATTTTAGAGAAAAGACCAGGTGAGTCTCTTCCGGAAATGAAGTCATGGCGGCTAGTTCGGCAGAAGACATACGGCGCAACCGAGGTGCTTTTCCTTTCAGCAATCAGCGATCGATGCCAGTCCGGCTCGGACAACTCAGAAATTCAGTGATTCGCCTCATCTACAATTTACTCTGGCCGATCGGCCTTCTCGTTTTTCTGCCGGGTTACCTGGTCAAAATGTTTCGGCGTGGCGGCTACCGTCGAAAGTTTGGACAGCGATTTGGCATTTACGATGCGCACCTACGCGCGCGATTACACTGGAAGAAATCGTTTTGGCTGCATGCGGTCAGTGTCGGCGAGGTAACGATTGCGCTGAAGCTGGCCAGGCAAATTCGCATTTTGAAGCCGGACCAGCACTGCGTCCTGACGACGACGACCACGACGGGATTCGCTTTCGCAAATCAAAGCGCGCCCGATTGGATCGAGGTGATGTACAGCCCCCTTGATTTCTGGCCGGTCATGCGCCGCGCGTTCGCCACGATCAGTCCCAAGGCAGTCATTTTGGTTGAAGCGGAAGTCTGGCCCAATTTCGTGGCCGAAGCACACACTAGGGAAATACCGATCGCTTTGGTTAATGCTCGATTGTCGCCGCGGTCCGAGAAACGGTTTCGGATGTTCCGCGGTTTTGTCGCGCCGACATTTCGGCTCCTCGATGCGATTTGCGTCCAAAATCTCGAAGATATTGAGAGATGGAAAGCAATCGGGGTTGAAGAAGGGAAAATTAGCCACGTCGGCAGCATCAAGTACGATCCCGAGAACGTTGAAATTGATCCAGAGCTACCTGCTGCCGTTCTCGCCGGTTTCGGGGTAGAAAAGCGCGCAGTGATTTTCGGAGGCAGCACGCATAATGGAGAAGAGAAAGTTCTAGCCGAAGTGTTTCGTGCTTTGCGAAGGGAGTTTGTCGATCTTCTTCTGGTTCTAGCGCCGCGACACACCGAACGGACCGCCGAAATTCGTCGCGACTTGGAAGGAATCGGATTCCGGGTTGCGCTTCGAAGTCAATCGCCTGTTCCCGATCCATCTCTCGATTGTCTGCTGATCGATTCCACCGGTGAACTGCGCGATTGGTATGGCGTGGCGACACTTGCCTTCATCGGGAAAAGTTTAGTCGCACGGGGCGGGCAAAATCCGGCTGAGGCGATCTTGGCCGGGAAACCGGTTGTATTTGGTCCCCATATGGAAAATTTCGCGGCGTTGGCAAACGCACTGTTGACCAGGCGCGGAGCGATTCAAGTCAACTCTCCGACCGAACTGCGGCGGGTCATGGCGAATCTCCTGGCAAATCCCGACGATCGCGAAGAAATCGTGCAGAACGCGCGGAAAGCCTTGGATGCACATCGCGGCGCTACCGCCCGTACTGCGCGGTTGATGGTCGATCTTGCATTCGCGCGCTGAAAATGCGGCAAGTTTGCCTTACGGCTATCGAATGGAATATTGGGCGGCTTCGTGACCCTATCGTCTAGAGGCCTAGGACATCGCCCTTTCACGGCGGTAACACGGGTTCGAATCCCGTTAGGGTCGCCATTCGACTCGGCCTTGGAAAGCTGGATTCGCAATGAAACTTTCGACGGATTGGCTGCGCGTCGGGACCCAACAGGGCTCCCTTGATTTCTCTCTCGTCGTTTTTCCCTTCGCAGGAGCGTCTGCTTAAAGCGGCACTGCTTTTCGGACAAATTCGGACAGCGCAACTGCGTAATTCTGCGCGATTAGTGTAAACTGTCGATTATCTGCAAGTGCTGTTAACGCGCTGATTGTCGCAGGTTTCCGTCGAAATCGCGCTGGTTTGCGAAATGTTGGCGTGGTTCTTGAACGCCAAATGTGGCTGCTAAAACGGTCCAAGATGTGCTGCTAAAATGGTCTTGGATGGATTGGATTCGTACGAGCTGTGTGGCGCGTCAATGTGAATTCGCAGTAATGCGCGTGAACTGAATCCTTAGGCTAGCGAAACAACATCGAAAACTGGAGGATTAACATGACTAGAATAAAGACAAAGGCGATTGTGGGTTTAGTGTGGGCAGCGTTAGGCGCATTACCGTTACTTGCACAGACAGGAAACGGCGCGCCTAGCGGAGCACATTACAACCTCAACATTATCGGTGTGGTAAACCCGAAGACCGCCGACCTGAGCGGTTCCGACCGGCACACGATCTTCGTTGCTCTGACCAATAGTGGAGCCACCCATAGCAACATTTACCTGACCCCCGGGCCGTTTCAGGTGTGCGACGGAAACGCTTTCGATTCCGTCCACGACTGTACCGGCGCTGAGGTAACAAAACCCACTACCGATGGCGCAATGTTTCAGTTGCCCTGCAATACTAACGTCCCGGCGGACATTACGTGCGGCGGCGGCGTGTATACAGCAGCATATGAAGTTTGGGCCCGCGCACTCGGCAGCGGCAGCAGCAACGGTTCCGCCACGATTACAACGTGCGCATTCGATAAGACCACTGGCGAGGAGGTCTGCTCTACGGAAAACGTTCTCCTAGTGCGGAGCAAAGGCCAATCTACGTTCAGAGACGTCACAAACGAGCTCACCTCTCTCGTTAGCCCCGCCACTGGGCAGCGCATCGCGCTGTTCTCGGACAATCTGGAGGATTTCGTCTGGCAATACGCCAACAAAGGCCTGCGGCTAGCGCAACTACGCTTCTACTTGCTTAACTAGACTATTCATCACGTTGGAGGGACCGGGGAACCGGTCCCTTTCAACGTCGCGAATAGATGGCTGCTTGTGTTCTTTTCCGTTCCGGAAGTTCCGGAACGCGGTCGCCCCTTTTTCAGTCGGAGAAGAATTCAATAAGAGGTCGTCGTATTGCGCATCGAACATCTCCAGACGCTCCTTAGGAATGCTCGTTGGCCACGGTTCATCACGGGCTGTGTTTTACTTATAACGGGATTAATCGCCTTCTCTTGGGCGCTTTCGCTCCGGGAGCCTGGGAAGCTTACTCCGAAAGCAGTCCTCCTTGACCAGCGCTACGACTTCGGCATCGTCAAGCGCGGCGAAAAGATCGTCCACAGGTTTCATCTTCGTAACGAGGGCTCGGCGCCGCTCAACCTGCAACGCGCCGAACTGACGGTTCCTGGGATGAAAGTGAGCTATCGAAAGGTGATGGCTCCGGGAAACGAGGGCACCGTAATAGTGGAATGGAACACCGAACACGTTAACGGCAAGCAGGAAGCCCGAATTCTTCTTTATTGCGACGATGCGTCCCAACATCAGCTTCAAATGCTGCTCGAAGGTAGCGTGCAGCCTCCGATCGAGTTTCAGCCCTATCCCGCTGTTTTTCTGAGCCTCTTCCAAGGCGAAAGCGGCGAGCGGTCCGTGCAGATTCTCAATCATGAGGATCGGCCCTTGCGCATTCTAAAACTCGAGCCGTCGGCGGATTATTTCACGCCCGTGCTGCGGACGGTGTCTGAGGGGAAAGAGTACCAACTGACAGTGAAAGTCGGGCCGAATGCTCCGGCAGGACGTCATCAGGACCTCGTATCTATCCGCACCGATGATGCCGCCTCGCCCGAGCTTCGCGTGCTGGTTAACGTGTTAGTAAAGACGGACGTTTACGTAAATCCCGAACGGCTCGATTTCGGCGAGGTGAGTCTGGAGCAGTTGCGTCTTGACCCCAGCCGGTCAGATTTCGTATCGGAGACATTCATGGTAAAGAAGCGGGCTGGAACATTGATGATCAGCTCGATCACGTCCGATCTTGATGCCCTGACGATTCGCCGCGATCCGGAAGGCACGAGCGGCAGCTTCCAAGTCGACGTGAAGTTGGTACCAGCTATTTTGCATCCGGGCGAGCTGCGCGGAACGATTCGCATTCACACCAGCGACCCGGCATTTCCCGAATTCCTCGTGCCTGTCTCCGCCTCGATTCGCTGATCATCGCTACCGCCATCAGCTACGACCGCGTATCGTGTGGCATCTCAGATGAAGCACGCTTGGCAAGAGTTTGATCGCAAACTCCTTGATCGGTCACCTATATTTCCGTCATTTCCGTTGCCTCTTGCGCGCGAGAAATATTTTCGAACAAAATCGGACACACGAAGTGCGTAATTCTGCGCGATTAGTGTAAACTGTCGATTATCTGCAAGTGCTGTTAACGCGCTGATTGTGCGCAAGTTTCCGTCGAAATTGCGCCAATTGGCGAAACAGCCTCTCACGACGAACTCGAAAGATGCTATTCTGTTGGAATGCATTTCGCGTATCTCCTTCGCACGCGTGACAACGCGCTCTACGTGGGAGTAACAGAAAACGTTGCTCAGCGCCTCAGCACCCATAACAGCGGCAAGGGAGCCAAATGGATCAAGGGGGATCGCGGTGCCCAACTAGTGTACTCGGAACCTTATTTGACACTTAGTTCCGCGCGGAAGAGGGAAGTCCAACTTAAGAAATGGTCACGAGCTAAAAAGGAAGCGCTCATCGTAGGAGACGCAACGGCATTGAAGAAACTCAGCTGTTCCAGATCGCCAGCTCGTTTGGCGGCGCCCAGAGCAACTGCGTAAGCCTACTGATGGAAACCGATCGCACGCTCATTGTTGTTCCGACCTACAACGAGCGAGAGACCGTCGGCGCACTAGTCGTGCAATTACTTCAAATCGCCCCCGAGTCGGACGTGTTGATCATAGATGACAACTCACCTGACGACACGGTTGCGTTCGCGCAGAAATTGTTCGGAGCTGATCAGCGCTTTTCAACATTAACACGAACCGGTGCCCGTAGTTATGGTCGCAGCCTCTTGGATGGTTACCACATCGCCGTAGAACGCGGTTACGCGCGCCTCGTTCAACTGGATGCCGATTTTTCCCATGATCCGAAGATGGTTCCCGTGTTGATCAATGCGAGTCGTGAAGCGGACGTGGTCATTGGTTCGCGCTATTGCCGGCGCGGGCGTGTCGTCAATTGGCCGTGGCATCGACGGCTGCTTAGTCGATTTGCTAATCAGTACGTTTCTCGAATTACCGGTCTTAAAGTCAGTGATAGTACCAGCGGCTTTCGCTGTTACACACGCCGCGCGTTGCTATGCTTGATCGACACTCGCATCACGTCCGAAGGATACGCGTTTTTGGTCGAGACAGTTTTTCGCGCGCAGCGCGAGGGACTGCGGATCGTCGAGATCCCAATCACCTTCACAGATCGCCGCGCCGGACAATCGAAGATGTCGGGCAAAGTGATTTTCGAGTCCGTCCTTAAGCCGTGGCGGCTCCGCTTTTGGGCGTTGATCTCCGGGCCAGCCGGAATTAGTTTTTAACAATGGCGGAGCGGGCCTACATCTCCCAAAGCAGCGATTCAGTCCGGATGTTCGACAGCGACCTTGTGGAGTCCCTGTCGCGCGTGCATCCGGCGACGCCGTTCGTGATTTACCTACCGTTCATCGCCGGCAGCCTTTATCTCGCGTTTAGTCGAATGCAATTATCGGCCTTCTCTGTCGCCGAGCTTTTTGTCTTCGGTCTGGGGATTTGGACTTTACTCGAGTACATCATCCATCGTTACGTTTTCCATTACGAACCCAGCTCACGACTGGGGAAGCAGTTGCACTTTGTCGTGCACGGCGTTCACCACGATTATCCTAACGACGCGAAGCGACTCGTGATGCCGCCTGCAGTGAGCATCCCTCTGGCGATCGTATTTTATGGCCTGTTCTTCCTCGCCTTCCGCTCTGCCGCGCCAGCGATCTGGGCCGGTTTCGCCGCCGGCTATGTCTGCTACGACGGGGTCCACTACGCGATTCACCATTTGCCCATGAAAAAGGGTATTTTGAATCGCCTTAAACAGCATCACCTCCGGCACCATTTTCACGACGATCACGTTGGCTACGGCGTCAGCTCGCCGTTTTGGGACTACGTTTTTCGCACCAACCGCAAGTAGGACCCGGCCTCGGCAGCAGTACTTAGCCCTTGTCGTTTCGCCAGCCGGACGTACAATGGCTGCCCCGATATGGAAGGGTCGCTATAGCGACCGGTCCCCATAAGGAATGAACGAAGACCCTGCAAAACTCAGCTTGAGCAATTTCCTCGCGGGCGAAAGCCGCGACCCATTGCAAGCCCCGCCAAGTTTCACCGCCTGGATGCAGGCCGGCGCGTGGGCGGTTGAATTATATGAGCCGGAATTGCTCGCCAGTGCGGACGCCCGCACCAGCATTAGATATGACGGCAAGTCGCAAAGCGTCATCAATCTTTGCTCCTACAATTATCTCGGTCTGGCGAACCATCCCGATGTCGTCGCGGCGGCCCATGAAGCGCTGAATACTCACGGTTTGGGCGCATGCGGTTCGCCCATGCTCTCGGGCATGACCGATCTTCATCGCGAACTGGAGTCGCGAATTGCAAAATTTCTCGGTCGCGAAGACGCGATGCTTTTTAACAGTGGGTTCGGCGGAGCGCTCGGCACCATTTCCGGTCTGCTCCGCAAAAGCGACGTCGCCGTTCTCGATAATCGATCGCACTTGAGTCTGCGCGATGGCGCGGTGCTTTCGCGTTGTCGGACCGAAAAGTTTGAACACAATGACGCGGCATCGCTGAACGCTGCTTTGAGTCACAAGAGCGGACGTCGGCAGCTTGTCATTATAGAGGGAATTTATTCGATGGACGGCGACTTCGGAAAGTTAACCGAGCTGACCGACGTCGCCGAGTCGCATGGCGCAAGCGTTTTCATTGACGAAGCGCACTCGGTTCTCGGCTGTGGCAAACACGGTCGCGGCGCCGCTGAAGAGTTCGAAGTGGAGGACCGCGTCCCGCTCATCTACGGCACCTTTTCGAAGGCGTTCGGCGCGCTTGGCGGATTTGTCGCCGGATCGAAGGAGACGCTCCAATACCTGCGGTTTTACGCGCACCCTTATGTTTATTCGTGCGCGTTGCCGCCAGTTGTCATCGCTGGTCTCCTCAAAGCGTTGGAGATTGCGATCCGCGACGGAGCGGCATTGAGAAAGGTCCTTTGGGAGAATGCCGATTATTTTCACGAAAGACTGCGCGAACTCGGCATCGACACTGGAGCATCGACAACCTACGTCATGCCGATCGTCATCGGCGATCGGGAACGAATGTATCGGCTCGGTCACGAGTTGCGGCGCCGCGGACTTTGGGTCGCGCCAGTCGACTACCCCGCTGTTCCGCAAAATCGAATTTGTTTCCGTGCCTGCGTCACCGCCAAACACACCCGGGCGGACCTTGACGAGGCTTTAAATATTCTTCAAGACACGCTCGTCCCCGCGGCGCTGCAGAACGCCTGAAGTGGGAAACGATCTCGGCACAATCTCGGAAACTCGTGCAGAACCTCCACCGGAGATCGATGCGACCTACAAATCGCGCGAGCTCGAAGGAGTTGTCGATCTTTTCTTTTATCGGCGAATCGGCTTTCGCCTGGCGCAATCTTTTGCGCGACTGAATTTCACGCCGACGGCAGTCACTCTCATCGGTGGAGTATTTGGGATCGTGGCCGGCCATCTCTATTTCTATCAGGCTCTCGCCATCAATCTGATCGGAATGCTTTTCCACGTTGTCGCGAATATTTTCGATAACGCGGATGGGCAGCTCGCTCGCCTGACCAATCAACAAAGCCGGACTGGTCGGATTCTCGATCCGATTGTCGATCATGTTATTTGGTTAAGCATTTACGTTCATCTCGCGTTGCGTTTGCAGATCGGAGGCTTTTCCAGCGGGATTTGGTTAGTCGCTCTTGCCGCCGGTCTTAGCCACGGCTTGCAGGCCGGCGCGGCCGACTATTGCCGGAATGCGTATCTATATTTCGGGAAAGGCCGGAGCGACTTCGATTCTGCATCGAAGCTCGAACAGGAATATCGTCAGTACGCCTGGAACAGAGACGCGTGGCCGAAATTTCTTTTGCGCTTGTATCTCAACGCGACTCGCGAGCAGGAACTGATTCTGCCGGGCGTGAAGCGCTTGCGCGAGAAAACGGAGAACAATTTCGCCGATGTCGTCCCGGCCTGGTTTCAATCGCGCTACCGGACTCTCGTTCTACCGACGTTTAAATGGTGGAGCCTATTGATGACGAATACGCGAATGTTCGTCTTGCTGGTCTTATTTTTTGCTCGCCAACCAGTCTGGTATTTTTGGTTGGAGATCACCGCCGGCAATCTCCTGCTCGTCTGCCTCATCGCCCGGCAGGAAAGAATATCGCGCTCGCTTATTCGGTTCCTCACGACGCAAAAGGGCAGCGCGTGACCGCTCATCCTCTATCAGTTGTCGAAGTCCGCTCCCGCACCGAGCGGGACCAATTTATCAAATTTCCGTGGCGAATTTACAAAAACGATCCGGCCTGGGTCCCGCCATTAATTATCGAGCGAAAAGCATTTCTCGATCGCAAACG
>Ga0137403_10002049_pt1 | contig 25075 bp, 24 predicted proteins | sample CZOMad2_1_16fung_FD_122057 | JGI IMG/M metagenome (GOLD analysis project Ga0137403, IMG submission 122057) | Vadose zone soil fungal communities from Angelo Coast Range Reserve, California, USA - CZOMad2_1_16fungal (Hybrid Assembly) | ecosystem: Environmental > Terrestrial > Soil > Vadose zone... | reverse complement strand
ACGACTCGGCGTGGGGGCCACTCTCGACGGGCAGCTTGAAATTCAGGCCATTGAAGCCTGATGGGGCGAATGGGGAGTTCATAGGAGTCATTTTGACCATTCTCTCACTACACCCTGACTACTTTTTAAGCACTCTCCCTTTGACAAAGAGGGGGCAGAGGAGACGCCGGGGGCTTCTTTGACACCCTCTGAGGGGGGCGTTCTTCTCGATCTCATGACAGGTGCTGTGGTTCCCTCAGAGGCTATATCTTTGAAACAGCTTGGCAGACAAGGTGAGGAGGGTGAGTATGCCTACGACGATTCCCCAGCAATATCTCGATCTGTTCCAAAAGAAGGCTTTTGCACACCTGGCAACGCTGATGAGGGATGGACGGCCTCAAGTTTCACCGGTGTGGTGCGACTTCGACGGCACATGTGTGCGGATCAACTCCGCCAAAGGACGGTTGAAGGATCGTAATATGCGGCGTGACCCACGGGTCACCCTGGCGATCCAGGACCCTGATAATCCATACCGTTATCTTGAAGTGCGTGGCCGGGTAGTCGAAATCACAGAGGAGGGAGCTGACGCGCATATCGACAGCCTGGCCAAGAAGTACTTGGAGGTGGATAAGTATCCCTATCGGCAACCAGGCGAGACACGCGTCATCTATAAGATCCAACCGGAACACACAGCGACTATGGGATAACGTCGAGGATGAAGCTAGACGAACCGCGCACCAACCGTGCCGATGCGGCTGAAGGTCACCTTCACTGCCTGGCCGGCTTTGACCTCGAGCATGCGAATGATCGAGCCACTGAGCACGATATCACCAGGGCGCAGGGTCAGCTCAAAATCGGCGAGCTTGTTCGCCAACCATGCCACTGCAGCGGCGGGGTGGCCGAGCACCTCAACCCCTGCGCCCGACCCGACGGGTTCACCATCAACCTCGGCCACCATCCCTTCGTAGCGTAAGTTCAGTTCATCGAGAGGGGTGATCTGTCCACCAAGGACGATACCTCCATGCACGGCGTTGGTGGCAATGACCTCCAGGGCGTTCCAGGGGGTGTGAGTGATACAGAGGTTGATGATCTCTATGGCTGGCACGACCCCTGCCGTCGCCTTGAGCACCTGTGCGATGGTGACCCCTGGGCCTTTGAGCTCGTCGCCGATGACGAAGCCTACTTCGGCCTCGGCCCCTACGGCCGGAAAGCGGGAAACGGGCACAGCGTCGCCGTCGGCGAAGACCCCGCCGCTGAGAATGCTCCCGAACGCCGACTCGGTGACACCGAATTGGGTCATCGTGCCGCGGCTCGTGAATGCCACCTTGCGGCCGACGATCCGCTCTCCACGCGCGCAGCGCTGGTCTACCAGGGCAAGCTGGACGCGGTAGGCGTCTTCGCTCCCGAGCTGGGCCAAGTCCGCGGCCATCGTGTCAATAGTCTGAACCGTGTCGAATCGGGCCAATATCTGCGTCGCCAGCTGTTCAATCCGTCCTGTTGTCACCATGCCGTGCTCCTCACAAAAAAGGCCTCCTGTCTGTAAATCCACAGGAGGCCCAGCATCGGGCGGCTGATACTTATACCTTTAAAATGCTCTGTGGAAACTGCTCGTCCGGAAGGCGCCCAGGCGCCATGCGATACACCACACCCTTATCGACCATCAGACGACCTTCAGGATCCAGACTGATCTTGAAGCGATCCAGGGGGCGCGGCGCCGGCCCTTCGTAATTGGTACCATCGCGATAAAAACCACTGCCGTGACACGGGCACTTGAATTTGTTGTCGGTGGCGAACCAGTTCGGCGTACAGCCCAGATGGGTGCAGATCGCCGATATGGCGAAGAAACTCCCATCCTCCCGCCGCACGATCCACACGCGCTGATCTTTCTTGAACTTTTCGTTCACGGCGCCCAGACCATATTCCGTTGGGAACCCTGCTTTAAAAGTGGTAGGAGGCTCGAACAGCACCCGGGGATACATGTAACGCATAAACCCCATCAACCCCGTCATGATCACCACAAAAAGTGCAGCCCAGCCCGCTGCCGAGAAGACATCACGCCGATACCACACCGACACGTCTTTTCCGCTCGCCTGCGCCGTCCGTCTAAGGGCCTGCTGCGTCCCTTCACCCATCGCGTCTGTCCTCCTCCCGCCTTGACTTGGCGAATTGGCCCCGATGGTCTCTTCAGCCTATCCGCTTCCTCTTAGGGTACCTTTGTCGGCTGGCCATCCCCTTCCAGTTTCCGCGCTTCGCGCCGGGCCTCTTCGATCCAACCCCGCACCACGTCTGCGGGGCCTCCTTGAGGCATCACTCGTAAAAATTGCTCCCAACTGGCGATCGCTGCGACGTAATCCTTCTTCTCTTCGTACAGAATGCGGCCCTTGAAGAGTAACGCCATGGGCACCTGCGGGTTGATCGCCAGCACGCGATCGAATAACATCAGGGCTTGATCGCTATGGCCGGCCTGTGCCAGAATCATCGCCATACCGCTGAGGGCAGACACGTTCGTGCCGTCGATTTCCAGCGCTCGCTTATAGAACTCGATGGCCTTCGACACCTGGCCCGTCTGCAAGTAAACACGACCCAGCCCCACCAGTGCCTCGAGATCGCGCGGATTCTGGGACAGTCGGGCTTCCAGCGCCATGATCATCTGAGTCCCGTCGCCTGTACCTCCCGCAGCAGACTCACGCGCCATCCCCTCCACGGCCGTGTCCTGGGTCACACGTCCCAGCAAAAATCCCCCGCCGCCAACGATGGCGATGAGCAGGCCGATCACTGACGCGGCGAACACCGGCCGCGACCAGAGATCACCAGCAGCCCTCGCCGGACTCGGGGTGGCATGTCTTGGCGCTGAAGGAGCCTGTGGCGGCTTCTGGAGGGCTGCTTCCTGCGTATCAAGGTCCTGTATGATATCTATCGCCCGCGCTTCGTATTTGCTCCGCATGGCGCTGTAGTCTTCGTTCGAGAGTTTGCCTGAGGCCAGGTCAAATTCGAGGTCTTTGATGGCTCCTAGGATAGTATCCTTCTCCGCGCGCAGTTCCTGCACCATGGCGAGACCGTCGAGCTGATCGGGGGCATATGTGCGATCACGACGTACGATCGGATAACCGAGGTACGCCACGGTTCCCAACGTGATGACAATCGCCATAATAGTGATGATCATGCCTGTCGCCTATTGATATGAATCCAGCTCACGTTGCAAGCGCTCAGCATATGGCGAATCAACTCGCTGTGACGATGACTCGGCCGCCGCGGATCTCCGCACCCAACGACGCGCTCTCAGATAGACTACTGCTGCGCCGATCGGCAGCAGGACGAACGGCAGAACCCAGATCACCAGGTTAAAGCCATGCTTGGGCGGCGCCAGTAGAATCCACTCGCCGTAGCGCTGGGCGAAGTAATCCAGTACCTCCGCCGGTGTCTTATCCTGTTGCAATTGCTGCCGTACCAGGGTGCGCATCTCACTGGCTAATTCCGAGGGCGAGTCCCCCACTGACAGCCCCTGGCAGACGGGACAGCGAAGCTGCGCGGCGATTTCGCGGACTTGCGCTTCGAGGTCCGAGGCGGTGTCGCCGAGGGCGAGGGGGACGAAGCATACCATGCCCAACGCCGTCGCGCTCAACGCCCGCAACCAGCGGCGGAGCGCAGCTCCCTTACCCCACTGGCGTCGCTTGCCGCATCCCTTCATGACGTGCCTCCGGATTCGTGTAACAACTGCTCGATGTGCTGGACCAGGATCGGCAGAGAGATTTCGCCCACATGTCTATAGGCGATACGGCCGTCGCGATCGATCAAAAACGTCTCCGGCACTCCCCGGACGCCGTATTCGATGGCGATTTTGCTGCCGACATCCGACCCGTTGGGGAAGGTATGCCGGAACCGCGCCAAAAATTCTCGCGCCGGGGCGTCACGATCCTGATAATTGATGCCCACGATCACCACGTCTCGACTACGGTAGCGTTGCCACGCCGCCTCCAGTGCAGGAGCCTCATTGTAGCATGCGGGGATACACCATGACGACCATACATTGATCACCACCACCTTGCCGAGCTGCTCCGCCAACCTGAACCTACCGCCGTCGAACAGGGATAAAGTAAAATCACCAGCCTGGCGTCCAACCAGTGGAGAGGGGATCGACCGCGGATCAAGAGTTAAGGCATAGGCTAATAAAGCCAGCACCGGCAGGACCGCGACAAGGATCAAGGCTTTCTTCAACATCATCTCAACCTGGAATAGCGCAAGGATCCCACGGGCTCGCGGGCCGCGAGATCGAGTGTTTGGGTAGCCGGTGTCTTCCTGGAACGGCTTGGGATAATGGTGATCAGCGCCCCGAAAGTGATAATAAGGCCGCCGAGCCAGATCCACATCACCATCGGATTGACCATCACCTTCAGGGTCGCCGCCGAGCCATCCGGTTCAACCCCGCCCAGAGTAATGTAGAGATCTTCCCAGGGTGTGGAACGGATGCCTACTTGCGCGATCGGCTGTTGTTCATTGGGATGAAACGATTTGCCGGCGGCGAGCCTGGTGATTTCTCGTCCACCGCGCAGCACGGTAAAATCGGTCCAGACGACCTCGCGATACACCTCGTTGTACGACCGGCGGCCCTCATAGCGCAGATCGTAATCGCCCACGTGCACGACCTCGCCGCGTGCCATCCGCACTTCCTTCTCGACGGCGAAGTTCGAGGACACGGTGATGCCAAGGATGGTTACTACGACGCCGAAGTGTACGACAAAGCCACCATAGCGTCGCCGGTTGCGTGTGAACAAGGTCCACAGCGCCTGTGGCACGCTCGTGCCGGGCACCAGCTGACGACGAGCGTGCACCCCCTTGTAGAACTCAAAGACGATCGTGCCGGTGACGAAGGCGCAAACGCCGAAGGAAATCAGGGCATAGGGATTACGCGTCCAGAATAGTGCGCTCGCGACGACCGCCACCGCAGCCAGCATCGGATAGGTAAAATTACGTTTCAGATTATCCCATGAGGCGCGCCGCCAGGCGATGAGTGGCCCCACGCCCATCAACACCAACAGTGCATAGGCGAGCGGCACGGTGACCTTATTGAAAAATGGCGCGCCAACGCTCACTTTGACCCCGCGCACCGCCTCCGCCAGCACCGGGAAGATCGTCCCCAGAAAAATGGTGAAGGTGATCACCACCAGAATCACATTGTTGGCCAGGAAGGCGGTCTCGCGCGAAAGCATGGCATCGAGCTCTGCCTGGCCGCGCAAATCATCGAGGCGATACACCAGTGCCGCGAAGGAGAACAGCAGCAGCAAGCCGATGAACATCAGGAAATAGGTCCCCAGCGTAGAGTTGGAGAAGGCATGCACCGAGGAGATGATGCCGCTGCGGGTCAGAAAGGTGCCGACCATGGTCATGGCAAAAGTCATGATGATCAGGCTCAGATTCCAGGTTTTCAGCATCTTGCGATATTCCTGGATCATCACCGAGTGCAAAAACGCCGTGCCCAGCAGCCAGGGCATGAATGAGGCATTCTCTACCGGATCCCAGGCCCAATAACCGCCCCACCCCAGTGTGGTATAGGCCCACCACCCGCCGATGAGAACCCCCACCGTCAGAAAATACCACGCCATGATAGTCCACCGTCGGGTGGCGACGATCCACTCCTCGCCAAATCGACCCGAAATGAGTGCCCCCATAGCAAAGGCGAACGGAATGGTGAAGCCAACGAACCCTAGGTAGAGAAAGACTGGGTGGAAGATCATACTGGTGGTGAGAAGCAGGGGGTTCAGACCACGGCCGTCAGCGGGGACAGGGAATTGTGGCCGGAAGGGGCTGGCAGGAACGACCATGATAAACAGAAAGAACGCCGACACAGTCAACAGCACCGCCACCGCATAGGGCATCAACTCGCGAAGTTTGCGCCTCTGGCTGAGGACCACCGCCGCCGAGAACAACGACAGCAGCCATTGCCAAAGCAGCAGTGAGCCCTCGAGGGAACCCCAGAGGGCGGTGACGCGGTAATATAGGGGCGTGCCACGTAGGGTGTTACGAGCCACATAGGCAAGGCTGAAATCATAGGTGATGAGCGCGGCCACGAGCAGCAATGCCGCCACCGTCACCAGACCGAAGAGCCATAGCACCGCCCGGTAGGCACTGGCCACATACTCCCAGCGACCGAGGCGTGCCCCCAGCGCGGCCGCGGCGATGCCATAGACGGCCACTACCAGACTCAACATCAGCAAGAGGGACCCAAACTGACTGATCATGGCTGTGCCTCTCTCCCTCTCCCTCACCCAACAGGAGAGGGGACTATGAATCGTGTCCTCGTCATCACAGTCACTCTCATGACGGTTTGTACAGGGGCCAATTACCGCGACTGATTCCCTTTGATGACGGAATTATACATCATTTCCCGTGAATCTTTGGAGGCATGGTCCTCGGCTGCCTTATAGTCCTCGGAATGTTTGGCGAGGATGGTCTTCGCTTGAAATAGACCCTCTGGGCCGTAACTCCCCTCCACTAAGGCGCCTCGACCCTCACCGAAGAGGTCTGGAGGGATGCCACGAAACGCGACCTTGACTGTAGAGGTGTCATCGACCAAGTCGAAGGTGTGGAACAAGGTGCCAGGCTCCTTGCTCCAACTCCCCGCTCTCACAAGGCCCCCCAGTCGCAGCGATTTGCCGTAGGCCGAAGTCCCCTTGGCGTGCAGCTCGCTTGGGGTGACGAAGTAGACAATCGTCTCCTGAATGCCGCCATAGACGAGATAGCCCACACAGGCGGCGATCACTACGGCGCCAATCAACAACTTCAGCTTGCGAGTGCGACGATTACTGGTGGCCATGATGCCGCCTCTCATCTGCCGTCAATGCGGTCAACTGCCGTTCTACGGAGTGCAGACGGCTCCAGAGATGCAGCCCATACAGAACCAAGGCCCCCAGTGTGATCCCATAGGCCGCGATGATGTATCCCATATTACTCATGGACGGCTTTCTCCGCGACAAGCGTCTCAGCAATGGCGTTCAGGCTCTCGATCCGTACCCGCTTCACCAAGAAGAACAGATACACCAGCGTGTATGCCCCAAGGTTAAACAGCAGCGTGAACAGCATGCTATCCGGCATTGATGCCCCGCCGCGTTGGATCGACGGGGGTTGGTGTAGGGTCCGAAACCACAAGACCGACATGTACGTGATGGGCACGTCGATGAAGCCGACGATCCCCACCAGGGCAGCCAGGCGCGCCCGGCGGTCTGGTTCCTCGACGAAGGCCCGGAGCATGAGGTATCCGATATACATCACCAACAAGATCGCTGTGGTGGTCAAACGGGCATCCCACGTCCACCAGATCCCCCACGTCGGCTTGCCCCAGATCGATCCATCGATGAGGGTCAGCGCTGTGAACAGCACCCCGACCTCCGCTGAGGCATAGGCGAGCCGATCAGCCTCTGGAAGGCGTGTCCAGAGATAGATGAGGCTTGACACAAAGACCACGAAAAAGGCGAAAAAGGCGACCCAAGCGGTCGGCACGTGGATATACATGATGCGCTGCACATCGCCCTGAAGCGCGTCGGCGGGGGCGTATACAAATGCCAAGTAGAGGCCGACCAGCACGGTGAGAAGCGCAACCATCCCGAGTCCATTGGCCAGGTATCGTCCGATCATGGTGCTTTCCGCCATCACTGTTCGACCACAAACTCGAAGGTCAAGTAAGCTACGACCAAGAATATCGTATCGAACGCCCCCAAGAGCTTCAACCAGCCGCTGGCCTCGCCGAGCGTCCCTCCACCCAGAATGATTCCGGTAGCCGTGACGGCGCCGATGACCACCGGCACCACTATTGGGAATAGGAGCAGGGGAAAAAACACTTCCCGGGCGCGCAGATTGGCGGTCAAGGCCGAAAACAGCGTACCGATGACGGCAAAGCCGAACGTACCAAGGACGGCAACTACCAGCAAGGGAAGCAGCGCAGCCCACAGGTTGAGCTGGAAGAACAGCGCGAACAGCGGCAAGATCAACAGCTCAACGGCTAGCATAAACGCAATGTTTCCGACGAGTTTCCCTAAGAAAATATTCCCACGATCGCCGGGGACGAGGAGCAACTGCTCCAGGCAATCATTCGCCTGCTCGGCCTGAAAGGAACGGCCCAGCCCCAAGACACCAGTGAACAGAAAAGCCAACCACAGCAGACCAGGCGCAAGCTGGGTGGTATTCTCCCGCTCGGGGTTCAAGCTAAAGTGAAACAGAAACAGCATGACCACCGCAAAGAACAGCATGACGGTGAAGGTCTCTCGATTCCGGAGCTCCACCAGCAAGTCTTTGCCGAGCAGGAGGTATACCGTGCGCAGACCGGCCATCCCAGCAAACCTCAAATACCTTGCTTTAGCTCTCTCCTCCCTCTCCCGAGGGGAGAGGGGGCCACGCACGCAGCTTGCCACCTTCCAGATACAGGGCACGGTCTCCTGTGGCTAACCCTTGCTCCCGGTGATGCGTGACCATGAACACTGTGCAGCCCTCGGTTTTCAGCGTCAGCAGGAAACGGTTCAGCATGCGAATGCCTTCTTCGTCCAGGCCGCTATAGGGTTCGTCTAAAAACAAGATGTGCGGCGAGTGCGCCACGACCCTGGCAATGCACAGCCGCTTTTTCATGCCGGTTGAGAACGTGCGCACCTGATTCGCCATGGCCCGCTCCAATCCGGTCACCTGCAGAGCCTCTGCCGTCCGCCGTTCGACAGCATCGACACCGCGCATCCGCAGATAGAAGCGCATATTCTCGACGGCCGTAAGGTCTTCGTACAGGTAGCTGCTGTGGCCGATGAGGCCGATGCTGGCACGTACGCCATCGGGGTCGTCTGCGATGTCGTGTCCCGCAACCTTGGCGGTCCCCGCGGACGGTTTCATCAGCGTGCAGAGAATATGGATGAGCGTGCTCTTGCCGGCGCCATTGGGGCCGAATAAGAGCAGAAATTCCCCCGGCTTGACGGACAGATCAACCCCGCTGAGGACCGGTCGGTACCCATATCGTTTCGTCAGGTCGTGTGTTTCGATCGCCCATTCGGCCATGTGTGCCAACCTGCTCCGCCTCTGTTGACTGCCGCTCTGATCATGCGGTGAAGCGTCGCAAGCGCAGCGAATTCGCCACCACCGAGACCGAACTAAACGCCATGGCTGCACCTGCGAGCATCGGATTGAGCAATATCCCGAAGAACGGATACAATACACCCGCCGCCACCGGGATCAGAATCGTGTTGTAAAAGAAGGCCCAGAACAGATTCTGGCGGATCGTCCGCATGGTGCGCCGGCTCAAGCGGAGGCAGTAGCCACGCCGATCAAATCATCGCGCAGGAGGACGATATCAGCGGTCTCGATGGCCACATCCGTGCCAGTCCCCAGAGCGATTCCCACATCCGCCTGTGCTAGGGCCGGCGCATCGTTGATGCCATCCCCGACCATCGCCACCACCCGCCCCTCAGCCTGCAGCTCCTTGACCTTAGCCGCTTTCTCGTGCGGCAGTACCTCCGCCAGCACGCGATCGATGCCGACCTGGTGGGCAATCGCCGCCGCCGTGCGTGTGTGATCCCCGGTGATCATCGCCACCTCGATGTCCATCGCATGCAGCGCCTCGACAGCGGCTCGTGCACTTGGTTTCAGTGTATCCGTCACGGCGATGACACCAACGGCCGTCGCGTCCGCAGCGACATACATCGGCGTCTGACCTGCTTCGGCCAGCCGCTCGGCCTCTTTCTCCAGGCCGTCGAACGCGATGCCATGATCAAGCAGGAACTGCCGCGTTCCCAGACGCACGAGTGCGCCTTCGACGCGCGCCTGCACACCATGACCGGGGAAAGCCTCGAAATTCTGCCCCGGCACCACTACGATGGCGTCTTCTCGGGCTTTATCGATGATCGCCTTGCCAAGCGGGTGCTCTGACCCCCATTCTGCCGCGGCCGCCAACCGTATGACCGCAGCTTCCCCGACGTCATCGACAGCCACCACCTCAGTGACCACAGGCTCGCCGCGGGTCAGTGTGCCAGTCTTATCGAAGATGACGGTCTGAATCCGATGGGCCGTTTCTATATTCTCTGCGCTCTTGATCAACATGCCCTGCTCTGCTCCCCGTCCGGTGCCCACCATGATCGCCGTGGGTGTGGCCAAACCTAGTGCACAGGGACACGCGATCAACAGCACGGCCATAAAATTCGACAGGGCATAGGTGAAAGCAGGAGCCGGACCCGTCGCATACCACACGGCGAAGGTGACCGCCGCAACCCCGACGACAATGGGCACGAAGACGCCAGCGATCGTGTCGGCTAGGCGTTGAATAGGAGCTTTCGAGCCCTGGGCCGATTCAACCAACTGGATGATCTGCGCCAGGACGGTCTCCTTACCCACGCGTGTGGCTTCGAACACGAACATCCCGGTCTTATTCAGGCTGGCGCCCACCACTGAAGCCCCTGGAGATTTCTCAACCGGCAGACTTTCACCAGTGAGCATAGACTCATCCACCGAGGAATGACCTTCCCGCACCAGGCCATCCACCGGGATTTTCTCACCGGGGCGCACGACGATCAGGTCCCCGACGCGCACCGCCTCCACCGCGATATCAACCTCTGAGCCGCCACGGCGCACGCGAGCCGTCTTGGATTGTAGACCAAGCAGACGCGTGATGGCCTCGGACGTCCGCCCGCGGGCTTTGGCCTCCAGCCAGCGTCCGAGGACGATAAGAGTAATGAGGACGGCAGCGGTATCGAAGTAGACGGCGACGTGGATGCCCTCGGCGCTGAAAAACTGTGGCGCGACCGTGACGCCGACGCTATAGAGGTAGGCTGCCATGGTGCCGACGCTCACCAGCGTGTTCATGTCGGCGGTGCCATGGCGCAACGCCTTGCCAAAACCGCGCAGAAACTGCCAGCCGACCCAGAATTGGACCGGCGTGGTCAGCGTCCACAAGGTTAAGTGGTTGGTGAGGATGGCCGGCCACCAGGGCACCCACTCGGGCATGCTGCCCACCATTACTAGAGTGCTGAGAATTGCTCCCACGATAAACTTGCGCCGGAGCGTCGCCATCTCCTGCTCGCGCGCCTGCTGCTCGATATCCTCGGCGGGACCGATGACCGCCGGGACTTCGTAGCCTAAATCCTCAATCGCCTCCTGCAGTCTCTGCGCGTTGATCACCGTTGGCAGAAGGGTCACGGTGCCACGCCCCGTGGCCAGATTGACCGTGGCCGAGAGCACGCCGTTGGCTTTGCGCAGGCCGCGCTCCAGGGTATTGACACAGGCGGCGCAGGTCATCCCGTGGATAGGCAATGTCACTGTTTCTGTCCGTACCTGATAACCTGCATCTTCGACGGCCTGGGCCAGGGTTTGCACAGAGGTCACGTCGGCATCATACGTAATCGTGGCCCGTTCGGTGGCGAGGTTGACGCTGACCTGTGCGACACCGGCCATACGTCCCAGCGCGGCCTCCAGACTCGCCACACAGCTGGCGCATGACATGCCGCCCACACCCAGATCCACCGTCCTCGGCCGCATACGAGCTCTCCTCTTCACACCTGCCATCCAACCTTGGCATAACCATAACATATCAGGCCACCGTCTGCCTATGGGAAGATGGCGGTGAAGGATCAGAGAAATGACCTCGAGGGCTCAGGCAAGGAAGGAGGCCAACCCATGCCGATAAGCGTAGATCGCTAGCTCAAGCCGATCCCCGACGCTGAGCTTGGCGTAGATCGACGTCAGGTGATGGCGCACGGTGGCTTCACTGATGCAGAGACGATCGGCAATCGCCTGGTTCTTGAGCCCCTGGCCGATCATCCCGATGAGCTCGCGCTCACGCGCCGTAAGTGCCCTGATCTTGATCTCTTCTGGGTTGGGGGGGTGATGAGACCACGGGCGGGTCATCTCGGTCAGCACACTGGCAAGCAGAAGGCCATCCGCCCATACCTCGCCGGCATGGACTTTGGCGATGGCTTTGAGGAGAACCTCTGCTGCTCTTTCCTTGCGCACCAGGCCCATGGCGCCGAGGCGAACGGCACGGCGGTGCATGTCCGTGTCACGTACGCCGGTGAGCACGATGACATGCCCTTTTGGCGCGGCGATGTGCAGTTGAGGCAACAAGTCAAGGCCATTGGACTCTCCGAGATCGAGGTCGAGTAAGATGATGTCCGGGTGCTCAAGGATAGCAATGGCAATTGCATTCTCAGGCCCGGAGCCCTCGCCCACCACCGTGACGCCGGCTTGACTGTCGAGAAACATCCGTAAAGCCGCGCAGATCAGGGCGTGATCATCGATGATCAGCACGCGGATAGGCTTCGTCTCGCTGGGAAACTGGCGAACGCGCTGATCCTGCGGTGTGGGACGGTGCACTGGGAATGCTTGCGCCTTGCCATCGCCTGCCTGCATGCGATTGCTCCTACATGGGAATTTCCGCAATGACCGCGACATGGGTCTGGCTTTGACGCTCAACACGCACCTGTCCTCCAAGCGCCGTGATACGTTCGGTGATGGAACGGGGTGTAAAGGGCACGAAAGTCTCCCCCTCCACGCCATCATTGCAGATCTGTACGCTGAGCTGACCGTTTTCTTGCACTAACGTAATACTAGCCGTGGTGGCAAGCGTATGCCGCCGGATATTACTGAGCCCTTCGGCCACGATATGGAAGACCTCGCCGGCCAAGCGGTCGTTGACGTGCGGTTCGCCGTTGACCTCGACCCGCACCTGGATGCCGGTAGCTGCCGCGAATTTGCGGCTAAATCGGCGGATGGTCGGCACCAGGCCGTCGACATGTGCTCCGCCGCTTTTCAAGCTTTGCACCAGATGGCGAAGCTGGGCAAGTTCATCGTTGGTCAGGTCTAGCAACCAGTTGATATCGTGTGTGATATCGGTATAGCCCTGGCCGATTTTTTGGCGAATGGCCTCCAATGCCATTTGGAGTCCAAGAAAGGGTTGGATCACCCGATCATGGAAATCAAGCGCAATCCGTTGCCGCTCGGCGTCAGCGGCATCTGCGGCTAACTGATCCACGAGATTGATGTTCTGCAGCATCGGAATTGTCTGCTCGAAAACCAGCAGCAAAAATTCTACATCCTCCGGATCGAACACACCCCGTCTTCCTGCCGTAATGTAGAGGCGACCACCAAGCAGATCTGGAGAGGACAGCGGCACCGTGATAAATGCCATGGCATCGAGCACTGTGGCTACCGCTTCACTGCTCCTCTCATCCGCCGCGCGCCGCGTCCCCCGCCCGAGGTCGATGACCTCGGCGCAGGCCGTTGGGAGACACCGTTGCCAGAACCAATGTCGCCCGCTGAAAATGACAGCGTTTTCCTCTGGCCAGGCCAACAAGAGATGCGTCAAGGCCATTGGCAGGGCCTCAGCCCGCACCGCGCGGTCGGGATTCTGGCGCTCGGCACGTCGCAACTGGTACTCCATGCGGAGTGTATCGGGTGTGATGAGCAGGCAGGCATCAGCATCGTAGAAAGCGCGCAGCCGCTCGACAATCATCCCCAGGGTATGATCGATGCCGAAGCGCGGATTCGACATTCCGCTGACATCTTTGAGCAGGGCCAGGCGCCGCTTGTGCCTGAGTTCCTGCTTGCTGAAGCAGGCTGCCAAGTATCCCCACATGGCCATCGCGGCAGCCCCCATGAGCACATAGCGGATGCCGGCGTCCGCATCACTATACCCCAAGGCCATCCCGAGGCTGAGGATCATGATGGCCACGACCCGAGCGATGCGAAATCCAGGCGCCAATGCCCATTGGAAGGCGGTGACGAGAATGGCAAAGAAGAGGAATCCAGCCAAGATGCCACTTGGATTACTGCTCAGCACCGTCAGGGCGACAGCCCAGCCGACATCCAACCAGGGTTCGATTGTTGCTGACAAGGTCCGATGCCACCAGTGTGCGGCGGTGTAGAGAAGGATGCTGTAGGCAACGTAAAGGACTAAAACGAGGTGGGCCATTCCTGGAAAGGTCAGGCGCGCCTCCGGGTCATTGGTCAAGACGAGCAGAACAGCTGCGGCGAGAACACAGCGAATCACCGCTACGAAGCGGATGTCGAGCGATTCTGGGGGTAACTTGTGGTTCGATGAGGGCATCATCAACCTTCTTGCCCTCGGCACCCTGCCACCTAACGAGATAACTCCCTCAGTCGGACACCAATCACTACACCGTCAATACGAGTTTCCAAACACAGATCGTGTTCCACCACTTTCGGGATGTCGCCTGTGTCGGGGTAGGGAAACCTCGCACGATTGACGTTACTCACAGTTGGGCACGGAGCCTCGCGGTCATCAAGAACCTGCAACCCTACTTAATAAAGAACTAGAAACACGAATAAATGTGAAATTTTACGAATTAATATAATCAATTGTGACATGATAGTATGTTAGTGAAATTATTATGTCAAGAAGATTTTTCCCACAATGCTTCTGGAATGGAGCTGAACCGTGCTCGTCCGTCGGAGAGCCCATGGCCTAGGACTTTTTTCTTGGCGCATCCGTCACGATTCTCGATATTTGTGATGACGCACAGCCGAGGGCCGGTTCTAAAACAAACTACACAAAATTCGTACACATGATCTGCGGTGACAAATCGCCCGTGCGTTGTGCTCCCCCTTTGACAAATGGGAGCAGGGGGGATTTTGCCAGCGATGGCACACACCGGCGTACGAATGTCGTGTGGTTTGATTTAGGTATTCAAACACCGCTTGCGTAGCGATCTCTCATGCTCCCGGTAAACTGCAGGCGCTGCAGGACCCCGCCATAATATTTGTATCAGGCAATCCTTGTGGGGTGGACGTGGCTGGCGTGTAGGGGGTCAGGAAGGGGTCAGAGGATCTGCGGAAGCCGAGGAGGGGGAAACCGAGGAAGGGAATGCTACGTCCTGCAGTATCTTAGGTTCGCCGTTGCTTTTTGGGAGATGGGGCGGAGTTTTGGGGTGTTACAGGCTCATGAGAGAAGAAGTATGCGCCGTTCAGAGAGGAGGACGCGGCGCGTGTGTAGTCTAGAACCGACCTGATGTGCCAACAAAAGGATGACAACCGATGAACGCATGGATGGGTGTCGGTGAGCCAGCTTTAGTTTGCCTCTCGCCTCACCAGAAGTGCCATATCTTCATCGTGCCGGGTGTATCCGATGGACGATCGGGACCCTGTGGCTGTGGTGACAGGGGTGGAGGCGGCGGGGGAGAGTCAGTACCTGAAAGCGGAGGTTGCGGTTGGCCCGTAATGGTGAGAGAGAGCTGCAATCGACTCTCGTTGCCGTGCTCAGCTTGGGCACGCACGAAGAGCTGATAGGTCTGGCCCACAGCCGTGAGTGGAACGGTCCCTTGCATCTGTATTTGTTCACGGTCGAGCGGCAGCCAGCTGGACGTCGCGACCGAGGGCTCGAGCATAACCTTGAAAGGTACTTTCTCAGGCGTGCGTTCCAGGGTAGGCAGGGGCAACGTGAAGGGTTCTCCAGCCGAGTGTTGGTAGTTCACCTGGAGTTGCTGCCAGCGGACGCTGGGGAGCGGCGCTAGCGTGGACGGGAGTCGGGGATCCACAAGGCTGCCAGTCTTCCACATTCCATAGATGGCCAGGAGCACGGTGAACAATACAGCGACCAGGGCGAGACGCGTGCGCCGAGGTATATGCGGCGCTTCTTGAAGAGCCGCGGGAGCGATCACCTCGCTCTGCACCAGCCCGTAGGCCAGCAAATCGGCGATCCGCTGGATATCCACTTCTGTTGCCCGCACAGGATCGATCAGCAGCACAGTGAAGGCCTGCTGTAGCGCCTGGTGAAGCGGTTTCCAAGACCCGTTGCTGGGCTTGATCGCCACATGGGTGACCCCATGGCCAGCCAGCCAATTCGACAGCACGACCACGTCCGAGATATCGCTTTCGAATGTTCGGACCTCTTTGTGTGCTGGGCCGTCGATTTCCTGCAGGCGCAGACAGGCCACTACCAGCTGTTCCTGCACATCCAACACAAGACACCGAGGATAGAGAAGCTACATGAAGACTTCCTCTCGCCGTGATTTCCTCAGCGCATCTGAGCGCCATTCGAAAGCGACCGCAGCGTATGTTTAGAGTTCGATTCGACGAGAGCAGACTCCTCCAGAATGGAAAGGCTATGGTGACTCCCTCACCTTGGCCGTGATTGCATTGGTCTTGACAGAGTGTGCTCCACCAGGTCCACGCTGGATGACTGCCTGAATGGAGATTGTACGTCCGACGGGGATATCAGCAGGAATCGTGCGCGTCAACGTGGCCGTGCCCGAGGCATCGACAGTCGCCTCGCCAAAGACCGAAGGATCGAGGAGATCCACACACAGCCCGCCGAGTTGCGGGGAGCAAGGGCCACCGCCCTCACCAGCGATGCTGAAGAGAAAGGAAACCACCTCGTCGGGGTTGACACCCACGACTCGGAACTGGGTTTCGCGGCCGCGCGTCAGCGGATCCAGCCTCAACATGGGGATCTCGTTGACCATGAGTGGAGCGGTCACGCTCACCTCATTAGAGAAGCTACTTTCGTGCCCTGAAGCATCATAGGCCGTCACCGTAAAGTAGTACGTGCGCCCTGGTTCCAGGCCGGAAATAGAGAACCTGGTCTGGTTGCTAACGGTCTTGATAAAATCATACGTCTGAGTGGTAGGGCCGTAATAGATTTTGTACCCAGCAATTTCTGCCAAGGGTGTTCCGTCTGCCCTGATCGTAGGCCGCTCCCAGGACAACCGAATCTGGCCTGCCGGCTCGACGGTTGATCCTGGCGCTTGAGCACCACCGAGTCTCTTCGCACACCCACACAGCATCAGCGCCATCAAGATGCCGGCAAGCATCGAGATTTTAAGGAGTGAGCGGACCTGTGGCATAGGCGGTCCCCTTTCTGCTGTATTGTTCGGAGTTTTGGAGCGATTGTGGATGCAATCCCTTGGCACCGCTGGGGGTTTGGACGAACCGTATACCCAAGGCGCACTCAGCGATCTCTATTGCATTCCATGTCAGGGCTATCATAGGATTCGCTGGACCTGGCAGGAAATCCACGTGTTCAACCTCTGGGCGTCCAGTTACAGCCGGCCTTGGGCAATGGATGGTATGTACTGGAGCTCCAGGAGAAAAAGGACGGAAGCAATCGCCGTCGGGCTCCGCCCAGCCGCGCGCAACAGCAAGATATTGTGAGCCCGAAAGTAGCTGTATGGTGTGCACCCGAGCATCGTCAGCATCCGGGCTTGCTCTTCTGGAAGTGTAATGATAATTCTGTGGGGCGTGCTGGCCGATAGGCAGGGGATCCTGATAGCGGTGGTGGTAGCTGGTACCAATGGGCACGATATGAATTTGTTGAACGAAACGTGGGAGGCAGTGACAGTAAACCGTGCAAGGGCCGCAGAGGAGGCACCCCAGCATTTGTGTGCGGATAAGGGATACGATTACACAGGTATTCGTTAGCAGGCGGAGAGCCATGGGCATATGCCACAGAGCCGCTCACGGCTTGTTCCGGAGTCGTCGGCCACCCCTGCAGTCGGATGGCATAACCGTCCTATGCGGGTGAGCGTGGTGTATCGGCGTGCTGCTACTCGCAGGGTATGCATGGCGAGCCACGCGCCGTACGAGCGGTAGTAGACAGACACCAAACCAGGACGTTCCCAGCAGCATGGCACCAGCCACGTCGGTTGGGTAATGCCAATCGAAGTAGACAAGCGATACTCCCGTAAGGATGGGCCAGGTTACGGCTGCACTCCAGAGGACAACTCGCTGCCAGGAGCGGCGGCAATCAGGCAATATCATGACCAACAGCAGTTCAGCGAGGAGCGTCGCCCTCAAGGTGTGACCGCTTGGATAGCCAGACAAAAGGGGATGCAAGTACTCTTTATGCATGGAATCTGGTTGCCACCAACGAAAAATGGTTTCAAAGTAGACTTCAAGCCCAACAGTCCCTAGTAGCGCGAGGGCAAAAAACCAAAACGCCTGGCTACGCCCACGAAGCTCTAGCACCAGCGCCGCCAGGAGCAGCAAAAAAACTGTCGACTCAAGATCGCTGGCGCGCGCAATCGTTTTCATCGCATAGCTGACGATAGGGCCACCGCGCCGGAACATATGCTGGACGAAAGCCCTATCAAAAGACTGAACAGGCTCAAGGCAGGTAGCCAAGCCCAGGAGCAGAGATCCGCTGAAGAGCAGCAGACATACCAACAGGAGACGCTTCGTCAGGACGGTTGTATGGTCGGAAGTTACGTCCCAGCCAAGAAACTGCCATCCGTCCTGCTTCGCCGCCCATACGATCCCAAGGAAGGAGAGGAAGATGAGCAATAAGCCACCTGCGAGTATTTCAAGCATCGTTAGCCCCCCTCTCGCATGCCAATCAACCAGGTTGCGAGCTCGTATTCATGCGTGACCTAAGGCTGCGTACCGCATGCGCCACGCTCACGATGCCTCAGCCTGGGGAGCACACTTTTTCCTTGACACCTATGAGCACTCTGATATTCTAAGATACAGATGACTGGCTCCACGACCCTGAGTTGTAGACTCCTGCGTTGCTAATGCTGCCAGCCAGGGAAGTAGAATACCGATGTTATTGGAGCCGAAGAAGACGCCGATGTGGAAGCCTGTGAGTCTTTCCCCAGCTCTTAAGAGACCTGCACTGCCCGTGCCCCCCGCCCGGTCCCGTTCCCTAGCCCGGCCCAACTGCTGAGTTAGGTCGCCTCACCCTGGCAGGGAAAGCACATCTCCCCCTGCCTGCATCTCCTCCATTCTGCATCATCCTAGCATCATCCTAGCATCATCCTAGGCATATATTAGCCCCCCTAGGGTATCTCCTTCATAGTCTTGCCGTGCCTATTCTTTACGTGATCGTGAGGAGTGGAGAGGCTCGTTGGAGAATTGGTAGAGGAAAATCACTGCAGCGAGCACGGTCGCTCGGCGTTTTGAAGGAGATGAGATATACAACGCCATCGCACACGCTAATTGCCGCAGATAAGGATGGTCGGGCGTAGGGCTGTGCCGCCACGCAACGGACCCCACGCCAGACCCCTGAGGGATGAACGATCCAAGGCGCCCCCCTCAGGCCCACTGGCACCTAGCCGTCTAGGCATGCACGAGTGAGCGCTCGTGCCCCCGGCGGCTCCCGTGTGCCGGTTACGACACAGGTGTGCCAGTACCTCTATTGTAGAGACTCACCTGGTAGTGTCAATGGGAAACCTGCAGGGGCGCCCTCCCGCAACAACGACAAGAGGAGGGTTTATACGATGCCCCGCACACGACCTTTGCTCCTGGCGATTGCCATCGTCGCCATGTGTTTCAGCCTGCTCATCCTCACGGTGATTCCTGGTCAGGCAGCGTCGGTTCTGTTGAGCTGGAATGCCCCCAAGGCGAATGCCGACGGCACTTCCTTGACCGATTTGGCAGGCTATAAAGTTTACTCTGGAACAAGCCCTGGGAATTATACCAGTACCCTCGACGTGGGGAATGTGGTCAGCATCAGTATGGGCGGGCTTCAGGATGGGCAGCTGTATTACTTTGCTGTCACCGCCTATGATTCAATGGGGCTCGAAAGTGGCTTTTCGAATGAGGCGAGCGTGACTCCCTCATTGGACACCCCGATCCCCCCGCCTCCGCCTCTCGCGTCCCCGGGCCTGGTGGCGGCCTACGGTTTCGAGGAAGGGAGCGGGACCACTGTGGCTGACGCTTCTGGGAATGGTAACACCGGCAGCCTGATGAATGGTCTCAGGCGGACGACGGGGAAGATGGGGGGAGGGCTCAGTTTCGACGGCGTGAACGATTACGTCGCCGTGCCGAACTCGTCGTCCCTTGATATCTCGGGAACGAAGATCACGATCTCCTTGTGGGCGAATATTACCGACACGGGGAACGATTTGGTCCTGCTGTCAAAGGTGTGGTTCTCAAGCTTGATGCTGTACCCATGGCATCAATATGGGATTGAGTTTGATGGCAATGGGGCGAAGACCGTTGATTTCTATTTTGCTGATGTCTCAGGGGCCTTAAGGACGTTCTCAATGACTGCCCCGCTCGGGGTGTGGACCCATATCGCCTTCACCTACGATGGGGCCACGGTCAAAGGCTACGTGGATGGCGTGCAGAAGCTCTCCGTGCCGGAGACGCGGAGCATTCAAGCCCGCGGGAATGAGCTGCGCCTAGGCGTCGACGGCGCCTTCGGCCAGGCCTTCAAGGGGCAGCTTGACGAGGTGCGGATCTACAACCGCGCGCTGAGCGCTAGTGAAATCTTATTGGATATGAACCACCCGATAAACTAGAGGAACTGATTGATCCCGGTTGTAGGGGCTAGTGGTGATTGGCAGGAACGTAGCAACGGCGTGCGCTGACCTCGATGACGGTGAACACAGGTGGGTCAGCGTGTTATTGGTGGGCTGATCGGCAGGCAGGAAGTCTTCTCTGGGAGGCCGGTGTTGGCCCTGATTTGCGCTGCCCAAGATTGGGCATAAAGGCCACCTTGGGCGAGAAGTTCTTGATGACTTCCCGATTCGAGGATCTGGCCATTGTCCATAACGTAGATGATATCGGCACGCATGGCTATGGTGAAACGATGGGTGATCACGATAGCCGTGCGACCTTGCGCTAGCGCCCGAAAGCGCTCGAACCAATCGGCCTCAGCCCAGGAATCCATGAAACTGGTAGGTTCGTCGAGGAGAATAATCGGAGCGCGCCGCAGAAAAGCTCGGGCTAATGCGATACGCTGCCATTCGCCTGCGCTCAATTCTGCGCCGTCAATAAACCATTTTCCCAGCAGCGTCTTATAGCCTCGGGGCAATCGAGTGATGACCTCATGGGCTCCGGCGGCGCGAGCGGCGGCTTCGATCCCAGCGGCTTCCGACTCCGCGGACAGATCTCCATAAGCGATGTTCTGCTCGGCAGTGGCATAGTAGGAAACCGGCCATTGGAAGAGGACGGTGATCAACCTGCGGAGATCTTTGACAGGCAAGGCACGTAAGTCTATTCCGTCTAATTCAACACCGCCGGCTTGGGGATCGTAAAAACGACACAGGAGCTTGACCAGCGTGCTCTTACCAGCTCCGTTAGGGCCAACGATCGCCACGACCTTGCCGGCAGGGATGGTCAGGGTAAAATCGCGCAGGGATGGTCGCTCGCTTGCAGGATAGTAGAAGGTCACCCCGCGAAAATGGATTCCCTCCTTCAATTGTACCGGGGCCGGAACGGGATCAGTCGGATCTCTCACCTTTGGCTCCAGCCCCAAGAACTCGAACAAGTTGCCGAGGAAAAGGCTATGAGTGTAGATCTGGCCCACATTTCCCAACAACGAGCGCATCAAGCTCTGCCCTCTGTCAAAGGCCTGATAGAAGAGCGCAAGGTCGCCCAGGGTCGCTTGTCCATGCAGAGCCCGCCAAAGCATCCAGCCCATAACAGCTCCGAACATCAGAAGAGCGCTTACACCAGCTCCCAACCGAGCCAGGCTCTGTTGTTTAAGCAGTCTCATACGCTCGGTGCGCAGTTGTCGGCGTATTGTCTGATAAGCCGACTGGAAATAGGTGCCCAAGCCAAATAGCCGGAGCTCAGCAGCGGCCGGGCTCTGCGTCAGCATCGTGTCGTAGTACTGCGCCCAGCGCCTGTCAGGGGTCGTCTGTGTCCACCACCAGTGATAGTGTTGACTAGAGTGAATCACGGCAAAGAGCGCGGGCAGTGTGCTGACGACAAGTATGACTGGTAACCAGCTGCCATAAGGCATCAACACCGCCATCATTGTGAGAAAGGTCAGGCTGTTCTGTAACAGGGCGCCGGTATTTTCTAGTAAGACAATCGGACGACTGCTGGCATCGTGGCGGGCCCGATGGAGGCGGTCGTAGTACTCTGGAGACTCATAGAACGCCAGGTCCGTGGTCGCAGACTTCTCGTGGACCAAGGCGCTGATATGGTCCTGCACCAGCTCTGACTGGGCGGAGCGGATCCAGTCGGTGACGCTATGTAGCAACTCCGTCAGCAACAAGGCCCCTGCCATCAGGGCAGCAAGGATGAGTGTATGCTGCACGCCCTCCCAGGACGTACCAGCACGCATGGACAGCACCAGGCTGTCGATTAACGGCCGGGTCAGATAGACGGTAGTGACCGGCAACAGGCCCTGAATGGCCAGCAGGACGGCCCAGGCCATGGTCCAGTCTGGGGCGGCGACCCACACCAGGCGCAACGTCTGTGGCAAATACGCCAGTTGGATGGTCCAATCGCGCAGCTTAGCGAGTAAGGTTTGGGCGTCGCTGGGCATTATCCCCCTGACAAGTTGTGGGCATGTGTACTCTACAGAGGAAGATAGTCTTCCACCAGGCGCACTGTTTCATGGAGTGAGTCTAGAGAAAGAGGCCATTTGAGCTGGTAGGTTGGTACCGTTCTGGCCAGTTCAGCACATTGGAGGAAATGCCTTGCCCCTTGCGTTCGAAGCAACTGTTGGCCAAATCGTGCCGCATACAAGTTCGCGATCAGTTGTATCATAGTCTCTTGGGGTCTAAGAAGCTCGATGTGTGGAGACGAACCTCTGCCAAGCGCGAAGATGCAACTGAGCGGTACGGGAGCTTGCATAGGCCTGGATGTGATCTGCCAAGCGCGTTTTTCGGACTGAGAGTGCAGGAGCGGTAGTACCTCTGCCTCATCCCCCAACACTACGGTAGCCATGGCTGGCCATAGCTTGATTTGCGCAAAGCCAGGGAGAGCCAGGGGATTTGTCGCGTCATGGGCGTCCACGGCGACCAGATCATCGGCCACGAGCTGGTGACCCCGCATACAGAGGGCGGCCGCCATGGTCGACTTGCCCGAGCCTTTGATGCCCAAGAAGGCGATTGCCGCATCATTCACCGCGATGGCGCTGCTGTGGAGCACGAGGGCGCCTCGCTGGTAGAGGAGCACAGCCAACACCGCTCCCAGAAGGGGAAGGCGGATGAGTTGTTCCTCTACCCCTGGGGACGGATCGATGACGATCTCTTGGCCGCGCTGTACCCGAAATGCCCCCACCGCATCCCAGAAGAAATATGCCTCCTCCCCAGTGATACGAAAATTCAATCCTCTTTCATCGATTCTCGCCGGCCAGGGGTCGACTTTGCCCCACCGGATTGCGACATCCAGCCCGATCTTGTTCCGGTAACGGAAACAATCGACCACAGTGCGCGCGGGCGAGGTGATGCGTACCGGGACGCCGAGCACTTCACGCCGGTGGATCGCGTAGCTGCGCATCGGTCCGGAGAAACGCACGATCCGGATGCGCAGGCCACTGACCTGAGGCTTGCGCGCCTTGCGGTCGAGCGCGATCCAGACGTCGCGGGGCGCCTGTGTGCCGATGCCGTGGACGTGCAGCGCCGTGAGCAGACACACGATAGCGCCCGGGATGCGCTTGCTAACCGCCGCGATGGTCTCTAGTTCGTTAGGGGGAGCGCTCGCCAGCCGGTAGAGGCCGCGTGCCACCCGCTGCACTTCGCCGCTACGCAGCATGCCGGTCAGACGCCTGCTGTGGATACCGTGGGCAGTGAGGTCGGCGGTACGCAGGAGCCTCGGCAGTTCGCTGCGCCTGGTAACAAGCTTGTTACCCGAGATTTTGGCCATCCAGGATGATACAAAACGTCGGCACTTACATGCAAGAGCCGACGTTTTGTTCCGCTAGGACTTGGCGGATGCCCCTGTGCCGGTGACCTCGGCCAGCATCTTCATAATGTCCAACTCAATCGTACGGATTTCCGCCTCGATTTCTTCGAGCGGCCGGGGTGGCGTGTAGCGATAGAAGTAGCGGTTGAAATTGATCTCATAACCGATCAGGCCGACCTTGCCGTCCTTCTCGTCACGTTTAGAGGTATCGATCCAGGCGTCGGGAACGTGCGGCCGGACCTCGCGCTCGAAGAACGTCTCGACGCTCTCAGTGAGCGGCACGCTTTCGGTGTCGCGCAGCTCGGGATCGGGTTCGGGCGCGCCGTCCGAATCGACGCAGACCGCCGCTTTTTCGTCACGTTCCGAGAGCGCCGAAAGGACGGCCTTTCTCGCCGCCGAGGAGAGCGTCAGCCTGGCCTTGTTCGCAGCGCCGTCCAGGATGCTCTCAAATTCGTCACGGCTCGGGACGAGCTTGTCGGGTAGTCCCGCGAGGAAACGGCGGATCGCCTCCTGCTCCGCGCGGCCTTCAGCCTGTTCCTTCGTACCCGCTGCGCCCTTCTTCTTTGACAGCGCGAGCCCTTGGAACCCCTTTTCCTCATCGAGTCGGGCGATTCGCTCAGGCGAGGCGCAAAAGTTGACCTTCAGCGGCCGCTCGACCGTGATCTTGCGAAAGCCAAAATGCGTGGTTGGAAAGATCTTGCTTACCTCGCTCTCCTTGAACTCCGCAAGAATCTTGAGAATCTCCTGGGTGCGATCGAGCGGAATCTCCCGGCGCTTGTCGCCGAGACTCTTTCGCATTGGTACCCAGAAAGAAGTCGCGTCGATCAGGTGCACCTTGCCTCGGCGTTCCGCGGCCTTGCGGTTGGTCAGAAGCCAGACATAGGTGGCGATGCCGGTGTTGTAGAAGAGCTGCTCTGGCAGCGCGATCAGCGCTTCCAATAGATCGCTTTCGAGAACGTAGCGGCGAATCTCGCTCTCGCCGCTGCCGGCGTCGCCGGTGAACAGGGGCGAGCCGTTCATGATGATCGCGATGCGCGAGCCGCCCTCCTTCGCTTCCTTTGTATGGGCGAGCATGTGCAGCAGGAAAAGAAGTTGTCCATCGCTGATGCGCGGTAGCCCCGGAGCGAAGCGCCCCGCGGTACCGCGCTCGTGTTCGGCGCGCACGGCGTCTTCGTCGCGCTTCCAGTCTTTGCCGTACGGCGGATTGGCGATGAGGTAGTCGAACGCGCGCCCGGAGTGGCGGTCGTTCGAAAGCGTACTGCCGAAGGCGATATTGTCAGCGTCGCGTCCGATCGGCTCCTTGATGAAGAGGTCCGACTTCGACACCGCCCAAGTTTCCGGATTCACCTCCTGGCCAAAGAGATGGATCTCAGTTCCCGGCTTGATCGGCTCGCGAAGGATATCGCCGTTGCGGCGAACGCCTATCGTTACGTGTTCCTTGGTAATCATCAGCATGCCGCCGGAACCGCAGCAGGGATCGTAGACCGTGAAAACCCTTCCTTTTGTGCGGATGCGCGTCTGGTCGCCCGCGAGCATGAGG
>Ga0137403_10002048_pt1 | contig 25088 bp, 24 predicted proteins | sample CZOMad2_1_16fung_FD_122057 | JGI IMG/M metagenome (GOLD analysis project Ga0137403, IMG submission 122057) | Vadose zone soil fungal communities from Angelo Coast Range Reserve, California, USA - CZOMad2_1_16fungal (Hybrid Assembly) | ecosystem: Environmental > Terrestrial > Soil > Vadose zone... | reverse complement strand
CCGCCAACGCGCAGCATCGATCCCGTCATCGGATCGAACACGCCCTTGCGATGCGCCTCCGTCACCGGAAGCCGGTCGGCGTCGACCGGCGGCTCCGGCTCGATCGCGGATTCCTTGATGGTGCCGTTCGACAGGATCATGCGAATGGCTTGAGTGTATTTCGACGTCGCTGTGGAGGCGTTGTAATTGGTCGAGACCAGCGCGCCATTGACGACGCGGCCCTGTGCGGACGCGGTGCCGGAGCCGCCGGCGAATGCTTTCAATAGCCCGGAGGTGCCGCCCGCGGCGGCCGCGGAAAATTGATCGTCCGAGATGTCGATGTTCCAGGCGCCCCTGCCGACGGGAATGCCGGCCAGCGTCGCCTCGTAACGCGCCTCCAATTTGCCTTGCGCCAAGGCCGATGGCGCCGGTGCCGCCAGTCCAAATGCGAGGGCGCACAGGCCGCCCATCGCCCGCAGCCACCAGTGGGGTCGCAGGCGCGAAATCATGCGGGGCGTGGTCACGAGGTGGGGTCCTCTGCGCGGCGGCAACGATGTGGTCATTTATACAAAAATACCCGGTAAACAACGCGTATTCCGCAAAACTCCCCAGGCTGCGAAGGCGCGCTAACACGAAACCATGATTTCGCCGGGGAATGCGCCGTTTATATGATGCCAACACCTCCCTAAAAGAGGTCGCCCGTCGGCTCTTTTTCACCTCTCCCCGAGGGGGAGAGGTCGATTTGCGCAGCAAATCGGGTGAGGGGGCGTCGGATCATGATAGAGCGTAACCCCTCACCCCAGCCCTCTCCCTATGGGAGAGGGAGTAAAGCAGCGGAACGCCCAGCAATACGGGCTTTTCCGCGCACGTAACCCCGCAAAACCTTGACGCAATGGGCATGGCGCCCTATACGTCCGCGGTTCCCTGGATGGACGTGTTTTTGAACCCGATAGGCCGACCCCTTTGAGGGGTGGCAGGCCGGGACGGAAGAGGATTTTGCGATGTCGCGGCGCTGCGAACTGACGGCCAAGGGCCCGCTGGTGGGCCACAAGGTCAGCCACTCCAATATCAAGACCAAGCGGCGTTTCCTGCCGAACCTGTGCAACGTCACCTTCATTTCTGACGCGCTGGGTAAGAACGTGCGCCTGCGCGTCTCCACCAACGCGATCAAGAGCGTCGACCACCGCGGCGGCCTCGACGCCTTCCTGATCAAGGCCAAGGCCGCCGAACTCTCGCCCCGCGCACTCGAGCTGAAGCGCGCGATCGAGAAGAAGGTGGGCAAGCCCGCGCCGGTGAAGAAGGCGAGCTGAGGGTTTAGCGAGGCTTGATTTAGGTGCTGGTGAGTTTTGGATGGCCGGGTCGAAAGACCCGGCTGTTTTTGTTTGGGGGGGAGAGTAAAGCTGCGACTATCTGTGCCAACGTCGCAGTCGATCAAAACACGGTATATTGCCCCTTTCGTCTACCCTGCGGCATTGTTAGGCTCTACGGGGGGTGTTAACTATTCTGGCATACTGCTTCGTTTTTCTTGGACTAGCGCGGTGGCACGAAGCGATCTCCTTCTTTCGATTGTTCGCGCTGGTGCTACTGGCGATCGCGCGGCTTTGCGTACCTCTGTCGAGGCGGCCGTCGCGGAAGAACGCGGTAAAAACCATCACATTTTGGCAGAGCGCCTTCAACGTGCGTTGAGCACTGTCACAATAACACCCCCAGCTACCGCGCAGCTGAATAGCCAATCTGGCAAAGAAACGATTCTTGAAGCAACGCCACGTAGGCGCCTTGAAGACTTGATCTTACCTTTGCCCATTACTCAACAAGTAAGACAGCTAGTCGAAGAGCAACACCGGGCCGACTTACTCCGGGCCCACGGTATGCAGCCTCGCCATCGAGTTTTGCTATCAGGCCCACCTGGCAATGGTAAGACATCAGTAGCTGAAGCGATTGCCGAAGCACTCGCAGTTCAATTTTTTACTGTTCGCTATGACGCCCTCGTTGGCTCTTATCTTGGCGAAACCAACACTCGTCTGGCGCGCCTTTTCGACTACGCGCGAACCGTCCCATGCGTACTATTTTTTGATGAGTTCGACTCCATAGGAAAGGAACGAGGAGACAACCACGAGACCGGTGAGATTAAGCGCGTTGTTTCCTTCTTGCTAATGCAGATCGATCAATTACCGAGCTACGTCGTTGCCGTTGCCGCAACAAACCATGCCGAGCTGCTTGATCGGGCAGTGTGGCGTCGCTTCCAGCTTCGACTGGCAATGCCGCAACCTTCTCGCCAAGTGCTTTCTGTCTTTCTGGAACGTCAATTCGACAGCTGGCCAGAGCCCGCTGGGATCAAAGCAGAAGCCTTGGCCGAAAAATTAGGGAATACAAGCTTCGCGGAGGCTCTAGATTTTTGTCAAACTGTGAGGCGTCAGCACATTCTTTCGCTCGCCAATCGCGAGTTAAGCGATATTCTGCACGAACAAGTTGAATTGTGGACAACCAGGGTCACGCCGAAAACAGATGCCACACGACACAGAAAAACCTCTCCTTCGGCTAAACAAGGCAAGAGACGCCACAAAGCGACGGTCGGGCGGCGGCGGCAGCCAAGCAAGGCAGTTTGATCGACGAGCGCAAGTACGGTCCCACGGACCGATTTTCCAGCAACTACAGAATATTTTGAATCGGCAAGACGCCGCTCTTCAACTCCGGTCTGACCCAAATTCCCTGGCTCCAGAACGCCTACTCGTATTTGAAGTTACGGGGTCAGTTCAAAACTTTGCGAAGGCCGTCGCACGAATTCCCGGTCTGCAGTTCGCGGGCGAAGAAGAATTGGAATCAGACGAATTCGACAAGAACCCCGAGTTTTATCTGCTCGTGCCCCAACTAGGCGCGCTACGCGAAATTGCTTCCCTTTGGGAGAGTTGGCGGCGGGATGGCACGGTACCTAGGAATTACACACCTTGGCGCGATTTGTTTTTGCAGCTTCGTAACGTTCGACCTTGGGGTCCGGCTGATCGTGTTTCACAAGCCAATCGCAACTATTTCCACCACATCATCGAAGGCGCCCCTGAAAACGAACTCTTTCGCATCGAACTTGAGCTGGTATTTCGACCGGCAGAGGCTACGTCACAGTTGGCCGAAAACGATGTGAGTGAGCGGGTTGTCGATAGCGGTGGACGCGTTATTCATCGTTCCTATCGTTCAGAATTCGCCTATCACGCACTTCTCGTAGACATTCCCGTCAGCGAGGTGCGCCGTATTGCCGATCTTGATCCAGCCTCGCTTGCTGGAGTGGACCCTGTCGCCTCGATTGTCCCTCAAAGTGTCGGAACTCCAATCGAGACAGCCGATCATCTCGCCGTCGACGCCACTCGTGCTCTTCCCACAAATGTTGAGCCGATTGCTGCGGTCTTTGATGCTGTACCGGTACAAGCTCATCCCTTGCTAACTGGAAGATTAGGCGTCGACGACCCAGACGATCTTGAGGCCCGAGCAGTGGGTGACCGCGTCCACGGTACGGCCATGGTATCGCTAGTTCTGCATGGCGACTTGAACGACTCGCCGTCATCGATCAACCGCCAAGTGTATTTTAGACCTGTTATGTATGCGCCACCGTTAGGCGATGAGATCTTCGACAACAGTAAGCTCGTTATCGACGTAATCGTTGAAGCGGTCATGCGAATGCGCGCCAACGGCGGATCGCAGGTTATATTGGTAAACCTTTCACTGGGAGACCGGACTAAGCCGTTCTCTGGGAAAATATCGACGTGGGCGCGAGCCTTAGACTATCTCGCCTTCGCCCATGGCATTCTATTTCTTGTAAGCGCAGGAAACAGCGGAGACGGAATTTCGCTATCTGACTTTCAGGACACTTTAAGCTTCGAAGGCGCCGATCTCATTGATAAAGCGAGAGCTACTCTAAAGGGAATCGACGCAGTTAAAGCGGATCGTCGTGTTCTGGCGCCTGGCGATAGTGTGAACGCGCTCACGATCGGCGCTTGGCATAAGGACTCCAGTCAAGAAGTATTTATGGGCGCCAGTCCATTTCCACCCTATGCGAACGTAGATATGCCAAACCTCTCTTCTCGGCTCGGACCCGGGCTGCGTGGGAGCACCAAGCCGGAAGCACTATTCGCGGGCGGACGCGAGCGAGTAAGGCTCGATCCAATAGCGGCTCCCCCAAGTCTGCTACCACATCGTCATCCGAGCAGATTTTGGGGACTGAAAGTCGCTGCACCTCCGCAAAATGGAGCGATGGAATTACATTTCACCGTGGGTACCAGCGCAGCCACCGCCCTCGCGACGCATTCTGCGCATCGAATTTTTGACGCTCTTGAGGACGCTTATCCGCAATTGATCGGTCCTATGCCGCTATCGCAACGAGCAGTATTGCTCAAGGCACTCCTCGTTCACTCAGCGTCTTGGCGGGGGTCCCAGAATTTCATTAGACCAGTCGTCGATCCTACGCTCGCTCTTCATCACGAGCATTGGAGACGAGAAGTTTGCCGTCATCTCGGTTTCGGGTTTGTTGATCCCGAAGATGCAATCGCTTGCGCAGCCGAACGCGCCACCATGTGGGCAACTGGTACGCTTGGGGCCGAAGGATCGCTGACATTTGATTTACCCATTCCAACGGCTTTGACTGCTCGAGCGGCGCGTCGAGAAATAAGGGCAACTCTCGCGTGGTTTACGCCTATCCGACCCGGACATTTGGCCTACCGAGCAGTGAAACTTAAGATCGCTTCGCTCGAATCCACTTCCTTGCAGACTGCCGGGGTGGCAACAACCACGGATCAACCGTCGAATAGCCAGTCAGAGAGCGGGACGGTCGTCCACCGGAGATGGACCGACTCACGCGTTGGCGACGCTGTAGGCGGGACTGCGCTACCTATTCAGATTCAACGAGAGAGGGATCAGGGCACGCCGATTGACGACCCTATTCCGTTTGGTCTTGCCGTCACGATCGAAATGCCCGGCGAGGTACAGATTTATGATGAGGTACTTGCGGAAATCCAAGTGAAACCGCGCGCGATCATCAGAGCCCAAACTTAGAAGTGAGATAGAATAAAGCAAGCCAGCCGATAACTTGCCCAGAGGCAACGGTCTTCCCGCTGATTCTACCATTCAGCCCTTCAAAAATCTCGCTTCACCCGATCAATATCCCGCCCTTCTCGGTTCCTCCGACGCGCATTTCGAACCTCACCCAAGTTTCAAATACGAAACCACCTGAACATCCATTCAAGAAAGTTCCTCGGCAGTTCCAGGAACGGCGCAGTGTCAAAATCGTTTTCTCCCCGTGCAACAACGATAGGAGCACGAGATGAGGAAGATGACTTGCGTTCTCGCCGCGCTAGCGACCCTTGCGGTTGCAGCGCCGACAGTGGCGAGCGCCGAGAGTTTTGGTTTCCGCATCGGCAGCGACCGCGACTACTATCGCGACCGTGACGAGTTTCGCGGTCCGCGCGCCGAGTTCTACGAACATGACCGCGGGTGGCATCGCGGCTGGTATCGCGATGGCGACCGCACGGTGATCATCAGGCGTCACCGTCATTGGGACGACTAATGAAAGGTAAACGGAAAATGGCCCCTTCACCGGGGCCATTTTTTCGCGTACTCGAAGGACAGCCCGTTGCGCCGGTCATAGTGCCGCAGTGCTGGAACCAATGCCGCCGGGATGACTTGATGGAGCGTTACCCGGATGCCCGGCGCCCCCCAGGCATCCGAGGCAGTGACGGCCCCAGCCTGTCCCCCCGCGCTGGGGCCGTTCTTTTCCCGTCGCTGTTTGGGCCCGCGCGAGCGGCGTTTTCAGCGCCGCCACAAGTTCCGATCTTACCGATGTTTCATTGGAACCCAGATTGCAATCCTGCGCCTGCCGCTTACCTGCTTAAGCCGACAGGGAAGGACACCATGAAGCAGTCAGACATCTTTCGCGAAAATGCCGAAAACTGCGCCCATCTTGCCGAGACCGCGAACGGCGAGCCGGCCTACCTCCGCTTCAAGCGAATGGAGGCCGCCTGGCGCGCTCTGGCCGACGAGCAGGATTGGCTGGACGGCGAGGTTTCGCCCGCGCCGATTCCGAGCGCGCCTCAAGGCAACGGAAGTGCACGCGCGAAGTCCGGGATGCGCGATGCGGCAGCTAAGGGTGATACTGTCATCGTCCGCGAAAGCGGACGATCCAGTACTCCGGGACGCCGCAGCTAGAGCCGAGAAGCCGCGGCGTACTGGATACCTCGCTTTCGCGGGGTATGACTGAGGGAAAATCCCGGCAGCAGTGAGAGAACCGAAGCAACCCAGGCGAAGCAACACGCATGAAAATCCTGCAGCATCCCGAAAGTCATCTCGTCAAACTCGACGACGGTTCGACCTGGCAGATTTTTCCCGGCGATATCGACCTCACACTGGCCTGGCTCCCGACCACGGAGCTGCGGCTGTTCGAGATCAACGACGAGATCGCCTCGCACGCGCTGATCAATGCCGACGACGGCACCAACGTTCGCGTCCGCCCGATGGGCGAGCGCTGGCCCGCCGACAAGGTGAAGAATATCTTGAAGCACGGATGATGGTGGTTGTTGGCGCCGCGCCCGACGGGCAAATCACCCCGCAGACTACGTGAGTGAATCCAGCAATCGTCCAGTGGCTTTGCTAAAAAAATTTCGCTTCGCGCTTCGCCCAAATCAGCAATATATCCCCTGCCGTCCCGCCTCCTTCTCGAGGGGCGTTTCGCGATCGTCACGAACGTAGAGCGCGGGATGCGGTGGACGCCGGCGGCGCGCAAAGACGAAGCGCGCGTGCGGCGGACGGCGAAGTCGTGTGGTCCTGACGCCCCGACGCTGGTGTCAAGTCGGCGGAGGCAACTCCGCTGGCGACGGTGGCAAGAAAGCCCGGTCACCGGGGAGATCACGAAGGAAACCGTTAAAACCATTGCGCGGGGAATGCCGGGTGTTTCCGGTGTGACCGTGGTGACTATGCTTGTGTGCTTTTTTACTTTCGCACACAAGGCTGCGGGCGCGCCCAGCGCCCGGCATTCCCTGCGCCCTTTGATTGGGGCGGGATGGTTGATGGCAACAACCCGGGCGCTTTGCGTTGCGGGGCTGTGAAGGCGTGGCTGTTGTTTGACAAGCACACTCGTCATGCCCGGACTTGACCCGGGCATCCATCAATCTTCGTAAAAAGCTTTTCGAAGAAGATGGATCACCGGGTCAAGCCCGGTGATGACGATCTTGAGATACATTTGCGCTGTTTGACATTTGCATCAAGCTGTCATCACCCGCGAATGCGGGTGATCCAGTATTCCAGAGACATCCGTGATTGAATCGAGAGGCCGCGGCGTACTGGATACCCCGCGGGAGCCTGTCATCGGGCTCGCCGAAGGCGAGACCCGGTGGCGGGGTATGACAGTGGTGAGCGGGGAGCGCCCCGGTGTCGTCCCTGCGAAGAGTCCGTAGGATGGGCAAAGGCGCATTTGCGCCGTGCCCACCATCTCGGCACAAATGAAAACGGTGGGCACGCTGGCGCTTTGCCCACCCTACGCGATCGCATATCATGGCTGGAGAAAAAGTTGCGTACCGGGAGAAAACGATGCCCAACAAAACCGCCCTTCCCTCGCGCCGCCGGATTCTCCGCGCCGCGAGCGTTGCGTTGGGCGCGGCGGCGACCTCTTCCTTCCACGTCACCCGCGCCAGCGCGGCTGCCTACCCCGAGCGGCCGATCAAAATCGTCGTGCCGTTTGCCCCCGCAGGCCCCACCGACATCATCGCGCGAATCCTTGGGCAAAATCTCGGCGCAGCACTTGGCGGCAATGTCATTGTCGAGAACCGGCCCGGCGCCGGCGGCAACATTGGCATTGGCTACGTGGCGCACGCGGAAGCAGACGGCTATGCGCTGCTCGTGATCTCCAGCGCCTTTGTCGTCAATCCCGGGCTTTACGCAAAATCCCTTACGACCCTTTCAAGGATTTTGCGCCGATCACCGAACTCGGCACCACGCCGAATGCGATCCTGGTTTCTCCCAGGCTCGGCATCAACTCGATCGCGGAATTGATCGCGCGGGCGAAAGCAAAACCCAACGAGTTCAATTATGCGAGCCCCGGCGCCGGCACCACGCCGCATCTTTCGGCCGAATTCCTGAAGATCGTGGGCGGAATCGAGATGACGCATGTGCCGTTTTCAGGCGCCGCCCCCGCGATCCAGGCGCTGCTCGCCGGCACCACGCAGGTCGCCGTCTCGGCGCTGCCGGCGGTGCTTGGCTTTATCCAGTCCGGCGAACTGAAGGCGCTCGCCGTCACCGGCGCGCATCGCTGGATCGATTTGCCCGACGTGCCGACCATGGTGGAGCTCGGCTACAAGGATTTCATCGCCGAGACGCTTCAGTTCTTTTTGGCACCGGCCAAAACCCCGCCCGACATCGTCGAGAAGCTCTCGGCGAAATCGCTCGAAGTGCTGAAGCGACCCGAGATCGTCGATCAGTTGCGCAGCAACGGCTACGAGGTCATCGCCAACGGCCCGCAAGGCCTGCGCCAGCGCATTGAAACCGAGGTGCCGAAATGGCGCGACGTCATCGCCAAGGCCGGCATCAAGCCGGTGTGAAGGGGGATTTGAATTTGCGCTTGCCTCGCACCTACCCGCATCATCACCCGCCAACCGGTCCGGCCCTTGGCCGGCCGGATGACAGGCTCCGGCGGGTGATCCAGTATTCCAGAGGCATTCATGATTGAAGCGATAGGCCCCGGCGTACTGGATACCCCGCTTTCGCGGGGTATGACGGCGGGTTGCGGAGGTGATGGGTTGCTTCGCTTGCGTTCGCAATGACGATAAGGACATTGCACTATAGAAAGGACCCCGCGTGAAGATCGTCGACCTCAGCCGTGAGCTCCACCACCGCGCCCCGAGCTACCCGGGCCATTCCGCGATCATCCACGGCCTCTGGAAGAGCCACGAAGAGTCCTTTGCCGATGGCGGCAATGTGCATGGGCTGGCGTCGATGTATTTTTCAATGCCCGACCATGGCGGCACCCACATCGACGCGCCGCTGCATTTCGACAGACGCGGCCAACCGATCAACGAATATCCGCTTGCGAACTGCATCGTGGCCGGCATCTGCCTTGACCTGCGCCACATCGCCCCGCGCGCCGAGATCACACCGGCCGATCTCGAAGCCGCGGTGAAGCAATCGGGCCATCCGATCCCGAAGGGCGGCACCGTGCTGCTCTGCACCGGCCATCACGAACGCACCTTCCCGCGCAAGGAATATGCGACGGAAAATTCCGGCGTGAACGTTGCGGCCACCGAATGGCTCGCCCAACAAGACATCGTGCATTTCGGCATCGATTCGATGCGGCCCGGGCCCGAAGGCAAGGAGAACCTGTTGGTCCACAAGGCGTGCTTTGAGCTCGGCATCACCCACATCGAGAGCCTGTGCAATCTCGAAGCCCTGCTCGGCGCGGGGCCGTTCACCTTCATCGGGTTACCGATGAAATGGCGCGGCGGCACCGCCTCGCCGATCCGCGCGGTGGCGGTGTTCGGGTTGTGAGCGGCATGCCAGCAAAGCGCGTCATGCCCGGCCATCGCAGTCTGCCTTGCGCAGACTACGTACACTTGTCTGCGCTGCCGGGCATCCACGTCTTAGCTTCTCTCAAGCCAAGAAAGACGTGGATGGCCGGGACGAGCCCGGCCATGACGAAAAGGTGAAACGGTTTCTGGTCCATTTCTGAGAAAGGCAATACATGAAACGAGTGATGATCCTCAACGGCCCCAACCTCAACCTGCTTGGCGTGCGCGAGCCGCATATTTACGGAACCACGACGCTGGCGCAGATCAAGGAGGCTTGCGAGCGCGAAGCGACCAAGCTTGGATTGGCGCTGTCCTTTCACCAGTCGAACCATGAAGGCGAACTGGTCGACCTGATCCAGTCGGCGCGGCAAGCGGCCGATGCCATCATCATCAATCCGGCCGCCTATTCCTTCACCTCGGTCGCCATCATCGATGCGATCAAGGCGTTCGAGGGACCGGTGATCGAGGTGCACATCTCCAACATCCACGCCCGCGACGAGCACCACCGGCATTCGAAGATCTCCCACGCCGCCACCGCCGTGATCTGCGGCCTGGGGCCTCACGGCTACGTCGCCGCGATCCATGCGCTGGCGGAGCTGGCGAAGAAGGCGTGAGGGTGGACTTTTCAGAAAAACTCGTCATGCCCGGCCTTGTGCCGGGCATCCACGTCTTAGCTTCTCTCAAGCCGAGAAAGACGTGGATGGCCGGGACGAGCCCGGCCATGACGAAAAAGCGTCACCATGACTAAACCCAATCGAAAGTCGCTAAGGCTCAACCGGCGATCCCTTCGGCAACGTAATGCCCTTCTCGCCAGCGATTTTGCGCAAAATATCCGGATGATCGGAGATGATTCCATCCACGCCCATCTCGATCAGGCGCGCCATGTCGGCGGGCTTGTTCACGGTCCAGACCACGGCCTTAAGTCCGAGCGCGTGAGATTCGGCGATCAGCGCGGGCGTGACATCGCCGAAATAGGGCGACCAGATCGCGCCGCCCGCGGCCTTGATCGTGCGCGGAAGGGACTTCCCCTGTTCGGCCGGGTTGAAGCCGGCGGTCCACACCGAGGCCTTGTCGAGAGAGACCGTCGGCGCCGATCCCGCCTGCACCGTCAGATACACGGTTGGAATTTCGGGCGCGAGTTTTTGCACCAGCAGCAGCGTCCGCCAGTCGAACGATTGCACCATGACGCGGCCGCTGAATTGCTCGGCCTGCAACAGATCAAGCAAGAGCGTGACGAAACGCTCGGGCTCCGGCGACTCCTCGGGATGGTTCGGGTCGATCTTGGTTTCGATGTTGAGGCGCACATTTTGGTCGCCCGATTTCCGCACGAGGCCGATGACCTCTTTCAGCGTCGGGATTTTCGTTCCGGGCAACGCGCGCTGATCGGGAAATTGCGCCGCGTAGTTGCTGCCCGGGCGGATTTGCCCGACGTCGTATTTTTTCACCTCTTCCAACGACAACTGGACAAAGGGAATGCCCGGCGGCGCGACATATCGGCCGTCCGCGCCGCGGGCGAGATCCGGATTGAGGCCGCGTTCATGCGAGACGACGATCACGCCGTCGCGCGTCACCCCGATATCCATCTCCAGCGTGTCGACGCCCATCGAAAGCGCGTTGGCAAATGAGACAAGCGTATTTTCCGGAAGCAGCGCGCGTCCGCCGCGATGGGCTTCAATGTCGAACGCCAAGGTTTTCCCAGACATGACCTCCCCGCTGGTCAAAAAGCATAAGGCCGCAGCAGCGATCGCGAAGCGACGGACGACGGCCATGATCAATCCCCTCGCGCGCGATCGCGGCCCCTCACCTCGCGCCGAACGTCGTCTTGCCGAACAATTCCTTGTGCGTCGAGGGCTGCGAGCGCCAGTATTGCGGCGGCACCTCGACCTGGCCGCCGAGCTCGGCCGCGGCGTGCCAGCCCCAACGCGGATCGTAGAGCATGCCGCGCGCGAGCGCGACCATGTCGGCCTTGCCCGACGCCACGATCTCTTCGGCCTGTTTTGCTTCCGTGATCAGCCCGACCGCCATGGTGGTGACGGAGGTCGCCTGCTTGATCGCTTGGGCGAGCGGCACCTGGTAGCCCGGCGCGAGCGGGATTTTCTGTTTCGGCGATACCCCGCCGGAGGAAGCGTCGATCCAGTCGACGCCACGCTTTTTCAGCTCGCGCGCGTATTCGATGGTCTGTTCGAGGTCCCAGCCGCCCTCGACCCAATCGGTCGCCGACACCTTGACGCCGACGGGTTTGTTTGCCGGAAACGCGGCGCGGATCGCGTCGAACGTCTCGAGCGGATAGCGCAGGCGATTTTGCAAACTGCCACCATACTGGTCGGTGCGCTGGTTGGAAATCGGCGACAGGAACTGATGCAAGAGGTAACCGTGCGCGCTGTGCAGCTCGAGCGCGTCGATGCCGAGGCGATCGGCGCGTTTGGCGGCCGCGACGAAGGCGTCACGCACGCGCTGCAATCCTTGCGTATCGAGCGCGCGCGGCGCCAGCTCACCCTCCTTGTGCGGCACGGCGGATGGTCCTTCGGTCTGCCAGCCGCCCTCGTTGAGCGGAATCTGCTGGCCGCCGTCCCAGGGTTTGTGGCTCGATCCCTTGCGGCCGGCATGCGCGAGCTGCATCGCGACTGCGATCCTGGAATGCTTGCGCACCGAGGCCAGGATCGGCCTCAGCGCCGCTTCGGTAGCGTCGTTCCACAGGCCGAGGCAGCCCGGCGTGATGCGGCCGATCGCCTCCACATGGGTGGCCTCGATGCAGAACATCGCCGCGCCCGACAGCGCCAGCGAGTTGATATGGGTGAAATGCCAGTCATTGGCCTCGCCGTTGTCGGCCGAGTATTGGCACATCGGCGCCACCATGATGCGGTTGGGAAGCGCGAGGTCGCGCAAGCGAATCGGAGAAAACAAAGCGCTCATGGGGATGTCCTGACAAGGGGAAGGGATCGGCTAAGAGTTCTATATCATGACGACGAAGCTAGTTTCGGGCGTCAGAAAAAGAAGCTTGCAGGGGTTCACTATGGCTTGATCCCTGCGGTCATGATCACTTCGAGATTGTCAGCCGTTTCCCGCGCCACGAACGCGTCCATCTCGGCGGGGCTCATCGGCATGGCTTCGACGCCGAGCGTCTTGAGGCTCGCCTGCATCGCGGGCTCAGCCAAAAGTTTTGCGCCCGCGGCATGAAATTTCTCGACGATGTCGCGCGGCGTCTTCACAGGCATGAACACGCCGAGCCAGAACACGCTTTCGGCATTCTTCAAGCCGGCCTCGCGAGGCGTCGGTACATCCGGCAAATCGGCGGCGCGCCTGGGCGTCGAGACCAGCAGCGCCCGCACCCGGTCTTCCCTGATCAAAGGAAGTGCGGTGGCGAGCGGGCAGAAATAGAAATCGATCCGGCCGCCGAGAATGTCGGCGATCACTTCGGCGCCGCCGCGGTAGGGCACATGGGTGGTTTCGATCCCGGCGGCAAGGCGGAATTTCTCGGCGCTGATATGCACGGCGCTGCCGACGCCGACCGAGCCGAACGAAATCGACCCAGGTTTGGCTTTCGCGTCAGCGATGAAATCCTGCACGGTTTTCCAGCGCCGCGTGACCGGCACGATCATCACATTGGCGCTGGAGCCGATCATCAGCGCCGAGGCGAGATCTTTGGTGGGATCGAACGTGAGTTTTGGATAGATCGCCGGCGAGATCGCCAGCGCCGAAGATTGAGCGAGAATGCTATAGCCGTCCGCTTCCGCCTTCACCACCATGGCGGTGCCGAGCGTGCCGCCGGCGCCGGGGCGATTTTCGACCACGATGGATTGGCCGAGTTCCGCCGAAAGCCGGTCGAACACCACGCGCGGCACCACATCGGCCGCACTGCCGGCACCGAACGGGATCGTCGCCTTGATCAGCCGCGACGGGTAATTTTCAGCCTGCGCCACCGCGGCGGCAAAGACACACCCCAACACAATCGCCCATTGCATCGACTTACGCATCAACTACTCCGGTCTCATTTTCAGATCACTGACAAAAGGGCTGCAAGAACCATTCCGCCTGCCGTCGTCCCCGCGAAAGCGGGGCGACAAGAAGGATTTCATTCCACCAGCGCAAATTGCAGCAGCAAGGTGCGCTGGATCATCGAGAAATTGTCGTCCGAGACCATGGTCAGCACGGTGTCGCCCTCCGGCGTGACATGGGCGTCGATGCCTTCCATGTTGTCGACCTCGTTACCGAGATTGGCCTCGAAGATCGAGAGGCCATCGACCACCGCGCCCGGCGCCACCGATTGGAGCGCGATGCGGCGGATGCGGATGCCGATCCCGGAAAGCCACGAAAACTTCCGCTCCAGGATCAGCAAGTCGCCGGTGGCCAGCAACACCGCGTCGCTGACATCGAAATTTTCGGTGCGACGGACGCTGAACTGCCCTGGCGTCGGCCCGCCGACCAGAAAGGCGATAAGATTGCCCTTGGCGTCGAGGCCGCGCTCGGAGATCGCGATCAGCGTTCCCGCCAGCGGCATACCCTTGGGCACGAACACCAGCGCTTCCAGTCCCTTGTTGAACGGCAACTTGCTTGCCGCCGGCGGCAGCGGCACCACCTCGCCGCGCGAGCGCGTGAAGCCTTTGCTGAAATCGAAGCGCAGCACCTTGTTGACGCGCTCGAGGCCGATGTAGACGAAAGAGCCATCGAGCGCGATCGATTCCGAATCGAACCAGCCGCGCGCGAGGATCGGCTTTCCGTCGGGCCCGAGCATCGGCGCCGCCTCGACGTCGGCAAGCCCGGTCATCTCGCGGCCGGAATAGACGATGCGGCCGGTGAACCAGTTTCCCTTGTCGCTGAACGAAATGAAGCGTTCGCCTTTTTGATCCAGCCGTATTCCCGACAGCCCGCCAAAGCCCGGGAAGCGCGAGGTCAGCACCAGCCCGCTGCGATATTGCAGCGCGCCGAACCGAACGCGCGAACGGTCGCTGCGATCGAATGAAGGGATCGGCCGGGCGTTGACCTCGATCGAGGTGGGAGCGGCCGCCGAGAATTGCTCCGGCGGGATCGGCTTTGCCGGCGGCTGCGTCGCAAGCTGCGCCCGCGCGGTGTCGGACATCGCGATGGTCGAAAGCCCCGCCGCCGTCGATGTGAGGAAGCGGCGGCGGGAGAGGTGCAGTGGATTATTCCTTATGGTGAGGCTATCAGCGGCGCGATCAGTCGATCGCATTGCGTTACGAAGGTACGCTACGAATGCAATCGGCGCCGGGTGCCCGTCCTGGCGGGCGCGACCCCATGGGTCTCGCTGAATAGCTCTGCGAGCTTTTCGGTGATGGCGCCGCCGAGTTCTTCGGCGTCCACGATGGTGACGGCGCGGCGATAGTAACGCGTAACGTCGTGACCGATGCCGATCGCGATCAGTTCGACCGGCGAGCGGGTCTCGATCTCCTCGATGATATGGCGCAGATGCCGCTCGAGGTAATTGCCGGGATTGACCGACAGCGTCGAATCGTCGACCGGCGCGCCGTCGGAAATCATCATCAGGATCTTGCGCTGCTCCTGGCGGCCGAGCAGGCGCTTGTGAGCCCAATCCAGCGCCTCGCCGTCGATATTTTCCTTGAGCAGGCCTTCGCGCATCATCAGGCCCAAATTCTTGCGCGACCGCCGCCACGGCGCGTCGGCGGATTTGTAGATGATGTGCCTGAGATCGTTGAGCCGGCCGGGATTGGGCGGCTTGCCGGCGGCAAGCCACGCCTCGCGCGACTGCCCACCCTTCCAGGCGCGGGTGGTGAAGCCGAGAATCTCCACTTTGACGCCACAACGCTCCAGCGTGCGCGCCAGGATATCCGCGCAGGTCGCGGCCACCGTAATCGGGCGCCCGCGCATCGAGCCGGAATTGTCCAACAGCAACGTCACCACGGTGTCGCGGAAGGTCGCTTCCTTCTCGTGCATGAACGACAGCGGGTGATAGGGATCGGTCACCACCCGCGATAGGCGCGCGGGATCGAGAATGCCTTCCTCGAGATCGAACTCCCAGGCGCGGTTCTGCTGCGCCATCAATCGGCGTTGCAGGCGGTTGGCGAGTCGCGCCACGATGCCTTGCAGATGCGCGAGTTGCTTGTCGAGATAGCTGCGCAGACGCTCCAGCTCGTCATGGTCGCAAAGGTCTTCGGCCACGACCACCTCGTCGAATTTCGGCGCAAAGGCATGATATTCCGGACCGCGCGGCTCGTTGGTCCCGCGCGCGTTCGGCCGCGTCGCTTCGCCCGGCGTCTCGTCGTCGCCGAGTTCGCCGTCGTCGAACGTGTCCGATGTGGAAGCCTGCGCGCTTTCCATCGCGCTCTCCGACATCTCGTCGGTCGTGGCTTGGGCCTGATCGGCGCTCATTTCCTGCGCCGTATCTGAGTCGGGCGAACCCTCCGCGCCGGACTGGTCGTTCTCGCCGTCGCGGTTGTCGTCCTGGTTTTCGTCGTCGTCGGCCTCGGCGTTGCGGTCGTCGCCGAGTTCGAGCGCGCTCAACAGATCATGCACCGCGTCGCCGAATCTCGCCTGATCTTCGGCAAGCCGGTCGAGCCGGTCGAGCCGCGTGCCGATTTTGTCTTCCAGAACCGGCCGCCACAGGTCGACCATCTTGCGGGCAGCCGCGGGTGGAGCGAGCCCGGTCAACCGCTCGCGGACCAGCATGGCGAGTGCGTCCGACAAGGGCGCATCGGCGCGGTCGGTGATCTCGTCGAATTTTCCGCGATGGAAATGATCGTCGAGCATCGCGGTGAGGTTTTTGGCAACGCCTGCCATCCGCCGCGAGCCAAGCGCCTCCACGCGGGCCTGCTCGACGGCCTCGAATACGCCGCGCGCCTGCGGATTTCCCGGCATCAGCTTGCGGTGCACTTTCGGATCGTGGCAGGCCAGTTTCAGCGCGATCGAATCGGCGTGGCCGCGCACGATCGCAGCGTCGCGCCGGGTCATCTTGCGCGCAGGCTCCGGCAATCGCGCCTTGCCCGGCGAAAGGCCCGGCCGCTCGGCGGCAAACGTCACTTCAAGCTCCGGCTTCTTCGCTATCGCGCGCAGGCAAGACGTCACCGCGCGCTTGAACGGCTCGGTCGGCGCCTCCTTCGGTCCGGTACGAAATTTGGAATTCGTGGTCATAGCGTCCCTTACAGCGCCTTGGTAAACCAGTGACGGGTCACGCCGCCGGGATAGCCGTCGATGGTACCGAACGCTTCATAACCACACGCGCGGTAGAAGTCAGGCGCCTGCACGCTCATGGTGTCGAGATAGGATCGCACCGCGCCGAACCGCCGGGCCTCATCCTCGATCTTTTTGATCAATGCCGTCCCGTGACCCTTGCCGCGAAACCGCTCCTCGATCCAGAAGAACTGGATGAAGAGCACGGTCATCCAGACTTCACCGACAATTCCGCCGACTATCGCACCCTTGTCCCGCAGCGAGAGGGCGAAGCGGCGATATTTCGGCTTCCCCATCTTCTGCTCGTTATAGCGAATGAGCCCGCCAAGGACCGCGCGTTTGGTCTCTCCAATCGTGCGCTCGACGGAAATCGCCGGCATGGCATCAGCTCAGCGCCACGTTCACCGCAGACTCCGCGAGTTCCGCGTTGAAGCAGCGCTGATAGAATTCGGCCACCAGCGGCCGTTCCAGTTCGTCGCACTTGTTGAGGAAGGTGACGCGGAACGCAAAGCCGATATCGCCGAAGATTTCGGCATTCTCCGCCCAGGTGATCACAGTGCGCGGGCTCATCACTGTCGACAGATCGCCGTTGGCGAAGGCGTTGCGGGTAAGGTCCGCAAGCCGCACCATCTTGTTGACAATGTCGCGGCCTTCCTGGTTGCGGTAGTGCTTCGCCTTGGCGAGCACGATTTCGACTTCCTCGTCATGGGCGAGGTAGTTCAGCGTGGTGACGATCGACCAGCGGTCCATCTGGCCCTGGTTGATCTGCTGGGTGCCGTGGTAGAGGCCGGAGGTATCGCCGAGGCCGACGGTGTTGGCGGTCGAAAACAGCCGGAATGCCGGATGCGGCTTGATCACCTTGTTCTGGTCGAGCAGCGTCAGCCGGCCGGAGACCTCCAGCACGCGCTGGATCACGAACATCACGTCGGGTCGGCCGGCGTCGTATTCGTCGAACACCAGCGCGATATTGTGCTGTAGCGCCCATGGCAGGATGCCGTCGCGGAATTCAGTGACCTGCTTGCCATCCCTGATGACGATGGAATCCTTGCCCACCAGATCGATCCGGCTGATATGGCTGTCGAGATTGACGCGAACGCACGGCCAGTTGAGCCGCGCCGCCACCTGCTCGATATGGGTCGACTTGCCGGTGCCGTGATAGCCGGTGACCATGACGCGGCGGTTCTTGGCGAAGCCGGCGAGGATGGCAAGCGTAGTGGCGCGATCGAAGCGATAATCCGAATCGATGTCCGGCACGTGCGGATCGACTTCAGAATAGGCCGGCACCTCGAGGTCGCTGTCGATGCCAAAAACCTGCCGCACCGACACCTTCATGTCGGGTAAGCCGGCGGGCTCCTGGACTTTGGTCATGGCGGCGGTCGTCATCAATCCTCCGGGGTCTCGGGCGCTCCCGAAACCAGATTTGCGGTGTGGCTGCGGATGGGTGCTGGGCGGAACCTATCAGAGAGCGACCGCTGGAAGAAGCCTGCGCTCCGATCAAAGTTCCGTTGAGTTATCATCAAGATAGGCATTGGGTCCGGTTTTTGGAAGGCTGCCCTGCGAATCACGCCATACTTTCCTTAAGGATCGCGGCAAGACCTGTGCCCCATGGCAGCCTCGGTGGCGCTTTCCATCCCCTGCCATTAGCTATGTTAGTTCTGCAGCCGGACCGGACCGCTTCGCCAGAACAGGAATTTCGTGGCTTCCCTGATCGACCCATTGATAGCGTTCGTCTCGGCGCACGCAGAACTTGCCTATCTCACCCTGTTCCTGGCGGCCCTGCTGGAGGCGGTTCCGATTGCCGGCTCGGTGATTCCGGGCTCGACCATCATCTTTGCGCTGAGCGCGCTGGTGCCCGGTGGCGAGCTACGGCTGGAGTGGGTGCTGGCAGCCGCGATCGCCGGTGCATTGCTCGGTGATGGGTCGGCGTTCTGGATCGGACATCGCGAGCAGCGCGAGATCCTCAATACTTGGCCGCTGTCGAATTATCCGCGCGTGGTCGCGCAGAGCGAAACCTTTTTCAATCGCTGGGGCACGCTGGCGGTGTTCCTCGCGCGCTTCGTGCCGCCGATCAGAGCCTTCGTGCCGATCACGGCCGGCGCGCTCGGGATGTCGCCGGCAATGTTCTATGCCGTCAACATTCCGGCGATCCTGCTCTGGGCACCTGCCCATGTCCTGCCCGGCGTGTTTGCGGTGTCGGTGTTGCATAAATATGTGGGATTTGCGCCTCATGAGGGGTTCGCCAAGCATTACTGGATGCTGACGGTGATCGGTGGCGCGTTGATCGTGGCGCTGGTGACCTGGGCGATCCGCCGCAGGCGCGGCGGAAGCGTGATCGAGCCGTCGGCCAAACCAGTCCGAAAAACAACCGGCTGATTTCTACCTGTGCAACGTCCGCGGGTGTGCTAACCATTGATCCAGCGGACTTGCCCCTCGCCTGACAGGTAGCGAAAAAAATCTTGATAATGAAACGCCGTGAATTCATCACTCTGCTCGGGGGAACGGCGGTCGCTTGGCCGCGTGTTGCGCGCGCACAGCAACCGGCGAAGCCGGTGATCGGGTTTCTCAGCGGCGCCTCGCCCGACAGTTACGCGCCGATAGTGGCTGCCTTCCGTCAGGGCTTGAAGGAAGTCGGATACGTCGAGGGCCAGAATGTGGCGATCGAATATCGCTGGGCCGACGGACATTATGACCGGTTACCCGACGTGGTTGCCGATCTTATTCGCCGCCGGGTTTCGGTGATTGCCGCCCTGGGCACGCCTGCTAGCATCGCGGCAAAGACTGCAACGAGTACGACCCCCATCGTCTTCACGGTCGGTAGTGATCCAGTGCAACTCGGACTGGTCGAGAGTATGAACCGGCCCGGCGGCAACGTTACCGGCATGACCGTTTTGACCACGGAGTTAGCGGCAAAGCGGGTAGAAGTGGCGCACGAGTTGGTTCCTACGGCAACCCTCATTGGGCTCCTCGTCAATCCAGGAAATCCCATTACTGAAGACATGATAAGAGCTTCACAGGTCGGGGCCGCCACACTCGGGCTACAACTTGACGTCCTGCAAGCTAGCACCGAAGCGGAAATTGACGCCGCCTTCGCCATTTTCGTCCAAAGGCGGGCCGGTGTGCTCGTCATTAGCGCCGACTCGTTCTTCAATAGTCACCTCGAACGATTAGCTACGCTGGCGATTCGCCATCGGGTGCCTGCAATCTACGATACTCGCGTATTCGCAACGTCCGGTGGCTTGATGAGCAATGGGGGAGATTATTTGGATTCGTATTGTCTGGCTGGCGTCGATACCGGCAAAATTCTCAAGGGCGACAAGCCGGCCGACCTGCCGGTCCAGCAGTCCACCAAGGTCGAGCTGATCATCAATCTTAAACACTCGGCATCACGGTGCCGCTCTCGCTGCTAGGGCGCGCTGACGAGCTGATCGAATGAACTTCGTCGAGCTCGGCAAGCTGATTAAGCAGGCGACGTCGGGGCAGATGCGGGATTCGGAATTGGTGTAATGGAATTCGAACGCGAGCCGGCCGGGCCTCGTGGTTCGAGACACGCGGCATTGCCGCGCTCCTCACCATGAGGGTCTAAGACCTCATCCTGAGGAGCGGCTCCTTGGCCGCGTCTCGCAGACCTCATCCTGAGGAGGCCGCAACGCGGCTGTCTCGAAGGATGAAGCCACCGCCATCAAAAATGCCGCTACTAGCTCGCGCCGCGCACGACCGTTTTCAGATAATTATACGCCTTGATGATCTCGATCAGGCGATCCTCGGTGGAGCGGTCGCCGCCATTGGCGTCGGGATGGTGCTGCTTGACCAGCGCCTTGTATTTGGCCTTGACGGTCTCAAGCGTCGCGTCGGAACCAAGCCCCATCACCTGCAGCGCCTTGCGCTCGGCGTTGAACACTTTCCGGGTTTCGACCTTGGCCTCGGCGCCGGCGCCCGGGCCCGGCCGCCAGCGGCCGCGGCCGTTGAGCTCGGAGAACATGCTGAACGGGTCAGTGGCGCCTTCGAGATCGGCTTCCGGATTACCCTTGCCTCTCTTGGCGCTGGTATTGGCGCCCATCTTCCAGGTCGGGCGGTGGCCGGTCAGCGCATCCTTCTGGTAACGCGCGACCGCGTCCGCATTCATGCCCTGAAAGAAATTGTAGGACTGGTTGTATTCGCGGACGTGATTGAGACAGAAGTGCCAATACTCCTTGTCATTGGTCCGGCCCTTGGGCGCGCGGTGCGGCCCCTTGTTCTTGCACTCAGGCCATTCGCACATCGCGGAAGCTTCGCGCGCGGCCGCCTGCTGCTTCGCGCTCAGCTTGTTCGGCTTGATGCGAATGGAGTCGAAGAATTTGGATGAATCAATCGGCATGGCTGACTATGACAACGCAATGCAAAAAGCTTCAAGTCTTGACATTGCGAAACTCTCACTCCCGATGCGCCATTGACGAAACACGGTCACCGACGTATTGCCGCCGCCATGAGCACAAAAGACGCTATCACAAACAAGTTGCGTGAAGCTTTCGCACCGGAAAGCCTCGACGTTACCGACGAATCACACCTTCATGAAGGCCACGCCGGCCACCGGGCGGGCGGCCAAACGCACTTCCGGGTCTATATTGTATCGGCAGCCTTCGAAGGGAAGAGCCGGATCGAACGCCACCGCATGATTAACGCCACGCTAGCGGGGGAACTTGCGGGCACCGTGCACGCGTTGGCGATCAAGGCACAGGCGCCGGGGGAGACGGGTTGAGATTCTTCCCACCCTCCCCGGGCGGGTAAGAAGAGCTAAAACGCCTTGCCGGCCCGCCTCGGCTTCTTTTCCTCGACCTCGGCCTCGCGCGGCACCGCCACGATCCTAAGCGCGGTGATTCGGTTGCGCTCGCGCCGCAGCACGCGAAAACGGAAACCGTGGAACGTGAAGCTCTGGCCGCGCTCCGGGATCGAACGCGCCTCGTGGATCACAAGGCCCGCCACCGTGGTGGCTTCTTCATCGGGAAGATGCCAGTCCATGGCGCGGTTGAGATCGCGGATCGGCACTGAGCCATCGACCACCACCGACCCGTCGGGCTGGGCGCGAACGCCGGCCACCACCACGTCGTGCTCGTCGGAAATATCGCCGACGATTTCTTCCAGAATATCCTCCAGCGTCACCATGCCCTCGACTTCGCCGTATTCGTCGACCACCAGCGCGAAGTGGGTCTTGCGTCGGCGAAACGCCTTGAGCTGCTCGGAGACCGGGCGCATCTCCGGCACGAACCACGGCGGCAGTGCGATGGTCGAGACATCGATTTTCGATGTATCGCCCTCGGAAGCGCGGATCGCACGCAGGAGGTCCTTGGCGTGCAGCACGCCGATGATATTTTCGGGCTTGTCGCGCCACAGCGGAATCCTGGTGTATTCGGTCGCCAACACCTCGCGCACCAGGTCTTCCGGCGGCAGGTCGGCGTTGATCATCACCATTTCGGTGCGATGGACCATCACGTCGGAGACCTGGAGTTCGCGGAGATCCAGCAATCCACCGAACATGTCACGGTCCTGCTTTTCGACCTTGCCTTCGTGATGAAGCAGATCGACCGCGCCGCGTAGCCGCTCGATCGGCGACAGGATCGGCTGGTTGTGGCCGATGTTGATGCCGATGACCCTCATCAGCACCCGAACGACCGCTTCGACGATGGTCAACAGTGGCCCCAGCAGAACCACCATGACCTTCATCGGCCGCGCGACAACGAGCGCCACCCGGTCCGGCGCGTTGATGGCGATGGTCTTCGGCAGCACCTCGGCGAAGATCACGACCAATACCGTCATCACGGCGGTGGCGTAGAGCACGCCGACTTCACCAAACCACGCCGTGAAGATACCGGTCGCCAAAGCCGACGCGCCGATATTGGCGATGTTGTTGCCGAGCAACAGCGCGCCGATCAACCGCTCGCGCATCGCGGACAGGCTGGATACGACGCTGGCGTCGCGGTTGCCCAGTTTGGACAGCCGCAGCATGCTGGCACGCGACGCACTGGTCAGCGCGGTCTCGCTCGCCGCGAAAAACGCGGAGACCAAGAGACAGGCAATCACAATGGAGAATGTAACCCAGTCCATGACGTGACGATCGCTTTATCCGTTTGACGATGATGCCTGAAAAGTCCGCGCCAACGCGACCCTCCGAGTCCGGATCATGCTCTATCTTGTTGGAGCATGATCTCTTCGGAAAACTGGTTCCCACTTTTCCGGATCATGCTCTGCGTTCCAGCTTGCGCTTGAGAAAATCGCGAACCACTGACGGTTCGACGTCGGGAGCGATCAGGGCGCGGCCGATGGCGTTAAGCAGGATGAACGTGAGCCGGCCGCGTTTGACCTTCTTGTCCTGCGCCATCAGCGTCATCAACGCGTCGGCATCGCCGAGCCCTTCTTGGGCAAATCCGGCGATGTCCTGCAAATTTGTCGGCAGACCGACCTCGGCAAGATGACGTTTGACGCGCGCCGCATCGGTTTCGGCGATCATTCCGAGTTGTGCGGACAATTCAGCCGCCAGCACCATGCCGACGGAAACGCCTTCCCCGTGAAACAGCCGGTCGGAAAAGCCGGTCGCGGCTTCCAGCGCATGGCCGAAAGTATGGCCGAGATTGAGCAGCGCCCGCTCACCGGTCTCGCGCTCGTCGCGCGCTACAATCGCGGCCTTGGCGCGGCAGGAAGTTGCGATCGCGTGCTCGCGCGCGGCCCCGCCTGTGAAAATGTCGTCGTGGTTGGCTTCCAGCCAGGTGAAAAAGGCTTCGTCGCCGAGCACGCCGTATTTGGCGACCTCGGCATAACCGGCGCGGAACTGGCGCGGCGACAAGGTGTCGAGCACGGCGGTATCGGCAACCACCAGCAGCGGCTGATGAAATGCGCCGATCAGATTTTTGCCTTGCGGCGAATTGATCCCGGTCTTGCCCCCGACGGACGAGTCGACCTGCGCCAGCAGCGAGGTCGGCACCTGAACAAAATCAACCCCGCGGCGCAGGATCGCGGCCGCGAAGCCCGCGAGGTCGCCGACCACCCCGCCGCCAAGCGCGATGACGAGATCGTTGCGCTCGATCTTCGCGGCGATCAGCGCTTCACTGACCTGTTCGAGACCGGCATAGGTCTTCGAGCCCTCGCCCTCTTCGACAACGATGCGCGACGTGGCGATGCCAGCCTCGGCCAGCGAGACTTCGGTCTGCTCAAGCCAGTGCGTTGCGACCTTGCGATCGGTGACGACAGCGGCGCGGGCGCCGGGCCGCAATGCGGCGACACGCATGCCCAGCGATTGCAGCACGTCGCGGCCGATGACGATGTCATAGGCGCGATCGCCCAGCGCGACATCGACGGTGATCGGATCCGAATGTTTCAGCGGCGCTGTCATGGAGTGACGCCCATTCTGTCGTTGGTCTCCGTTGCGCCGCCGCGGCACAGCAGGCCATGCAGGGCCTCGATGCATTCTTCGACGATCTTCTCGTGCGGCACGTCGCGCGACCATATCGTCAGATCGGCCTGCCGATAGACCGGCTCGCGTTCGCTGATCAGACGCCCGACGGTTGCTTCGGGATCGGCGGTCTGCAGCAGCGGACGATCGGAACGGCGCTTGTTGACCCTGCGCATGATGATATCGGCATCCACCTTCAGCCAGATCGAGACAGCCTTGTCGCGGATGCGGTCGCGGGTCTCCTTGCGCATGAAGGCGCCGCCGCCGGTCGCCAGCACGGCCGGACCGCTGTCGAGAAGCCGTGCGATCACCCTCGCCTCGCCGTCCCTGAAATCCGGCTCACCCCGGGATTCGAATATGTCGGGGATCGACATCCCCGCCGCCGCCTCGATTTCGGCATCGGCATCGAGAAACGGCATCCCCAGCCGCGACGACAGCCGCCGTCCGATGGTGGATTTGCCGGCCCCCATCATCCCCACCAGCACGACCGAGCGCGTGCCCAGAGCCGCCGTGATCCTGGCCTCCTGGGTTGCGTCGGCGTTGGCCGGTGAGGTCGTTTCAGACATGGATTCGCTCGGGTGGCCGCGGGACACGGCGTTCCGCACAACATACTACCCCGGCCGATACCCTTGCCAGAGAGTCTTGAGCGTCTTGCAACGGAATGGCGAACATGGTGGTAGTCAAATCAGGCGATTCCCGATGAATTCAATGGTTAATTCGCCGCCTGAGGCTCTGGCATGCCCAGCCTGTTCCGCTTTCTGACCGTTGTCGCTGTCATCGCCGGCATCGTCTATGGCGTGATTTTCGCGCTGGCGAATTTCGTTAACCCGAAACCGCGGGAAATGACGTTCACGATCCCGGCGGACAAGTTCCTCAAGAAATAGGCGCTAAGGTTGGCGGATGGGATCCAAGACCTCAGATGCCAAACTGATCGGACTGTTCCTCGACATGCTCGCCGCGGAACAGGGGGCCGGCCACAACACCCTTGATGCCTATCGCCGCGACCTGACGGA
>Ga0137403_10002047_pt1 | contig 25115 bp, 22 predicted proteins | sample CZOMad2_1_16fung_FD_122057 | JGI IMG/M metagenome (GOLD analysis project Ga0137403, IMG submission 122057) | Vadose zone soil fungal communities from Angelo Coast Range Reserve, California, USA - CZOMad2_1_16fungal (Hybrid Assembly) | ecosystem: Environmental > Terrestrial > Soil > Vadose zone... | reverse complement strand
TAGCAGGAGTTTACAAAATTTCTTTCAAGTTATTGTAAATAAAACCTCTTAGATGTTTTCGACATGCCTAATCCAGGACAAATCGGCCCTCGTGAGCGCGAAATCCTTACTGCCATCGTGGAGACGTATATCTCCACGGGCGAACCGGTAGGGTCACGCACACTTTCACGTCACAATAAAGATGGACTGAGCCCGGCGACGATCCGCAATGTAATGTCGGATCTGGCGGAGGGTGGGTTCCTGGAGCAGCCACATACATCTGCTGGACGCGTTCCGACTTCGCAGGCTTACAGGTATTACGTGGACCAGATTTCCGGCAAGGCCACCATCTCGGCTGCTGACCAGACGCTGATTTCAGATACATTGCAAGGCACCGTCGATGTGCAGGAATTTCTGGAGCGCACTTCACACGTGCTCTCGCTGGTTTCGAGCGGCGTAGGAGTGGCAATCGGGAACGTGGGACCAAAGAACGCGCTGGAGCATGTTTATTTCTCCCGGCAGGCCAACAATCGTGTACTTGCCGTGGTGGTCACGAAGTCGGGTGTGGTGCATGACCGCATGATGCGGCTGGAGCGCGATCTGGACCAGAGCGACCTGAACACGGCTGCGAACTACATCAATGAGAATTTCCGCGGCTGGATCATCAGTAACGTAAAAGCGGAGCTGCGCCGGCGAATCGACCAGGAGCGCTCCGAATATGACCAGCTGATGAAGAGCCTGGAAGAGCTTTATAAAGGCGGCGCGCTGGCAGCCGAAGAGCCTGCCAAGAACATCTTTGTAGAGGGTGTGGCGAACCTTGTGGGCAATGACCAGGACCGCTTACGGTTGCGTGATCTGGTGAAGACCCTGGAAGAGAAAGAGCGTGTCGCCGATCTTCTTTCCGCCTATCTCGATACGCGACAGGAAGCCGTCCGCGTGGTGATCGGCCTGGAAGAAGCGGTGCCGGAGATGCGCAACTTTGTGCTGATCGGAGCGCCTGCCCGGGTGGGCGAAGAGATGCGCGGCTCGCTGGCGGTAATTGGTCCAACCCGCATGGATTATCAACACACCATTACGGCGGTCTCATACATCGCGCAGCTTTTTGACAAGCTGCTGAATGAGAACACGTGAAAATTCCAATCAAGAGACCAGGTGGAGTAATGAGCAAGAGCAACGGACAGGCTGATGTCAGCCTGGAAGATCAGTTAAAAGAAGAAAAATTGAAAGACCAGCAATTGAAAGACGAACCGAAGCAGGCTCTAGAAAGCGAACTACCCGCAATGGACCCTGCAGATGGGTTTGAGGAGACGACCGTTTCTGCCCATGATCCCAGGGCTTCGGTAGAGTCTGGAGCGGACGGCGAGCTGCAAAAGCTGCGTGCCGAGCGCAATGATCTGTTTGAACGTCTGGCGCGATTGCAGGCCGAGTTTGATAACTATCGCAAGCGCGCGGCAAAAGAAAACGCCGAGTACCGGGATTATGCCGTGTCAGATGCGGCCCGCTCCCTGCTGCCGGTGGTCGATAGCTTTACTCTGGCGCTTAAGAACTCTGCCGCGAAGCCGGAAGACCTGCGCAAGGGCGTGGAGTTGATTTTCAAGCAGCTTGAGGACGTGCTGCAAAAGTTGAATATCGAGCGCATCCCGGCACAGGGTGAGCCCTTTGATCCGCGGGTGCATGAAGCCATTGAGATGGTTGAGACGAATGAGGCCCCGGACCATCATGTGCTGGAAGAGTTGCAGCCCGGCTATCGCATCAAGGGCAGGTTACTGCGTCCGGCCATGGTGAGAGTGGCGAAAAAGATCGGGTGATTGGGACATCGGGTGATCCAGTGATCGGTAGTCACGAAGAATCTTTGTGGTCATTCCCTGAATCATTATGTCGAGCATTTTGGGATCCTCTGAGTTCCTTTCTGTATCACAACATTGAGGTAATTTTTGGCGACACAAGCAAAACGCGATTACTACGAAATATTGAGTGTGACCCGCACGGCCACTGAGCAGGAGATCAAAAGCTCGTACCGCAAGCTGGCCATGCAGTATCATCCGGACCGCAATCCCGGGAATGCTCAGGCGGAAGAAAAGTTCAAGGAGTGCACCGAGGCCTACAGCGTTCTGATGGACTCAGACAAGCGCGCGCGTTATGACCAGTATGGACATGCGGCCGTGAATGGCGGCGGCTTTGGCGGGTTTGACGCTTCGAACTTCGCCGACGTCAGCGACATTTTCGGCGATATCTTCAGCGACTTCTTCGGTGTGAATGTGGGCGGTGGCCGTGGCGGCCGTACCCGTGTGCAGCGCGGTGGAGATGCTCGGGCCGATCTCACGCTGACCTTCGAAGAAGCGGCCTTCGGCAAAAAGACCCAGGTCAAGGTCCGCCGTTATGAAGCCTGCGAGCAATGCAAAGGCAGCGGGTCAGCGGGATCGAAAGGTCCCAGCACGTGCCCAACATGCGCCGGCCGCGGCCAGGTAAGGTATCAGCAAGCGATGTTCAGCATCGCGCGGACGTGCCCAACCTGCCAGGGCCAGGGGCGGGTGATTTCCGATCCCTGCGGCAAGTGCAAGGGCGAAAGCCGCGTGATGAAAGAACACATTGTTGATGTGGGCGTGCCGGCAGGCGTGGAAGATGGCACCCGGATTCGTTATCAGGAACAGGGCGACGTTGGCCCCAATGGCGGCCCTCCGGGCGATCTTTACGTGGTGCTGGAAGTGAAGCCGCACGCCTTCTTTGAGCGCGAAGGTAAGGACCTGCACTGCTCCGTGCCAATTTCATTTAGCCAGGCGGCCATGGGAGCGGAAATCGTGATCCCAACCCTTGACGGTGGCGAGCACAAGCTCAAGATTCAAGAGGGAACGCAGTCCGGGACGACGTTCCGCGTCCGCGGAAAAGGCGTACCGGTGCTGCAGAGTTCGGGTAAAGGCGATATGTTTGTTAAGGTCAGGATAGAGACGCCGCGTAAGCTGACCAAACGCCAGCGTGAACTGTTGTCCGAACTGGGCGAGACCTTCACTATCGACAACAAGCCGGAGCCGCGCAGCCTGTTTGAAAAGGTGAAAGACATCTTTGGGTAAATACTACATCTGGTTCGTGGTGGTCGTGGCAGGTTTGGCCGGCTTGATCCGTTTGCTGCTGCCTCGCCGCTTCGCCGAACTGCAGCTGGAACGTTTCAAGGCCGCAAATGCAATCGCCAAAGCGAAGATGCGCAGCTTGCTGTTTCTGGCGGTTGGAGTGGTCTTTGGCGGGATTTATTTTCTTCCCTGGGGCCATCAGAACTGGATCATCATCGGTACCGTTTTCTCGGTCCTCAGCGCCGCTGAAGCTTATTTCCAGGCGCAGTATCCCACGCTGGAAGCATTGGTTTTTCAGAGCCGCCTCCTCGGAATCCTGTATCTAGGGCTGGCCGCCGGCTCTTACGTGATGCTTAAAAAAGTATGACTCGGAGGCGTTGGATAGCCGATCGCGTGGAAGGCGACCGCGCCTTTCTGCTCGGATCTAATGCCAACCATCTTTTTCGTGTCCTTCGTGTAAAAGTTGGGCAGGAATTTGATGTCGCCGCCAATGGCGTGCTCCGTTTCGCGAAAGTGGTCTTCGCCTCGCACGACCAGGTCGAGTTTGAACTGGGAGCAGAAGTTGAAAGCGCGGCGCTACCGCAAATTACCGTCTACATTTCCATTTTCAAATTTGATCGCCTGGAGTGGGCTCTGGAAAAACTGACCGAACTGGGCGTCAGCCACGTGATTCCCATGATCGCTCAACGCACGGAAGAACACCTGGCCAAAGCAGCAGCCAAGCGCGTGGAGCGCTGGCGCAAGATCGCCCGCGAGGCATCCCAGCAGGCGCGGCGTATTGCGCCGCCAGAGATTGCAGAGGCTGTGGCGCTCAAGAAAGCGATCACGGAGGCGCAGGGAAACCGCATTGTGCTTTCTGAAGCAGAAGAGCACGTTTCGGTGAAAAGTGCACTCAGTGAGTGCAAGCCTCCGCTGGGACTGGCGTTTGGACCGGAAGGTGGATGGTCGGAGGCGGAGTTAGAACTTTTTCATGCGTCCGGCTGGAAGGCAGCTTCGCTGGGCCACACAATTCTGAGAGCGGAAACAGCCTCCATCGCTGCGGTTGCTGTGGCTATGGCAGAGTTGGAATCAGCTTAGCGGATCGATTATCCGATGTTCCTAGCCAGAAACTAAGGCGCGTATCTATAAAGAAACTCACTTTTCCTCAACTTAATTCCATTTAGCCATTGCCCCCTTCGCCTTAGATTCGCATAATAGGGATAAGAGCTTTTTTGGTGACGACTTTTACTCCTAATTCGAAGCAAAAACAAGCGATCGAGCATGCCCTTGGACCCATGTTGGTCCTGGCCGGCGCAGGCACGGGCAAGACCACCGTACTGGTGGAGCGCATTGCCTGGCTCATAGAGCAAGGACACGCCAAGCCGGATGAGATTCTGGCGATCACATTCACTGACAATGCGGCCGACGAACTGAAGGCCCGCGTGGAAAAACGCCTGCGCCGCAAAGCACTCACGTTTAAAACCACGATCTTTGCCGGAACGTTCCATGCTTATTGCTTGGGCGTGCTCAAGCGTGCAGGCCAGGATTTCAACTTGCTGCTTCCGGAGGACGTGTACGTTTACCTGCGGCAACGGATCGATCAATTGGGCTTGAAGCGTTTCATCAAGCCGGCTGATCTGGGCCAGTTCCTGGAAGACCTGAAAAATTTCTTTGATCGCTGCCATGAGGAACTGGTGGGGCCGGAACAGTTCCAGCAGTATGTGGATGGCTTGGGTCCCGGCGGCGATCTGCCGCGCAATTGCCGCTCTAAAGACGTGGAAGAGATGGGCGCGCAAGAGATCGTTGAGCGCTGGCAGGAGATTGCCCGCGTGTACACGAACTCCATGCGGCTGCTGGAGCGCGACAACCTGGGCACGTTCGGGATGATGATCCGCAATGCCGTGCGGCTGCTGGAGTCAAACGCCTCATTGCTGGAGCGCGAGCGGCACAAGGCACGGTTTATCCTTATCGACGAATTTCAGGACTGCAATTCCAGCAACATCATCCTGGCCCAGCTTCTTGCGGGCGACGAGCAGAACATTTTTGCCGTAGGCGATCCGGACCAGGCCATCTATCGCTTTCGCGGAGCCTCCAGCGCGGCCTTTGAAGAATTCCAGAAGCGCTTCCCTAAGACCGAAGGCGTGGTGCTGGATGAAAACCAGCGATCACGCGGGAATATTCTGCGTGTGGCGTTCGCGGCCATCAATGAGAATCCGCCGGTGCAATCGCTGGGGGCGCGAGTGAAGTTCCAGCGTGCGCAACTTGAATCCGGCCGCGACCGCCGTGACCAGCAGGAAGGGCGCTTCGCTTTTGATGAACCGGTAGAGATCGTTCTAAGTGATTGCCACGAGGGCGAAGCCGCGGTCATTGGGGAAGAAATTGCCCAGTTGCGTCGCAACAAACGTCCGGGTGATTGTTCCATGGCGGTGCTGTACCGCCAGCATATGCAGCGGGAAGACCTGATGGCGGAGCTGGCGGCCCGCGACATTCCGTTTATCGTGATCGGACTGAACGTGCTGGAAACGGCTATGGCGCGGGACGTGCTGGCTCTTGCCGGAGCGGTCGGCAATGACAACGATGCTGACAGCCTGTTCCGCGTCTGCGCGTTGCCAAAGTTCGATGTGGCCGCCGATGAATTGCGAAAGAAGCTGGCTGTAGCCGGGGGACAGAAGAGTTTCAAAGCCGTGTTGCAAACGCTGGAGTCGGCTGCGCCGGTGCTGGCTGCCATCAAAGATGCGCGCGCGTTCATCAGGGAAGAGGAACTGAGCGCAGAGGGCGCACTCACGTATCTAATCCGCCAGTTTGGTTTGCCGGAGCAAGACCCGGTGGTCCAGGCGATCCTGCGCTTTGCAGCGGCCTGGAAGAAAAAAGCCTTTGTGAAGGACTCGTCGTTGCCGGAGTTCCTGCAATATCTGGATTACTACCAGAAGGGCCGTGGCATCATTCCGTTATTTACTGAAGAGCAGATGGCGGAATTGGAGCGCCGCAATCCTGACGCCGTCCAGTTGATGAGCGTACACGCCGCCAAAGGGTTGGAGTTTTCCCATGTCTGGCTGCTGCGGGTTACATCGGGGAGCTTTCCCACGTATTTCAAGGAAGGGCTGTTTGAATTTCCGCCGGCATTGCGTAGCTCCATCGCCGTGGGCGAAGGCAAGATGGTGCATGACCAGGAAGAGCGCAGGCTCTTTTATGTGGCCATTACGCGCGCGCGCGACCGGTTGAGCATCGGGTCGCGGCCCGGAAAAGGAAAGAAAGATCCAACCCCGCCGGGCTTCCTGCGTCCACTGATCGGCGACAGAAGGCTCAAAGCTGCGCTGACCACGCGCAACAGCGAAGGCATGACCCCGGCCACGCTCCCGCTCGATCCCTCTCCATTGGGGCGCTGGATGCTGCTGCCACCGGCTTTCGCCACAGAAATGGCGTTGAGCGCGAATGCCGTGCAGAGCTATTCGACCTGTCCGATGAAGTTCAAGCTGGAGCGTGACTGGAAAATCCCCGGCGAAGCTGCCGCGGCCATGCAATACGGTTTTGCCATCCACACGGTGCTGAAGAATTATTACGATCCGGCAGCACATGCAAAGGAACTGAGCATTGAAGACGCGGTTGAGGCGTTCAAGGTTGAATTCGGCAAAGGCTACATTGACGATCCGGTGCAGCGGCGAATCTATGAAGAGCGCGGAGTGGACCAGTTGCGCACGCTGCTGCTGGCCAGCCCCAGAGGTTCCGCCAAGGTGATCGCTACCGAGCATAAATTCAGCTTTAAGCTTGGTGAACGGGAGATACGAGGGCGCATCGACCGCATCGATCAGCTTGAAGAGGGTGTGGTGCGGGTGATCGATTACAAAACCGGGGCGCCGAAAGAACGTAAGTTCGCTGACGAGAGCCTGCAGCTATCCATTTATGCTATGGCCGTAGCGCAGATGAATCTTTCACCTCGAGAGCTAGTGCTGGTGAACGTGCAGGATAATAGCCTGGCAATTTCAAGTCGTTCGCCAAAACAGCTGGAAGCGGCCCGCGAGAAAATCGAAGAGGCCGCGGAAGGCATCAGCCGGGGTGAGTTCGATCCCAAGACCGGGTCGCACTGCCGCTGGTGTGATTATCAAAATCTATGTCCGGCGACGGAGCAGCGCGTCTTTCTGCCGGTGAAGCCTCTTGATCTGGAAGAAGACAAGAAAGCTGCCGGGGTGAATGGATGAATTGGTTGACCGCAGGTCTTAAGATCGGAGTGGGAGCATGATGGGTGTGGCAAATATTCTGCTGGTCGCGGTAGGCGCGATATTTGGATTCGCTATTGCATGGCTGCTGGTGCGTCCGAATGCTGCGGTATTGAATTCGCGTTTGTCCGCTTTGCAGCAGGAACTGGCGAAGGCACGGCTGGAGGCAGCGAAGTTCACTGACTTGAACACCCAGTTGAATGCGGCGAAGGTGAAGCTGGAAACCACCGTGGCCCTGGAGCGCAAGGCCAATGACGACAAGCTGGCCATCCTCAACCAGATGACGCAGGAACTGCGTGACAGTTTCCAGGCCCTTTCCGCCGAAGCGCTCAAGAGCAACAACCAGGCCTTTCTTCACCTTGCGCAATCGACATTGGAAAAGTTCCAGAGCGAAGCCAAGGGCGACCTGGAGCTGCGGCAGCAGGCTGTCGAAAACTTGGTGGCTCCGATTGGGGAGTCGCTCAAAAAATTTGATGCCCAGATCCAGCAGATCGAAGCGACGCGCAACGAGGCTTATGGCGGCCTGACGGCCCAGGTGAAGTCATTGATCACCACGCAGGAAAAACTGCAGAGCGAGACCGGGAACCTGGTGCGGGCGCTACGCACTCCCATTGTCCGCGGGCGCTGGGGAGAAATTCAATTGCGCCGGGTAGTGGAGATAGCCGGCATGCTGAAGTATTGTGACTTCGTGGAGCAGGAAACCGTAACCACCAGCACTGGCCGCTTGCGTCCGGATCTGATCGTCAAGCTGCCCGGCGGAAAGAATGTGGTGGTGGACGCCAAGACGCCTGCGGAGGCCTACTTTGACGCGATTGCGGCAACGGATGATGACGTGAGGCGGCAAAAGCTGTTGGACCACGCCCGGCAGGTGCGAAATCACATGGCCCAGCTCAGCTCCAAGGCATATCAGGAACAGTTCGATTACACACCAGATTTTGTGGTGATGTTCCTGCCCGGCGAGACTTTTTTCAGTGCGGCGCTAGAGCAAGAGCCAGGTTTAATAGAGCATGGCATGACGCAAAATGTAGTCCTCGCCTCGCCTACTACACTGATCGCGCTGCTCAGGGCCGTCGCCTACGGATGGAACCAGGAGAAGCTGGCACGCAACGCGCAGGAGATCAGCACGCTGGGCAAAGAACTGCATGACCGGCTGCGGCTGCTGGGCGCGCACATCGATAATGTAGGAAAAGGGCTTGACCGTGCGGTTGAGTCCTACAACAAGGCCGTGGGATCGCTGGAAACCCGCGTGATGGTTTCTGCCCGTAAGTTTGTTGAACTGGGCGCTCCGGTCACCGACGAGATTGCCGAGCTAAACCCCATCGAGACTACGACGAGAAATCTAACGCTTGACTTTGACGATCCCGAAAAAGTGGAAGCTGGTGCGGCTACGGAGCCTGCCGATTCCAATGGCGCGGAAGTGCAACGCAAAGCGTTGTCGGCAAGCAAAGCGTCAGATTAGAAGTTAATCGCGGACTCGCTCAGGATGACTAATCTAAAACTAAAGGGGACGCTTGCGCGTCCCCTTTGGTTTGATGTGAAAGCCGTTATTTCTTTTTGGCTTTCTTTTTTGCCTTTTTCTTGGTTGCCATGTTTCTATTCTCCCTTTCCATTTTTCATGGATGTGCGGCCTTAAGTAAAAAACCGCAATTGATGAATGTATAGAGTGGTTGAAAATCGAAGTCAAGAAAAAAATTGATGTCATCTTTGATTGCGGGACGGGAGGAGACGGGTCGGATCCGAGTCTGGAGACAAAATGCAATCGTAATTTTATGAAGAATTGCCCACGCGCGTTGAAAAATGCTTGATGTTAGCGGTCTTCGCGCGATCGGGGAAACAAATTTCCGTTTCTGCATGAACGCATCTGTAACAAAATCATTTTGCTTCGCATGAGAGTGCGAGGGTACCTTGGTAATCAATTATTTTCGGACACGCTGTCGTCCCGCAGCGTGCATAAGACGCGGCCGTCGCTAAAAAGGTCAGCGCCTGACAAGTGTGAAGAGCACGATGCCGGACAGTGAATCCTGGAATGCGTGGGCCATCATGCCTGGCCGCAGGCTCTTGCGGAAGTGGGCCAGAATTCCGAAGAACATTCCATACACTCCGATCACGATCATCATGCGCCCCCCTTGATACCCGTGAGCGAGCCCGAAGATTGCGGCTGCCGCGACAATTCCGATGATGGCGCTCCGGCCCATCGCCCTGAACTGGCTCTGGAGATAACCGCGGAAGATGATTTCTTCGCACAAACCGGCGCAAACGCTCAGCAGCACAAAGAGCCCGGCTTCAAGGTAGGTGTGGGGCGCGAGTGCACCGAGCATGCGGATGGTGTCTTGCTTCTGCTTTTCCAGATTGTGTAAATCGAGAGTTCCTACAGCCACACGGACGAGAGCGAGCAGAAGAATCGAAACTACGAAAAATGCGGCGGCGAGCCCAACATCCAGCAGGAAGGCTTCCACCGTCTTCCAGCGGCCGCCAATGAGATCGCGCATGCGGACGCCGCGCAGCCGAATTCCAAACCACACCAAAAGGATCAGCACCAACTGCGTGATAACTGTGCCACCGTACAGCAGGATGCGCGATGCCGAGCCGTGGACGGTACCTAGCTTCGACGAGCCGGCAAAAGAGTTGATAAGAATCAATGCCACGATCAGCAGGGTATGCCACAGTGGCGCGATCAGGGCCGGCTTTGCCACCACGGGCGGTTCAGCGATTGGATCGGAGAGGCTTGACGGAACTTCGGGCATTGGCTGGGGTTCAGTGGGCATAGTTTTGGAAGCGCGCGGGCGCTGAGCTTCATCTTATAATGAAGGGTTTGGATTTCCTAAGGAGACGTTTTATGGAAGAGGCTGTCATCATCAGCGGCGTGCGCACGCCGATCGGTAAATTTCAGGGATCGCTGGAGCCATTATCTGCACCGCAACTGGGTGCGATCGCGGTGCGCGAAGCGGTGAAGCGGGCCAAGGTGGATCCTCCGCAGGTGGATGAATGCATCATGGGACTCGTGGTGGCTGCCGGTCTGGGACAAAATCCCGCGCGCCAGGCGGCGTTGGGCGGCGGACTCGCGAATACCGTGGGCGCAATGACCATCAACAAGGTTTGTGGTTCCGGATTGAAAGCCGTGGCGCTGGCGACGCAGGCAATCCAGACAGGCAACGCAGAGATCGTTGTGGCAGGCGGAATGGAATCCATGACAAATGCACCGTATCTGCTGCCGCAGGCGCGTAAAGGTTACCGGTTGGGCAATTCGCAGATCATCGATTCCGTCGTCAATGACGGCCTCTGGGACATTTACAACAACTACCACATGGGTATGACAGGCGAGAACGTCGCCCAGAAATATGGCGTCACACGCGAGCAGCAGGATGAATATGCCGTGAGCTCGCACCAGAAGGCCGTACAGGCATGGAAGGAATGCCGCTTCAAGAGCCAGATCGTGCCGGTGGAATTGCCGGCAAAGAAGAAAGGCGAAGCGCCCGCGCTGTTTGAGAAGGATGAAGGCCCGCGCGAAGACAGCAGCGCTGCGGCGCTGGGCAGTCTGAAACCAGTATTCAAGAAAGACGGCACAGTCACGGCCGGCAACGCCTCCACGATGAATGACGGCGCTGCGGCCGTGGTGGTGACTTCGGCTTCGCGGGCGAAGCAACTGGGCGCGCAGCCTATGGTCCGTGTAGTCGCGCAGGCGACAAGCGGAACCGCCCCGGAGTGGGTGATGATGGCGCCCGTGGATGGCATTCGGAAAATCTGGGCCAAGACTGGCTGGAAACCGGAAGACGTTGATCTGTACGAGATCAATGAGGCGTTCGCGGTGCAGTCAGTGGCTTTGATCAAGGAACTTGACCTGGATCCAGCGCGCGTCAACGTGAATGGGGGCGCAGTGGCGTTGGGACATCCGATTGGCGCCAGCGGAACACGCGTGCTGGTCACGCTGATTTATGAGTTGATTCGCCGGAACGGAAAGCGTGGTATTGCAGCATTGTGCCTGGGTGGCGGGAATTCTGTGGCAATGGCGGTGGAGAGGGTTTAATTCTGTCTGAAATCCCGAGCGTAGTGAGAGAGCCCTATAACGGCGAGAGACTAAAGGTTTGGTGTTTTCAGCTGACTTTCGCGGCGATAGTGACACTCGCTACGCTCGGGATTCTTTTACTTATCTTCCGGCGAATCAATCACAATCTTCCGCAGTCCGCGGTAGAGCGCCTGTACCTCTTCATAAATATTCCCAATACCTTCGGTGAAGCGCGTGACGCTGCCGGAATCAAGATCGGCGGTGACGTTATGTGCCAATTTGCGCAGCATGTGCATCCGCTCGGCTTCCAACTGGGGTAGAACTTCAAAAGGATCGCCGCCTGAAGAATTCAGCTCCACCCACTGCACCACGGACCATGCGGTCTGCCGGAGATGCTCAACCGCGTCATGAAACTGGGCGATGATACGCGGGTCCACCTTGTCAATCACCAGGCCTTGCTCCACCTGGTTGAGTTCTTCAATTGTGCGGGTGACATTACCGGACATCTGGCTGGACATTTTACTGGAACCTCCGCTGGAAACTGGCCGAACAGTGTTGCCGGAAACGGTCCTGGAAAAGGGAAGAGGATCTTCAGGCGCGAGTTTTCGTTGATCGTTGGTGCGCATATCTGGCGATCCGGAAAGAGCGGCCAGGATAGCTTCCAGCTTCTGCTCATCCTCTTTGCTCAAATGGATGAATACCAGGCCAAGCCCGACGGCATGATGTGAAGTCTTGACCTGGGCGCGGCCGCGAACCACATTGTCACGCACGCGCAGCATGAAAAGAATTTCAGCGCCCACGGGCAGTGTCGATACGGTTTCAACGTAGCAGCCGGTCAGGCTCAGGTCACTTAAATTGCCGAAGACCGGTGGCGCACCCTCATTGCGGCGCATCTCAACGCCGCCGGTGCAATGGAAACGCTGCTGGCTTCTCCTGGTTCCGGATGTATCTGGCATAGGTCTCCTTGCATGTTGCGCAGCCTGGGCGCCAGTCGCCGCAGTGAAGCTGGAGGTAAACTGGGCGGTTTGTATGGCTGGAGGCTTCAGTTTAGCGCCAAAGAGTTTCTTGTCGGGTTCTACCACCTGGATCCCGATTTGTCTGGACTTAGCGGCATCACGGCCAACCCATACTACCTTGCAGCGCGCTTTCTGGTTTTCGTGTTGCAGTGAGATGACTTCGCCTTCACGAACGCAGTCGATCCCGATGAGCCGCGCGCCGACGGAGGTGGCATTTACCGTACGCGCATGTTGCACGAACGGTTTGCCATAGAGATCCATGCCCCATACTTTGACGTCGAGGCTGATAGCAACGCGAGGTTCAAGGTACTGCGGCATAAAACACCGGTGAGAATGGCTTGATGGTACTTTCAAAAGGGGCCTGGGTTCAATGGAAACATGCACTTGAGTAACCCGAGAGGTCAAGAGCCCAGGGTGACGACCGGTGTCATTCAGGCTGCAAAATTCTGCAATTCGTCGCGCTCTTGCTAGAATGCTTTGCCAGCCCAGGAGATCACCCGCCAGCATGCTCTTCAAGACCCAGAGCGCCGCAGTCTTTGGAATCGACGCCAATATCATCGAGGTTGAAGTCGATATTAGCCCCACCCGGAGCCAGGAAGAGAATTTCCAGACCGTGGGCTTGCCCGATGCGGCCGTTCGGGAGAGCCGGCAGCGCATTCGAGCAGCCCTGAGGAATTGCGGTTTCGAAGTTCCAATCACGCAGATCACCATCAACCTGGCCCCGGCCGACATCAAGAAAGAAGGATCGGGTTTTGACCTGCCGATGGCCATGGGAATCCTGGGGGCTTACGGCGGCCTGATAAAGAAAGAGCTGCCGGAATACGTAATGGTGGGCGAACTATCACTCGATGGCGGAATAAGGGGCGTGCGCGGCGCGCTGCCGATTGCGATTGCGGCCCGCGCGAAAAAGATCGCCAACCTGATTGTGCCGGAAGTGAATGCGCGCGAAGCCGCAGTGGTCAGCGGCGTAAATGTTTATCCGGTGAAGTCTTTGATTGATGTGGTCAATCTGCTCAACAGCGGCAACGGGGTTTCGCCACTGAAAGTGGATACATCCCAGATGCTGGCTGAGACCGACCAGAGCGGCGGGGCGGACTTTAAGGAAGTGCGCGGACAGTTTACGGCCAAGCGTGCGCTGGAAATTGCTTGCGCCGGCGGACATAACATTCTGATGATCGGGCCGCCCGGCTCCGGCAAAACCATGCTGGCCAAGCGGGTTTCCGGAATTCTGCCGCCGCTCACGTTTGAAGAAGCGCTGGAGACCACGAAGATCCACAGCGTGGCCGGCGTGCTGGATGCCGCTTCCGGCCTGGTGAGCGTGCGGCCCTTCCGGTCGCCCCACCATACGATTTCCGACGCGGGGCTGATCGGCGGAGGCATCATTCCTCGTCCCGGCGAAGTTTCGCTCTCGCATAACGGTGTGCTGTTCTTGGACGAGCTGCCTGAGTTTCCGCGCAACGTACTGGAAGTGATGCGGCAGCCTCTGGAAGACGGCAACGTGACGATCGCGCGGGCGTCGATGTCGCTGACCTTCCCGGCACGATTCATGCTGGCTGCGGCGATGAACCCGTGCCCGTGCGGCTATCACGGATCGGGACAGAGAGAGTGTCCGTGCTCGCCGACAATGATCCAGCGCTACGTGTCCAAAATTTCTGGTCCACTCATGGACCGCATTGATATTCACATTGACGTGCCGGCGGTGAATTACAAAGAGCTGCGCGGAAGCGACAGCAAAGCCGAAAGCTCGGCGCAGATTCGCGAACGCGTGGTGCGGGCCCGCGATGTTCAGCTCAATCGCTTTGCCGCCGCCGGTGAGCGGAATTACTCCAACGCGCAGATGAGTTCACGCCAGATTCGCGCCTACTGCGACCTGGGCAGTGACAGCGAACGAATGCTGGAACGCGCCATGCAACAACAGGGCCTGAGTGCGCGAGCCCATGACCGGATATTGAAGGTCGCGCGGACCATTGCCGACATGGAGGGCAGTCCGCAGATTGAGAGCAAGCACATCGCGGAGGCGATTCAATACAGGACGCTGGATAGGACGTATTGGGTGTGAAGCCACTGGTAGAATGTTTCTTTATCCCATCGAAAGGAACACCAGCCATGTCTTCACAGATGACTCCCGATCAAGCCAAGTTTTTGCTCGCACTTACCCTGCCCACGATCAAAACGGAACACGAAACCACCAAGCGGGTGATTGAAGCCATACCGCTGGACAAAGGTGAGTATCGTCCGGAGCCGGTAGCCAAGAGCGCGCTGGAGCTGGCCTGGCACATTGTGGCCGCGGAAAATCGCTTTCTCAGCGGTATCTGCATGGGAAAACTTGATTTCACACCCAATCACCGCTCAGACTCCATCAACAACTCTGCCAAGATTGCAGCCTGGTTTGATGAGAGCTTCAATGCCAACGTTAAGCAGATTGAAGGCCTGAGCGGCGAGCAACTGGCCAAGTCCATCGATTTTCGTGGCATGTTTCAGTTGCCGGCTGTCAGCTTTCTTCAGCTCTCACAGAACCACACCATCCACCATCGCGGACAGCTTTCCACCTATCTGAGGCCGATGGGCGGCAAGGTTCCATCGATTTATGGCGAGAGCTATGATGCCGCACAGGCACGGGCGGCGAAGGAAGGGAAAGCGAGCTGAGATCGGAGGATCGCGCGTGATCCGGAAAACCCTACCACTGATTTACACGGATAACACTGATCAGGAGCGGATGCTGCGCGTTCTTGGAATCGAATGACAACCATGATTGCGTACCAACAGGAGAATCCAGTGAAGAAATTTCGAGTGGCAACCGCGATAATCGCATGCGCCGTGTTGTCCGCCTCCGGTTACGCTTTTCAGGCAACGCCTACACAGCTCAAAACGCAGAAAGCACCGGCGAAAGCCGCTGCTCCAATGCAGACATTTGTCGGCGTGATTACTGACGGCCAATGTGCGGTGAAGGGCTCGCATAAAGAGATCATGAAGAAGGCGAAAGTAAATACTTCAGCCAACTGCGTGAAAGGATGCGCCAGAAGATACGGGTACGTTCTCTATGTCCCGGCGACGAAGAAGATCTACAAACTCAGCGACCAGGAGAGGCCGGCCGAGCTAGCCGCGAAAAGGGTAAAGATCAAAGGCGCGCTGGACAAAGCCACGCAGACAATTTATGTCAGCAGCATTGAACCGGTGCTCTAGCCCATTTCAAGCAAAGAGTACAGGCCACTCTCTGCGGAGCTGGAACCTGCTTCCCTAATTAAGGATGGGATGGATACTGTCTAAGTAGTTGATTTTAAGACTGTTATTGTGGCTGGTCAGGTCGCCGGACGTGGCGAAAGCGCGAGAATTTGAACATCCTGAGGTATTGACAGTCGAGATTACCGTGGGACAATAGGCGGTTCCTTTTTGGTATCGGCAGACTAGAGTTACCGGTAATATAGCTATAACTGGCCGCGGGATCTATAGTTTCCTTAAATCTCAGCTTTGTCTTAAAAGAGACATATGGCGCAACTCATTCCACAGGAGCGAGGGCGTAGAAGCTCTCGTGTTCTTGTTTCGCTAGCCTTAGCGGTCTCCGGCCAGAAGAGTGACGGGTCTCATGTGAGTGGGGCCGCTGAAACCATTCTTGTGAACCGGCATGGCGCCAAGATCCGTTCAGCAGTTCCGCTGGAGCCCAAAATGGAAGTTCGCGTGGCCATGCTTGCGCCATATAAATGGCGTGTTGGCCAGGTGGTCTGGGCGGATTCTGGCGAACGGGAATACGGGATCGAACTCTATCGCCCGGAAAACTTCTGGGGAATTTATTTTCCTCCCGAAGATTGGGAGTTGGGCGTTCCCGCAGTCACTGTGGCGAGCGCAGCAGCGGCAAGCGGAGCAAGCCAAACCCGTGTTGCCATGCAGACTGAAGCATCTGAGGAATCGTCGCAGACGCAGGCGCTGCAAATACCAGAAGGCGGAACGATCGCCATCCTTCGCGGCATTGCCAGCAACGGACTTCCCTTTCAGGAACGCGACCTGATTCTTCCCGTGGGTGAACGCGACGCCACCATGTTGATTGGGCCGATGGTGGGCCTGGGATCGAAATTGCAAGTGATCTTCAGCAAGAACTGCGTGGAAGACGCCGTGGTCACGGCGACGTCCCACAGCCGCGAATACGATCGCTGGCGGATCTGGTTGAATTTTTCTCGAGTGCTGTTGGTTGCCAAAGGCTAGTTCCCCGAAGCGCGCCGCTTCAGAACGTTACGCCCTTGATCGCTACTGCAATTGAGCGCTCACCCAGCACGCTCGAGACGTGTCCTCTTTTTCCGCAGAATCTCCGTAGCAGACCTATATACTCTCCGTTACTTTCCAGGAGCTTTGGATGAAACGTTTTTTTCTCTTCTTTGTGGCGATGATCTCATTTCTGCCTGCATTGGCGCAGCCAGCCCAGACGCCCTCGCCCAAGACTGTCTACATTCGCGCGGGGCATCTCTTTGACGGCACCGGCGATAAGTCGCGCGACAACATGGTCATTGTGATTCTAGGCGATCGCATACAAAGCGTTTCCCCCGCCGGCGCGGTTTCAATTCCCGCAGGCGCGACAGTGGTTGATCTTTCGCACGCGACAGTGCTTCCCGGATTGATCGATTGCCACACGCACCTCGGCGCTCGCGCTGACCGGTATGACGAAATCTATAATTTCAAGAACACACCGTTTCAAAGCGCGTTTGTCGCAGTCGTAAATGCGCGCAAGACCCTGGAAGCCGGATTTACCAGCGTGCGCGACGTTGGCTCTCCGCCGTTTCTGGCCGTGGACCTGCGCAATTCCATCAATGAAGGATTGATTCCCGGCCCGCGGATCGTGGCCAGCGGACCAGGCATTTCGATTACCGGCGGACACGGCGACCTGAACAACTTTTCTCCGCAGACGCGCGTCACCATGTTTCCCGAGGAACGCAACTTTCAGATTGCGGATGGCGTTGATCAGATCCGCCACGTGGTACGAGCCCAGGTGAAATATGGCGTGGACGTGATCAAGATTCTCGCCACCGGCGGCGTGCTTTCCAAGGGAGATAGTCCGGGCGCTCCGCAATTTACTCCGGAAGAGCTGAAGGCAGCGGCGGACGAAGCGCACATGGCCGGCCGCAAGATCGCTGCGCACGCGCATGGAACGCAGGGAATTAAGAACGCGATCCTTGCCGGCATCGACTCTATTGAGCATGCCAGCTTGATCGACGACGAAGGCATCCGCCTGGCGAAAGAACATGGCGTTTACCTGGTAATGGACATTTACAACGATGATTACATCCTGGGCAAAGCCATAGAGTTTGGGCTGCCGAAAGAAAACGTGGAGAAAGAGAAGATGGTCGGCAGGCTGCAGCGAGAAAATTTTGAACGCGCGGTGAAAGGCGGCGCCAAGATGGCTTTTGGCACAGATGCCGGAGTGTATCCGCACGGCGATAACGCAAAACAATTTTTTTACATGGTGAAGTTCGGGCTTACCCCGGCGCAGGCCATCCGCGCCGCTACCAGCAACGCGGCTGATCTCATCGGACGCGCCAAGGACGTAGGCACACTCGAAGCAGGCAAGTTCGCAGACGTGATTGCCGTGACCGGCGATCCCTTGCAGGATGTGCGTGCGCTGGAAAATGTTGGCTTTGTGATGAAGGGCGGCGTGGTGGTGAAGGACGCAATCGCGTCAAAGAAGTAGTTAGTATTCAGTACTGAGTACTTGGCTTTGTCTGAAAGAACGAGGCAATTTCGGAGTGGCGGCACAAGTTGCAGGCTTAAGGCTAAATACCAAATACTAAGTACTGTCGTAGGAGGCGCAATGTCATTCAATCCCGTACTCATAGTTTTGTTATTAGCAACGCTGCTGGGCGCGGTCCAGCAGACGCCTAACTCTTCTTCACAAGCTTCCAGTTCGCAATCCGGCGCCGCCAGCGCCGCGGAAAATGCGCAGATCCGTCAGCTCGGGAATACCCGCGCAAACGATGCCCAGGCGTTGCGCGACGACATAAGGAAGATGCGCGCGCTTGTGCGCCAGATGGAAACTAACCTGGCCTTCGTCGACACAACACAATCGCCGCTGAAGCACCAGTTCCAGCTCGACATCGACATGTGGAATATTCTGATCGACCAGATGGAGCGGAGATCATATTCAAATTCACGCTGATCGCGCGGGTTAGCGTCTGTTGTCAGCAAAAGTACATATGTCGGCGGTACTGTTGAAGTTTTTCGGCAAAGTGCCGAATATCTAATTACCAAGAGACGGACAAGCAGACGACGGAAATAATTAAAATGGAACTCCCCATGTCACAACTTGACCAAGGCTCGGTTGCGCGACGCTGGTCGCGCCACAAGATTGACGTTCGTCTGAAAGTTTCGTTTCCCAATGACGGGAAAAATAACTCCGCGTTTGGGCGGGCGAACAGCTTGAGCCGCGGCGGCATCGGAGCATACATTCCGTATTCCATTCCCGTGGGCACAACGGTTCGCCTGGAGCTTACGTTTCCGTATTCTTCCACCGAAGCGAAGCTTGATGCGGTCATCCGCACCTGTGAAGGCTTTCGTTACGGACTGGAGTTTACTCGGGTCAGCGATGCCATGCAGGAGATGATCGTGAAAAACTGCGACGGCACGGAGCTATTGCAGTAATCACCTTTGGTGCTTGTGTAGAATTCGATGCGGAGATCCTACACATGCCCAAGCGCTTTGCCGTTGCTCTGCTTTCCCTCCTGCTCACCGCATCGATGGCCTTCGCCCAGGGTTCCGCGACAAATGCCCCTTCGACGAATGCAGCGCTGCCCAAGATAGTTCCAAAGATACGCACAGTAACGGCATTTGTGAGGCTCAATCGAACGACGTATCAAGCGCAAGTAGCTGAAGCGTTGAAGATGCTGCGCGCGGCCAAAGATGCCTTCAGCAAAGCGGGCTATGAAGTCGAAACCCTGCGCATCACCACGCAGCCGTTCCCCGAATATACAAAAGGATTGACCCCAGATCAGGCGCTGGAATTCTTTCATGCCTATGACAAACTGGCGCAGCAGGAGGGATTCACGCCGGACATTGGCCCGGCCATGACCAAGGACGCTGACGACCCGAAGCAAGCCGAATTGCTGGCGCGAATCCTGGCGGAAACGCAGAACATCAACGGCTTTGTGGTTGTCGCCGACGATGCAGGGATCCATTGGAACGGCGTCCGAGCTGCAGCGCGCGTGATCAAGTATCTGGAAGAGCATACGGAGCACAGCGAAGGTAATTTCCATTTCGCCGCGGGAGCTTTTCCGCCGCCGGTAGCGCCATTTTTCCCGGTGTCGCACACATCAGATGCCGGACACGGTTTTGCCATTGGCTTGGAGTCGGCCAACATCGCGCAGCAGGTATTTGCCAATGCTAAAGGCGACTTGAATGCCGTGGGCGAGCAATTGACGACGGCGCTGACGGCTCAGGCAAGAAAAGTGGAAGAGATTGCGCATCGCATCTCGACCAGCACCAGTTGGAAGTATCAGGGGATTGACCTGACGCCCGTCCCGCTCAAGGAAATCTCCATTGGTGCTGCCATGGAATCATTGTTGCAAAGCCCCATCGGCTCGCCAGGAAGTTTGAGCGCGGCTTATACCATCACCACGGCGGTGAAGCGAGTGCCGGTGCAGCAGGCCGGTTACAGTGGACTGATGCTGCCGGTGCTGGAAGACTCCGTCCTGGCAAAACGATGGGAGTCCGGTGCGGTCAGCCGTGATTCGCTCATGTCTTATTCTTCGGTTTGCAGCACTGGCCTGGACGCGATTCCGCTGCCGGGTGACATTTCATTGCATGATCTCGAGAACATCATTGGTGACATGGCCAGCCTGGCGGTGAAGTGGCATAAACCCCTTTCCGCGCGACTATTGCCAGTTGCGGGCAAGAAGGTGGGCGATATGACGGAGTTCAGCAGTCCATACCTGGTTAACATCCATATTCGTTAAGGACTTGTATGGCCCTGGAGATGAAGAAAGAGTGCGAAAAATGCGATCAAGAGTTGCCGGCCACTGGAACGGCGATGATCTGCTCTTATGAATGCACTTTTTGCGAAAAATGTGCTGGCGAAATGAAAAATATCTGTCCGAATTGTGGTGGGGAACTGGTGAATAGACCAAGAAGAAAGTTAGTGAGACTGCGGTGAATAGATTCCGCTGCTCGTGAAATTCCCTTAACAGTACCATTGACAACCTTTCGCCTGAGGTCTATCGTTCTCGTCGCCCCTTGCAACTCCCCCTGGAGGTCCTCCACCGCCATGCATATGCCTCGCACTGAACAATATTCATTTATTCGCCGCACCATTATTTTTCTGGTTGCGATAACGGTTCTCACGCCTGCTCTGCTCCTGGCCGAGACACATCCGCTCTTTAACCTGCAATCCAACACGCAGTCGCCATTTCCCAGCGACCGCTTTACGGTCTTTGATTCGCAGCAACTTACGGGCCTGCGCGTGAATGTGCCTTCTCCCAACTGTGCCACCCATCCATCAGACTGCGCTGATCTTGCGCTGGTGAACCAATTAGACGGATTCAATCTCCAGCCGCGGCTCTCAATTCCTTTTGACGGCGCTATCGACGTGAGCACGGTTAACAGCAACACTGTCTTCCTGATAAAGCTTCCCGGAAGCGGCTTGAATGAGATTGAGTTTGACGGCTTTGCGCCGCAGGTGATCGGCATCAACCAGATCGTGTGGGACCCCGCAAGTTTGACGCTGTTCGCTGAGTCGAATGATCATCTGGACGAAGATGCTAATTACGCGCTGATCGTGACCACCGGTGTACACGATGCCCAGGGCAATCCGATTGCCTCTACAGACGGATTCAACCAGTTCCGCCATGGCGATGGCGGCGTTGACGGCAAAGACAAAGACGTGCTGCTCAAGCGCTACCAGCAGGCGCTAAAGCACACACTGGATGAAGGCGTGCTGGAGCAGCTTGGCCTCTCTCGCGATAGTGTTGCCGCGGCCAGCGTCTTCACCACCGAAAGCGCCACAGCCACGTTGCGCAGCATCCGTGAGCAGATCAAGGCCGCATCGGCCCCCAGCGTGAATTTCAATCTGGGAAGCGGCGGTGAGAAGACCGTGTTTCCGTTGAATACTGTCACCGGACTCACTTGGAATGTGCAGGCACTCACGGTAGGTCCCCTGATTCCAACCAGCCTAAATGCAACGCTAGGAGCCTTACAGGTCTTCCCCGGCTCCATCAGCACACTGGCTTTTGGCAAGTTCACGGGACAGCACTGGCAGAATGCCGGCGTATTTATTCCTCAGGTGCCTACGCGCCAAAGCGTCCCGTCACAAGGCAGTGAAGATATCTTCTTCAATCTGTTTATTCCATCTGGGCCACGCCCGACGAACGGCTGGCCGGTGGCGATCTTCGGCCATGGATTTACCGATAGTAAACAGGGCGCGCCGTTTGCCGTGGCTTCCACGCTGGCGCATAACGGCATCGCCAGCATCGCCATCAATGTGGTTGGGCATGGCTTTGGCCCGAATAGCACGCTGACCGTGAAGCAGGGCACCACCTCGACCACATTTCTTGAAGGCGGCCGCGGGGTTGACCAGGACGGAAACGGCCAAATCACCAGCGCAGAAGGATCTTCAACTTTTGTTCTGAGCCCGCAGGGAACCATTGGTTCGCGCGACGCGCTGCAACAGACTGTCGCGAATCTGATGGAACTGGTTAGGACAATTCAGGGCGGAATTGATGTCAATGGTGATGGGCTCCAGGACCTGGATCCCAGCCGTATCTATTATGCCGGCCAGTCGTTCGGCGGAATTTACGGCACCATCTTCCTTGGCATTGAGCCTGATGTCCAGGCTGGCGTGCCCAACGTCCCCGGTGGTCCGATCATTGACATTGTTCGCTTGAGTCCTTCATTCCAGCTTTTACTGACGCAAGCTCTCTCGGTCCGGACGCCCATTTTGCTCAACGCCGGGCCGCCACTCTTCTTCAATGACAACAGCCCGTTGCGCAACCTTGCTCCGGTGACCAACAACGTGCCTGGAGCGATTGCGATCCAAACCGTGGAAGACACAAGCAGATGGCTGGGACAAGCTGGCGATCCTGTGGCCTGGGCGCCATTCATGAACAAGTCACCTCTGCCCGGGGACCTGGCCAAACCGGTGATCATCCAGTTTGCCCGCGGCGACAAGACTGTACCCAATCCGACTGCGACAGCGCTGATTCGTTCCGGCGATCTTAGTGCCCGCGCCACATTCTTCCGTAATGATCTGGCGTTCCTTGCAAACCCCACGTTCCCCAAAAACCCGCATACGTTCCTGACGAACCTGGTGGGAGCCCCCGGAGCGGTTGCCGTGGGTGCACAGTCGCAAATTGCGATTTTCTTCTCCACCAACGGAGCTCTGACCATTGATCCTGATGGGCCGGGACCGTTGTTTGAAGTTCCGATCGCCGGCGCGTTGCCGGAAGATTTGGGCTTCATTCCGTAACCAAGTTAGCCGCAGATTTGCGCTGATACGCGCAGATCAGTAACAAATTAGCCGCGAATTAACGCGAAAAACGCGAATCAAGTTTGATTCGTGCTCATTAGCGAAATTCGCGGCAGTTTTTTTCTACTACTATCTGCAGTGATCTGCGGCGACCCTGTGCGTTACCAGCCCATCCGCTCGCGCAGACGAGTGATGTGCGCAATGTGGTGGTTTCCATGCCAGCTATAAAGACCGAGCATCCAGTCGAGATCGTGCGGGCCTGACTCAGGATGATTGAAATTGCGCTGAAAATCCTCTGCATTCAGAAACCTCAACAGCACGGTCCAGCGCGCATGTAAGGATTCAAGCAGCGTGAGCGACACATCGACAGGGGTTAATGCAGAGTCTTTCAGTATTGCCCATGCGCCTTCATCGTAGGGCTTGATGGTGGGCGCGTCTTCTGTGAGTGCCAACTTGAACCGGATATAGGCGTTCAGGTGGCTGTCCGGGACGTGGTGTATGACCTGTCGGACGGTCCAGCCGCCGTCCCGATAGGGCGTGTCGAGATGATCTTTTGTCAGTCCGGAGATGGCCCTGCGCATGGCTATCGGCGTGCCGGCAATCTGCTCAATGTGGCGGTTGCGCGTTTCCGGAGTTGGATTTGGGTCAGGGGTATAGCGGCCAATGGGATAGCGGGGATCAGTCATTAGAAAAACCTCTCATGTTACCGGGGGTAAGCAGCGGAAAAGGTTCCGATAAATGCTTCAATATGAGTAAATTATAAGAAAATAAGGACTTAGAATCAGAGCGGCAGCGCAAAAAACCCTTGACGTTTGGCCCATCGCCGTTTACCGTAGAACGTCTTACGGATGGGCCTCGTGCCCAACTTTGTTCCGAGTCGCCATTTCAAGCAAAGTTAAGAAAGTAAGCAACTCAGATACCTGCATTTGCGTCTAATAATCGCACAAGGGTCTCTGGGATTCCCCATAACAACAGATGTATTTTGCCCTGCGAAAGTGGCAAGAAAAGTTTGTGTGGCACTGTGCCCGTCCAGATAGACGCGAAAAAAAGTTTTGAATTCATTCGTAACCGAAAGAATCAAAAGTAAATAATACCGAACTTATTTAAGGAGAAAAGACAGACATGCGCTCTGACTTGATTTATGACGCACTCGACACGGTGCGGAACCGCTATCTTTTGTGTCAATTGATTTCCAAGGCAACACGGAAGTTCCACAAGCCCAACACCCGTGTGCAAGAGACGATGAATGACGTTCTGGTCCGTGTAGGTAAGGCGGTCGAGCCGAACGCCGTTATCGAACTGAAACATGAACCGGTTGCACAACCACAGCGTCGCGCTGCATAATAGACTTTCCTGAAAAATCCCCGCCAGGCCAGGCCGCCTGGCGGGCCCTCAGGTTTTCCGAGGGTGTAGTTCTCGCCTCTGATTCACAGCAATCCTTCCTATCAAGCAGAAAAACTCCCGTAGGTGACGAATGACAATCGCAGAACTCAAAGAAAAAAATATTACTGAGCTTACCAAGATCGCGCGCACCCTTGACCTCCCGGGCGCCAGCGGTCTCCGCAAGCAGGACCTCATCTTTAAAATCCTGCAGGCTCAGAGTGAAAAAGAGGGACACATCTTCGCGGAAGGTGTGCTGGAAATCCTGCCTGACGGCTACGGCTTCCTCCGCTCTCCTGATTACAACTATCTTCCGGGACCGGACGACATTTACGTCTCACCCTCCCAGATCCGCAAATTTGATTTAAAAACGGGCGACACCATCAGCGGCCAGGTGCGGCCTCCGCATGAAGGCGAAAAATATTTCGCGCTGGTAAAGATTGAAGCGGTCAACTTTGAATCGCCGGAAGAAGCCCGCAACAAGATCCTTTTTGACAACCTCACGCCGCTGTATCCGCAGGAACGCCTGAAACTGGAAACGGTAAAAGAAAACGTGAGCGCGCGCGTGATGGACTTGCTTACCCCTCTGGGCAAGGGCCAGCGCGGATTGATTGTGGCTCCGCCTCGCACCGGCAAGACGATGCTGTTGCAGAACATCGCCAACTCCATAACAACCAGCCATCCGGAAGTTGTGCTGATCGTGCTGCTGATTGACGAGCGCCCGGAAGAAGTTACGGACATGCAGCGCTCGGTCAAGGGCGAAGTTATCTCTTCCACCTTCGACGAACCTGCTGCCCGCCACGTGCAAGTGGCTGAGATGGTGATCGAAAAAGCCAAGCGCCTGGTCGAGCACAAGCGCGACGTAGTGATCCTGCTGGATTCCATTACCCGCCTGGCGCGGGCCTATAACACCATCGTTCCGCCTTCGGGCAAAGTGCTTTCCGGCGGCGTGGACTCGAATGCGTTGCAGCGTCCGAAGCGCTTCTTTGGCGCGGCCCGCAACATTGAAGAAGGCGGATCACTCACTATCGTCGCGACGGCCCT
>Ga0137403_10002046_pt1 | contig 25117 bp, 26 predicted proteins | sample CZOMad2_1_16fung_FD_122057 | JGI IMG/M metagenome (GOLD analysis project Ga0137403, IMG submission 122057) | Vadose zone soil fungal communities from Angelo Coast Range Reserve, California, USA - CZOMad2_1_16fungal (Hybrid Assembly) | ecosystem: Environmental > Terrestrial > Soil > Vadose zone... | reverse complement strand
CGAGTAGGGCAGCGCAACCAGGTCGTCCTCGTCGATCTCCACCCTCGCCGGCGGCGTGGCCGGCTGGCTCGCGATCAGATCGGTGAAGCTCCGAACGGCGGGCCCCGGTGACGGGCCGGGCCCGACCGCGATCACATGCTGCAAGTGCGCCGCGCGGGGGCGCACCGCCTCCACGAGCGAGACCAGATTCGTGTGCACGACGATCGCCACCGCCTCGGTGTCGTTCAGCTGGTATTCGATCTCGCGCTCGCGATACGACGGATTCATCGGGCTGGCGACCGCGCCCACCCGCGCGATCGCGTAGAAGGCGATGAGGTACTCCGGACAATTCGGCGCCAGCACGCAGACGCGGTCGCCCTTCGCCACGCCGAGCGCCACGAGCGCGCGCGCGAAGCGGTTGGTGAGCGCTTCCAGCTCTCGGTAGGTCAGGCTCACGTCGCGGAAGACGACCGCCACGTTCTCGGGGTGGTGCTCGGCGCCCTGCGACAGCATCCGATCGTACGGGATGCGCGGATAGTCGAGGGGCGGCCGGAAGAATTCCGCGCTCACAGGGCCCGTGCCCGCGCGCGCAGCGTGTACTTCTGGACCTTGCCGGTCGAGGTGGTCGGCAGCGCGTCGAACACGACCGTCTTCGGCACCGCGAAGTGCGGCAGGTTGTCGCGGCAGAAGGCGATCAGCTCCTCGGCGGTGGCCTGGCCATCCGGACGCAGCTGGACGAACGCGCACGGCGTCTCGCCCCACTTCTCGTCGGGGCGCGCCACCACCGCCGACATCAGCACCGCCGGGTGCCGGTTCAGCGCGATCTCGACCTCGATCGAGGAGATATTCTCGCCGCCGGAGATGATGATGTCCTTGGCGCGGTCCTTGATCTCGATGTAGCCGTCGGGGTGCTGCACGGCGAGGTCACCCGTGTGAAACCACCCGCCCTCGAACGCGGCGTCCGTCGCGGCCCGATCCTTCAAGTAGCCGAGCATCACGGTGTTGCCACGAAGCATGACCTCTCCGATCGTGCGCCCGTCCGCCGGCACCGGCCGCAGGGTCTTGGGATCGGCCACGATCTGGCCATCGAGCGTCGGATACCGCACGCCCTGGCGCGCCACCTTCTCGGCGCGCTCGGCGAGCCCGAGCGTCTCCCACGCTTCCTGCGGCGCGCACAAGGTCGAAGGCCCGTGCACCTCGGTGAGACCGTAGAGGTGCGTGACGTTGAAGCCCATCTCGCTCATCGCGCGGATCACCTTGGCGGGCGGCGAGGAGCCGCCGGTCTCGAGCTCGACCACCTGCTCGAACCGGGTCCGCTGCGCCGGCGGCGTCTGGATCAGCATCGTGAGCACGGTCGGCGCGCCGCACATGTGGGTCACGCGCTCGCGCGCGATCAGCTGGAACACGAGCGGTGGGTCGACGCGGCGCAGGCAGACGTGCGTGCCGGCCATCGCCGTCACCGCCCACGTGTAGCACCAGCCGTTGCAATGGAACATCGGCAAGGTCCAGAGGTAGACCGCGCGGGGCGGCAGCGGCCACATCATGATGTTGCCGACGGATTCCAGGAAGGCGCCCCGGTGATGGTAGACGACGCCCTTCGGGTTGCCGGTCGTGCCCGACGTGTAGTTGAGCGTGATCGGCGCGCTCTCGTCGGCCGGGGGCGTCCACACGACATCGTCGGAAGCCGTATCCAGAAGCGCCTCGTACTCGACCTCGCCGAGCCGGTCGCCCGGTCCCTGGTAGAGCGCGTCGTCGACCTCGATGACCAGCGGCTTTCTGCGGAGCTTCTCGAGCGCCGGTCCGACCGTGCCGGCGAACTCCCGGTCGGTCAGGAGCACCTTGGCCGCGCCGTGCTCGAGGATGTAGGCGATCGTGCGCGCGTCGAGCCGGGTGTTGATGGTGTTGAGCACCGCCCCGATCATGGGGACGCCGAAGTGCGCCTCGAGCATCGCCGGCACGTTCGGCAGGACGGCCGACACCGTGTCGCCCGGGCCGATGCCGCGCCGGGCGAGCGCCGAGGCCAGGCGGCGAGTCCGCAGGTCGAAGTCGCGATAGACGATGCGCCGGTCGCCGTGGATCATCGCCACGCGCTCGGGATAGATCGAGGCGGCGCGCGGCAGAAAGCCGAGCGGGCTCAGCGCCGCGAAGTTGGCGGCGGCGCGACCGAGACCCAGCTGGAAAATATTGCCTTCCGGATTCGCCATGCCGAATCCCCTCCTCCGGGGCCAGACCTTATCGCGGCGGTCGGCGCCGAGCAAGCGGCTCGCGGCGGGGCCGAGGCGGGCTCCTACAGTCCGAGAATCTCCGTGCGCCGATGGCTCAGGGCCGGCAGGCTCGCGCGGATGCGGTCTTGATGCTCGAAGTCGACGTCGGCGACGACCACGCATTCCCCTTCAGAGGCCCGGGCGAGCACGGTGCCCCACGGATCGACGATCATCGCGTTTCCGTAGCACGCGAGCCCGGGCGGGTGTGAGCCGACCTGCGCGGCCGCCAGCACGAAGACCTGATTCTCGACGGCGCGGGTGCGGACGAGCAGATCCCAGTGGTCCTTGCCCGTCTCGAACGTGAAGGCGGACGGCGCGATGATGATCCGGGCGCCGCCGGCGCCCAGCCGCCGATAGAGCTCGGGGAATCGCAGGTCGTAGCAGATCGTGAGCCCCACCGGCGCCTCGCCCAGCTTGGTCAAGACCACGTCCTCACCCGGCGACATCGTGTCCGACTCGCGATAGCGATTTCCGTCGACGTCCACGTCGAAGAGATGGAGCTTGCGATAGCGCGCCGCGATCGAGCCGTCGGCGTCGATGGCGAGGCACGTATTGAAGTACCGCTCCTGCCCCGACACCGATTCGAGATAGCTTCCGCCGACGAGATGCAGATGGCGCTGACGCGCGATCCGCGTGAGGAGCTCGGAGGTCGGGCCCGGGATTCCCTCGGCCACCTCGCGGTGCTTCCGTCGACGTCCGAGATACGTGAAGAGCTCGGGCAGCACCGCCAGCTCCGCCCCCTGCTCCGCGGCTTCGACCAGCAGGCGTTCGGCCGTTGACAGGTTCTGCGCCTTGTCTTCCCCGCTGTTCATCTGAATGACCGCGACCCGCATTTCGCGCTCCTTATCGACCAGGTAAAAGATTCCCTCCGGAAACCATCAGCGCGCGCGAGTAGTCATAACATATGAGAGGGGAGGGATATCGAAATGAAGCGGTTAGTGTTTCTTGCTCTCGTGCTGATCGCGATCGTCGCTCCGATGACGTCGGTGGCGTACGCCGACTACTCGACCGACAATTCCATCCAGGCTCCGTAGCCTTCGTCCCTAGGCCTCCGGCGCGTGTTGCGGGTCGTAAACTCGCGGCACGCGCCGGAGGCGCCCTACCTCCGTCGCGGCTTGACATTCCCCACGCCGACCGTAAGATGAGCGGGCTCATGGCTCGGCAACATCGAAAGCGTTCGCTCGTCAGTTCTTCTCGCCGCGACAACCTCATCCCCTTCATCCCGAAGGAAGAGGAGAAGGTCCAGACGGAATGTCGCAAGATTCTTCCCGAGCATCCGGCCGAGATCAGCGCCACGTGCACACGGGTCAACGTCCTCGAGGGTCACACCGAGTCGGTCTTCGCCTCGCTCGGCCGGCGAGCGTCGATCGCCGACGTCCGGCACGCCTTCGCCGGGGCGGGCAACGAGGCGCGCGAGCTCGGGCTGCCCACGGCGCCGGCGGAGTGGATCAAGGTCCACGACGACCCGTTCCGTCCCCAGCCTCGCCTCGACCGCGACAACGGTGACGGCATGACGACCACGGTCGGCCGCATCCGTGAGGACAACGTCCTGCCGAACGGGGTGAAGTACATGCTGGTCAGCCACAACACGCGGATGGGCGCGGCCGCCGGCGCCGTGCTGGTGGCCGAATACCTGGTGGTCAAGGGGTACATCGGCGGATGAGCGACGAGTTCCCCGTCGAGGACGTGGCGCGCTACTGGGACGGCAACGCCGAGGCATGGGCCGAGCAGGTTCGCCGCGGGGCCGACGTCGCCCGCGAATGGCTCAACAATCCGGCCTTTCTCGCGTTCGTCGGCGATCTACGCGGGCGCCGCGTGCTCGACGCCGGGTGCGGCGAGGGCTACAACACGCGCATTCTCGCGCGCCGCGGCGCCCGGATGACCGGCGTCGATCTCTCTGAGCGCATGATCGCGCTGGCGCGGGACGAAGAGCGCCGCGAGCCGCTCGGCATCGAGTACGCGCGCACCTCGTACACCGACCTCGGCATGTTCGCCGATGCGAGCTTCGACGCGGTCGTCTCGTTCATGGCGTTGATGGACGGGCCCGGGTTCGACCTCGCGATGCGCGAGGCCTTTCGCGTGTTGCGCCCGGGCGGGCTGCTCGCGTTCAGCATCACGCACCCGTGCTTTCTCACGAAAGGCGCGAAGTGGCTCCGCGACGAGCACGGGGTCAAGATCAAGTGGATGATCGGGAGCTACTTCGACTCTGCCGGATGGATCGAGCACTGGCGCTTCACCGACGCGCCCCCGGAGGCGGCCGAGTTCGCCGTCCCGCGATTCGACCGCACGCTGTCCGAGTACGTCAACACGCTGATCGGCGCCGGCTTCGTGCTCACGCGCATCGAAGAGCCTCGGCCGTCGGAGGAATACTGTCTGGCTCACCCGAGCCAGCGCGGCTGGCGCGATCACGCCGCGCTGTTCCTCTACGTTCGCGCCGAGAAGCCCGTCGCGCGGAGCGCGTGAGGCGCGCTAGAGGCTCGGGGCGATCTTCTCCACCGCCTGCGCCGAGGTGATGACGGGGATCACCTCCATGTCGGCCACGTCGCTCCAGCGCGTGATCCATTCGTCGACCAGCCGGCGATCGTCGCATTCCATGAGCTGATAGCACCGGCTCAGATCCGTCGTCACCCAGCTCGAGATGTACTTCAGGGCCTCGGGAGCCTGCCGCCCCTTGTCACGAAACCGTCGGTAGACGGGAACCGGATCACGATTCTTGAACCTCTCGATGATCATGTAGAGCATCCGGCGCCTCTCTCTCCGAGTGTGGTGGCGGTTGTGCGCGCTGCAGGCCGTCGCGGGGCTGGGGCCCCGCCGGCCGAGGCGCGCCTCTGAATGTCATCGCTGCCGCGCGCCCCCGCGAAGATCTCAACGCACGAGGCCGGCGCGTCGAGGCAGGAACAGGGTCAGCTCGGGAAACAGGATCAGGATCAGCAGGCCGATGAACAGCGAAACCAGGTACGGCCAGTACGCCCGGAAGTGGCGGCCGACCGAGACGTCGGCGAAGCGCAGCGCCATCAGGAGACCGACGCCGATCGGGGGCAAGAACAAGCCGATGCCGACGGCCGCGGTGAGCACGGTGGCGAAGTGGACGGGATGGATGCCGATTTGCTTGGAGATCGGGAAGACGACGGGGATGAGCACCACCGCGGCCGGCAGCCCCTCCAGCACCATGCCGAACAGCATGACGAGGACCGACACCGCCACGAGGAACAGCCACGGCGTGGAATAGAGCGGCGACAGGATCTCACCGAGCAGAGCCGGCACGCCCAGCATCCCCATGAGGAACTGATAGATGCTCGCCACCGCGAGCAGGAAGATCACGGCGGCGGTGAGGAGCGCGGTCTCGTGGAGCAAGGTCCACATCTCGCGCAAGGTGACGTTGCGATAGTAGAAAAGGGCGGCGGCCACCGCGTACGCGGCCACCAGCGCGCCGGCCTCGGTGGCCGTGAAGACCCCGAAGAAGAATCCGAGGACGATCACGACCGGGACCACGAGCGGCACCAGCGACGCGCGAAACGCCACGCCGAGGCTCGCCCAGCTCGGCCGCTCGTCCTTGGGCCAGCCGAGCCGATGGGCTTGAAAGAAGATGACGACCATCAAGCACGCGGCGGTGACCGCGGCGGGAATGAAGCCACCGAGGAAGATGGCGACGACCGACGTGTCCATGATCTGGCCGAGAACGATCATGAAGATGGCCGGCGGCACCAGAATGCCCATGGCCGTGGCCGACGCCACCAACGAGGCGGCGTGCTCGGGCTTGTAGCCGGCGCGCAGCATGGGCGGCGTCAGCATCGAGCCGATGGCCGAGACGTCCGCGATCGTCGAGCCCGAGATGCCCGAGAAGAAGTACTCGGCCAGCACCACCGACATGCCGAGCCCGCCGCGCACCCAGCCGACGAGCCCGCGCGCGAGATTGACGAGCGCGTAGGACATCCCGCAGCGCTCCATGAGCGCGCCGGCGAAGACGAACGTGGGCACGGCCAGGAGCACCCAGCTCTGCGAGCCCGCCACCAGGGCCGACGGTAGCTTCTGCAAGGAGAAGTTGCCGAGCACGAGGCCGAGCATGCCGGAGAGCCCCAGCGCGAAGACGATCGGCGTCGAGAGCCCGACCAGGACCACGAAGGCGATGACGACTGAGGCGACCATCGTCTAGGCCGAGCCGCCGGAGAGCTGACCCCAGTGCCCGCGTCCTGTCATGACGTCGGACAGTGCGATCAATCCGTAGACGACTATGAGCACGCCGCCGACGACCGACGAAAGGTAGAGCCAGCGGAGGTTCAGCACGAGCGCGGGCGAGAACGACTGGCTGTTCAGCTCGGCCACCTGCCAGCCGTAGACGGCCACGAGCGCGCCGAAGGCGACGATCAAGAGACACTGGCCTGCGACGACGGCTTTGCGCAGCGGCACCGGGAACCGGTCGATCAGGAGATTGACGGCGAAGTGGATGCCGCGACGGATGCCCAGGGCCGCGCCGACGAACGTGAGCCAGGCCAGCGACCACTCGCCGACTTCCTCGACCCAGAAGAACCGGATGGAGGGCAGATCGAAGGCCGCCGAGATCCACGTCACCACGTAGCGGAGAAACACGCCGACGAGCATGTCCACGATGACGACGATCATCAGGACAGTGATGAAGACGTCCGGGATCGCTCCGAGCCACGACAATCGCCCGCGCATGGCGCGCGAATGGTAAAGTTGCCACGCCTCGCAGTCAAGCCGCGATGGGCCGAAGCACGATCGGCGAGGCGCGACTCCGAACGAGGAGGATGGGTCATGCGCGGACGACTGTCGGGGATGGCGGCGGCGCTTCTGGTGGTGGCGGTCGCAATGTCGGGCGGTCCGAACCAGGCCTCCGGTCAGGCCAAGCCCGGAGCGAAAAAGCTCGACCTGGCGCACGTCACTCCCCCGCCGGAGTCGAGCGGGGTGACCTTCAAGTGGATGTGCGAGGAGCTGACCAAGCGCTCGGGCGGGAGTCTCAACGCGGTGTTTCACGGCGGCACGCTCCTCACCAAGGAGCTCGAGATCATGGATGCCGTGAAGTCCGGCAACATCGCGATGGGCAGCCCGGCCGGCGCGGCGTGCACCGTCTTCCCCGAAATGTGCGTGTTCCTCACGCCGTTTCTCGTCCGCGACTACCACCACGCCTACGCCATGTTCAACGGAGAGATCGGCAAGAACCTCGACGAGACCTTCCAGAAGAAGTACAAGCTGAAGATCGTCTTCTTCTACGACTACGGCTTCCGTCACTTCTGGAACAACCGGCGGCCCATCAATACCCCGGCCGACCTGAAGGGGCTGAAGATGCGCGTCCAGCAGGGCCGCGTGTTCGCCGACACCGTGAATGGCCTCGGCGCCAGCGCGGTGCCGATGCCCTGGGGCGAGGTCATCCCGGCTGCCCAGCAGGGAGTCATCGACGGCGCCGATCTGCCGGTGGTCAACATCAACGCGCTCAAGGCGTACGAGGTCGCGAAGTACGCCTCGATGACCTATCACAATTACGGCCCCACGGTCCTGGTGATGAACTTGGACCTCTTTCGCGGACTCTCCCCCGAGCAGCAAAAGCTCGTGCTCGACGTCGGCCGGGAGGCCCAGACGAAGGTCCGCGAGTTGACCGAGTCGGTCGACAACTTCCAGAAGGCGAAGGAGATCCTGGAGCCCAAGGGCATGAAGGTGAACCAGGCCGACGTGGCCTCGTTCCGCAAGGTCGCCGAGGAGAAGATCTGGCCCGGGTACCGGCAGCAGTACGCCGACATGTGGGACAAGATCGTGAATACAAAGTAGTGCGCGCTGCAGGCCGTCGCGGGGCTGGGGCCCCGCCGGCCGAGGCGCGCTTCAAAGGAAGAAGGAGAGTTTCCAATGGCCGTGAGTGTCGGATTCATCGGTGTCGGCAACATGGGTAACCCGATGGCAGGCAACGTTCTGAAGGCCTTCCCGATGACGGTCTTCGACGCCAATCCCAAGGCGATGGAGAATCTCATCCAGGCCGGCGCCAAGCGCGCCGGCTCGGCGCGCGAGGTCGTCGAGAGCTCGGAGATCGTCTTCACCTCGCTGCCGGCCTCGCCGGACGTCGAGAAGGTCTATCTCGAGCCCGGCGGCCTCGTCGACCGGGCCAAGCCCGGCACGATCCTGATCGACCTCAGCAGCGTGCTGCCGTCCACGCCGCGCAAGATCGAGCCGCGGGCCAAGGCGCGCGGCGTGCACTTCCTCGAGGCGCCGGTCAGCGGCGGCGTCAGCGGCGCCCGCGCGGCGACCCTGGCCATCATGGTCGGCGGCGACGCCGAGCCCCTGCAGCGCGCGACGGCGGTGCTGAAGGCCATCGGCCCCAATATCTTTCACGTGGGCCCGGTCGGCGCCGGCAACACGGTGAAGGCGATCAACAACATGTGCGCGTCGGTCAACTCGTGCGCCATGATGGAAGGCCTCGCCCTCGGCGTGAAGGCGGGCCTCGATCCGATGACGATCTACGAAGTGGTCAAGGCCAGCAGCGGGGGCAGCAAGGCGCTCGAGCGCATCCCGAAGGCGCTGATCCCGCGCGATTTCGAGCCGGGCTTCAAGGTGGCGCTGATGAACAAAGATCTCGACACGTTCAACACGATCGCCAAGGAGCTCCACGTCCCGGTCAGCTTCGCGAACGTGGCGCAGCGCTACCAGCAGGCGGCGCTGGCGGCCGGTCTCGGTGAGCAGGACACCAGCGTCATCATGACGGTCATCGAGCGTCTGGCGGCGGTGAAAGTCTCGGGCGGTCGCTAGCCCGGCCTACTCGTAGTACGCGGGCGCATAGCGCAGCTTCGCGCTCTGCGGCTTGTCGTGATTGATCCACAGCTGCGCCTTGCGCTCTTCGAGCAGGGCGGCGATCCGCTGCAGCGAGGCCAGCGTCTGGTCGCGGTCGAAGTTCATCTGCGGCACCCGCTTGTGCGTCCAGTTGTCCTGGAAGTGCACCGCATCGCCCGACAGCAGGAGCCATCCGGTCTTCGGCAGCTGCACGAGGAGCGACTGGTGTCCGGGCGTGTGCCCCGGCGTGGAGACGATCGTCACGCTGCCGTCGCCGAAGACGTCGTGATCGCCCGCGAGCTTCTTGATCGTTTGCGTGGAGGCGAACGCCGGCTTGTTGGGCCCGGCCATCGCCCAGTCGTACTCGGCGCCCTGGATCAGCACCGTGGACGTCGGGAAGAGCGCGATGTTGCCGACGTGATCGCCGTGCGTGTGCGACACCGCCACGAAGGTGACGTCGGCCGGCTTGACCCCGAGCTGCTCGAGCTGCGCGACGAGCGTCTTGGCGCGGCGGTAGGTGATCGCGCCGTTGGCGACGACCATCCCGTCCGGCATCGCCGCGACGGCGTCGGGCACGCCGGTATCCCACAGCAGCAGGCCCTTGTCGTGCCGGATGAGGTAGCAGTTGTCCGAGAACTCGATCGCCTTGCCCTCGTTGACCCCCGGCGACCAGCGGGACTGATCCTTCCCGACGTTCTGGCCGCAGTCGAGCACGTACAGCCGCTCGACGCCGGCATCGACCGCGCTCGGTCCTGCGCCGACCATCGCTCCCACCACCACGACGAGCGCCACCAGTGCCGTACGGGTCATGGGTGCTCCTCCTCTTGGGCTCTGACTCTGGCCCACTCGACCTTCGTCCGTCCCGCCTCGAACAACCGCTTCAGCTGCTCCGCCATGACGCGGCGACCGATACACGCTTGGCGGAGCCGCCGAATCCGGCCACCTGGACCTTCGAGAGATCCGCCGGGCTCCCGGCCCGGCTGAACGCCCCGTGTGCCCGCATGAGCGGATCCGCGCCGATGAGGTCGTTGGCGACGATCTGTTTGCTGAGCGCGTCCGGCGACGTCTTGACCAGGAAGACGATCGAGACGGCCAGGCCGCGCTCCGACACCCCGGCCAGGTCGGCGGTGACGAACTCGCCCTTCATGACACGCTGCTTGTCATCTGCGGACAACCCCACGTCCGCGAGCACCTGATCGGCGCTCGGCTGCGCGTGGGTGGGACAGCGCGGACCGCTCGACTCAGCATGGGAGCCCATCGTAACGCCCTGGCGCGCATGCGGCCACGATTACACGCGCCCGCTGACGGCGCGCACCTTGCCCGGCGCCGCCCGCCATATGGCCAGCACCGAGAGCGCGCAGCCGCCGATCGCGATCCAGAAGGCCGTCGTGTAGCTTCCCGTCGCGTCGTACAGCACGCCCGCCACCCACGGGCCTGCGGCCCCGCCCGAGATCGCCGCCAGCATCAGCGTGCCGAAGATGGCGCCGTAGTGCCGGCCTTCGAAGATCTCGGCCGGAATGGCGCCGATCACGGAAGTGAGGCTATAGCCGAGCATGCCCTGCGAGATCACCATGAGATAGAGCAGAGCCGCCGTCGGTGTGTGACGCAGGACGAGCAGCGTCAGAAGAGCGATCACGAAGCCCAGGCTGCCCACCGTCCACACCCATTCACGCCCGATCCGGTCAGAGAGATGGCCCAGCGCGATCTGCCCGGGGACGGCCGCCAGGCTCACGAATCCGAGCGCCCAGGCCGCGTGGGTCGGACTGAACCCGACCTCGACCAGATATTTCGTCTGGTGAACCTGCACCGCGTACCAGGCGAAGAGGCCGCAGAAATAGCCCACGGCGATCCACCAGAAGCGCGTCGTGCGCAGGGCGCGGGTGAGCGTCCAGTCCACGGCGACCCACGCGGCGTCCACCACATTCCCCGACCGCCGTTCGGCCGCCGCGCCGCGCGAGGAGTCGTCGCCATCGGGCTCGAGGCCGAGGTCCGCTGGCCGGTGCTTCAGCAGGAGATTGAGCGGCGCCAAGAGTCCGAGCACCAGGAGGCCGAGCGTCCAGCAGGCGGCCCGCCAGCCGGCGCGCGCGATGACGGTTTGCAGCCAGGGCAGCAGGACGATCGAGCCCACACCGACGCCGGAGAAGGCCAGGCTCATCGCCAAGCCGCGCCGGCGCACGAACCAGTTGGGGAGGTAGAGCGACTGACCCGTATAGCCCAGACAGTTGCCGCCACCACCGACGAGCACACCGAGCGTCGCGTAGAGGTGCCACGGTCGGCTCACGAGCGGCGCCAGCATCAACCCGGCCGCCATGACGACCACGCCCATCTCGATGACGACCCGGGGACCGCGGCGATCCATCAAGCGACCAACCAGGGGACTCAGCGCTGCCGAGACGAGAAAGCCGAAGGAGAACGCCCCGGCGGTCACACCCCGCTCCCAGCCGAACTCATCGAGGATCGGCGGGAAGAGCAGCGAAAACGCCGTGCGCGCGTTGACGCCGACCGCCATCGTGACGAAGCCGACGGCCACGATGATCCATCCGTAGAAGAGCGGCCGGCGCGAGTCTGAGAAGGGCACGCGCAGAACCATACGCCCTCTTCGGTCAGCGAATCAGATTCAGCGGCGGCTCCGATCAATTACCTGGAAGGTAATGCCGGGTGACGGTCGGCCGGGCTCTTGTGTATGATGCCCCAAAACCGAGCTTGCCCTGGGGGTGCGGCGATGCCAACCAACGGATCGACTGAGGCTCGAAAGCTCCGCTCTCGCCTCAACCACCCGATCATCGACGCCGACGGCCACTGGCTGGAGTACGGGCCGGTCATGCGCGAAGAGTTCCGGCGCATCGGCGGGGACGCGGCGGTCGAGGCCCTGGCGGCCGCCACCGATCGCGTCCCGAGCGCGCTCCGGATGTCCGTGCCCGAGCGGCGGCGCCGCCGGGTCGGCATGGAGGCGTTCTGGTCCTCGCCGTCCGAGAACGTGCTCGACCGCGCCACCGCGATGCTGCCGCGTCTCATGTACGAGCGGCTCGACGACCTCGGCATCGACTTCTGCGTCGTCTATCCCACGGCCGGGCTCGGGTTCCACCGCATGCAGGACACGCGGCTGCGCCGCGCGATCTGCCGCGCTTACAACGTCTTCACCGCCGACCAGTTCCGGGGACTCGAGGACCGCGTCATTCCCGCCGCGATCATCCCGATGTACACGCCGGAGGAGGCGATCGAGGAGCTGGAATTCGCCTCGCGGCAGCTCGGCTACAAGGTGATGATGGTCGGCGGGCTCATGCGGCGCCGGGTGCCGGCCGTTGCCGAGGAGCAGCCGGACGCGGCGCGCTTCGCCGAGTGGTACGACGTGATCGGCATCGACAGCGACCACGACTACGATCCGGTGTGGGCCAAGTGCCGCGAGCTCCGCGTCGCGCCGAGCTTCCACAACGGCGCGCGCTCGATCCTGCTCCGCAACTCGCCGTCGAACTTCTGCTACAACCACATCGGGCACTTCGCCTCGGCCGGCCACGCGGTCGCGAAGGCCCTCTTCTTCGGCGGCGTGACGCGCCGGTTCCCGGACCTGAACTTCGCCTTCCTCGAGGGCGGTGTGGGCTGGGCGTGCATGCTCTACGCGGATCTCATCGGCCACTGGGAGAAGCGCAACCGGCAGGCGATCGAGGCCACGAACCCGAACAAGCTCGACCTCGCGGCGCTGCTCGGGTACGCGCAGAAGTACGGTCGCGACGCGGTCGTGGAAGCCGTCCGCCGCGGCGAGGGCCTCGAAGGCGACTCCAACTCGAAGCTGACCGGCGGCCTCGAGGACCTCGACGACTACTTCCGGTGCAAGATCGGCGGCAAGAGCGACATCCGCGATCTCTTCGTGCCGCGCTTCTACTTCGGCTGCGAGGCGGACGACCCGGTCAACGCCTGGGCGTTCAACCGGCGCGCGAACCCGATGGGCGCGCGGCTCAACGCGCTCTTCAGCTCGGACATCGGCCACTTCGACGTCCCGGACATGACCGACGTCGTGCCCGAGGCGTACGAGCTCGTCGAGCACGGGCTGCTCACCGCCGACGATTTCCGCGACTTCATGTTCACGAACGCCGTCCGCTTCTGGGGCGAGGTGAACCCGGACTTCTTCACGGGCACCGCGGTCGAGAAGGCGGCGGCGCAGGCGCTCGCGCAGCCGGCGGGTGCTGCGGCCGCGCGGTAAAGCTCACGCCGCGCAGAGTGGGGGCTCGGACTCCAGCGTCGTTGCTCTGGCTACTGCAGGGTCAAGAGCATCAGGACCGAGCCTTCTCCTCGCTCCTGGGACTCCAGCGCCTTCCCGAGAATCGTCCCCGGCCTGACTTCTCGCGGCGCCGGGCGCATCGCGCGGCCCGGAGTAGAGCTCGCCACCAGGAGGTCCCCCGTGGCGACGGGGCCCACGATCCTCACACGGACTCGGCCGCTGTGGGCGATCTTGATCCTGTTCGTCCCACGCTCGCCGAGGAGGACCCCGGGCCGATCAGAGACGACGCCGATCACGCGCGTGTCGTAGGCTCGTTCGCTGGCGATCACGCGGTTCGAGCCCTGCGCGACGACCACCGTCCCAGACCGTAACGGCGGCCCTGGGACCCACTCCGCGACGTCCTGGTACTTCGCGGCGATATTGCCGTCCACTTGGACGTCTCCAGTGAAATGGGCGCGGGTGCCCTGGAGCGCGAGTGCCAGGACGCCATTGCTGGTCCACATCTCCAGACCCGATGCCGTCGATTGAAGGGTCCCCGAATCGTTGCCCCCCCGCGTAAAGGCGAGTCCCGCGGTGTTGCTTCCGTCAATCCGGATTCTGGTGTCAGCGTCCCCGCGAACGTCCAGGCGCGCCAGAGCCGGAGCCGTGCCCCCGATGGCCATCTGCCCGGTGAAGATGCGCATCGGATCCTTGACGAGCGTCGCGACGGCCAAGGTCGGGACTGCGACGAGGGCGAGAACCAGGAGGATGAAGGTCTTTCGCTTGCTCGACATGATGATCTCCCTCTCAGAAGACCCGTGGGTCTTCTCTCATCGGGATCGTGCACGGAGGGTGCCACCCGGCGGCCGCATCGCGTCAGGGCGCGCTAAATCGGGGAATTCGCAGGGGCTCGAGTGTCGCACCAAATTCTTCCGCGTTGCCGAGCGGAACGAAGGAGTGACATCCAGGCTCACGCTCGACGGTGCCAAGCAATGATTTCTGACATCTCAGCTTTGAGAAACATATTCTCTGCGCGGCTCGCCGCTAGTGATCGAATAGAGCGCGCCGGCTCGTGAGCCCTTGCTAGAAGGTCGCGGCCGCCCGGTAGCGGGGCATCACCTCGGACGCGAAGAGCTCGATGGATCGCATCGCGTTCTCGTGGGTGATGTCGCCCCACTGGAACGAGCAGACGAAGTAGTTCGCCCCGGTCGCCACGTACTCTTCCATGTACTCGAGCACCGCCCGCGGGGTTCCGGCCAGGGCCACCCCGCCGAGGCGGTTGGGATGGGACCCCTGCTTCACCTGGTCGAAGCGCTCGAGCTCGGCGTCGATGTCCCGCCGCAGCTCCCGCGTCGGCAGCCCCTTGGGGCGCTCCCCGACGAAGCCGAACGATCCATCCTTGGTCTGCATGAACTGGGTGAGCCCGCGCTTCTCCGCTTCGAGACGGCGTGGGGCGGCGAGGTTCCAGCGGTATTTTTCCCACGCGGGCTTGGCGATCCTCATCGCGTCCTCGTCGGTGTCCGCCACCACCAGGTGCACCACGAGACCGATCATCGGCTCGTCCCCTTGCACCGTGCGGGCGCCCACGCCCTGGTGCTCTTCCCACGCGGCCCGGTAACGCGGGACCGCCACCGCCAGACCGTCGATGGAGCCGACGATGATGGTGTGCATCCTCTCCATCGCCGCCGTCACGGGATTGCGCATGTACCACATCGGCGGATACGGCTTCTGGAGCGGGCGCAGATACATCGGCAGGTTCTCGAAGGTGTGGAAGCGGCCCGTGTACGTGAGCTGGTCGTGGCTGAGGCCCTCACGGAGGATCGCCAGCGTCTCGAGATAGCGCGCGTAGTTCGTCTCCGGATCGGCCTCCTGACCCCAGAAGTAGGCCTCCATGACGCCGCCGCGGCCCACCCCGATCTCCAGGCGCCCGTCGCTCAGGTTGTCGAGCATGCTGATCTCTTCGATGAGGCGCAGCGGATGATGGAGCGGCAGGACGTAGACGCACGGGCCGAATCGCATGCGCGTCGTGCGCTGGGCCACGCTACCCAGGAACACGTTCTGCGACGGGGCCAGGCTGTGGATCGCCGGTGTGTGGTGCTCCGCCAGGTGATACCCGTAGAAGCCGGCCCGGTCGAGGCGTTCGATCTGGACCAGCCGCTCGCGATAGATCTGATCGAGCCGCTGGCCCGGCACCGGCTCGATGTGGTCGAAGACCCCGAATCGCAGTGTCATGTCGCCTCCCCGTCCCGCAATCCTACAAGATTTCGGTCTCAGGCGAAGGTGGCGATGAGGGAGCCGCCGGCGGCGGCGATCATCACCACGAGCCAGGGCGGGAGCCGCCAGAACATGAGCAGGCCGAACGCGACGAGGGCGAGCCCGAAGTCGGCGTGGCTCGTGACGGCGCTCGTCCACACGGGATCGTACAGGGCGGCCAGCAGCAACCCGACGACGGCCGCGTTGATGCCACGAAGCGCGGCCTGAAAGCCCGCCCGCTCGCGCAAGAGCCCCCAGAACGGAAGCGCGCCGATGACCAGGAGGAAGGCGGGCAAGAATATCGCGACGAGGGCCCATCCGGCGCCGACCCACCCGTTCGGCGGCTGATGCATCACGGCGCCGAGATACGCGGCGAACGTGAACAGCGGCCCGGGCACCGCCTGGGCCGCGCCATACCCGGCGATGAACTCTTCGTTCGTCACCCAGCCCGGTGGAACGACCTCGGCCTGGAGCAGCGGAAGCACCACATGTCCGCCGCCGAAGACGAGCGAGCCCGCCCGATAGAAGCTGTCGAAGACCGCCAGGGTGTGGCTTGGCGCCACCTGACGCGCGATCGGCAACCCGATCAGCAGGCCGAAGAACAGCGTGAGCGATCCGAGGGCGACGCCTCGGCCGACGGGGATCCGCATGGCGGTCGTGGCCGAGGTCCCCGCGGCGGGCAGGAGGATCCATCCCACCAGACCCGCGGCGACGATGACCAGCACCTGGACGGTCGCCGTCCGTGACGCCAGCACGACGATCGCGGCCACGATCGCCAGCGACGCCCGCTCTCGATCCGCCGCCAGGCTGCGCGCCATCCCCCACACCGCCTGCGCGACGACGGCCACCGCGACGACCTTCAGGCCATGCAGCCATCCGGCCTCGGCGACACCGAGCGTCTGCACGCCGTAGGCGAACGCGACCATCGCCACCGCCGACGGAAGCGTGAACCCGAGCCACGCCGCCAGACCCCCGAGCAGGCCGGCGCGCAAGATCCCGATCGCGATGCTCACCTGAGTGCTCGCGGGCCCGGGAAGGAACTGGCAGAGGGCCACGAGGTCGGCGTAGTGTGCCTCGTCGAGCCAGCGCCGCCTCACGACGTACTCTTCGCGGTAGTAGCCGAGGTGCGCGATCGGACCGCCGAACGAGGTCAGGCCCAGTCGGGTCGAGACGCCGAGGACCTCGAGGAGAGCTCTTGGTGGCATGGTGGGGAATATGGATAGCACATCCTGTATTGGAACGGAGGATGCCAGATGCGGAAGAGGTTGACCTCTCGACTCACTGCACTCGCGCTCTTTGCGCTGACGGCCGGCGTCGTCTCGGTGGTCGCCCACGTCTCCCCGTCTCTTGCCCAGGACGCCGGCGCTGAAATCGCGCGGCTCAAAGCCGAGATCGAGCAGCTCAAGGGCCGCCTGCCCAGCCAGTCGCACGCGATGGTGGACGTCGGGTATCACTTCTCGAATCTGTGGTTCGCAGGGCAGAAGCAGAACTGGCCGCTCGCTCAGTTCTACCTCGACGAGACGCGCTCGCATCTGCGCTGGGCCGTCCGCATCAACGCAGTGCGCCGCACCACGGCCGGCGAAGTCGACCTGCGTGGCCTCCTCGAAGCCGTCGAGCGCACGGGACTGACCAACCTCGGGAAAGCGATCGCCGACAAGAACCCGGATGCGTTAGCCGAGGCCTACAAACAGACGCTGCAGGGCTGTTACGCCTGCCACCGGGCGTCGGACAAGCCGTACTTGCGTCCGCGAATTCCAGACCAGCCGGAGACCCGGATCATCAACTTCGACCCGACAGCCACCTGGCCTTGAGGCGACGAGCCGGGGTTGACGCGGCGGGCGCGCTCTAGTCGATCGCGCGGTACATCCGCTCGTCGTAGAGGGCGCCCGTCATCGTCGCGAGCTTGTCGCGGAACTCGCGCGTCGCCGGCGCCATCGAGTGCGCCTCGGCCGCCTTCGGCTCCTTCCAGATCTCCACCACCGTGAAGTGATTCTGGCGGTTGATCTGCTGCACGACCTCGAAGCGCAGGTTGCCGTCGGCCCGCCGGCTCTCGTCGCCCAGTCGCTTGAGCGCGGCGACTCCGTCGTCCTTGCGCGGCGGAATGACGTCGACGTGGGTCGCGACGTAGACGGCGCCGCGCACGGAGGTGTCGATCGGGCCGATCGAGAGCCCGATGTGCACGCGCTCGTCGGTCGGCGCGTTGCGGATCGCGGCGATCTTCTCGCGCGTGTCGGTGGTGTTCGCGCTCTTGCCGTGAGCCTCGAACGCCGCCGGGTCCTTCCAGATCTCGAAGATCGCGAACTGGTGCGGCTGGTCGATGCGCTGCACGACCTCGCATCTGAGATTGCCGCCCTCTTTGCGCGCCGCCTCGCGATAGCGCCGGAGCAGCGTCACCGCGTCCGCCTTCGCCGTCGGCATGACCTCGACGTAGGTCACGGAGTAGATGTTGCCTTCGATGGGGACCGGCGGCGGGGCTTGCGCCTGTGCGTCTCCGACCGCGCCGATCGCCATCACGACCAGGCCGCCGAAAAGCGTCCGCAGTAACTGTTGCATTTCATCACCTCAATACTACGCTCTCAGGCGGCGAGCGCGGACTGGAGGTTTCGGGCGAACTCCGCGAGGAGCGTGTCGGCCTTCCTCTTGATCACGGGCTGACCGAACTCTCCGATCTTGCCGAGGACGGCCAGGTCGGTCTCGATGTGGACGCGCGTCCCACCCTGGCCCGGCGCCAGCGTGAGGCTCATGCGGGCTCGAATCCCTCCGCCCATCCGCCGGTCGTTGGCTTCGGCTCGCATGCGGGCCCGCCAGGCGCTGCGATCCTGTTCCTCGACGGTCATGGTGCCCTGAAGGGCGAGGCGGATGGGGCCGACCTGAACCCTGAGGGTCCCCCGGAAGGCGCTCGCGTCCACGGCCTCGATGGTCTCCACGCCCGGGACGCAGAGCGCCACCCTCGGAAACTCCATCAGGAAGTCCCACAGGCGCTCTCGCTCCACGGGGATCACGCACTCCTGCGCGAACGTCAACGCGTCCCTCGCGCCGAGCGCCGCGCCGCTTCCCACGCTTGCGTGAGCGCCCGCTTGACGATGACCGCGGTCATCTCGCGCTTGTACGCGGCCGACCCGCGATGGTCGCTCAGGGGGTCCACCTCGCCTTTGACCGCCTCGCCGGCGGCTTGCAGCACGCGCTCGCCGAGCCGCTCGCCCGGGAGAAGCGCCTCCGCCGCCCTCCCGCGCAGCGGCGTCACGCCGACCGAGCCGAGGGCGATCCGCGCCTCGCGGCAGCGCTCACCATCCGGCTCCAGGGTCACGGTCGCGGCAACGGCGACGGTCGCGTAGTCGTCGGCGGTGCGTGGGAGAAACTTCAGGAAGGTGGCGCCGGTCGCCGCCGCGAGCAGGGGCACGGTGATCCCGGTGACGAGCTCTCCCGGCTCGAGCGCGGTTTCATAGTAGTCGCGGAAGAACTCTCCGAGCGGCAGCTCCCGCCGGCCCCCGGCACCTCGGACCTCCACTCTGGCGTCGAGCGCCAGGAGCGTCACCGGAGGATCTTGATTCGGGTCAGCGTGAGCGAGCGCACCGCCGATGGTGGCCATGTGGCGGATCCGGACGGTCGCGACGCGGCGGAAGGTCTCGGCGAGGACGGGAAGCCGCTCGCGCACGAGGGGTGAGACCTCCGCTTCCCGATGCGTGACCATGGCACCCAGGCGAAGGGCGCCGTTGGTCGCCTCGATCCGGCTGAGCCCCTGGACGTCGCGCAGGCTCACCAGGCACCCCGGACGGACCAGGTGCTGTCTCATCATGGTCACGAGGGCGGTTCCGCCCGCGACGACTCTGGCGTCCTCGCCGTACTCCCGAAGGACGGCGAGGGCTTCATCGACCACCCGCGGCGCGCGATAGTCGAAGGCGTTCACGCCCGACTCCGCTGCGCCGCCGCGCGGATCGACTCGACGATCTTGTAGTAGCCCGTACACCGGCAGAGGTTCCCGAGCATCCACTCCCGGATCTCTTCATCGCTCGGGTTCGCGTTCGCGTCGAGGAGCGCCTTGGCCGACACGACCTGGCCCGGGGTGCAGATGCCGCACTGAAAACCCCCCGCGTCCATGAACGCCTGCTGAACGGGGTGGAGCCGCTCGTCCTCGGCCAGCCCTTCGACCGTGGTGACTTCGCGGCCATCCGCGAATACGGCCAGCGCGATACAGGAGCTGATCATCTTCCCGTCCAGAAGAACGGTGCACGAGCCGCAGACGCCCACGCCACATCCTTCCTTGGAGCCGGTGAGGCCCAGATCGTACCGGAGGCAGTCGAGGAGGGTGCGATAGGTCGGAACCTCCACATCGTGCGACGTCCCGTTGACGGTGAGGCGCACCACGCGCGTCACGACCGCTCCGTCGCCGGTGGCGCCTGCGGCTCCGCTTTCGCTCGGAGCGCGAAGTAGACCTTCTCGGCCGTGATGGGAAGGTCGAGGATGCGGACCCCGCACGCGTCGGCGACCGCGTTGGCGATTGCCGGCGCGACCGCGCTGATGCTCCCCTCGCCGATGGCCTTGGCGTTGAATGGCCCCGGTCCCACCGGGTCTTCCAGGAGCACGGTGGTGAGCGGCGGAATATCCTGGATCGTCGGCAGCTTGACGTCACCCAGGTTGAGCGTGCTGATCCGACCGTCCTCGGTTCTGAGCTCCTCCATCAGCGCGAACCCGAGCCCCTGGATCAGGCCGCCTTCGATCTGTCCCTGGTGACCGATGGGATTGATGATGGTGCCGACGTCGTGCGCCGTCGTGAAGTGGCGCACCGTCACTTGACCCGTCTGCGGGTCGACCGAGACCTCCGCCACCTGGGCGGTGAACGACGTGACAGCGCCGTGAGCCTTCGCGTCATAGAAATGTGACGCCTCCAGCGTTCGGCCCTCTTTGGCGGCGGCTCGAGCGATCGCCGCCAGCGAGCTCGCGGGCGTCCCGAGCTTCGCCGCTTCCGCCTGGATTTGCTCCTTGAGCTTTTCGGCCGCGTGATACGCCGCTCGGCCGCCCGTGTGCGTGACCCGGCTCCCGCCCACGCCGGAATCGGTCGCGAAGTCGTCGGTGGTGGCGACTTCGATCTCCACAAGGCCGATAGGCAGGCCGAGGACCTCGGCGACGACTTGACGAAGAACGAGGTGGGCGCCGGTCCCGGTGTCGGGCAGCGCCATCAACACGGTCACCTTTCCGTCGGTCTCCAGGCGCACCCGGGCGTTCGTGAATCCCACCCCGATGTGGCGATGCGTCATCGCTGCGCCGCGGCCGATCCACGGCCCGGGCTTGGGCTCGGACCAATGGCTCGCCTTGAGCGCGGCCTCGAGGGTGTCGCTGGCTCGCACGTGCTCGAGATGATGGCCGTTGGCGAGGAGATCGCCGTCTCGGAGGAGATTCCGCCGGCGGAACTCGGCGGGATCCAGCGAGAGCTCTCTGGCGATCATGTCCATGTGCGACTCCCCGGCGAAGACCATCTGGGGCTCGCCGGGCGACCGCGCGTGACCGCAGGGGATGTTGTTGGTATAGACGCAGAATGACTCGATCGAGAGATGGGGGATCCGGTAGACCCCGGCCCCCATGCTGGCTCCCCCGAGATTCACGCTCGGCGCCGGCTTGAAGGCCGCGTAGGCCCCGCTGTTGAAGAGCGCCTTCACGCGACGGGCGACGATCCGCCCGCCCTTGCTCACGCCGGTACGAAGCGTGATGACCGAGGGATGGCGCGGGTTGCCTGCCATCAGCTCCTCGGTGTATCGCATCACCATCTTGACCGGGCGCCCGGTCACGCGCGCCAGATGGTAGGCGAGCGGCAGATCCATCAGCGAGCCCTTGCCCCCGAAGTCGCCGCCGATCGGAGTCAGGTTGACGCGAATCTTCGCCGGGGGTACCTGCAGCGCGTGGGACAGGAGCTCCTTGAGGCGGAAGGGCATCTTGTTCGACGCCCACACCTGGACCCGACCCTCCTCGTCAATCGCCACGACGCCCGCGTGAGGCTCGAGATAGCCCTGGTGGGCGAGCTGCGTGCTGAAGGTGTGCTCGAAGATCCGGTCCGCCTCGCGGAACCCGGCCTCCACATCTCCCAGCGTGAACCGGAGCACCGACTGGACATTCGGGTGAGGTCGCTCCGCGGGGGCGCCTTCGTAGGCCCCGGGATTCTCGTGCAGGATCGGTGCGCCGTCCTTGATCGCCTCGACGGGATCGAAGACGGCCGGAAGATCCTCGTACTCGACGTCGATGAGCGCCAGCGCTTCTTCCGCGATGTCGGGGTCGAGGGCGGCGACCACGGCGATCCTCTCGCCAATGAATCGCACGCGGTCACGGGCCAGGAGCGGCATGTCGAACATGCGCCGTCCGACCAGAATGCTCGGGAGATCCTTGGCCGTCAGGACGGCCAGGACCCCGGGGACGGCCATGGCCCTGGACACGTCGATCCGGAGAATCCGCGCGTGAGGCAACGGGCTTCGGAGGGCTTTCCCCCAGACCAGCCCCGGGAGCGTCACGTCTCCAGAATAGCGGGCGGCGCCGCTGACCTTCTCGATGCCGTCGAGCCGTCCGATGGGCTTGCCGATCACGCGGTGGGCCATCGATCCCTCCAGGTGAGGCGAGAGTAGTAGGAGGGGCCGGAGAGGTCAAGGAAGGCGCAGGACCGGCTGTGCTACCCTACCCGGCCGTGACGAACGCAACGGGATCCGCGGCCGCGGAGCGGCTCTCGGTCGCGGGAGTGGACCTGGAAGTGGTACGCCGGGGCGCCGGGCGACCGATCCTGCTCCTGCACGGCCCGCAGACCGTCGATCCGCGGGCGCGATTTCTGGAGCTGCTCGGCACGCACGCCGAGATCATCGCCCCTTCGCACCCCGGCTTCGGCCGTTCGCCCCGCCCGCTCGATTTCGAGACCGTGTACGACCTCGTGCACTTCTATCTGGAAGTCCTCGAGGCGCTCCCGCACGACAAGGTGACGCTCCTCGGCCTGTCCTTCGGCGGCTGGCTTGCGGCCGAGATCGCCGTCAAGTGCCGCCACCGTCTCGACGCGCTCATCCTGGTCGACGCTTTCGGCATCAAGATCAGCGACCGCGAGACGCCGGACATCCTGGACGTCTTCAACACCTCGCCGCAGGAAGTGCGGCGGCGGAGCTGGCACGATCCCGGAGCCTGGGCGCCCGACTTCAACGCGTTGTCGGACGACGAGCTGGTGGTGCGCGCCCGGAACTGGGAGGCGCTCTGCCTCTACGGCTGGCATCCGTATATGTACAATCCCCAGCTCAAGCGCTGGCTCCGCCACATCACGGTCCCGACGCTCGTGCTGTGGGGCGCCGGCGATGGGGTCGTGACGCCGTCGTACGGACGGGCGTACAGCGAGCTGATCCCCGGCTCGCGCTTCGAGCTGATCGAGCGGGCGGGGCATCATCCGGAGATCGAGCAAGCCGAGGCCTTCGTCGACGCCGTCGTGAAGTTCCTGAATCGCTGAGGCTCGGCGAGGAGAGAGCGATGGACGCTTGGTGGCAGTGCGAAGTGCCGTATCCGTTCGTTCCCCAGGAGGTCCTCAACGCCGCCGATTCGGTCCGCGCCAGCCTGCCGAACCGGTATTGCGATCCGAAGATCGCCGCCGACCTGTTCGAGGAGGTCATCGACGAGTTCCTGCTGTGCGACGACCTCGGGCTCAACGTGCTGGCGATCGAGCACCACGCCGGCATCAACTCGCTCCTCGGCGCCAACCCGCTGCTCGTCGGCATTCTCGCTCGCCAGACGCGTCACGTTCGCATTCTCAGTCTCGGGACGCTGGTCTCCCTGCGCCAGGATCCGGTGCGCGTGGCCGAGGAATACGCCACCGCGGACGTGATCTCGCGCGGACGCCTGGAGATCGGCTTCGTGAAGTCGGGCGGCACCGAGATGGCGTCCGCCAACGCCAACCCGGTGAACAACATCGAGCGCTACTGGGAGGCGATCGACCTCATCAAGAAGGCGCTGAGCCATCAGGACGGGCCGTTCAGCTGGGAGGGCAAGCACTTCACGCACCGTCACGTGAACATCTGGCCGCGCCCGTGGCAGCAGCCGCATCCCCGCATGTGGTCGGCCACCGGCGACCCGGAGACCGCCGCCGAGGTCGGCCGGCGCGGCATGGTGCACGTGCTGGTCCTGCGCGGCCCGGAGGGAACCCGGCGAGCCTACGCCGCCCATCGCAAGGCGCGCGCCGAGGCCGGCTTGCCCAGGGTGACCACCGACAACTTCGCCTACGCCGCGTTCGTCTACGTCGGCGACACGGACGAGGAAGGCCGGCGCGTCGGCAGTAAGCTGCTCTGGTTCCTTCACACCAGCCTCAAGTCGGCGCCCCAGTATTCGAAGTTCCTGCCGGGGGCCGCGCCGGTCAGTCTCGCCAACGCCGAGAAAGGCGTGGCCTCGGCCGGCCACAACGCCGCGCGGCTCCAGGCGATCACGGCCGAGGAAGCGACGGCCCAGGGCATTTTCTTCGCGGGCAACCCGGACACCGTCTACAAGCAGGTCATGGAGTTCTACGACAAGGTCGGCGGCTTCGGCCACCTGAGCCTGGTCGGCCGCTCGGGGTTCATGACCCACGCCGAATCGGAGAAGGGGATCCGGCTCTTCTCGAAGGAAGTGCTCCCGCGGCTGCGCGAGATCAAGCCCGTCACGGTCGATTGAACGGAGCCCCGCCGGGGCCGACGCTCACCGTCCGGTGAACCGGGGCGGCCGGCCTTCGCGGTGCGCGGCCATGCCTTCGTCGACGTCACGGCTCCACTCGAGCGCCTGACGAAGCGCGTCCGCCAGCGCGCGCGCGGCGGCGAAGCCCGCGGCGCCGCGGACGTTCATGATGCGCTTGGCGCCGCGCGTGGCGAGCGGGCCGCTGGCGGCGATACGCGCGGCCAGGGCGCGCGCCTCCGGCAGCAGCCGCTCGGCGGGATACACCGACGACACCAGCCCCAGCCGCTCCATCTCGGCGGCGTCCACCTCGCGTCCCGTGCAGATCAGCTCGAGCGCCCGCGCCCGCCCCACGATCCCCGGCAGGCGCACGGGTCCCCCGGCGCCGGGAAACCCGCCCCAGAGTGCTTCCGGCAACGCGAACGTCGCGTGCCTCGCCGCCAGGCGGATGTCGCATGCCAGCGCCAGCTCGGCCGCGCCCGCGCGCGTGGTGCCGTTGAGCGCCGCGATGACGATCTGGGGGAGCGCCTCGATCGCATCGTAGAGACGGTTGGCGACGCGGACCAGCTCGAGGATCTGCTCTTTGGTGTAGCTCGCCCGGACCGCTGGATTCAGGATGCCCATTGAGAAGAACTCGGCGCCGCTTCCCGTGATGACGATCGCCTGGACTTCCTCGTCGGAGCCGAGGCGATCGACCAGGCCCTGCAGCATCAGCAGGACGTCGTGCGTGAGTCGATTCTGATCGGCCGGCCGATCGAGCGTGATCGTCATCGCGCGCCCGTCCCGCTCGACTCGGACTTCCTCCGGCCCGGGCGTCGTCATCGGCACGGCCCCCTCCCGCGACAGTTCGTCATCTCAACCTCCTTGGCTCTTGCGCGCAAGGTCGAGCAGCTCTTCGTGGAGATCACGATCGGCGCTGCCAACGAGCGAGTCCGAGCGGATGGTCCAGGGTCGCCCGTGGATGTCGGACAGGGTGCCTCCCGCTTCGGTGACGAGAAGGCTGCCT